>Ga0187782_10000024_pt1 | contig 82769 bp, 70 predicted proteins | sample 0715_SJ02_MP15_2_FD_132454 | JGI IMG/M metagenome (GOLD analysis project Ga0187782, IMG submission 132454) | Tropical peat soil microbial communities from peatlands in Department of Meta, Colombia - 0715_SJ02_MP15_20_MG | ecosystem: Environmental > Terrestrial > Soil > Wetlands > Peat | place... | reverse complement strand
GGCGTGCTGATGCGCAAGGGAGCCGAAGAAGGCCCAACGCTCGAAGGGATTCACAAGAAGGTAGAGGAGCTCAACACCAGGATTTTGCCCGAAGGCGTGAAAGTCGTCACGATGCTGGACCGCAGCGATTTGCTTCATTACACGCTGCACACGGTGCTGCACAACCTCGGCGAAGGGATGATCCTGGTTACGATCATCCTGCTTCTTTTCCTCGGCAACGTTCGCGCGGCCTTGATCGTGGCAATAACGATACCGTTTTCCCTATTGTTCGCCTCGATCTTTCTGAATTTGAGCGATATCCCCGCAAACCTCATTTCACTGGGCGCGCTCGATTTCGGAATGGTTGTGGACGGCGCGGTGGTCATGGTCGAGAACATCTTTCGGCACTTGAGCCGCGCGCACAACGGTTCTGCATCCGCGAAAACACCCGCGGAAATAATCCGGGATGCTTGTCACGAGGTCCAACGGCCAGTTTTCTACGCCATCGCCATCATCATCACCGCCTATATGCCCATCTTCACGCTCCAACGCGTGGAAGGGCGGTTGTTCCGGCCCATGGCCTGGACCGTTGCCTTCGCGCTACTCGGCGCCATGACGTTTTCGATCCTGTTGGCGCCGGTTCTATCCAGCTTCGTGTTTAGAGGTCAAGTGAAGGAGTGGCACAATCCGGTCATGGGCTTTCTCACCGATCGCTACCGGACCAGCTTGCGCTGGGCTGTCGAACACCGCATGTTTGTACTCGGCGTGGGCGTGGCTTCGTTAGCCGTCGCTCTTTTCCTGACATTCAGTGGACTCATTGGTTCGGAGTTCCTGCCCCATTTGGATGAAGGCGCCATTTGGGCGCGCGGCGAGATGGCGAACAGCATAGGCGAGACGGAAGGCACGCGCTTCGCCCAGCAATCCCGCTACATCTTCTCCTCGTTCCCCGAGGTCACCAAGGTCGTCTCGCAATCCGGAGCGCCCGATGACGGGACCGACACGGGTGGGTTCGGCAACACGGAATATTTCGTGGACTTGAAGCCCAAGGACCAATGGCGGCCCGTCTTTCATCAAAACAAAGAGGAGCTGATCGCCGCGATGGACCGCGAGCTTGAGAAATACCCGGGTGCCTTCTGGAATTTCTCCCAGCCCATCGAGGACAACGTAGATGAAACGCTAACCGGCACGAAAGGCGGACTGTGCGCCAAGCTCTACGGGCCGGACTTGGACGTGCTCGAGGAAAAGGGCGAAGAGATCAAGGATGTTATGGGCAATATTGACGGGGTCAAAGATTTGGGAATTCAACGCGATACAGGCCAGCCGAATATTGACCTCACCGTTGACCGTCTGGCAGCGGCGCGCTTCGGCATCAATGTGGCCGATATACAAGATGCCGTCCAGACCGCCATCGGCGGTAATCCTGTCAGCCAAGTCCTGCAGGGAGAGGCGGTCTACAACGTAGTCGTGCGCTATCAGAAACCGTATCGTGATACCAAGGAGGCTATCCAGAACATTCGACTGCTCTCTCCTTCGGGAGAGCGCGTCTCGCTGGCTCAGTTGACCAAAGTCGAGGTCCGCGATGACGCCTACGATATTTACCGAGAGGACGGTTCCCGCTACGTGGCCATCCGCTTCGAGGTTCGCGGGCGCGATCTGGGCACGACGGTCCGGGAAGCCATCGACCAGATTGCTAAGAAGGTGCAGTTACCGCACGGCTATCACCTCGATTGGTCGGGGGAATACGATAGCGAAAAGCGAGCCGAAAGGAGGCTGCTCTTCATCGTGCCCCTAACGGTCTTTTTGATCTTCATCATTCTCTACACAATGTTCCGTTCCTTCAAATGGGCGCTGCTGATTCTCGCCAACGTGGCGATGGCTCGCGTTGGAGGCTTGCTCGCTCTCCTTGTCACCCACACATTCTTCAGCGTGTCGTCGGGCGTCGGCTTCTTGGCGCTCTTCGGCGTTTCGGTTCAGACGGGCGTCATCATGCTCGAATACATCAACCAGTTGCGGGCGCGCGGCTACACGCCAGCGGATGCCGCAGTTGAGGGAGCTATCTTGAGGCTTCGTCCTATCATGATGACGATGCTGGTGGCGACGTTCGGGCTCTTGCCTGCTGCGATGTCGCATGCCATCGGATCTGACTCGCAGCGGCCGTTCGCCATCGTCATCGTGGGCGGCTTGATTTCCGACCTGGCGTTGAGCATCTTTCTATTGCCCACGCTATACGCGTGGATCGCCAGGGAAGGCGATAAGCTTCCGGCACCGGAGGAATCCTTTGAGACTTAATTCTCGACTTTTCGACGACCGCAAAACCCACGCTTGGCGCCGAGCCGCTCTCGTCGCTCTATTCGTCGCGCTGGCCTCTGCCGCAGCCGCGCCGATTGTACGAGCGCAGGGAACCGCGCCCACGCAGGGTCCCGTCAAAATCACGCTCGACGACGCCATTCAATTGGCTCTGAAACACAACCACGCGCTCTTGGCCGCTCAGACGACCATCCTGCAGGATCAGGCTCTCGAAGTGCAGGCAAACCTACGGCCGAATCCGACATTCTTCACCGACTGGGAATACTTGCCACTCGGCTCACCTACAAGTCAAAACTCAAGGCTGTATCCGGAAGGCTACACCCTTGGCCAATACCTGCACGACAACACGGAAGCGGACATGGGCCTGAGTTATTTGTTCGAGCGCGGCAAGAAACGGCAGGCCCGCTTGCAGGCAGCGCAGGACGTTACGGCACAGACGCGCTCGCTCGTAGCAGATAACGAGCGCACCCTGACGTTCAATGTCGCCTCGCAGTTTGTCAGCGTCCAACTGGCTGAATCGACCTTGGATCTCGCTACGTTAGATGTGAAGAGCTTTCAGCAAACCACGGACATAAGCGAATACCAATACAAAATCGGCGGCATGAGCGAGGGTGATTTTCTGGCGATAAAGCTCCAGCTGCTGCAGTACCAGACCGATTACGAGCAGGCTGTTCTGGCCAAGGACACGGCGCTTGACGACCTGCGAAACATGATCGGGTACGAGTCAGTGCCCGCGGATTATGATGTGGCCGGCCCCTTCGACTACGAGCCGCTCAAGGCCAACCTCGAGGACCTGCAAATGAAGGCTATAGCGAACCGTCCGGATCTTCGCGCGGCGCAGCAGGGCGTGACCGCGGCGACCAGTCAGTGGGAAGTCCAAAAATCGATCGGCAAGCAGGACGTCACTGCCACGGCCAACTACTCGCACGTAAACGGCATTAATGCCGCGACATGGAACATCAGTGTTCCACTCCCCGTCTTTAACCGCAATCAAGGCAATATCGAACAGGCCCGCTACGCCATCACCCAGTCGCAGGAGCTAGAGAAAGGGGCGTCTGACCAGGTGCTGACCGACGTCCATGACGCCTACGTAACACTGCACGAGAACGATACTATCGTTGTCCTGTATCGTTCGGGCTATCTCGACGCGGCGGTAAAGGCTCGCGAGATCGAAAAGTTCGCCTACGAACACGGCGGCGCGAGCCTGCTCGATTGGCTCAACGCGGAGCGGACGTATCGAGTGACGGAGCTTGCCTATCGCCAGGCGCTCGCGTCGTATCTAACCGCGCTGGAGCAGCTTCGCGAAGCTGTTGGCGTCCGGACTTTGCCTTGAGTCAGTTACCCGGCGGGCGATGTCGGCCGAACCTCGCATCGCGGACGGGTGGTCGCTGAAAGGAGCGCCCTTGTGAAGAGAGCTGAGGTTCGGGCACGCATCGAGGAGATCGGAATCGTTCCTGCCGTTCGCGTTTCCTCCGAGCACGTCGCGCGTTTCGCTGCCGAGGCCGTGGCTCGCGGCGGGATCCCCGTCGTCGAAATCGAAATGACGGTGCCCGGAGCAACCGACGTCATCGCTTACCTCGTCGAGCATATCCCGGACATGATCGTCGGCGCTGGCAGCGTGTACGACGTCGAGACGGCGCGCCGCTGCATCGGTGTAGGAGCGAAATTCCTGACAACGGATGGTCTCGATTTGAACATCGTTGAATTCGCGAACAGCGAAAACATCGCGGTGTGGCCCGCCGCGCTGACGCCGACCGAAATCATCACGGCGTGGAAGGCTGGCCCCGACTTCGTGAAGGTCTTTCCGTGTGCGTCGGTCGGCGGCGACAGCTACATCAGGATCATAAAGAAAGCCCTGATGCACGTGCCCTTGATCGCTGCCGGCGGCGTCAACCAGCAGACTGCGCACAAGTTCATCACGGCGGGTGCCTCCGCGCTCGGCGTCGGCGCGGACCTGATACCGGAAGACGCCCTGCGCCTCAAGCAGTCAGAACGCATTCGCGAGCTCGCACAGCGTTTCCGCCGGTTCGTGACCGATGCACGCGGACAATTGGAGGCCTTGAGGAGACACGCGCCGGAGTCGCGATGATCCGAAATTTGCGTGTTGAGCGCCATTTGAATCCATTTTCCAAACGCGCATGCCTCCGGTCGACCCCAAACTAGGAAGAGAATTCCAGCTTACTTGGCAAAGTTCGAAAGGAAGGAGTCGCGCCAGATGACACGCGAAGAAGTGCTGAAAAGGATCGAGGATGTCGGTGTCGTCGCAGCGATTCGGGTAAACTCAAGGGAAGATGCCCTGTTCGCTGGCGCAGCAGTCGGCCGCGGCGGTATCCCGGTCATCGAGATCCCGATGACGCTTGACGGGGCCCCGGAGGTAATCTCCCAACTACGGGAGCAAAACCCACAGATAATCGTGGGGGCCGGAAGCGTGCTGAATGCCAAAGCAACGCAAATATGCTTGGACGCTGGGGCGCAATTCCTGACGAGCGACGGCCTGCACCTGGCGCGGGTCGAACTTGGCGTCCGGAAGGGGGCCGTTATCTTTCCGGGTGCCCTGACACCCACCGAAGTGGTCACAGCATGGGAGTCCGGCTGCGATTTTGTTAAGGTTGTGCCCTGCGCACAGATCGGCGGAGAAGCCTACATAAGATCCGTTCATGCAATGTATCCGGATATTCCTCTGATCGCCGCGGGAGGCGTCAATCAACAAACCGCCTCAAAATACATCAGTGCCGGCGCCGTTGCACTGGGGATCGGCCGGGAACTGATTCCCGAGGATGCCATCCGGCATCGGCAGGAACAACGGATCCATGAACTGACACGCAGATTCGTGGGTTTTGTCAAAAGTGCTCGTGAAGGGAAGCTTCCAGAGCGAGAGGGCAGATTCATGGGGTAGTGCATCGACCCGCAAGGTCGCAAATCCGGGAAGAACTGACGCCGCCGCTCTCATCCACCAGACGACCCGCGCCCCACGCCACCGTATTGAGTAAGTGTAAGCGGACGAACCTCGAAACAGAATACAGCTCTTATCGGAGACTTATCACGCTCTTACGTATTCCGTACGCGCGTCGCCCTATCATGGCTGCGACGCATGAGTCTGCACCTCGCAACTCGCATTCGACCGGGCACTTTGCTCGATCACTACCGGCTCGAGCACCTCGTGGCGAGCGGTGGCACGGCGTCGGTGTTCCGGGCAACAGACATCAGGACAGGTCGCACGGTCGCCGTCAAGATTCCGCATTTTGGGAAGGCGAGTGATCGACCGCCTGTCACTGGCTTCCGCCAGGGAACTGGGCTGGACAGAAAATTCGATCATCCGGGGCTGGTCAAGATACTTGGTGACGACGGCGCCGGCCATCGGTATGTCGTGATGGAGTGGATCGAGGGACGTCTCCTCCGGCACCTTATTGAAGAACGAACAGGCCTCTCAGCTGAGCGCTCTGTCCACATCGCGCTCGAGATCTGCGAAGTGCTGGAGTACATTCACGGGCGAGCGCTCGCCCATCTCGATCTGAAGCCGGACAACATCATTGTAGGCTCAGATGACGCCGTCAAACTAATCGACTTTGATATCGCGCGGGAAACACGGCGCGGACTTCTCAGTCTATTTCGGCCGAGACGAATGGGTACACCCGACTACGCTTCCCCCGAGCAGATTCGAGGCAAAGCAGGTGACGCTCGCAGTGACATATATTCCCTGGGGTTGATTCTTTACGAAATGCTCACGGGGGAAGTGCCGTTCTCCGGGGTGGCCCCGCTGATGGCGCTAAAACTGAGGCTCTCCAAAGATGCCGTGCCTCCGCGTGAAATCAATCCTGAAGTTCCGGAACGGCTGCAGGGCATCGTTTGCTGTGCCATTGCGCGCGATCCCGCGAAACGCTACCAAACAGCTCGCGAAGTCTCCGCTCAGCTTCGACAGGTTGTTGAGTGCGGCCTGGGTGAGCTGGTAGGATCAGCCTAACGGTCGATCGGCAAGCTGAACGTGAAGATCGAGCCTTCTCCGGGTTTGCTGATGACCGTCATCGTACCGCCATGGGCCTCTGTAATAGCCTTGGCTATGGGAAGTCCCATCCCGGTGCCCTGGACGCGGCAGCGATGCTCTTTGCCACGATAGAACTTCTCGAAGATTCGCCTCACCTCGCTCGGATCAATGCCCGGTCCCTGGTCTGCAACGCTGAAGACCACAAATCCGTCCTTGGTTTCCGTACGGATCGCGATCGGTTTATCAGGGGAGGAGTACAAATTGGCGTTTCGAATCAGATGCCGCAGGATTTTTGCCGCCCAGAACAGATCCGCTCTAATCGGCACTTCCTGATTTGCTATTCCATGCTCGATGGGTCTGGTTTCCAAAGCGGACTCGCAGCCTGATAGCGCTGCTTCAACCAATTCCGCCACAGAGTGGCGCGCGAAATCGAGCTTGATCTCGCCAGATTCGAGGCGCGACATCTCGGATACTTCGCCGACCAGCTGATCGATTCGGTCGCATCCCTCGTTGATCATCGCCAGCAGTTCCCTGCACTGGTTTCTGTCGAATTGCAAGTCGGAAAGCATGCCGGTGACAGAAAGCTTCATCGCGGTAAGCGGGGTTCTGAATTCGTGAGTGATTGCATCGAGCAAAGCCGATTTCAGGCGTTCGTTTTCGCGCAGAGCCTCGATCTTTCCGACCTGTTCAATCGCACGCGCTCTCTCGATCGCAATCGTAATCAGAGATCCGAGGGACTCAAGAGTCGTGTCGGATACAGAAGTCTTGGCGATGCCGATGCTTCCAATTTCGTTTATTCCCATGCGCAAAGGAATGAAGCAGAGGCCCTCGTTCTCCTCAATTTGAACATCCCCATGAAGGAGAGCCGTTTTCAATCGAGTCGCGTCAATCTCGCGGGAGCCGTTGGCCGAATAGAAAACGGACTGCCCCTCGGTAAGAAACAACGCCGCAGCCTTCGCGCCGAAAGCGTCCACGATGTCGCCCGGAATTGCGTTGCACAACTCGAGCGAGTCTCCCGCGCTTAGCATCCTCTGACTCAGGTTGTACAGCTGTTCGGCCTCCAGATGCTGTTGCCGAGCCTGTTGAGTTCGCCGGCGCGCCGACGCCGAGAGGGTACTCCCGACTACGGCCGTGATCACAAAAGCACCGAGTGCAACCCAGTTCTGAGGGTCTGTGATGTTCCATTGGTCGACCGGCGGAATGAAGTAATAGTCATAGGCCATCGCGGCTGCCACAGACATCAGAAGGGAAGGTCCAAAACCACTCACGGCAGCAGCGATTAGGATCGCCAGCAAGTACGTAAAGCCCTCGGTTGTGACGTTTGCGAAAGGTGCGCGCAGGTAAATCACGGTGATGGCGCAGACCGCCAGCAGTCCCACGATGTAGGAGCTGACTACCTTCCCTAGCCGCTTGAAGGTTTCGTAGCGACCTGCATCTGCAATCCCAGTGGTTCCTGGGTGTCCAGTGCCAAAGCCGCCGGGGTTTGGCTCTCGCCGCAATCCCAGTGGAACTGCTGAATGCGGAACTATAGATTTCGAGGACATATCTGGATGGTCCGGTCAGTCCTAACGGGACTAACATCTCCAGCCGGGCCGCAGCAAATCAAGACTACCGCATCTGGGCATCGCGTCAAGTTCATAAAACCTATGGATCGTATCGATAGGCCGAAGAGCAGAATCGCCGTAACTTTTATTTATGAAGCTCTTAGGGACACATTACGCGTCTCGTATTTGTCTGGCCTACCATTTTCCCCAGAACGCTCGCTGAACCTACCCGCTGCGGGAACGATTTGAGCCTGCATGACGACGGACATTGTGGACCACGGGATCTTTCGGGGAGAGAACGATGAGAGTCAAATGGTTGTCATCAATTGCAGTACTGGTCGGCATCGTGTCGCTCGGCCCCGGGTTTCTAAGCCCGGCAGCCGCGCGGCCTGCGCCCGAGCGTGTCGCGCTGAGCGGATGGATCAGTTGCACCACTTGCTTTGAACCGGGCGCGTGCAAAGCTCAAACACGGTTGTCCTGTACGCACTGGGGCGTCAGCCATGGCGCCTCATATGTGCTGGTCGTGGGCGAGAAGCACTACGTGTTGTCGGGCCACGAACAGGACTTGGCGAAGGCCGCCGCAGAAACGTCGGTCACCGTTACCGGTGAGCTGACGGGCAACCTGCTCAGTGTCGTGAGCGTTGACTGGCCGTCCAAAAAACGCCGGGAACAATAATCCGCGATCTACTTCACGGTGCTGCGGATATCCGGGTCAACCGTTTCCCGCCCTCCGCAAAGATAGAGACGATGAGGTGGTCGCCCAATGGCACGCCGCGACTGTCCACAGTCATCTGGCAGCTTATCGAAGGGATTGTGGTGTCCCTAGCTGGCATGGTGACACTCGAATACCCAACGCAGTGCGCGGCAGCAGGGGAAAGCACGGCTGGTCGCAGCTGCATTTCGTGTTTCCATTCGACCGCGAATTTCAGCGAGTACGAGTTTCCGTGAAAAACAGCAGATGGCGAATTGGAAAGCGTAGAAGCGCACCGGTCACCCACAATGCGAATGGAAGTGGTCAACGATTCGGGATATTCCGTCACTACTCTGCCGTGTCTCCTATACTCGAGCCGGCCGTCGATGTCCGTTCGCCTTAGATCCTCGAAAAACTTCCCGGACGTCACCGTGCCATCGATCGAAAGGCACCCGTCATTCAGGTGAAGCAGTTGCGAGCCGAAGTCGACAACCCCGTCATAAGTTGAACTGTTCTTGCCGCGGGCGTGCGCGGCCGATGGAAACACGCCAATAAGTAAGGCAAGGAGGAACGTCCACGGATATCGGCATTGGCTCATGGCCTTTGGCTCCTCACGAAATCCGCCCGGCGTCGCTGGTTAGGCGCCGATTCGCTCAATCGAATTTGGATTGTATATGCATCCGCATGTTACACGCTAATCTTGTCCTTATATCTCATCAATCCGTTTTGTGGATGAGTGCCATCCTGAATCCCATCAAAATGCCTTTATCGTCTCCTTACATAGCGCTTACCAAAATCTCAGGTAATCCGTATTTGCATCACCTAACGTCTGCCTTAGGAGACTCACACAACGTGATCGTCGCGTGAGACAGGTTTTCAGCTTTGCCGCGACGCGCGCTGTGGGAAGTAGCGAGATATCCGAGGAGAGACCATGAACAGAAAAATGATTTTTCAGGCAGTAGTTCTAGCTGGTGTTCTCGCGCTGTGCTCGATCTTCGCTGGCAGTGCGAGCGCGCGGCCGGTGTCGCAACACGTCACTTTGACTGGCTACGTCAGCTGCACGACGTGTCTTATGCCGAACACGTGCAAGGCTCAGACGCGGCTTTCCTGCACGCAATGGTGGATTAGCCAGGGAGCTTCGTACGTGCTCGTAGTCGGCAATAGCCACTACCGGCTGTCAGGCTTCGAGAGGGAACTGGCGAAGGCTGCCGCCGAAAACTCCGTCACGATCACTGGCGACCTCACTGACAACGAGGTCGTGGTGACGAGTGTCGGCGTCAACCGCAAGGAAAAGTAGCAAGTGGGAAAACAGGCGCTCAGACTCAATCTCTCGCGGCGACCAGCTCAGGATGTCGTTGATCGCCGCGAGGGGGGCGCGCCGCTCTAGTCTTTTCCCGCCTAGCACAGCTATGCCGCGATTGCGCAAAGGCCGGCAGAATGGGCCTAATTACGGTTCTGATCCGCGTCGCGGCCTATTCCACCATATCGCTACTGCTATCCCTTTCTAAATTGGCACGGTAAAGGTCCACAGTTCGACCCTGCAGGGCCTGCCATTCTTTCCAGATCGTTGTCCTGTGAGACGAAGATCGCCGAGGGCAGCAATTACTCTCTTACCTCACGTGCATGCACGATGAAGCGATTCGGTGCGTGGCCAATGTAGTGAAAGGGAAAGCAGGTGATGAGGGTCAGCTCGTTTTGCCCACCGGATTGCAAGACTTCAACATCGGTGGGAGGCACGACTTCGGTGGAATCGACGCGATAGGCGTGATCACCCGCAGGCGTTTTCAGCAGAATGGTGTCGCCCAATTGGATAGCGCGCAGCGGCCGAAAGATCGTGTCGCGATGGCCCGCGAGAGCGATGTTGCCCACCTGACCCGGCAATGCCGTTTCCGGGATGTGGCCAACGGCGCGCCGAAGAACATCGTCTGAATCGCCTTGGACCACGATCGCGCTCAAGCCGAGCCGGGGGACCTCGATCTGCCCGATCACGTCGCCGTCGGTCACGATACGCGGCGCAAGGCTTACTCCGGGATGCGCGGACGCCCGGCCGAGCTTGCGGGATTCGGAGGCCCGGAAGAAGTAAGCATTCACAAGAACGAATAGGACATAGCCAAGCGCCACAACTCCAGCGATCAACATAAGTAACGATAGACCGCGTAGAATCGGCGCGAGAATGTTTCCGCGCCACTTGGCTGAATGGCTCAGCGAAATCATGGCGCGCTCCTGCCAGACTCCACGGTCGAGCTGGGGACGGCCGAGTAGCCAGCGCGACTTCTAACGTGCAGAGTGCCCCGGCCAGGCGCGGAAACCTTCACTTCCAGCCTGTGAAACGCTCTGGCTTCGGCTTTCGCAGGCGGCACGTAGCCGAGCATGTACTGTCCTCGAAGATCGCGAGCAATCTGCGCCATAACGGCCTCGATCGACGCACCCTTGGGCGGAAAAAATGCCACGCCTCCCGTGTCGTGGCAGAGCCGCCGAAGCACACCCGGATTTTCCTCCTGTCCGGATTCGCTCAGCAAACCGATCGCATAGATCACGGCATGAGAACTGCGAGCCATCCCGAGGACCTGCGCGAACGTATGTTGACTGACGTTGTCGCCGCCATCGCTGACGATGATCAGCGCTCTCTTGTTCCAGTGGCCGAGCTGAATGTGGAGGAAGCCTTCCGCGACAGCGTCGTAAAGAGCGGTTTGGCCGCGGGCGGACACCGCCGTGACGGCCTCGCTAAGTTCTTGAGGATCGCCGCTGAAAGGTTTTCCGTGAAGAAGCTGCGCAGAGACCGTATCGGCAAAGTCGATGACAAACATTTCGTCATCCGGGCTGCTCGAATGCGCGAATGCAAGTACGGCGGCGGCAACGTCGCGCAGTTTGGGACCCATGCTGCCGCTGTGGTCAACGATCAGGCCGACCGTTATGGGAGTATTCTCCTGTTCGAAGAACGTGATGTTTTGCGGTTGGCCATCTTCGAGAACACGAAAATTTTCGATCGCCAGGCCGGCCACGAAGTTGCCGTGCCCATCCGTCACACTGACGGGCAGCGCGACCAAATCGGTTCTGGATGAGAGGCTGGACTGGCCCCGTGCGTTTTGCTTCAGAGGCGACGCGCTACTCACGCCCTCCAAAGCGAAAAAGAGAATAGCGACGAAAGCGGCGCGGAATCCGCCCGCCCGCCTTTTTTCGCTAGATGAGCGAGACATGAGCGTTCCCGCCACAGACTCCTGGCGTCGGGGGACCAGATTTCGAAGCTGGCCCCCCGGCGACGAGAGAAGTTTTGATGCTTACAGATGCTTAGTTACAAGCCGCCTCAAACCAAAGCCAACGATCAGGCACGATGCACCGAATAGGGCGATCAGCGGGAGTTGGCTGGCAGTCTTCGGCAGCTCTTTCGCTACCGCCTTCGGTTGCTCGGCTGGCTTCGCCGGGAAAGCCTTGGCCAGCGACTGTTCTTCACCCTTTGGAGTCACCGCGATCAGCGGAACTGTCTTCAGGGTGCTTGGAGTCGGCTCGACAGTCTCTGCCGGCACGACTTCATTTGCAGCCTGCGCGATTTGCACGGCTTCCGGCTTGGGGTAGACGAACTCGATGCCGTAGTTGAAGCCGGGATAGAACCACGCCTTCACGGCTTGCGGCCGATTGGCTGGCCGCTCGGCGAATTGGATGATCGTTTGCTCAGGGGTTTCCAGTCGATAATTCGGAATCGCCAGGACCGTCGTAATCAGTTGGGTCTTGTCTTCATTCCAAATCTGCACGATGTTCCGGCTACCGAGCGTATCGAGGATCGTGAACGAATAGGTGCCCGCGGGAAGCACTTTTCCGGGAATAGCCACGGGCTGGCTGAACGTAACCTTAGTTAGTTTGTCGAAGTTCTGCGCCTGGACATGCACGGCAATGGCCCCGCTGAGCAAGATTCCCAGCACGAGCAGCACTGCCTTACTCGCTTTCATGACCTTTCCTCCTTGAAGGGCCGAGCTAGACATGTCGGCGACCCGCTTTTCAATTCGCAGGGTACGGAGCCCGCGGGTCCGGTCGTGTCGTCAGGGAATCGGTCCTTGCAAGAAGATTTGTAGCCCCAGCTGGGGACTTGGGGCCGTGCGCCGCGTCACGCCTCAGCGGTGACGCCAATCACAAAGGCTATGTGGTTGGTAGGATAGGTCTTGCGACCTTGCAGTACAACTAGGCGCCTATCGTTTCCTCAGGCGACGAAGCGATAGCCGACGCCACGGACCGTCAGCAGATGTTGTGGTTTCGACGGATCCTTTTCCAGGTAGCGGCGCAGGCGAACCATGAAGTTGTCGATCGCGCGCGTATCGGTATCCTCGCGCAGGTCCCAGACGTCTTCCAAAATCGACTTTCGAGATACGGTTCGCCCGCTGTTGCGGATCAAGTGGCGGAGGAGTTTCGCTTCCATCAACGTCAGGTGAATCGTACCCTCTTCCGTGCGCAGCTCCAGCGAACTGAAGTCGATCGTCTTTCCGTTGAAGCGATACACGTCGGCATCTACGGCGGTGCTTACGGCCGCTTCGGTTTTGATGGCAGCTTTTCCGGCGGCGGAGTGAGCGGCGCTGGCCAGCCACGCGCTCCGGCGCAGCAATCCCTGCAGGCGCGCCAAGAATATGGGTAGCTCGAATGGTTTGGGAAGGTAGTCGTCCGCTCCCGCCGCAAACCCGGCTAGGACGTCCTCCGGACGGCCGCGAGCCGTCAGCATGAGAATCGGCACGTAATTTTGAGATTTTCGCAGAGCGGAGGCCACGGCGAAACCGTCGATTCCGGGAAGCATCACGTCAAGCACAACGGCGTCGATTTTGTCCTTGGGTTGGCTGAGCCGCTCCAGCGCGCCCTCGCCGTCGCCCGCGACTTGAACCTCGTATCCCTCGGCTTCGAGGTTGAATCGCAAGCCTTCGGCGAGGTGGGCTTCGTCTTCGACGATCAGGACGCGGCTCACGCGGCGCTCCTCGGCAATTCCAGCGTGACCGTGGTGCCACGAGCTTCGCCAGCGCTCTCCGCGAAGACGCGGCCCCCATGCGCCCGCGCGATCCCTCGCACGATGAAGAGCCCCAACCCGGTACCCTTTACTTGCGAAACCGATCGACCGGAGACGCGGTAGAAACGCTTGAAGACGCGCTTGAGTTCGTGGCGAGGAATTCCGACGCCTCGGTCGCGGACGCGCAGCGCCACGAGATCGCGCGTGGGCGTATCGATTTCCACCGACACGTCGACCTTTCCGCCGGAATACTTGATCGCGTTGTCGAGAATGTTTCCGATGGCGGTACGAAGCTCGTCGGGATCACCCTGCACGTTGATGGCGGGACCATTCGTGGACCCGCTCCAGTGCAACGCAGCGGGCCGCAGATTGTGCCGCGTGCGAGCGAGTTCGACACAGTCGCTCACGAGACTGCCGAAATCGACCTGCGCGGACTTCTTGACGGAATGTTTGTATCCCAACTCGCCTGCCTTCAGAACTTGGTCGACGGTTCCGCGCAGGCGGTCGGCATCGTCCAGCATCAACCGGTAGAACTCCTGCCGCTGTTTCTCGTCCACGTCGCGCCGCTGGAGGGTTTCGAGGTAGAGGCGAATGGACGTGATCGGCGTCTTGAGTTCGTGCGTAACCGCGTTGATGAAACTGTCGTGGTGTTCGTTGCGCCGGATCTCGCGGATGAGAAAGCCGGTGTTCAGAATCATTCCGAGAATGATCGCGAGAAACCCGAGAAAGCCGAGGAACATCAGGACGCCCTGGCGCCAGTGGAGGATAAACCAGCCGACGTTGAGCGTAATGGCCGCGCCGAGACAAACGCCCAGCACAACGAAAAATGCGACCGTCTTTTGGCGACCTGTGAATTTCACGGCGGCTATCTATGATTCTACAGCGGCCGGCCGGAAGATTCGCGCGGAGTTGCTGCCCGCAAGGTGTTTCGCCTCGCGGGCCAGCGATTTCCAGATTCGAGAGAGGCGTCGCGCGGCGAAGGCTACGCCGAGATCAGATCCGTCTCAGGCTGAGCCGCAACAACGCCTGGAGGCAGCACCTCGCTCGGTTGCTGATTCGCCGAAAGCTTGTAGCGATAGACGTCCTTCGCCAGCCCGATCTTGCTCAGCAACCAGATGCCATACCAGTTGAGATCGATCTCATACCACCGGAGCCCGTGCGCCGCGGAAACCGGATGGGCATGGTGATTGTTGTGCCAGCCCTCGCCAAAAGAGAGCAGCGCCACCCACCAACTGTTCGTTGACATGTCGCGGGTCTCAAACCGCCGCGAACCCCAGATGTGCGTCGCGGAATTGACGAGCCACGTGGCGTGCAATCCCAGCACCGTGCGGAAGCAAACGCCCCAAAGAACGAGCGGAACGCCGCCGATCGCGAGCAGAGCCAGCCCAAGCACAATCATCGGAACGTAATGATATTTGGTGATCCAGACGTGAAACTTGTCCTTCGCCAGGTCGGGAACGTAGCGCGCGAGGGTCTTCGTGTCGTGGTGCATCGACTTGCCGACCAGAATCCAGCCGACGTGAGCCCACCATTTGCCGTCGCGCGGAGAGTGCGGGTCGCCCTCTTTGTCCGAAAACTGGTGATGAATCCGGTGCGTGGCCACCCAGAAAATCGGGCCGCCCTCCAGAGCCAGTACTGCGCAAGTCGTCAGGAAATACTCCATCCATTTCGGAGTTTTGTAGCCGCGGTGAGTCAGCAGACGATGGTAGGCCATGCCGATTCCCAGGCTGCCCGCCACCCAATAGAGAAACAACGCGGTGAAAAATGCCTTCCAGCTAAAGAAAAAGAGCGCCGCTACGGCGCCCACGTGAAACAACAGCATGAAAGTCGCGGTAGTCCAATTGATTCCGTTTTCCTTGGCAGACTCTTTTCCCAGATCACTGAGTGTCATAAGGCCCTTTTCTTCCAGTTTTTCTGATTCTTAAGACTCGGTGCTTCCTGAGGTACGAGTCCAGAGTAGCAGTATGGGATGGGCCGCTTTGTAATACTTATGTAAAACCAGCCGCTTGCGTTGTATCGGTAAGCGTGTACCAACGGACAGGTGCCGGGCGGCGCAGGTGCGCGGCTTGTCAATCGTGCGGCTTTCCTCGATAATCAAATCTCACCGCTGTTTTGCCGCACTGTGGCGCTATGGTGCAACGGTTAGCACGCGGCCCTTTCAAGGCCGAAATACGGGTTCGATTCCCGTTAGCGCTACCAACCTTCCGATAACCTGCAACCGGATCCATCCCCACCCAGCCTGTCTGCGCAGAATTAGGTCGTTATATTCCTTGACATGTATATTCCTATAGAGGTATATAAGGCGCATGGAATCTGTGTTCGAAATCATTGCGGAGCCGAACCGCCGCGCCATATTGAGCCTATTGGTCTCATCACAACAGTCGGTGGGAGAGATCGAGCGTCAGCTTCGTATGCCGCAGCCGACCGTGTCAAAGCATCTGCGAGTGCTGCGCGAGGCCGGTTTCGTCGAATCCATGGTGGACGCACAGCGCCGTCTCTACCGGCTGAAACCTGAGCGGCTTCAGGAGGTCGATGCCTGGCTGGCTCAGTTCCGCCAGTTCTGGTCCGCTCACGTGGATGCTCTCGAATGCCACCTCGATAGCATGGGTCCATCAACCAACACGAGGGCAACATCAACGAAAAGGAAGACAAGGAGACGAAGATGAGCGACCGCGCGCAGTACACTCCGGGTCCGGCCAGCGGAGCGCAGGTACGAAAGGACGGAGAGAAGTGGACGCTCATTCTCGTCAGAGAACTCCGCCACTCGCCGGAAAAAGTCTGGCAGGCGCTTACCGACCCGGCGCAGCTGCGCGAGTGGGCGCCCTTTGAGGTTGATGGGAGCCTGGGTACGGTTGGCACGGTGAAGCTTACCTGGGTGGGAACGCCGACGCCGATCGAAACAAGGGTGACCCGAGCCGATGCTCCCAAGGTGCTTGAGTACGGCGATGCCCGGTGGGAACTCGAAGCGATTAGTGGCGGGACGCGCCTGACTTTGTGGCACAACATCGATCGCCGCTTCATTTCGATGGGTGCCGCCGGGTGGCACATTGCGTTCGATGTACTGGATCACCTTCTCAGTGGAACTCCCATCGGCCGCATCACTGGCGGCGACGCGATGAAGTTCGCCGGCTGGCAGCGATTGAACGCCGAGTACGCCAAGCAGTTCGGCGTTGAAACGCCCAGTTGGACGCCCAACGCCCGATAGGACTACTCGCATCAAAACGGGACAAGAATTCGAGGCATGAAGATCTAATGAATCCATCTGAACGTATCGACCAGCTAATCGCAGGACTCAAAGACTTCCGTGGCAATACGCTCGCCAGCATCCGCAAGAGCGTCCTCGAGGCCGACCGGCAGATCGTCGAGGAATGGAAGTGGATGGGAAGCCCCGTGTGGTCTCGCGACGGAATCATCGCGGTCGCTATCATCCTCAAAGACAAGGTCAAGCTTACCTTTTCCCACGGAGCGAGCCTCCCAGATCCAAACAAGCTCTTCAACGCAGGCCTTGAGGGCAAAGTGTGGCGAGCGATCGATTTTTTCGAGGGCGATAAGATTCATTCGCGCGCTCTGAAAAATCTCGTCCGTGCCGCCGCTGATTACAATCAGACAAGATTGAAATCGAAGAGCAGAGCGCCTGCGGGTACTCGAGCGCAGGCATACAAAAGCAAGAAGCGATGAGACTCCAGCTTTTTCTCCCTAGCTCTCTTTGCGGGACTCCCTGACAACAGTGCTTGACGCTGCCCCGGCGCAATTCTAGTTGTCGAAATCGAGTCTCAATGCGACATCGATTCGAGCGAAAGGCCGCGAGTCCGTGGGCCAAAGCCGCCGATTGCTATCACGATCAGCAGCATCGAGCCAGCGATGAAAGCGAAAACGCCCCGCACACCGGAATGTTGCAGGAAGAAGCCGATCATGAGGCTGGTGAAGATCGCACTGAAGCGGCTCCATGAATAGACAAAGCCGACCGCCTGCGCGCGCACCGGCGTAGGAAACAGCTCGGCTTGGTAGGTGTGAGCCGCCACCGACATCCAGTTGTTTGAACAGGTCAGAATTACTCCGAGCAGGATGAGCCACCCTGGCTGGCTTTGCCGCGCGAACAGCAAACCGGATCCCGCAATGCACAGCGAGCTCCAAACGATTTGCCATTTGCGCTCAAGCTTGTCGGCAATGCGATAGATAAGAAGCGGACCGATCGGTGCGAAGACGGCGATGATGAACGAGTACTGAAGGCTGGCCGTGGTGTGGATACCCGCCGCGATGAGCAATGTCGGCACCCAGGAAGCAAAGCCGTAGTACCCGATCGTCTGAGCCAGGTGGAAGACCATGAGCATTACAGTCCGTCCCCGATACGGCGGGCGGAAGATCTGGATGAATCTCACGGAGGCCGTCGATACTAGGGAGTCTTCCAGAGAGATTGCCGGGAGCTCTTTGCCGAATTCGGCTGCCACTCGCTCTTCGATACCAGCAACGATGCGTTCCGCTTCCGGCAGGCGGCCGCGAGCGATCAGCCAACGAGGACTTTCCGGAAGGCTGCGCCGGATGAACCACACGAAAATCGCCGCAACGGAACCAATCAGCACGACCCAGCGCCAGCCATCGATGCCGAATGGACTGCGCGGAACGAGCATCCAAGAGATGAGCGCGACAACCGGAATGGCGGTGAACTGCACCACCTGATTCACGGTAAACGCTCGACCCCGAGTCTGCCTTGGCATCAGCTCCGCGATGTACGTGTCGATCGTCACCAGCTCAACCCCGATTCCGATCCCGGTGATCAGCCGCCACGCCAAGATACCGAGCGGGCCGGTTTGAAAAGCCATTACGATCGATCCAGCTGTGTACCACAACAAGGAGTAGGTGAAGATCGTCCGGCGACCGAACTTATCGGCCGCAAAACCGAACGCCAGCGTCCCGATGAACAAACCTGCGAATGTCGCTGATACGAAACTCGCCAATCCGGCTAGACCAAAAAACGAGGCGGAGCCGCTGGAGAATAGTCCGCTGCGGGTCAGGCCGGGACCGATGTAGGTCATCAGGAAGAGATCGTAAAACTCGAAGCAGCCGCCCAGCGAAAGCAATAGCAGAAGCTTCCAAACGTATCGCGTGGTCGGGAGACGGTCGAGCCGCGAACTGATAAGAGCCGATTGCCCAGGAACCGCTGCTTCGTCTGCGGAGGTCATCAAAGTCCGGCGAATTCTAGCAGCGGCTGTTCAAACCGCATAGGGACACAAAGCCGGTCTCGAGCACTGGCGAACGCGGAAGGCAGTTCGAGCTTGCGAGAGATTGAGCTACCACAGTTTGGATGTGTTCGTTTCCGAGCCGATGCGGCCCCATTCCGGCAATTTCCGCCGGCCCAGCAACGCTTCCGCAGCCCAAGCTCCCAGATAGACTGAAAGAGCCACGCCGTGGCCGGCAAAGACCCCGAGAACGATGCCATTACGACTTTCGGGATGATGCGAGAAAATCGGGAGAAAGCTCTTTCGGAACGCGATGGGCCCGCCCCACCAGTGCGTAAATTTCGCTTCCGCAAGTGCAGGATGCAGGTTGTGAACTCGATTCTCTAGAGACGAGAACATCTTCGCCGATGCCCCTCCAGCGACATCCACTTTCTCCAAGCCGCCTGATTCCGGCGGGTCGACCAAACCGGCACCCCAGATGATTGAATTGTCCCGGCACACGCGCCCCCACAGATAGGGAAAATCCACAGTGTAGAAAGGCTTGCGTTCGGCGAGGCCGATCGCGTCGATTTGCGCGTCGGTCAGGGGCGCCGAGCGCGCGGCGAGGGTGAGTTTCGGATAGATGGTTGAGCTGAGGCCGGAAAGATCGTCCGAGAGTGCGTTCGTCGCGAGCAAGATCTTGTCCGCCCGCAGTCGGCTACCGGCGAATTGCAACTCAGGACTTTCACTCCAACGGATGTGCTGAACCCTGGCGTTCTCGAAAACGCTTGCACCCAACCGCTCAGCAGCTTGCGCGAGCCCGCTCACCTGTCTTCCGGGATCGAGTGTTCCGCCGGGAACCTCGCTGATCACATGGAGCCGCCCGGAATCTTGCCAGTCGATCGGCGACGGGCCGCGCGGAGGGCGGCCATTTTCGGACTTCTCGGCTCGATCGTTGCGCGCGATTTCCCACGCGCCGCGCAAGTCGAGATCGCCATCCACGCCGAGCTTCTGCAGTGTTTCCTGGAAACCCGCGAGAACATCGCCTAAACCGGGAAGATCGCCTGCTGCGGTTTCGCTCAGTACGAGCCCGCCAGTGCGTCCGCTGGCGCCATTGCCGATCCGTCCCGATTCCAGGACGACCGCCGACTTCTCCGGAGCTAAAAGGCGAAGCCAAGCCGCAGCGGCGAGACCGGTGAATCCCGCGCCAACGATCGCGAAGTCCGCGCTTTCAGGAAGCGGCTTTCGAGGCGGCGTGAAGTCAATCCTCCAAGGCGTCGCGCCCCAGGGATCGCGAGTCTCTACGGAAGGCATGCCAGTGGCGCCAGTCACGGTGAGCTGGTACGTCGAGGCTACAATGTGAAGACCCAAGCTGAGAGCAAGCGCATTTCCCATTCCCTACGAAGCTCCGCTTGCCCTCAACAAATCTGACCAGCTTGCAAAACTCAACGCGCTCTACAAAATGGGCTCGGTCCAGTTCTCGAGCGTATGCTTGACATGCCCCATGAACTGGTGCGCGACGGCTCCATCGACCGCGCGGTGATCGTAAGAGAGCGTGAGATAAACCATCGAACGGATGGCGATCGCGTCGTCGATGACGACCGGGCGCTTTTCAATCGTGCCGAGACCGAGAATGGCGACGTTCGGCTGATTGATCACCGGCAAACCCATCAATCCGCCGAAGACGCCGGGATTCGTGATCGAGAATGTGCTCTCCAGCACCTCTTCGGGCTTAAGCTTCTTTGTGCGCGCTCGCTCGGCCAAATCGTTCACCGACCGCGCAAGGCCATAGAAATTCTTTTCCTCGGCATTTTTGATCACCGGCACGATCAATCCCCAGTCCAGCGCCACCGCAATGCCGATGTTGCACTCCTTGTGCAGCACGAGGTTCGTTCCGTCGACGGATGAGTTGACCGTCGGAAATGCGCGCAGTGCTTCGACGGCCGCGCGGATAAAAAACGGCATGAACGTCAGCTTCGTGCCGGACTCTCTCTCGAACATCTCCTTGCTCTTGGCGCGCAAGGCCGCGATGGAGGAGACGTTGGCCTCTTCGATTGAGTAAACATGCGGCGACGTGCGCTTCGACATCACCATGTGCTCGGCGATCTTCTGTCGCATGGTGGACATCGGCTGCACTTCGTAATGGCCGAAGTACATCCGTTCGCGCGGCACGCCCGCTTCGCGCGCAGCCGAAGGCGCGGGCATGACGGCCGGTGGCGCGCTGGGCGCGGCACTTGGAGCTGCGGCGCCGCCTTCCACGGCGGCTAGTATGTCGCGCTTGCTGACGCGACCACCCGCTCCCGTGCCGGGCACCTGCGCGAGATCGATCTGGTGTTCGCGAGCGATCCTGCGGACGAGTGGGGAACTGCGAATTTTCTCTCCGTTGCCGCCTACCCTCTCAGGCGCCGCCGTGACAGGAGCTGCCTTGGGCGGTGGTGGAGGCACTGCGACGGGCTTGACCGCTTGCACTTTCAGCGCAGGGGGAGCGGGCTTCGCTGCTTCCGGCTTGGCTACAGGCGCCGGAGGTGCCACTGCAGCCGCCGCGCCAGGGGCATCGATCGTCGCCACCACCGTCTGAATCGGCACGGTTTGGCCCTCGGTCACCTTGATCTCCTTCAGCACGCCGGCGGCGGGCGCGGGAATCTCCGCATCGACCTTGTCGGTCGAGATCTCGAACAGCGGTTCGTCGCGCTCGATCTTGTCGCCGGGCTTCTTCAGCCACTTCGTGATCGTGCCTTCGAAAATGCTTTCCCCCATTTGGGGCATGATGACGTCAACAGCCATGGCTTTCTCCTGGGGACGCGGGACTTAGACTGCGCTCAAACATTCCTCGTGCCACACGCCCGGGATTCCCTCGAGCGTGTAAATCTCATCTCCGCCGTGGAAGAATTCCACGGCCTGCACTTTGGCTACGCGGCCGGCGTATTCGACCTGCTCGGGCTCGAGTTCGTTGTGGTACTGGCCCTCCTCGAGAAAATTCTCAAGGAAGACTCGGTCCGCGATGCGAACTTCCGACCCGACTCCAAACTCGGCTACGTTCAAACCCTTGGTTTTTCCCAAGGCGCACGCCCCTCTCTTTTCCGACCTAGTATTTTGCCAATTCCCGCGCGGCAGCGGCAACCTTTTCGACGCTGGGAAGGAAGTTTTCTTCCAGTGGCGGCGAATAGGGAACTGGCGTATCGAGTCCCGTCACGCGCGCGATCGGCCCGTCGAGGTAATCGAAGGCGCCCTCGCAGACGACCGCCGCAATCTCCCCGGCGATCCCGCCGGTGCGCGTGTCTTCATGCACCACGAGCAGCTTGTTCGTCTTCTTCACCGAATTGAGGATCGTCTCGCGATCGAGCGGCAGCAGCGTCCGGAGGTCGATCACTTCCGCCTCGATGCCTTCCTTTGCCAATGTTGTGGCGGCTTCGAGCGACGTGTGTGCCGCCGCGGCGTAGCTCACGATGGTCAGATCGCGGCCCTGGCGCCGAACAATCGCTTCGCCGATGGGCACGGTGTAATCGCCGCGGGGAATGTTTTCCTTCACGCGCCGGTAGAGAAACTTGTGCTCGAAGAACAAAATCGGATTATTGTCGCGAATCGCCGATTTGAGCAGGCCCTTTGCGTCGTACGCTGTCGAAGGGTAAACCACCTTCAAACCGGGCGTATGGACGAAGTACATCTCCGGATTGGCCGAATGGAAGGGCCCGCCGTGCACACCGCCACCGGAAGGTCCGCGCAGCACCATCGGCACCGGCGCGCCCCAGCGATAGTGCGACTTGGCGACAAAGTTCGTCACCTGGTTGAAGCAGCATGCAATAAAATCGATGAACTGCATTTCGGCCACTGGACGCAGGCCGAGGTAGCTCATTCCGCAGGCCGCGCCGACGATGGCGGTCTCGCTGATCGGCGTGTCGATCACGCGTTCAGGACCATACTTCGCCAGAAGACCTTCGGTCACCTTGAACGCGCCGCCATAGACGCCGATGTCTTCGCCAAGAGCCACGACGGCGGGATCGCGCTCCATCTCCTCAAAGAGCGCTTCGCGGATCGCTTCCAGCATCGTAATCTCGGGCATTGTCAGCGCCTTCGCCGTTTGTGACGTGGATGCTGCGGCTTCGCGGCGTGTTTCTCTTGCCGCTCGCGCTCAAACGCTCGGTCTTTTGGTCCTCGGCCAAACGGGACGCGCAGCGGCGGCTGTTTCTCGATCGCAACTTCTTCCGTGGGTGCGGCCGCTGGCTTCGCCGTCACGGAAACAGCCGCTGGTGCCGGCCGAGCCGGTTCGCCGAGGGCGCCAAAATCTGTGATCGTCCATGCTGCTTCGACGCTCGCCACCGGGGGCATCACTTCCTTCTTCGGCCGTTTCCATTCCGCCTCGATCGTGTGGCAGCCCTCGCAATAGACTCCCTCTTTCGCTTGCTCGGGCAAGGGCATCGGAGACTCTTCCGCGAACTTCTGGTCTTCATCCAGTTCGCGCTCAATTCGAGAGTCGATTTCGGATTTCTTGCTCGCGTTCCAGAGCTTGTGCTCCGTCAGATAGGCCTCATACCGGGCTATCGGATCCCGCGCTTTCCAATACTCGAACATCGCCTTGGGGACGTATTCCGCCGGGTCGTGTTGCGCGTGACCCTTCATCCGCATCGTCTTCACTTCGATCAGCACGGGGCCGCGGCCCGCGCGGCATTCCTCAATGGCACCCTTGGTTGTCTCATAAACGGCGACGACGTCGTTGCCGTCGACAATCTTGCTTGCAATACCGTACGCCTTGGCGCGGTCGGCCAGGTCGCGCAACGGGACCTGGCGGGCCACCGGGGTCGAATAGGCCCATTGGTTATTTTCGAGCACGAGTACGAACGGAGCGCGCTGCGCCGCGGCAAAATTCAGCCCCTCGTGGAACGCGCCTGTGGAACTGCCGCCATCGCCAATCCACGTCAGCGCCACAATCTTCTGCCCGAGATAGCGACCGGCCATCGCCACGCCCGTCATCACCGGAATCAGGTCTCCCAACATCGAAATGGGCGAGACCACATGGCGAACCTTCAAATCGCCGAAATGGCTCGTGCCGTCTTTGCCATGCGTGGGCGAAGTATATTTCGCCATATGCTGCGTGAAGATGTCGCGCGGCTTGAACCCTTTGACCAGCAGGGCGCCGATATTGCGAATCATCGGGGCGAGCCAGTCGCGCGGCTCCAGAGCATAGGCCGTACCCACGGATACAGCCTCCTGCCCGAGACTGGAATACACGCCACCCACGATCTTGTTCTGCCGGAAGAGCCGAACCAGGTGCTCCTCGAGCTGGCGGTTGAGCTGCATGAAGTAATACAGCTCCAAGTGCTGTTCAGGAGTCAGCTTCGCGTTCATGCGTCCTTCCACCACCTGGCGCGCTCTAGCCCCGGCAGGCGGGCTCGAATCGCTCTTGAGAACTAAACTGTCGATGCCAGCAGATGAGCGGAGCCTTCTCGCAATGAAGCGAGAACCCCCGCCAAATGCTCACGCGTGATTGGTTCGGGGTGACGATTGAAAACAGCCGAGAAATGGGACGTGAGTTGATTTCGGACATCCTCGATTGAAACGGACTTCCCGAGGGCGCGATCCAGCGACGTGACGCCCTTGCCCGCGATGCCGCATGGGACGATCAGATCGAAATGGCGCAAGTCGGTGGAAACGTTATATGCGAAGCCATGGGAGGTGACCCATCGGCTGATATGGACGCCCAGCGCGCCGATCTTTTCTTGGCCGGTCTGTGCGTCGATCCACGCGCCGTGCTGGCCCTCCACGCGCTTGGCCGCGATGCCAAAATCGCCGGTCGTGCGAATCATGACCTCTTCGAGCTGTTCCACATACCAGCGGACGTCGCGGCGATGCGTCGCCAGATCAAGAATAGGGTAGCCGACGATTTGGCCGGGGCCGTGGTACGTGATGTCGCCGCCCCGATCCGAGGCATGCACCTCGACATTCATCTGCTTGAGCAAGTCATCCCCGGCCAGCAGATGTTGTCGGCGCGAATTTCGGCCCAGCGTGATGACGTGTGAGTGCTCGCAGAAAAGCAAGACATCGGGAATCGCGCCCGCTTTCCTCGCCTCGACAAGCTGCCACTGCAATTCGCACGCAGGGCCGTATGCGATTAGGCCCTGATTGACCACCCAGCAGTTTGTCTCGGCTTGATTCATTGGCTTCTCGGAATACCGGCCCGTGGCGCGGCAACGTCAAAAGTTGATGGTCAGGCCGCGTACGGAGTTGAAGGCGTCGCCCATCGCTTCCCACACGGTTGGATGCGCGTGAATCGTGGCCGCCATGTCGTCGAGCGTGGCTTCCAACCCCAGCGCCGCCACAGGCTCGGCGATAATTTCGGTCGCCAGCGGCCCGATCGCGTGGACACCAAGTATCTCGCCGTATTTTGCCTCCGCCACCACTTTGATGAAGCCCTCGTGCTGGCCGAGGATCGTCGCTTTGCTATTGCCGACGAACGGAAACTTTCCAGTCTTGACCTCGAAGCCCGCGTCGCGCGCTTGCTGTTCGGTCAGACCAATAGACCCGATTTGCGGCTCGCAGTATGTGCAGCCAGGGCAGCGCTTCTTGTCGAATGGCTGCACATTTTTGCCGGCCATGTGCCCAACGGCGATGATTCCCTCCATCGAGGCCGCATGGGCGAGCTGGGGGAGCCCCGCGACAATATCGCCGATGGCATAAAGCCGCGGCTCGGCTGTTTCGAGGTACGCATTGGCGTGCACGAAGCCGCGCTCGACTTGCGCCTTGGTTTTCTCCAGCCCGATGTTTTCGGTAAGCGGACGACGGCCCACACCGATCAACACCTTCTCAGCCGAGATCGATTGCGCCTTGCCTGCTTTGTCCGTGAAGCTGACGGTCGCGCCGCTTGCGTCCTTCTTCACCGAATTGACTTTGGCGCCGGTTTCGATCCGAATGCCCTTTTTCTTGAAGGCCTTCTCCAGCTCGGCGGAGATTTCTTCGTCTTCCAAGGGCACGATGCGCGGGAGCATCTCGAGAATCGCCACCTCGCTGCCGAACGTCCGGAAGATCGACGCAAATTCGACACCGACGGCTCCCGCGCCCACGACCACGAGAGACTTCGGGACGGCACCGAGCTGCAGAATCTCGCGGTTCGTCAAGATCGCATCGCCATCGATTTCGACACTCGGCAGCGAACGCGCCTCCGAACCCGTCGCGAGCATCGTGTAAGTTGCTTCGATTTCGGTCGTCTTGCCATCCTTTTCCACGGAAACGCGGCCCGGCCCGGCGATGCGTCCCCAGCCCGTGATCGAGTCCACCTTGTTCTTCTTGAAAAGCATCCCGATGCCGCTAGCGTGCTTGTTGACGATCTTCTGCTTGCGCGCGAGCATCGCGGGCCAGTTGACCTTCACGTCCTTCACTTCGAATCCGAACTCCTCGGCGCGTTTGAAATTCTCGTAGATGTCCGCGTGGTGCAGGAAAACCTTCGTGGGAATGCAGCCGACGTGCAGGCAGGTGCCGCCAAGAAACGGATCTTTCTCGACCACGGCCGTCTTCAAGCCCCACTGGCTGGCGCGGATCGCGGCGACATATCCGCCCGGTCCGCTGCCGATGATCACGAGATCATATTTGGCCAAGCAAATCCTCCCTGATGTCTCTCATTGCCCCCGAGCCGGTCTTGCACGAAGGGATTGATTGCGGTGCGGCTCTTTTATGGTCGCAGAATTGGCAGTTTATCAGCCGCTGGCACGCCGTCGCAACCCGGCAGGACCAGAAGGCATTCTCCTCAGCTAGTTGCGACATGACACAAATCCGAGGAATTCGATGCGCCGGGGCTGGGTTGCGTCGCGTGCGCCGCTTTGCCTTTGACTTTCTAGCATTGAGCACGCTTGCAAGCCATTTGACGCCTCGCGCGCACGCCTCGTATATTGAGTGTTTCACGTCAGCAGCAAATTCACGAACATAAGGAACGCATGCCCCGGGAAATCCCCAAGGCTTACGAGCCGCAGGAGATCGAAGAGCGCTGGGCCAAAGTCTGGTTTGAGGAGAAGCTCTTTCGCGCAGAAAACTCGGGCGATGGCCCCCGGTTTTCGATCGCGCTCCCGCCCCCGAACGTGACCGGCTCGATCCACATCGGCCATATGCTCGAGCACACTCAGATCGACATGCTCGCGCGCTGGCATCGCATGAAGGGCGACCACACGCTCTGGCTGCCCGGCATGGACCACGCCGGAATTGCGACGCAATTCGTGGTTGAGCGCAAGCTCGCCGAGCAAAAGATTCGCCGCCAGGATCTGGGCCGGGAGGAATTCGAGCGGCGCGTCTGGCAGTGGAAGGCGGAAAGCGGCGGCGTGATCAAAGAGCAGATGATCCGCCTTGGCGCATCCTGCGACTGGACGCGCGAGCATTTCACGCTCGAGCCGAAACTCTATCGCGCGGTCCTTGAGGCGTTTCTCCGGCTCTACCGCGAAGGACTGATCTATCGCGGGCGCTACATGGTCAACTGGTGCCCGCGCTGCCAGACCGCGATTAGCGATCTGGAAGTGGTCCATCACGAGCGCACCGGCGAAATCTGGAACATTCGTTATCCGATCGCCCGATCGAACGAATTCCTCGTCGTCGCCACCACGCGCCCGGAGACGATGCTCGGCGACACGGCTGTCGCCGTGCATCCGGACGACGAGCGTTACCGGAGCTTCATCGGCAAGAGCGTGATGTTGCCGCTGATGAACCGCGAGATTCCGATCATCGCGGATGCCTACGTAGACCGCGAATTCGGCACGGGCGTAGTCAAGATCACGCCCGCGCACGATCCGAATGACTTCGAAGTCGGCAAGCGCCACAACCTTCCCGAAATCGACGTGATGACCAGCGACGGTCACATGAGCGAGGCAGCGGGAAGGTACGCGGGCGTCGAGCGCTTTGCTGCCCGCGCGCGAATCGTCGCGGATCTCCAGGAATTGGGCCTGCTCGAAGGCAAGAAGGACCACATGCACGCCGTCGGTGTCTGCGACCGGTGCAAGTCCATCGTCGAGCCGCGCATTTCGACGCAGTGGTTCATGAAGATGAAGCCGCTCGCCGAGCCAGCCAAACAAGCCGTGCTCGATGGCTTGATTGAGGTCGTGCCCGATAACCAGCGCACGATTTTGCTGCAGTGGCTCGATAACATCCGCGACTGGTGCATCTCGCGACAACTCTGGTGGGGCCACCGCATTCCGATCTGGCACTGCGCGGATTGCAAGGAGATGGTTCCCGCCGCGGATTCGCGCGTCGAAATCGTCGAGGGCCATGCACGCGCCGCAAGCGTGCCAACGAAATGCCCGAAGTGCGGCGGATCGAAACTGACGCAGGATACCGACGTTCTCGATACGTGGTTCAGTTCGGCGCTGTGGCCGTTTTCGACTCTCGGCTGGCCCGACGACACGCCTGATTTGCGCACGTTCTACCCCACGAGCCTGCTGATCAGCGGCTACGACATCCTGTTTTTCTGGGACGCGCGCATGATCATGATGGGGCTGAAGCTAACTTCGGGCGCGACACCCAGGGACCGGATTCCCTTCCGGCGACTCTACCTGCATTCGCTCGTGCGCACGTCGGAAGGTGCGAAGATGTCGAAGACAAAAGGCACGGGCGTCGACCCGCTGCACCTGACGCAGCAATACGGCACCGATGCTCTGCGCTACATGCTCGCCAGTATGGCCGCGCCCGGCACCGACATCATTCTGAGCGAAGATCGCATCCTCGGTGCGCGTGCGTTTGCGAACAAAATCTGGAATGCGGCGCGATTCCTCTATGTGAATCTGGAGAAGGTTGAGGCCAGCGGCTTGACGCTGGAAGAACTGGCCGCGCCAGAGATCCGCGCGAAGGCACCGTACCCGGTACCCGGCGAAGGAGCTCTCGCGCACCGCTGGATCTTTTCACGCCTTGCCTCCGTCGTCGCTCAGGTCAACGATGCCTTAGAGAATTTTCGCTTTCACGAAGCCTGCCAGACGATCTACCAATTCTTCTGGGGCGATTTCTGCGATTGGTATATCGAGTGGGTGAAGCCGCAACTGACTGCAACGGATCGCGCCGTGGCGCTGCCCGCGTGGCGCAACATTTTCGCGACCCTCGATCACGCTCTGCACCTGCTTCATCCCGTGATGCCGTTTCTCACGGAAGAGCTGTGGCATCGACTGCCGCAACTCGACGGTGCCCGGTCCATCGCGCTCGATCGCTTTCCCGAGCCGAACGCTCACTGGAGCGACGCTGGTGCGGACGATGCTATGACGATCCTCCAGGAAATCGTCGTCGCGGCGCGAAACATCCGAGCCGAGATGAAGATTGACCCCAAGCGCAAGGTGCCCGGTGATTTTTCGGCGCGGGGCACGATGATTCCCAAGCTCGTTCAAGAAAACGTGGACCCGCTTCTGCGTCTGGCAAGCCTGTCGGAATTGCGCGTGTCGCGCGACCATCTCGATTCCAGCGGCTCCGCGATGCGCTCCACGGCCGCATTCGATCTGCGCATCGCCTACGGCGAGACGATCGACAAGGCGGCCGAAATCGCGCGCCTTGAGAAAGAAATCGCACGCCTGGAAAAAGACATTGAATCCAAGCAACAGCGACTCGCCGACCCTAATTTCACGAGCAAGGCCCCTCCGCAAGTCGTCGACGCGCTCCGCGCGACCTTGATCGAGCGCCAAATTGAACTGAAAAAGCTAAGAGATCGGCTCGACCAGCTCAGGCGCAACCCCGACTAGTTTTCGGCTCGGCCGTCGAGTATGCTTCGGGGTTTCAGCCCATGGCGACGAAGCGAATGGCGGACCTGCCAGGCACGACCGACCGGCGCATCGACGCGCTACTGACACTGCTCGCGGAAAACTCGACAATCGTCATCAGCGGTGCCAAGATCGCGAAAGAAATCGGCGTCACGCGGCAGCAGGTTTGGCGCTGGATCGAGAAGCTGCGCGCGCTGGGCGTGCGCGTGAAGGGCCATCCGCGCACCGGGTATCACATCGAGCGCGTGCCGGACATTCTCGCGCCGCAGATGCTGAGCCATCGCCTCTACGGCACGCCGTTCGCGCGCCGCATCTACCATTTCTTCAAAACCGACTCGACGAATGCTGTGGCGATGCGCCTGGGCGAATCAGGTGAGCAGCACGGCACGATTGTCCTCGCCGAGGAGCAGACCGCCGGGCGCGGCCGCAGCGGGCGCTCGTGGATTTCCGAAAAGTCCGCTGGCATCTATTGCAGCATTCTCTTACGGCCGCCGATTCCGCCTGCCCACGCGCCGCTTCTGACGCTCGTCGCGGGACTGGCCGTACGCGACGCTGTCGCGGAGGAACTCGACGCCCTGCCCGATATCCGCTGGCCCAACGACTTGCTCGTCGGCGGCCGCAAGTTCTGCGGCATCCTCACGGAAATGCATGCTGAACCTGATCGCATCCACTACGCGGTCGTCGGCGTCGGCATGAACGTCAACCAGGCGAAAATGCCGCAAGAGCTATCCGATATCGCCACTTCGCTCCGCATGGAAACAGGAAAGGCGCATTCGCGGCTCGAACTTCTGATCCGGTTGCTGCGCTGCCTCGACCGCTACTACAATCAATTCCTCGCCGACGGCGCTGCGCCGATCTTGAGGCGCTTCGCTGAGGTTTCGAGCTACTTCAAGGGCAAGCGTGTGCGCATCACGACCGCAACTGAGACGTTTACCGGTACCACCGCCGGGCTCGAACCGAGCGGCGTCCTGCGCGTGGCGCGCGATGACGGTGCCGGAGTCGTGCCCGTGCTTTCCGGCGACGTCGCGGAGGCGTCCTGATGCTTCTCGCACTTGATGTGGGAAACACGAATACTGTGCTGGGCGTGTTCCGGCAGCGGGAGCTTGTCGCTCATTGGCGCTTGACCACATCGCGCGATCAGACCGTCGACGAGTACGGCATCCTCACACGAGACCTTTTTACTCTGGCGGAACTCGAACCTCGCGAAATCGGGGGCGTGATCATCAGTTCCGTCGTTCCGCCGCTCAACGTGACGCTGGCGGGAATGGCGCAGAGATATTTCGGGCACAAGGCGCTTTTCGTCGAGCCGGGCGTAAAGACCGGGATGCCCATCCATTACGACAATCCACAGGAAGTGGGTGCGGACCGCATCGTCAACAGCGTGGCTGCGTTCGAAAAGTACGGCGGCCCGTGCATCGTCGTCGATTTCGGCACCGCGATCAATTTCGACGCGGTCTCGCCGCGCGGCGAGTACCTTGGCGGAGTGCTTGCGCCGGGGATTGGCATTTCGGCAGATGCGTTGTTCGCGCGGGCGGCGCGGCTGTTTCGAGTCGAGATCAAGGATCCCGGAAAAATCATTGGGACTAATACAGTCGCGTCGCTGCAATCCGGCCTTTTCTATGGCTACACGGATTTGGTCGACGGCATCCTCGATCGAATGAAGAAGGTAATGGGCGCTGAGACAAAGGTGATTGCAACGGGCGGGCAGGCATCGTTGATTGGCAGTGCCTCGCGCCATATCGAAACTGTCGATGAATTCCTCACGCTAGAGGGCCTGCGCATCATCTGGGAACGCAATCAATCGGAGATGCAGAGCCGGGCGGCCGGCGGTAAGAAGCGTTAGGCCTAACACAGTCGTTCGCCTGATGGAATCCTTCAACTACTTCAACTATTTCACAGAAATCGAGGAATATTTCTGGCGCAAGCGCGGCGCTCATCTGCTGGTTTCGCCGCTCGATTGGGCGATCGTTGAGACGTGGCAGAAGGCGGGCATTCCGCTCGGCGCGGTGCTCAAAGGGATCGACCGCGCGTTTGAGAGCTGGGGTCGGTCGCGGCGGGCGGCGGGTGGCCGCCAACTGAAGAGCCTCGCGTACTGCGTGGACGCAGTGCTCGATGCTGCTGCCGAAGCGCAGGAAGCCGCCGCGGGCAGCGGTCCCGAAGTCAAATCGGCACGGCCAGCCGCGGAACCCTTCTCGCGCGCAGAATTGAAGCAATATTTGGAGCGCAATCGGTCGCGTCTTCAGGCCAGCGCCGAAAAACACCGTGCCGCGCACGCCGCCATAGCCGCGCGGCTGGAAGAGACCGCGAAACGCCTCAAAGAAATGGAACCCATCGTTGATGCGCCCGGCGCTCTCGACCTGGAAGATCTCGAGCGGCGGCTGACGATCGTCGAAGAAAAACTGACCGCCGCACTCTCGGCCGATGCCAACGACGACTTGTTGCTCGCGATCCGCCGCGAGATGGATCGCTCGCTCGCGCCATACCGCCGGAAGATGTCAGCCGAGCAACTCGCGCAACTCGAGCGTCAGTACACGCAGAAGCGCCTGTTCGAGCAGTTCGATGTGCCGCGACTGAGCTTGTTCTATCTCACCTAGCCAGCGCTTTACGTATTTCCCGTAATTGAAGCTTGCCCGGAACGCTGTTTCAATCGCATCCTTCGCTCGGCCACACGGCAAGCAACCGGGATTTGCACCGTGTGATAGCGTGTACAGCCGACGATGGAACTCACAATCGAAAAGCTCGTGTACGGCGGCGATGGCTTGGCGCACCACGATGGCTCGACTGTCTTTGTGCCATTCGTGATCCCGGCGGAGCGCGTCTCGGCCGCGCCCATCGAGCAGAAGAAGAAATTCGTTCGGGCACGCGTGGAGCGTGTCCTCGAACCTTCGCCGGAACGAACGGCGGCGCGCTGCCCGCACTACGGCGTTTGCGGCGGCTGCCACTACCAGCACATTCCCTACGAGGCGCAGCTCAAGTACAAGGCCGAGATTCTTCGCGAGACGCTACGTCGGCTTGGTCGTATCGATTGGCCCGGAGCGATTACGATTCACGCCTCGCCGCCGTGGGGCTACCGAAATCGCGCGCAGTGGAAGATCCGAGCGCTAGGCGAGGCGAGCGGTTCGGGCCTCGGGATTGGGTATTTTCGCGCAAATTCGACGGCGCTCTGTCCGGCGGAAGACTGCGCCATTCTTTCGCCGCTGCTGCTGAAAACTCTGCTTGCGCTCCGTGCAGCGCTTGCGGAAAAGGCGCTGCCTTCGGAGCTGCGCGAAATCGAAGCGTTCGCTGGAGCCCACGACACGAAGCTGCTTCTGACGGCCACATTCGCTGGCTTCCCCTCGCGCCGCCCACAGCTTGTGGAGACCTTCCGCAGGGTTCTGCCCGAGATCGAAAGCCTCTTGTTCCACGATCCCAATAGTGAACGCATGGAGCTCGATGGGCCTGGTTTCGTCGAGTGTGAGGCAGGGGACGCGAAATTCCGCGTCGGCCACTTGTCATTTTTTCAGGTGAATCGTTTTCTAGTGGACGAATTGGCGCGTGACGTCGCTGGCAGCGAAACCGGCGGGCAACTCGCGCTAGACCTATTCGCCGGCGTCGGGCTTTTCTCCGTACCGCTGGCGCGAAATTTCCAGCGCGTTGTCGCCGTAGAGTCCAACCCAGCCGCAGCGCGCGATCTGGAATCGAATGTTTCGAGCAAAGGATCGGTGGAGGTTCGGACCGCCGACGTCGAACGGTTTCTCGAGAAATTCAAGGACAAGCCGGATTTCGTACTGCTCGACCCTCCGCGCGCCGGATTGGAAGCCGGCGCGATCAAGACTCTTGCGCGAATTGCGCCGGAACGCATCACCTACGTTTCCTGCGAGCCGCCGACGCTCGCCCGCGATCTCGCGGCGTTGCGAACAGCCGGATACGACATTTCTGGAATCCACCTGTTCGATCTATTTCCACAAACATTTCACATCGAAACAGTTGTTCGCCTCGTGCGACGCTCATGAAGCTTCCGGCACTCTGGCTTGCAGCGGCGTTCGCGACAGGTATCGGAGTCGCAGATCACTGGCCCAACTCGCTCAAGGTCTGGACACCCATTGCGATGGCGGCGATGGCGGCCGGCGCAGTTCTCGTTTGGCGCGGACGTAGAGAGAGCGCCTGGGCTCTCGCGCTGATCGCGTGGGCGGCGGTCGGCGCCGTTGCGACCGGCGTCGACCGTGCGGGCGTGCCGAAAAGTCACGTCTCGCGGCTTGTTGCCGACGGACGTCTCGACCTTGGCGAACCACTACGATGGCAGGGACGGCTGCGCGAAGATCCGCTGACACTGCCCTGGGGGCGTCGCTTCGAAATCGACCTCGAGCACGTAGAAGTGGCAGGATCGATGCTGCCCGTCAGCGGGGGGCTGCGCCTCAGTTTGTACGGGAGAGCGGATTCGCCGGATCCTGCGAACGGGCCGCAGGGGCTGCGCGCGGGCGATCGGGTCGAAGCGCTGGTCAAGGCTCGCCCTCCGCGCGATTTTCAGGACCCCGGAGCGTTCGATCTGCGCGGGTTCCTGAGTCGCCAGAGGATCGATCTCACGGGTTCGTTGCGGAGTGGCGAACTGCTGCAGTTGATCGATCATCCGGCGCCAACTCTCGCGCAGCGGTTGGCCCGAGCGCGCGGCGACCTGCTCCACCGGCTTGATCAATTGTCCCCAGATCATCCGGAACGCTCGGCCGTGCTGCGCGCGATGTTGCTTGGCGACCGGAGCTTCGTCGATTCGCAAACTGTGACAGCATTTCAGAAGACTGCTGCGTACCACGTGCTGGTCGTCGCCGGCCTCCACGTGGGCGCGCTCGTGGCGTTCTTGTTTTGGCTTTGCCGCAGGCTGCGATTGACGATCGGCCTAGCAAGTGTCGCAACACTCGGTGCGCTCACAGCGTACCTGGGGATGGTACAAGATCGTCCACCAGTTCTGCGCGCGACCCTGATGGCCGCATTCTATCTCTGCGCGCGGCCTCTGTTTCGCCGCGTGGACTTGCTGAACACGGTGGCGCTCGCGGCGCTCGTCATCTTGATCTGGAAACCCTCATCGCTCGCCGATTCCAGCTTCGAGCTTTCGTTCCTCGCGGCGGGAGTCATTGCCGGCCTCGCAGTGCCGTGGATGGAACGTTCGAGCGCGCCCTATCGTGCCGGCCTTCGCCACCTCGGCGACGTCACACGCGACAACGCTCATCCGCCGAAAGTTGCGCAGTTCAGAATCGAAATGCGGGCGGCCACGCACTGGCTTGCACCGCACCTGCCAAAGATTCTCGCGCTGCGCACGGGCTCGATGCTGGTCGCAGCGGTTCGCGCGGGCTTGCGGCTCTGGGAAGTCGTCGTGCTGTCGATCGTGATTCAGTGGGGAATGACGCCGCTGCTAGCACAGGATTTTCACCGCGTCAGCCTCGCTGGTCCGCTGAGCAATATTCCCGCCGTCATCCTGACAGGTTTGATTGTGCCGCTGGGATTCTTGGCACTGGTCGCAACGTTCGTCTGGGCGCGGCTCGCCGCGCTGCTCGGCAAAGCGCTCGGATTCTGCACGACTCTGCTGCTCGCAACAGTGGAATGGTTTAGCAGGTTACTGCACGTCTCCTACCGAACCCCTGGCCCCCCGGTCTGGCTAATTGTCGGATTCCTCGCGGCGTTTGCTCTACTCACTGCGTTCGCACGCGCCGCAGCGGCGCGGCGAGCGGGCCCCATTGCTCGTCGCCAATTGCCTCCGCCAATCGCGCCGGTCGAATGGGCGTCGGGTATCGTATTGGCTGTACTTACGATTCTCGTTGTGTCACACCCCTTCGCGCCTCGTCTTCAGCGCGGCAGGCTAGAAGCCGCCGTGCTCGATGTGGGCCAGGGAGATTCAATTTTCGCTGCGCTCCCAAACGGCCGCACGATGTTGATCGACGGCGGCGGCCTTCCCGGCTCGGAATGGGTCGGTGGATATCGATCGGGCACGGACGTAGGCGAGGAAGTCGTGTCTCCCTATTTGTGGTCGCGCGGATTGAAACAGCTCGACATCGTCGTGCTCACACATGCCGACCACGATCACATGGACGGCTTGTACGCGGTGCTCGAGAATTTTTCGGTGGGGCAATTGTGGATCGGCCGCTACGACGAGAAACCAGCGTTCAGGCGGGTCCTTGCAGAAGCCCGCGCGCGCGGAGTTCACATCGTTCGCGTATCACAGGGAGCCGCGTTCGATGAGGGCGGGGCGCGCGTGGAGGTTCTATGGCCTCCCGAAGGAGGAGGCGGAGCGTCGTCCAACGACAACTCGCTCGTTCTCCGGCTTTCTGATGGCCACGTTCGCTTCCTTCTGACCGCAGACATCGAGCGCGGCGCCGAGGAAAGGCTGGTCGGTGAACAGGCACCTCTCGCGGCCGATTTCCTTAAAGTCCCGCATCATGGAAGCAAGACATCTTCGACCGATCCTTTCCTTGCGGCCGTGAATCCGCGTTTTGCGGCCATATCCGTCAGCGAAACGAATTCCTTCGGACAACCGGCGGCGAGTGTTGTCGAGCGCTATGAGAACCGAGATGTGCGATTGCTGCGGACCGACCGCGACGGCGCAATCACTGCGATCACGGACGGAAAGAATCTCGCAGTGAGCCAGTATGCCCGACCATGAGCGCCGCGTGTGTCGCGGCTACCAACCAGTGGGTTGCTTGTAGGGCAGCGCGAGTTGAACGCCTTCGACCTGCCGAATCTTGCCGTTCTGGATCTTGAAAAATTCCGCCACCTCGACGCTGAAGGGCCTCTTCGCCGATGGCGGCATGTCGATCTTGCCGACGCCGGGCACGTCGGCCGTGAGAACCGTACCGGGATGATTGAACATGAAGAAGCCGAATACGATTCCCATCTTTTCATCGACAATCATGAATCGCCGCGGATCGACCGATTTGATGTAGGCCCAGATCTTCGTGTTCATGTTTTCCCGGCATCCGAGCGCCGCAGGATTGTAGGTGCCCTTGGCCCAGCCCTCGTTGTACGAGGGATTGTTCGTGTCCTGCGTGCCATCGAGAATGCGGTTGCACTTCTCATCGAACGGCACCATATCGCCGGAAAGGTGGACGATGCCCTCGAAATACTGATTCGTCGCTTGGAGCATCACCGCACGCGGCGTCTTCTCGGAAGGAGCCACCGGCTCAAGCCAGACAGGATTCGGCTGGCCGAGTTTTTCCAGATTTTGAGCGGGCTCCGCGCCGCGGCGGACGATCGTCTCGACCTCGGCAATCTTGCGATCGACCACCTTCAGGCGGACCACCAGGATCGCGGGCGTGCCATTTTCACGGATCGTACATTCGCACCCGACCTGCCCTTCCTGCGGGTCGGCGAAATAGATCTTGTAGGTTCCCAAGCCGCTGATCGTGCCCCAGAGCGCGTCGCCCAACTTCAGCGGTATCGTATTCTCCGTGAATTTTACTTGGGCCGCGACGGGTAGCTGACTTGGATCGTGGGCGACGAGGGCCGCGAGATACTGGTCAACCAAACCGGTAAGGCAGGCAGAGTCGCAGCTTGTCGCGGCCGCAGCACTCTGGTCGGCGCGAACCCAAGCCACTCGGTTGGCATCGCAAAGCGAGCCGAACAGAGCCATCATTACCATGGTCCGGACAAATCTTCTTCGCATGCTTTCGGCCTCCGTCAGACGAGAGCGCTTCCTTCAAAACGACCTGGGCACTGGAAACGCGCGACCCAAGTACTATTGCGCTCCAGGCCGCGCGAGTTCATCATGTTTGAGTACCGGGCCAATCATGGAAACCCTCCCGCATGGCGCGTCGGCGGCGCCCACCCAGGAACAGATCGACGAGGAAAGCAGGCGCATCCGCCGCCTCCGAATTTTGGTCCGCCTTACGCTGGAAGAGATCGCCGCGGGCGATCTGAGCGCCGAGGAAGCCGCGGGTATGATCGCGGCGACGCGGCGCGTGGCGTTGGAGATGTTCCCCGGCAAAGAGAGCGCATTCGACCTCATCTACAAGCCTCAGTTTCAGCGCCTGATGAACGCCGTGTATAGACTGCAGTAACTCAGCGTGCCGCAAAGTCGCACGCGATCAGTGACCAAATCGCGCTCGAATCCACATCCGCAGGCATAAAGAGCCAAGGCCCGCAATCGTTCCGATCAGCGCTTGATACTCGCGGTTACGGCGATACTGCGCCCAAGAAAATGACTCTGCCTCCAGCTCTGGGGCTGCGCGGCCAAAGCGTGGCAAGAACAGCGGCACGCGGGCTGCGTATTCATCAAAGGCGGGGCCGAAGCGCTCACGCAGGTCTCTTTCTTCGCTGCGCATCACCGCGTAATAGAAAACGGCGAAGTAGATCCCAACGAGCACGCCAGCTACCCATGAGAGCCCTGCGATCATAAATCCGGCAGCGAGCAGCGCACTGCCCAGGTAAAGAGGATTGCGCGTGCGAGCGTAGGGACCGGTCGTCGTAAGCCTTTCGTCTTTTCGCAGATATCCCGATGAGGCTGCGCGTGTGGCCAAGCCGAGCGCGGCAACGATCCCGCCGATGAGCATCGACCGCCAGGTCGGTGCCGCGAGCGCCCAGTAGACGAGGGCGACTGGATACCCTAGACGGACGCGCCAGCGCGCCCAGAATTTTCTCGATTCCTTCAAGCGCCGGGCCCCCAAAGCGACGGCGGCCGTATTCCGTTGACGCTCGGCGGCGATGTGCCCCACGCGGGCTGTAGATTCCTGCAACCGCGCGAGATTCCTTGGATTAGCCATCTGGACGGGTAGCGTGTGCGTGAACGTATCACAGCACGCTCGAAAACCGCAAACGAGCCCTCCCTTTTCGGCTCAGCGAGCAACGCCGGCTCTCTCCCGCCTGCTGGCTTCCGCGATTTGCTTCAGGGTTGTCCAGAAGTGCTGGTCCCGCGCTATTTGCAAAGAAATGCGGCAAACAAACATATCCATCGACGGAGTGCAGTCGGCAAGATTATAGAGATCCTTTTCCGAGCAGATCAGCGCCGTCGCACCGGCCGCCTTGGCGCTCCGTTCGATCCTCTTCATATCGATCCGTGAAAAGCGGTGATGGTCGCGGAAAAAGGTGTGGCCGACGATTTCAAGCCCCCAAGCGCGCAGATCTTCGAGAAACGCCTTTGGATTCCCGATAGCGCAGAATGCAAAAAGCTTCCTCTCACGGGCCGTATCGCCTGCAGGGCCGCCCGGGTCAGCTGAGCTAATGGAGTCGAGCACGGTGCGCGCGTAGAAAATGGGCGCCCTTGCATAGCGCTGAATGACTGTTTCCAACGCCGGAGCATGATCCGAACGCGTGATGACGATGATGCTGGCGCGCCCTAGCGCCGATCGCGGCTCGCGCAGCCGGCCGGAAGGAAGCAGATGCCCGCCTCCGAAGGGATTCGTTGCGTCGATCAACACAACATCGACATTCCGCGCGAGCTGAAGATGCTGAAATCCGTCGTCGAGTATGAACCACTCGACGCCGCGCCGGGTAAATTCGCGGCCGTGCTTCCAGCGATTTGCCCCGACGCCAAAGGCAACTCGATCGCCCAGCCTTGCCTGCAGCAATCGCACTTCATCGCTCGTTGAGCCATTCGCCGATGCCTTGCCGCGATACCCGCGCGAGAGTATGCCTGTCTTCTTGCCTTCGGCAATCAGGCGCTGCGCGACCCAGAGGACCATCGGAGTCTTCCCGGTGCCGCCTACGGTCAGGTTGCCGACGCTAATGACCGTGCCGTCGAGCCTGTGCTGGCGAAGCACGCCTGTTGCATATGCTCGTGCGCGAAGACGCGTTGCTGCCCCGTAAGGAATAGTCAGCGGCCACAGCAGCGTTTCAAGCGCATTCACGCCGCTGGCTCCCGAGGGCCGAGCATTCCGGCAATGCGTTCGAGCGAGCGAGCGGTGGTTCCGCGGTTGCGCTCGGAAAGTTCACGCGCTGCCCGGCCCATGCGCTCGCGTTCCGCATTGTCTTCGATCAACTGCACCCACACCTTTCCGAGTTGCGGTCCGCTCGCCACCTGGATTGCTGCTCGTGCCTTTAGAAACTGCGCTGCCATGTCTCGAAAATTTTCCATGGAAGGGCCGAAAACGGGAGCCTTCGCAAACCACGCTGGCTCGAGAATATTGTGGCCTCCCTCGGGCACGAGCGAGCCTCCCACGAAAACCGCATCGGCGAGCAAGTAAAGCCCAGCCAGTTCTCCAATCGAATCGAGAAGGATTACATCGACGTTGTCATTGAGCGGTGCTTGCAAATCCACGCTGCTGCGGCGAACGACGTTCCATCCGCCGGCGCTCGCTACATTCGCCGCTGCGTCGAAACGATCCGGTTTGCGCGGAGCGACAATCAACAGTGCGCGGCGCCAGCGGCGCTGCACGATGTCGTAGGCCGCGAGCACGGCCTCCTCTTCTCCCGCGACCACGCTCCCTGCCACCAGCACAGGCCAGCGCTCCTGCCGCTCGACTTCGCCTTCGAGCCATACGCCGAAGCCGCTTAAGTCCGGCTGCTCCGTGTCGTATTTGAGGTTTCCGGTCACCTCGACGCGGCCCTCAGGTGCACCCATTTCAGAAAGGCGCGAAGCATCCTCTGGTGTCTGCGCGAGAAACAGGCTAGCGTCCGCGAGAACACGGCGGAAGAAAGGGCCCACGAGAAATTCCCATCGCCGAAAGCGCGCGAAGGACTTTTCGGAAATGCGCGCGTTCGCGAAAACGACGGAGACTCCCCGGCGGCCTGCCTCCCGCAAGAAATTCGGCCAGATTTCCGTCTCCATTACGATTACGAGCGCAGGGCGAATTGTCCGCAGCGCGCGGCGAACGGGTACCACCCAATCGAGCGGAAAGTAAAAGATGCCGTCGACGAAATCCAGGCGCTCGCGCGCAAGCTGCTGCCCGGTTTCGGTGGTTGTGGAAACGAAAGCAGCGCGGTCTCGGAATCGCCGCTTCAGACCGAGAGCGAGGGGCTCTGCGGCAAGGACTTCACCGACCGAAACAGCGTGAATCCAGATGGCTCCGGCCTTTTGGCCTAGTGCCGAGGCGGCTGCATGAGCGGCGATTTCCTGCGGCAAGCCACCCAGGCGTTCGCGCAGAGTACTCGACGGCTCTCCGCGCCGCCAGCCGCGCAGGGCGTAGTATGGCGCGAGAAAAATCATCGCGATGGCGGTAGCGACGCGATAGAGAAAGTACATGGCAGGCGACCGGCATTATAGCCCGATCACCACGGCTTGCAGATCAAGACAGCAACCTCGGTTTCTGCGATCAGGCGCGAGGCTTGCGCATGCTTTTCGGCCAGATGCCCTGCTTGCCGGGCGACAGAATGCCGTTTGGATCGAGTGTATCCTTGATCGTTTCGTGAAAGCGCCAGAGCGCGTGACTGTTGTAGGAGTAGACGCTCGCAACGTCGTCCATATAGGCGATGTGCGTGCGGTATTCGCCCCAACCGTGCTCGGCGCAAACCTGGATCATGCGGCGGAAGACTTCGCGGTTGCGCCTGTTGAATTCCACGTCGTGCATGATCGGAAAACCGAAAAGAAATACGAAGGCGCGCGGGAAAAATGTCCACGGAAGCGAGATGAATTGATTCCGCGGAGGGATGCCCATCTCGTGATAGACATCGCCGAAAACCTTCAGCGCTTCGAACACCGCTTCGCCTGACAAAGGAATGATCGGCGAAAAGTCCATATGACCTTCGGCCTTCCCAAGCAAACCGAAGACCTGAAGGTTCGGAATGCCGAATGCTTGCGGCAGCGGAACGGCTTCCGCCTCCTTGGGCTCGAGGGGAAACCTGTAGAAACGGCCCTCTTTGAAAGTGATGCCAGGAATCGCCGAGAATTTTTCCTTCGCGTACTCCCACTGCAGATCGACGACTCTCGCGGGGCCGTAGAAATGCAGCTCGATGCTCCAGTAAGGAATGTTCTGCTCGCGTCCGATGCGCTCGAGTTCAGCAACGGAAATGTCGCCGGGAAGGTCTACGACGCCTCCTCCCTTGGAAACGCGGTAATTGAGCAGCGAGCTATCGAGCGCCGAGGTGCCCTGCACGATCTGCGAGTTGTAGAGGTAGGCGAGGGCCTCGGCGAACGGGATGAGGTCGTCGTGACGCGTGACCGCGACCGTGCCATCGCGGTAGGCCTCCGGCTCTGGAAGCAGCCAGACACCCATTTTCGTGACGATGCCGAAATTCGATTGCGAGAAAAGGCCGTCGACATACGGGCCAAAACCGTAGCGATACTGCTGCCACGTTTTCGCGCCGGGCATCGCACCCATGCCGGTGCGGACCAGTTCGCCGTTCGGCAGCACAATTTCCATGCCGCAGACGGTTGCGAAGTGGTCGTGCAACACGCCGCGTCCACCGCCCCGTTCAAGAGAATTCCCGACCGGGCTGCCCCAGCCTGGATCGGGCGGATCGATCCACACTTTTAATTTGTTGTCCTGAATGTAGCGGTAGAGATCGAAATAGCTGACGCCGGGCTCGACCAGCGCATAGTGGTTCTTATCGTTGACTTCCAGAATCCGGTTCATGCGCTTCAAGTCGAGAGTTACGCATCCCGAGAGCGCGGGAGCCGAGCCGCCGTAGGCTAGGTTCTTTCCGGTTGAAATCGTCCATAAAGGGATTTTGTATTGATTGGCGATGCGAACGACTGCCTGGACCTGCTCCACACCGTTCGGCGCGACCGCCGCCGACGGAACTCGGTCTTCTTCCTCATGCCAGAAAGGCGAAAAGGAATCGCGGTAGGTCTCCATGTCTTCATCCGACGTGAAGACCCATTCTTTGCCGATGGCGTTCTCGAATTGCGTCAGGGCCGCGGAAAAGTCGCTCGCACTAACACCGGGCGGTAGTCGCATGGGCTATTTCTTGTTGTTGCGCGTCAGATACGCGGCGATCGCGTCGAGATCGGCGTCGCCGATCTCGGTCTTTCGGAACATGGGCATGAACAGCACGCCGTGGCGCACGAAAGTTTTGATCATCGGCGCCGTCAGATCCGTGCGCTCTTCGAGCACGGCGGGATTCTGGCCGCGCTGCCGCAGGGAGTCCGTGCCAGGCTTCCCGCTTCCGGTGCCGTGACACGGGAAGCACCACTTGTCGTACACCTGATGGCCACGCTCGATCTGGGCGTCGTCCGGACTCGCGAACGTCGGAGCGGCGCACGACAGGCTCATCGCGATCAGAAGAGCGGTCTTTGCGCTTTTCATGCTCGTGCCTTTCTCACGTGTTTCGGCCAGACGCCGCAGCGGCCCGGTGAAAGAATTCCGTTCGGATCGACCGCATCCTTGATCGTCTCGTGGAAGTGCCGGAGCGCGTGATCGTTGTAGGAGTAAACGTCCGACACGGTGTCCATGAAGGCCGTGTGCGTTCGGTACTCGCCCCAACCATGCTCGGCCGCCGCTTTCACCAGACCCTTGAATACTTCGCGGCTTCGTCGGTTCTTCTCGACGTCGTGATAGATCGGAAAGCCGCACAGAATTACGAACGACCGCGGAAAAAACGAAGACGGGAAAACGAACAGCTGGCTGATCGCCGGGACACCCATGTCGTGATAGGCCTGCCCAAAAACCTTCTGTGCCTCGAAGACTGCCTCGCCGGTCATGGGGATAATCGGCGAAAACCACATGTGCCCTTCGCTGCGGCCCATCAAACCGAAGATCGTAAGACTCGGGATACCGAACTGGCGCTTGGGTAGTTTGTCCACATCCTTTGGATCGTAAGGCAGCGCATATGTCGGGCCGTCGACGAACTTCACATCGGGTATGACGGAATACTTCTCTTTCGCAAATTCCCACTCTGCCTCGACGACCTTGGGCGGCCCGTAAAAATTCAGCTCGCAATTCCAGTAGGCGAGGTTCTGATCCCGTCCGACCTGCTCCAGTTGCTCGATCGTGGGCCCGCCCGGAGACATCACCAGCGCCGAGCCTCCGGAGCCGCCCGCCGTCTGCGCTGCCGCTCTCGACATAAGCAGCGGGCTTCCGATTGTCGTGGTGCCCTGCACGATGTTCGAATTCATCAAATAGTTCAGCGTTTCAATCAGCGGTACCAGGTCATCGTGCCGTTGCACCAGCACATTGCCCGATTTGAAGGCCTCGGGCTCCGGCAGCAGCCAGAATCCCATCTTCGTCACGACGCCGAAATTCGATTGCGAGAAGATGCCGTCTACATAAGGGCCAAAACCGTAGCGGTATTGCTGCCAGGTTTTCGAGCCGGGCAGCGCGCCCATGCCCGTGCGGATGATTTCGCCGTTCGCCAATACGACTTCCATCCCGCAATGCGCGTCGAAATGATCGCGCAACGGCGTGTAGCCGCCTCCTCGGTCCAGCGCGTTTCCGATCAGGCTCCCCCACCCAGGATCGGGGACGTCGATCCACACTTTCAGTCCCCGATCCTGAATGTACCGGTACAAATCGAAATAGCTGACTCCCGGCTCGACCAGCGCGTAATGGTTCTTGTCGTTGACTTCGAGGACGCGGTCCATGCGCTTGAGATCGAGCACCACGCTGCCGCCCAGGAGAGGCGCCGAGCCGCCGTACCCGAGATTCTTGCCAGTCGAAATCGTCCAGAGAGGAATCTTGTGTTCGTTCGCGATCTTGACCACCGCCTGCACCTGCTCCACTGTGTCAGGCGCGACGGCCGCCGAGGGAATTGGCTCGAGATCTTCGTGCCAGAAGGGCGAATAGGAGTCGCGATAGAGATCGACGTCCTCGTCAGACGTGAAAACCCAGTCCTTGCCGACCGCTTCTTCCCACTGCTTGATCGCGTCGGAGAAATCGTTGGGCGTCACGCCGGGCGGAACTCGCATCCCACGCTCCTATCGAAGTTACGGCTTGTTGTTGCGCGTCAAATACGCAGCGATCGCATCGAGTTCCGCATCGCTGATCTCCGTCTTGCGGAACGTGGGCATCACCGTGATTCCATTGCGCACGTACATCTTGATCAAAGCCGGCGTTAAGTCGGTGCGCCTGTCCAAGAGTGCCGGCAGAGCACCCTTATATTTCGCTTGCAGCGCGAGCGTGCCCGGTCGTCCCACTCCTTCGCCATGGCACACGACGCAATACTTCTGGTATTCCACGTAGCCTTTCGGCTGGCCCTGGCCAGACACAGTAGCCACGGTCCACGATGGCGTCACTTTCTCTTGTGCCGCGGCTGCGCGTGCTCCGAACAGGGCCGCTACCGCCATCGCTAGAAGCATCGCTGCTTTTTTCATGCTTGTTCCTTCCTCAGGTGCTTGGGCCAGATGCCGTAGCGGCCTGCCGAAAGGATTCCATTGGGATCGACTGCGTCCTTGAGCGTCTCGTGGAAACGCAGCAGCGAGTGATTGTTGTAGGCGTACGTCGCCATGATCGTGTCCTGATACGCAGGTGCCGTGCGGTATTCTCCCCAGCCGTGTTCGGCCGCGCGCTGAACGAGTTTCTTGAAGGCGGCGCGATTTTTTTTGTTCGTTTCTACGTCGCGCGTCACCGGGAAAGCGAAGATGAAGATGAACGCCCGCTCCCAATAAGTTGACGGTAGGCTGAACGCCAGCACCGGCAGCCCGAATTCTTTCGCGGCTTCATTGAACACCCGGTTGGCTTCGAAAATCGCCTCGCCCGTTCGAGGAATGATCGGCGAAAACCACATGTGCCCATTTGTGGGATTGGGGTTGGTCGGCGTTCGAGCGCCGATGGAAAACATCGCCAGGCTCGGTATGCCGAATTGGGGCTTGTGGACTTTCTCACGCTGCTCGGGAGTCAGCGGCAATTTGTACGATTCATTCACGACAAACGTGGCTCCGGGAATGGCGGAAAACTTCTCCTTCGCGTATTCCCAGTTTGCTTCGTTCGCTTTGGGCGGTCCGTAGAAGCTCAGCTTGCAGCTCCAGTAGCTAATGCCCTTGCGAACAGCGTACGCTTCCAGCTCGGGTGAAAAGCCGGCATCAGACTTTGCCATCAACTCCATAAGCTCTGCGTCGGGCGGTGCTGGCCCTCTTCCTTCGTTCCAGACGTCAATTTCCTGAATCATCGGAATGCGCAGCAGCGGGCTGCCGAGGTCCGGCATGCCATTGGTGACGCGCGTATTTTCGAGGTGGTTCAGAATCTTGACGAGCGGGATCAAATCCCCGTGCCTGGGCGCATAGACGGTGCCGGAAAAGTATGCCTCTGGCTCAGGCATCAGCCAGAATCCCATCTTCGTGACAACGCCGAAATTCGACTGCGAAAAGACTCCGTCAACCCACGGGCCGAAGCCGGTCTTGTACTGCTGCCAGGTTTTCGCTCCGGGCATCGCGCCCATGCCCGTCCGGATGATTTCACCATTGGCGAGCACCACCTCCATTCCGCAGTGCGAGTCGAAATGGTTGCGATACTGCGCCATCAGGTATCCGCCGCCGCGGTCCATGGCGTTGCCGATCGGGCTGCCCCAGCCGGGATCTGGGACGTCGACCCACAGCTTCAGTCCCTTTTCCTGGATATAACGATACAAATCGAAGTAGCTCACGCCGGGCTCGACGAGCGCGTACGCATTCTCCTCGTTTACCTCCAAGATGCGATTCATTCGCTTCAGGTCGAGGACGATGCTTCCGGAATAGACCGGCGCAGAAGCGCCATATCCGAGATTCTTTCCCGTGGATACCGGGTAGATCGGAATCTTGTATTGATTGGCGATGCGGACGATCTTCTGCACCTGCTCGACACCATCGGGAGCAACAGCCGCCGATGCTACCAGTTCTTCCGGTTCTCCCAGGAAAGGCGAGTAGGGATCTCGATAGAGCGCGACGTCCTCATCGGATGTAAAAACCCACTCCGTGCCAACCACGTCTTCGAACTGTTTGATCGCCTCTGCGAAATCGCTCGCACTCACTCCCGGCGGGACTTTCATGGCGTTTCACCCCCTGCCTTCCAACCACCTACCACTTGGCGCACCACCCAGCAGCGGCACTCATTCCTACGGCTTGTTGTTTCTCGTCAGGTACGCCGCGATGGCGTCCAGTTCGGCGTCGCTGATTTCCGTCTTCCGAAACGTCGGCATGAACAAAACTCCGTGCCGAACAAACTGTTTGATCACCGGCCCTGTCAGATCGGTGCGTTCTTCCAGCACGGCCGGCTTCTGCCCCCGCGCGGCCAGAGACTCGGTTCCGGGCTTTCCCAAGCCGGTGCCATGACACGGAAAACACCACTTGTCGTAGACCTTGTGTCCGCGCTCGATCTGTTCCTGATCGGGCGGCGCTGCAAATGCCGGGCCCGTCAAGATCAGGCAGGCTGCGATCAGCAATCCCACTTGCGCGTTTTTCATGCTTCGGCTTTTCTCATCCGCTTGGGCCAGATTCCGCATTTTCCCGGTGAAAGGATTCCGTTCGGATCGACTGCGTCCTTGATAGTTTCATGAAAGCGCCGCAGCGCATGGTTGTTAAAGGAGTAGGTGTTGGAGATGTCCCCCATAAAGGTCGTGTGAGTGCGATATTCGCCCCAGCCACGAGCTGCCGCCTCTTTGATCAACTGCCGGTAGAGCGCGCGCATCTTGCGATTCTTTTCCACGTCGCGCTCGACGGGGAAAAGGTCGATGATCACAAGGGCCCGCGGGAAGGACGATAGGACAGTAAGCACGGCGCGGCCCGAACCCAACTCGCGGTGAACGCGGTCGAACAGCGCCATGGCCTCCAGCAGCGCTTCGCCGTCCATGGGGATGATGGGGGAAAACCCGATGTGCCCCTGGCTCCGCGGCGGAAGCAGCGAGAAAATTTGGAGGCTGGGAATTCCGAGCGGAACGGTGTCCCGGATTCTCGCCTGCTCCTCCGCGCTCAGCGGAAAGCGATATGAGGGACCTTCCTGGAATGTGGCTCCCGGAATCGAAGAGAACCTCTCCTTGGCGTGCTCCCATTGCGCCGCGACAACTTTGGCCGGGCCGTAGAAGTTTAGAGGAATACTCCAGTACGGCATCTTCTTCCGCGCGGCGTAATCCTCCAGGTCCTTGACCGACCCGCTGGCGCGCAGAGAGTCCAACTCCGGATTGGGCGGGCCGAGCCAGAAAGGGCTCGCGAGGGTGGTCGTGCCCCGGATGATTCCAGAGTTCTGGAGACCGCCGAAAACATCAACCAGCGGAATCAGGTCGTCGTGCTTCCAGACCATTACGGTACCCGACAGGTAGGTTTCGGGTTCCGGCAACAACCAGATTCCCATCTTCGTCACAACGCCGAGGCTCGACTGCGAAAAAATCGGCGTCGCGTAGGGACCGAATCCGTACTTGTATTGCTGCCACGTCTTCGCCCCCGGCAGGGCGCCCATCCCTGTCCGCATCACCTCGCCGTTTGGCAGCACAACTTCCATTCCGCACACCGCGTCGAAATGGTCGTGCATGGGCGTGTACCCCCCGCCCCGCTCCAGTGAGTTGCCTACCGGGCTGCCCCATCCCGGGTCGGGAGGATCGATCCAGACTTTGAGCTTGCGATCCTGGATATAGCGGTACAGATCGAAGTAGCTGACGCCCGGCTCGAGCAGCGCGTAGTGGTTCTTTTCGTCTATTTCGAGCACGCGATTCATGCGCTTCAGGTCCAGCACCACGCTGCCGCCCAATAGGGGGGCCGAACCGCCGTAGCCCAGATTCTTGCCGGTGGAAATGGTCCAGAGCGGAATCCTGTACTGGTTTGCGATCCGGACGATCGCCTGAACCTGCTCGACTCCACCCGGCGCGACCGCCGCAGAAGGGATGGGTTCTTCCTCCTCGCTCCAAACGGGAGAATAGGCGTCGCGATAGAGGTCCACGTCCTCATCCGACGTGAAAACCCACTCCTTGCCGACCACGTCCTCGAATTGCTTGAGCGCCTCTGTGAAATCGGTCAGACTAACACCCGGGGGAACCCTCATTCCGCGCTCCTGCGAAGACTGCGACTACTCTGCGAAACCTCTAGGCTCTGTGGATAGGTGCGATGACCCAGGAAATCAGGTGCTCGGGATCATCCGCATGTTTGACTGTAGGTCCGATGACGTTTGACTGCGACGATTGAGATCGGTTGGCAGGGCAGTGCGTTACGAGACTCGCCATTCGGTTGGCCCAGTCGGGTTCACTGCTTAGCGCTGCGGCTTGGCGTAACATCGTGGCTGGGCCCGAAAGCGCGTGTTCGATGGAACCGTCGGCGCGATACCGATGGTCGGCGCGGAATATGACGCGCATCCGCTGATCCCACGCAAGCCTTTCCAAACAAAAAATTGGCCCATGCGCGGTCAATCCGGCAATTGCAGCCGGACCCTTCTTCCAGCGGGCATACAAATCGTGGTACCAGAGATCGGTCATGTCTCCCGTGATTCCATGAACGGAGGTGCCCAGCCGCTCTGCTTCCTCAGCGAACGCGCGGCTCGAAGAAAACCGCTCGTCGAAAACGATCTTGTAGAGCGGCGTCGCCATGGGCTCGCTATCCAAGAGCGAGGGCGCGGTCGATAGCGCGGCGTGCGCTGAAATTGGCAGTGTCAGCGCCGCAACCCCCATTTGAAGGAACTCTCTCCTGCTCGCCATCGTATCTTCTCCTGCTTTTGAGAGGGTGTTGGCCGGGCGAAGTTTGCACGCGCCAAGTCCTGTGTCAAGAGGAATTTGCGGTGTCCCGCCGGAAGTCGCCGACGCCTAACGCAAATCACAATAATTCACAAGTCGTAAACCTGCGGTATAGTGGCGTGCGCAAAGCTCGAACAACGCCTCGCGTATCGGGGGCATCCGATTACTGGCCCATGATTCGAAGAGTCTCACTGCTTGCGATCGCGATTCTCGTGGGCGGCAGTGCTTTTGCCCAGTCGAACTCCGCGCCGGCTGGTCCATCTGGCCACGTGGCTTCGCTTCCGCAAGACCGTCACGAAGGTTTGACGATTTCTGCGGACTGTTACGCCGACCGGGAACGCGCCAAAGACAAATTCGGCAAGGCCAGTCCCGTTCCCGTTGGAATCCTGCCAGTCGAGGTGTTCCTGACCAATGAGACCCCGCAACCGCTTCGAATCGACATGGACACAATTCAGCTCGAAGTGCATTTGGAGAACGGTCGCCAGGAAGGCGTCGATTGGCTGCCGGTAGAGGCAGTGGCAAAGGCCATCGCCCATCCGCACGGACCAGCGGCTCCCAGACAGCCCAGATTCCCCATTGGCGTCCAGACCGGCGCCGACAAGAAAGTGGACGAGCTGTCCGGGATCCTTCGTCCCTTGGCGCTGGATGCGGACGTCATCCCCCCGCTCGGCAAGATTCACGGTTTCCTGTTCTTTGATTTGAGCCACGACCTGTTGCTGGCTGAACATTCGAGTCTCTATGTGCCCAACGTGACGACCGTACCAGCGAACAAACCCTTGATGTTCTTCGAGGTACCCTTCGGCAATACCTAGCGGCTTCCGCGCAGCGGCGCGTCGCAACAACCACGCCTTGCTTGCACCCCTGCCCGATGCTACTGTGCCCGTTTTACTTTGCGTACTTTGCGGCTGGTCGAGCAGGCGCAGGCTGGCGCCAAGGGAGGCACAGAGTGGCGACGAAACCGTGGAGCTCCACCGCACCGCCCGATGAGTTTCGTCCCTACGTTGCAGCCGAAGAAAGCCCAGTGGAATTCAGTCTCCGCGCGATCATCCTTGGCGCAGTTTTCGGAATCCTGTTCGGCGCGGTTTCCGTGTACGTGGGGCTGCGCGCTGGGCTGACAGTATCGGCGTCGATCCCAATCGCCGTGCTTTCGATCAGCATCCTGCGGGCGTTTGGTCGGTCCACAATCCTCGAAAACAACATCGTCCAGACGACCGGATCGGCCGGGGAATCGGCTGCCGCGGGCGTGATTTTCACGATTCCGGCTCTGATCTTCCTCGGCTTTTCACTCAACACGGAATACTGGCGCGTCTTCTTCCTCGCGCTGCTCGGCGGGACGCTCGGCGTGCTGTTCATGATTCCGCTGCGTCGGCAACTGATCGTCAAAGAGCACGGCAACCTCACGTATCCAGAAGGCACGGCCTGCGCTGACGTGCTGGTGGCCGGAGAGCGCGGCGGCTCTTTTGCCGGGCGCGTCTTTTGGGGGCTGGGTCTGGGCGGCGTTTACACGTTTTGCATGAACACGCTGGGTTTGTGGCCGGGCCAGCCTGACTACCAGCCGAAATGGCTGCCGGGCGCGTCGATGCGCTGCACGATCACGTCTGAGTATCTCGGCGTGGGGTACATCATCGGGCCGCGCGTCGCAGGTTTCCTCTTTGCGGGCGGCGTCATTTCCTGGCTTGTCATGATGCCCGCGATCCGGTTCTTCGGCTCGCTAGCACCCACGGTTGCGCTCTACCCGAGCACCGTGCCGATTCCGCAGATGACTCCCGATCAACTCTGGGCCACATACATTCGTCCGATGGGTGCCGGCGCCGTGGCTGCGTCCGGGTTGATCACGCTGATCAAAACGACGCCGACGATTTTCGCGGCGCTGACCGCCGGTTTGAAAGATGTGCGTGCCAAGCAGGAAGCCACGCGCGCCGCAAACCGCACCGAGCGTGACTTGCCAATGACCGTTGTGATTGGCGGCTCGATCTTGATCCTCGCCATGATCTGGGTGTTTCTGACGTTCAAGCCGGTGCCGGGTGCACAGACCGGGCTATTCGCCAATCTGTGCGCGGCGCTTTTCATCGTTGTGTTCGGATTCCTGTTTGTGACGGTCGCATCGCGAATCAGCGGGCTCATCGGAAATTCATCCAATCCAATCAGCGGGATGACAATCGCGACGCTGATGGCCACCTGCGCCGTATTCCTCGTGATTCACTGGACGGCCAACGCCTACGCGGTGCTCGCGTTGACGATCGGCGGTGTCGTATGCATCGCTGCGGCGATCGCTGGCGCCACTTCGCAGGATCTGAAGACAGGCTTCCTCGTCGGCGCGACTCCGGCGAACCAGCAGATTGCCCTCGTCATCGGCGTGCTGGTTTCTTCGCTTGCGATTGGCGGAACTCTGATCCTGATGAACGTCGGTCTCGCGCAATACAAACCGATGCAGATTCCGCTGGACGTCAACAATCTGCCGGCCGGCGTGGAGCGTCAGGACAATCACTACCTGCACGAAGGCAAGTCCTACGTGCTGGTGAACGCGATCGGCTCGAGCGTCATTCCTGACGGGAAATATCTCTACGACCCCGCAACGAAGCAGATCGAAATTCAGTGGGAGCAGGGAATCGGCAGCGCGAAGGCGGCCGCGCCCCAGGCGCGCCTGATGGCAACGGTAATCAGCGGAATCCTGAACCGGCGGCTCCCGTGGCGGCTGGTATTCCTCGGCGTGTTTCTGGTGATCGCGATTGAAATTCTCGGGGTGCGCTCGCTGCCATTCGCGGTGGGTTCGTACATTTCCATCGGCACCACCATGGCGATGTTTGCCGGAGGAATGGTTCGGTGGCTCGCGGAGCAGGGCCGCGAAAAGCCCAGCGGAGCCGAGAGCGAAGTAAGTCCGGGATCGCTGTATTCGAGCGGCCTGATCGCGGCTGGCGGGGTCTTCGGGTTGCTCGCCATCGTAATCAACCTGCTGCAAGACCCGGAACTGAGCCAGCATGTGCCCCATTGGCTGGTTCACGCGCTGCGTCTGCCTTGGCCTGAGAAGTTCTTCACCGCGTGGGGCGAGAAATACCTGCCACAGTTGCATCAGGCGCAGTGGTTCGGCGTGCTGCTCTTCGCCGCGCTCGCTGCGACGCTATTTGTTTCCGCGAGAAAGAAGCTCAAACAGTCGTAGCGTCGGTGGGAAGAGAGATCCCTCGGTCGTCCGCCGCGGCGGACTCCCTCGGGATGACAATTCTTGTCGAATTGTCACCTGCCCCGCGCTTCGCGCATGAAACGGGCCGATTCCTCGGGCGGCGTCGGGTTGATATAGAAGCCGGTGCCCCACTCGAATCCCGCGACGCGCGTAAGTTTTGGCATGATCTCGATATGCCAATGGTAGTGATCGTTGATTTCCTCGCCGACGGGCGAAGTGTGGATCACGTAGTTGTACGAGGGAAACTGCAACACGGAGTCGAGCCGCGAAAGGAATTCGCGGAGGGTTCTCGCAAGATTTCCGTAATAGGGCGTGGGCATGTTTTCAAACGCCGAGCTATGTTGGCGCGGCAGAATCCACGCCTCAAACGGAAATCGTGGCGCATAGGGAGCGAGCGCGATGAAGTGGTCGTCGTTCAGGATTACGCGCTTCTCGGTCTCGACTTCCTGCCGGATGATGTCGCAGAAAATGCAGCGCTCTTTTTCGTCGTAGTAGTGTTTGGCGCCGTCGACTTCCTCGCGCACGCGCTTGGGCACGATCGGCAAAGCGATCAACTGCGAGTGCGTGTGCTCGAGCGTGGCGCCCGCGGCCTCGCCGTGATTCTTGAAGAGCAGGATGTAGCGAAAGCGGCGGTCGTTCTTGAGATCGAGAACGCGATCGCGATAGGCCCATAGTGTTTCCTCGATCGCTTTTTCCGGCATCGTCGCGAGCGTGACCTGATGATCGGGCGTTTCGACGATCACTTCGTGCGCGCCGATGCCAGTCATCCGGTCGAACAGGCCCTCGCCCTCGCGATCAAGGCTGCCTTCGATCCCCAGCGCGGGAAACTTGTTGGGCACCACGCGAAGCGACCATCCCGGCGTGTCGCGGCTGCCATCCCGGCGTCCATACGCCAAAATCTCCGGCGGAGTCTTTCCCTCGGCGCCCGGGCAGAACGGACAATTCTTCGGCCCCGTGATTTTGACGCTCTCTCGGATGAAGTCGGTGGGCCTCTTGGCGCGGTCGGTCGAGATGATCACCCAGCGGCCCGTAACGGGGTCTCTGCGAAGCTCCGGCAAACGCTCCTCCTTAATGCTGGCTAGTCCCGATTCGGAACACGGTCAGTGATGAAGCTCGTCATTCTACTACGGCAAAGTGTGCCAACGGACTTACTGCAAAAGGGGTGCCAACTCTTACGCACAGGATTATACGGGCGACGGGAAAGATGCGTCTCATCGGATCCAGACCGCGTTAAAGGAGTAATCAGTATGTTTCACGGCCGACGTTACCGTTTCGTTAAATGTTATCCTCCGGTTAGAGGACGCAATCCAACAATGCGAATACTTCGATTTAGACTCTGCGGATCATTCCTCGCTCTCCTCTGGGCGCTGGGCGCGAGCCAAGCCTGGGCTCATCTGGAAGTGCCGACCGGAATGGAGAGCATTCCCTACCTTTCGGATAGTTCGGACGCAGTCTTTAGAGGGCACGTCGTGAGGAATAAGGTCCTATGGCATGACCCATACAGTCCGCGCGTGCGCGATGCCATCGCGATTTTCCAAGTGGATCGCGTGTATCGAGGGAACGTAGGCCAGGAGGCTTGGATCGCCTTTGAGTTTGGAGGAGGCCTCTCGGGTATGAATTGCATCGACTTAGCGCCGAGCACCTATTGGTTGGTCTTCGCGAGCAAAAGCGGGAACGGACTTAGACTATCGGACAGTTGCGATGGAGCTTTGACGATCTCGCGTCGCCTCGGACCAGACCTGCACGGTTCGGATTGGAAGGCCCAAATGGCGGCCGACTTCACTGCCGGGCTAAACGAAAACGACCCTTCGGCACGCCTGGTGAGTATTCAGCGGTTAGGCGAGCTTGGATTGCCTTCTTCCCGGTCGACACTCCGCCGCTTCATCGGGAAGGGCAACGACGTCGAATCCAAGTGGGCACTATACGCGGCCTTGCGTACAGGCGACGTCACGGCCCTGCCGAGAGTGAACCGACTCCTCGCGGCTGGCGATGAAGAATTGCCAGAATATGGGATGGCGTTCGAACTACGGTACGTCCACGATCCGGCTGCCCTCGCGGATCTGCTTACAATCCTCGAAACAGCGCCGGGTGATTTGACGAGATCCGGCGTTATGATCGCTTTGGGTGAGAATCTGAAAGATCGTCGCGCGGTACCGGCCCTTGCCGCTCATCTCTCCGATCCTAATGGTGGTTCCTACCGCGCGCTCGAAGGGATCGGCAACATCACGCACGAGCCGGCATGCACCCCACCCGAGGATGGTAACAATAGGGAATACGACACAAGGCTCACCCAGTGCAGGATCTGGTGGGCCGAGACGGGTCAACACGAGAACTGGTCAAAACAATAGTGGGGCCTAATTATCCCGATTTCTCACGACTCGTTCCGAATGCGCCCTTGTGCAGGCGGATCTCCGGGCGCTTGCCCGGGCGTGTCTCAATGGCGACGACATCGAAGCGCCAAGAACCGGACTCCGCTCGCCGCGAACGCAGAAATCGCCGCGCCATGCGAGCCAGATGTCCGCGCTTCTCCGCGTCCACGGCGTGCTCAGGATCGGGCGCGTCGGACTTCGTTGCATCACGCGTTTTCACCTCGACAAATGCGAGCACAGGCCCGTCGTAACCAATCATGTCGATCTCGCCTTTGACTCCCGGCACAGCGTAGTTGCGTGCGACGAGCACGTAGCCGTGGCGGCGAAGATACCAGTAGGCGTAGGTCTCGCCGCGCACGCCCGTGCGGCGGGCGCGCTCCTTCGCTGAGTCGGCGGCCGAATCGTCCATAGGCGGTTCCGCAAGGCCCTTTCGAGCCGCGAAGTCCACCAGTGCGAATATCAAACGCCCCAGCATGGAAATTGCCGCGCACAATAGCGCGCTGCGCTATTCGGGGCCAGTTGTGGAAACTACGGAGCTAGAGCGACCGCTCAGCTTCGCCGATGCACGCATCAAGGGTGCGAACGGCGAAATCCGCTTGCTCCTCGTCGATGATCAGCGGCGGCGCGAGCCTCAACGAATTTTCGCCCGCGCCGAGAATGAGCAATCCCTTCTCAAATGCCAGATGGATCACGCGGTTGCGCAGTTCAGGCGCTTTTTCTTTCGTCTTTTGATTGCGCACGAGTTCGATCCCGATCATGAGCCCCTTGCCGCGAATGTCGCCGACGCATTTGTGGCGCTCCCGCCAATCGGCAGTCTCGCGGAAGATGAAATCGCCGACCCGCGCCGCGTTTTCGATCATGCCGTTTCTCAGCAGGTCAAGCGTGGCGAGTGCTGCGGCAATCGCCACGGGATTGCCGCCAAACGTTGACGCGTGCGCGCCCGGAGTCCAATCCATCACATCCGCTTTCGCGATCGCGGCGCCCAGCGGCATGCCTGACGCAATGCCTTTCGCGGCGCAAATAATGTCCGGCTCGATGCCCGCGTGATCGATGCCCCACCATTTTCCGGTACGGCCCATTCCCGATTGCACTTCATCTACGACAAGCAAGATGCCGTACTTGTGACACAGGTGCTGGAGGCCCTGCAGGAATTCCGCCGGCGCCACCACATATCCTCCCTCGCCCTGAATCGGCTCGACAAAGATCGCCGCGACCTCCTCGGGATCGACGAGGCGCTTGAAGAGTTCGTCCTCGATGTGCGCGAGCGCGTCCTCAGTGGCGTTCTCGGGGCGCACGCCGTATGCGCCGCGATATGTGTTCGGATACGGCGTGTGAAAAACACCGCCGAGCAATGAGCCGAAGCGCTTTCTCTGAACGGCCTTGCTCGCCGTGAGCGAAAGCGAGCCCATCGTGCGTCCGTGGAAGCAGCCGTGGAACGCGATGAACTTGTCGCGCCTCGTGTGATAGCGCGCAAGCTTCATTGCGGCTTCGATCGCTTCGGTGCCGGAATTGCCAAAATAGACGCGCTTGGCGCCGTTGCCGGGCGTGATCGAAGCGAGTTTTTCGGCCAGATCGACCATGCCCGGATAGTAAAAATCCGTACAGGACATATGGATCAGTTCGGAGGCCTGTTTTTGAATCGCCGCCACAACGTCGGGATGGCAATGGCCGGTGGCGACGACGGCGATGCCGGCCGCGAAATCCAAAAACGTGTTGCCATCCACGTCCTCGACCATCGCGCCGCGGCCCGATTTCGCCACCAGCGGATAGTCGCGCGTATAGGACGGCGAGATGGCCCGGTGGTCCCGCTCGACAATTCCCCTTGCTTTGGGACCCGGCAGCGCGGTCACGAGATGGGGTAACTTCCTCATCTTCTCGGCAACTTGCATATGTTCCTCCCGGAAATGGATTTTTCTCGGCGTGCGGATTCTTTCCGGTCGCGCACGTGCCGAAACACCGTTGGAGGAATGAAGACTTAATCTACGCCGAAGAGGCTCGGGCGTTCGTAAGAAGGCGGCCTATGAAGTGGATGTCCGTGTTGAGAGAAAGCGCTCATTTGTACTTCCAGCGGACTGTGCCGTCTTTCGTATCTTCGACTAGGATACCAGAATCCGCGAGCTTTTGGCGGATCTCGTCGGAGCGTTTGAAGTCGCGGTTCTTCTTTGCGGCGATGCGTTCCGCGATCAAGGCCTCGATTTCTCCCGTCGAAAGGCGCGCGGCCCCGCCGAATCCCAGTTTGCGCAGCTTTTCATCGTCATCGTCTGTAAGAAGAGCGAGGATCGCATCGAACTTTTCCATCGCAGCCACCGCGCGCGGCGCGTCCTGCTGCAGGAAAGCGCCTCCGTCCATCGCCGTATTGATGTCGCGCACCATGTCGAAGACCGCGGCCAGCGCGACGGCTGTGTTGATGTCGTTCGCGAGGCCCGCGTCGAATTCGCTCTCCGCCTTTTCAATCCGCGCCTGCACTTCGGCATTCGACCCCGCTGGAAATTGCTCCGCCTTCAGCCGTGCGACGAAATTGCGCAGCCGCTCGACCGAGTTTCGCGCCTGGGTGAGTCCGTCTTCCGTGAAATTCAGCTGCCGCCGGTACGGCACCGAAAGCAGCAGGAAGCGAATCGTGGAAGGCTTGTGGCCCTTGGCGAAAAGGTCGCGCAGCGTATAGATGTTGCCCAGCGATTTCGACATCTTCTGCCCGTCGATAATCAGGTGTTCGGCGTGCAGCCACATGCGGACGAACGGCTTGCCCGTCGCGGCTTCGCTCTGCGCGATTTCGTTTTCGTGGTGGGGAAATGCGAGATCGACGCCGCCGGTGTGGATATCGAGCGTGTCGCCCAGATATTTCATCGACATGGCCGAGCACTCGATGTGCCAGCCGGGGCGGCCGCGGCCGATGCGTGTCTCCCAAAAGTGTTCGCCCGGCTTCGGCGCTTTCCAGAGCGCGAAATCGCGTGCATTTTCCTTTTCGTACTGATCCACATCCACGCGCGCGCCCGGCTGGATGCCGGCCAAGTCGATCTTGGAAAGCTTGCCGTACTCCGGGAATTGGGAAATGCGGAAATAGATCGAGCCGTCGCTCGTGTACGTGAGTCCCTTTTGCTGCAGTTTCTCGATCAGCGCGACCATATCGTCGATGTGGTCGGTCGCCCTCACCAACTCCTCTGGCATTTCGATGTGCAGTGCCTCGATATCCTCGAGAAACGCCTTTATGTATCTGTCTGTGAATTCGCGGATGCCGATCCCGGCGGCCGCCGCCGAATGGATGATGCGGTCATCCACGTCCGTAACGTTCATCACCTGCATCACGCGATAGCCCTGCGATCGCAGGAACCGGCGCAGAATGTCCTGAAAGATGAAGGTGCGGAAATTTCCGATGTGGGCCGACGCGTACACGGTCGGGCCGCAGGTATAGATGCGCACCTCTCCGGGATGCACGGGATTGAGCGGCTCGACGCGGTTCGTCAGCGTGTTGTGCAGGCGTATCTCTGTCATTTTTGAGGTATTCACAAAAGGGCTATTCTAGCTGACGCTTCGCCTTGCAGCAAAGAAGGGGTTTGACGCGGTTTAGCGAAACAAGGCTCTGTACAGCTTACTGATTTGACTGAGCTCTGAGCCGCTACACGCTCGGCTCTGTCTGCTGGTTCAGCCCGAAGGCTTTGAGGATATCAGCCAGTGTGACGATCCCCAGCAGTTGATGAGTGTCGGCTCGGCTAACGACCGGCAGCAAATCCAACTTCGTGGCACCCATGCGTTCCAGCGCCAAATCGAGAGGGTGGTCGGGATGGACATGAGGAAAGTCGAGTGAGGGAATCAGATCGGCAAGAGTTCTGCTTCCTTCACCGCTGGCAGCTTGTTGAAGCTCCGCAAGGCTGACCATTCCAATCACGCCCCGGCTGTCCGTGACGGGCCAGGCATGAATCCCACTTTCTTTCTTCGTTTCGAGGACCTCACGAACAGTCGAGTCTGCGCGAAGCGTCTCGCTGGCCGGGCGCATCACGTCGGCGACGGGATTCAGCCCGCGGCGCTGGCGTGTTGCCTCGCTCGGCAAATGTACGCCATCTTGTTGTGCCAGTACCTCGTAGATCGGCTCGTGTTGCAAACGCGACGAGATGAAAAAGCTCACCAGGTTCGAAATCATCAGTGGAACGATCACAGCATAGTCGTGCGTCGTCTCGAAAATCATCAGTACGGAAGTCATCGGCGCGCGCAGGATCCCCGCAAAGAGAGTACCCATGCCGACCAGTGCGTATGCGCCGGGCAACGCGGTGTACGCGGGCCACAAATGGTGCGCCACGCTGCCGAGCACGCCTCCCACCATCGCGCCGATGAACAGGCTTGGGCCGAAAATGCCGCCCGCGTTTCCTGAGGCGTAGCTGACGGTCACCGTCAGCAGCTTCAGCACGACGAGCAGCGCCATCAGCCGCAGCGCCATTCGCCCGTTCAGCGCGTCGCCGACGTAGCCGTATCCGACGCCCAAAACCTGGGGCACCCACCAGCCCATTAATCCAACGAGCAGACCTCCCGCCACCGGCTGAATCCACCGCGTCGGAAGCGGCAAATGCAGAAACCAGGCGCGCATTCCCAAAAGCAGCTTCGTGAATGCGACCGAAACCAAGCCGCCCAGCAATCCGAGCACAGCGTAGATCGCAAACTCCACTGGGTGGACCAGTTGGTATTGCGGCACTTGAAAGAGGGGATTGTTGCCCAGCAACATGCGCAACACGAGCCAGGACGTGGCCGACGCGAGCACCACCGAACCCAATACAGGCGCATGCAAATCGCCGATGATTTCTTCGAGCGAAAAAATAACGCCCGCGAGAGGTGTGTTGAATGCCGCCGCAATGGCAGCGGCTGCTCCGGCCGGAATGAGCGCCTGCACGTTCCGTGGTCGCAGCCCAAGCCGCCTTGCCAATATCGACGCGATACCAGCACCGACTTGCACAGAGGGGCCTTCGCGTCCGAGAGGAATACCGCTGGCCAACGTGGCCGATGTGCAGAAGAATTTTCCGAAAATCGTGCCGCCGGTGATGACTCCTTCACGCGCGTAGAGTGCGGCTTTCGTTTGCGGCACGCCGCTCCCTCGCGCGTCGGGAAAGTAGCGGAACAGCAGATAGCCCATGCCGATCGAGCCCAGCACCGGAATGAGAATGCGGCGCCACGCCGCACTCCCGACCGGGTACAGCCGCATCCCGAGCCGCTCCGTCAAGAGGATGAACGCGACGACTGCCAATCCGGTAAGTGCGCCGATCAGGATGCTGAGAATGAGCAGCAGGCGCTCCTCGCGCTGCGCCGAAAGGCCCGCCCACCAGCGCGCCGGCTTGCGCCAGATCGGCGCAGGCGATGTGCCGCCGTTGTCATCCATTTTCGGCATTTCTCAACGCGAACATCATATCGAGATTCTGCAACGATCGGCCGAGTTCGAAAGGATTTGCGAGACGGGGGGCGAAGTCCCGATCAGGGAATCAACTGAACTCGCCGGCTGATGATTGTCACGTCGCCATTTTGCGATGGTGTGGCTGTCAACGGACGCGCGTGCAGCAGGAATGCGCCCTCGTCTGGAAGGCTGTAGCTTTGATCCGCCGCGATCACCTCGATCGATTTTCCGATGGGCACGGAGAAGCTGATCTCAACCCCGGTCGGTGGCATCGTCGGGCACGAAAATGCCGACCAGCCGTTGAGAATCTGCCGAATGCGCGCGCTTTCTGGCTCGAGGGGTTTCCCGGCCACCCGCACGGACTCGACGTCGGCGTCCGGCGGGAAAAATACCGCGGCGAATGGCGCGCTGCGTTCCGAGCGCAGGAGCGTCCGGTAGTTTCGGCGGCCGTCCGATTGTGAAGATTCCAGAACTGTGAACGTCGGAGCAGCAAGATCGAGATGCGGCGCGTCGGCGACGAACGCGGCGCGCCCATCCCACGGAAATGCTCCGCGATCCGCGCGCCGAAACGTGTCTGCCAGACGAATCGGCTCCGGCAGGCGGCCGGATTCGGGCTGAACAATCCATTGCGCTGCGCCCGAGTCCGCATCCAGCCAGTAGTCGATGTTTACGCGCTCGGGCGCCTTCGCCGAGTAGATGGGAATAACGACCGCCATGAAGGTGGCGAGCGCCGCGGTAAGAATTGGAATCCATGGCGCTGTGACGCCTCGCACGCCGGGCGCGCCTCGCAGGTCCGCACAAAGAGGCGCGAGCGGACTCAAGAGAAGCCCGACGACCATCGCGATCAGTATCAACGCGCGGTTGCCGAGACCGTCGTAAAGCAGGATCGCAGGAGGAAAGCCGACAACAGCCGCTGCTGCGAGCGGCAGAATAGCCGAAAAAGTAAAAACACCGTCGCTTTCGTTGCCCCGCAACGCGCTTGGTGCTCCTGCCACAGCCGCCACGGCTGCCGGTACCAGCAATACGTAGCTCAATCCCGGCGCTTGCAAAGCGACGATTACCGCGAGGACCGTCCACCAGGTCCAGACGCCTGCCCAAAGTCCCCCAGCGCCCGCTCTGCGAGAGAAAAAAATTGCGTTGGTGACCACAACAGCGGTTGCCAGAGACCAGAACGCAAGTTCAAGCGGGATTGGATGAGCGATCCAGTTCACCTGCGTCACGCCTGCCAGCCGAATCGCACGCGACAGGATGAGCGCCGCCGCACCGGTGACCGCTACCGTGACCAGCCAAGCAATCAGCCCCCACACCAACGCAGCCGGAGTCAGGCGCTTGCTGTAGAGCATCCACGCAATCTGAGCTGCCAGCAGCAGAAGCGCTCCGAGGGCCCACAGGATCGTGCGGCGCGCTCGCCAGCGGACGACCCATCGTCCTGCGACGTCGAAGAACACATCTTCCCGGACCGGTAGATTCGAGAATTCAGTGTTCGTCAGCGCGACCGTCGCCTGCAGCGCGTTCTGGCCTTGGTGCTGCAAACTCGCCAGATCGATGTTCGCGGAGTTGTCGAGCGGCGTGTGGTAATGCCTCACGCCGCCGATGAAGGCGAAGTTGAGTCCCTGATAGCCCGCGGCCTTGAAGATCGTGAAATCCGTGTCGTTGGGCAACCGCTGGTAGGCGGTGTAAAAGATCGAGCTTGTCGCCGGACGCGCAACGTTGTGTGCGTACAAGCGCATGACCCAGTCGTTCGCGGATCCTGTCTCAAACATTAGGCTCGGTCCCGACGTTCCGCGCGCATCCACGTTCACGGCCGCCCGCACTTCCTTCGCCCACGGATGTGCATCGACAAACGCCCGCGCCCCGAGCAGGCCCGCCTCTTCGCCTTCATCGATCAGGAATATTACGGAATGGCGCGGTGCCGGCCGCGTTTTCAGCGCCCGTGCAATTTCGAGTACTGCTGCCGTGCCCGTGCCGTCGTCGGAATCGCCAGGACCCGCCGGAACCGAGTCGTAGTGGGCGGCGAGAAGCACGGCTGCGCCAGTCTCGTATCCGTCGAGGCGCGCGACCACATTGTTCACCGTCGCGCAGCTTCCATCGTTGCTGCACGAGAACGCCGTCTGAATCTGGGGCTGATATCCGGACTGAGTCAGTTCATTGAGAATGCGCGCGCGCACTTGATCGTCGGCCGGGCTGCCGACCGGATGTGGGACGTCGGCGCCAAGAATCCGGCGGAGCGCGTCGCCCGCGCGAACTGCCGAAAAATCAGTGGCGGGTGCACTCGCTGGTTTTGGTGATGGCGGGCTTAGTCCGGCGAGCGAAAGAGCGAAAATCGCAGCCAAGAGCACGGCAGCCGAAAAGACTCGGCGCACTCCCGGACCCCTGGGTGAGTCCACGCTGGTCTCCCGTGCGCGCCATGCTAGGCTGCGCTCCACCGTAAGTCAATGGATCACGGCAGATTAGTGCAGCCCTATTTGTCTGCAGCAACGGTGTCCGGCAGAAAAAACAAACCAGTTCGAATCTTTACTCGTTCAATTCGGTTAGCGTCCAAGCCCTTTGACACCCTTAGGACAGGCAGTTAACCTCAAGTGAAATGCTGTACGGGTTAAGCTACCTCTTCTACCCGTGGGGATTCGTTCTCCAAGCGTTGGCGCTCATCCACGCCGTGCGGCGCCGCCCGGACACCTATTGGTACTGGATCATCTTGATGGGTGGCTTCCTAGGGGCCGCCGCGTACATCGTCGCGGAGGTGGTCCCGGATACGAGACTGCTGGGCGATTTCTTCAAGGGCTTTCACCGGCGTTCGCGGATCCAGCAGCTTGAGGTGATCGTTCTCGATAATCCTTCCGCCGGGAACTACGAAGAATTGGCCGATCTCTTGCTCGATCAAAAGAAATACGCGCGCGCCCGTGAGTGCTACGACAAGGCGATCGCCGCGAGAGCCGATTCGGTCGACGCGTTCTACCGTCGCGCGCTTTGCTCGCTGGCCCTGCAAGACGTGGCCCGCGCCGTACCCGATCTCGAGTATGCGGTCCACCATGAAGCGCGCTACGACCATGATCGCGCCGCCGGCCTTCTGGCGCATGCGTACGCCCTTCAGGGCCACGCCGAGCAAGCGAACGCTCTGTTTGCGCGAGTCACCGAGCTATCGAACTTTCCGGAAGTCCACTACAACTATGCGCAGTTTCTGAAGTCGCAGGGCCGCGCCAGCGAAGCCCGCGAAGCCGCCCAAAAGATCATCAACCGCAAGCGCACCATGCCGCGCTATCTGCAGCGGCTCGAGCGCCCGTGGTTCCGCAAGGCCAAGGCTCTGCTCAGAGAAGTTCCGCAAGAATAAACCCGGCCCCGCACGTGCCAGCGCCCCACATTACAGGTTTGTGAAAAGCCGAGTCCGGCCGAGGCTCCACGCGTTTTGCGATTCCAATTTTTCCCCTGACGCTCTACTCTAGCCGCTCATCTTTTCGAGCCGTGAGGGCCCATGTCCTTTCTCGACATCCTCCTCGGAAAGCCGTTGGCGACCTCGGACGAACGCGCCGAGCAGATCGGCGCATCCGCCGGTATTCCGATCTTCGGTCTGGACGCGCTGAGCTCGGCTGCATACGGACCGGAGGCTGCGCTCACGCTGCTTCTCCCGCTCGGCGCAGCGGGAGTCGCGTACATCGTGCCGGTCAGCGCCGCCATCATCCTGCTCTTGACCATCGTTTACTTCTCTTATCGTCAAACCATCGCAGCGTATCCGGGCGGAGGCGGCTCCTATACGGTCGCTTCGGAAAACCTCGGCGCGTTTCCCGGATTGCTGGCCGCCGCGGCGCTGATGCTCGACTACGTTCTCGTTGTTGCGGTCGGCATTTCCGCGGGCGTCGGTGCGCTCGTGTCCGCAGCCCCCAGCTTGCAACCCCACACGCTCTTGATTTGCCTCGGGATTCTCGTGGTCATCACGATCGTGAATCTGAGAGGTGTGCGCGAGGCGGGAATCTTCTTCATGCTGCCGACCTACCTATTTCTTGGCACGCTGCTCTGGGTGATCTTGATGGGCACGATCAAGACGGTCTTCGCCAGCGGGCATCCATTACCCGTCGTCGCGCCTCCTGCCGCCGGCTCCGCCGTCGTCGCCGCAGCGAGCGCGTGGATGATCCTACAAGTCTTTTCAAATGGGTGCACAGCAATGACCGGAGTGGAAGCTGTGAGCAACGGCGTGCGCGCGTTCCGCGAGCCTACAGTGCGCAACGCGCAGCGCACCCTCACCGTCATCATCGGCTTGCTCATCGTGTTGCTGGCTGGCATCGCCTATCTAGTCCGTGCGTACGGCATCGCAGCCACTGACCCGGGAGCACCCGGATACCAAAGCGTCCTCTCGATGCTCGTCGCGGCGGTTGCAGGGCGCGGATGGTTTTACTATGTGACGATCGGCTCGGTGCTGCTCATTCTGTCCCTCTCTGCGAATACCGGGTTTGCCGATTTTCCGCGGCTGTGCAGGGCTGTTGCACAGAACGGCTACTTGCCGCACGCGTTCGGATACCGCGGTCGGCGGCTGGTTTATACGGAGGGGATCGTTGTTCTAGCCATACTCTCCGGGATATTGCTGGTTCTATTCGGCGGAGTGACGGACCGCCTGATTCCGCTTTTCGCCATCGGCGCATTTTTGGCCTTCACGCTTTCGCAGGCGGGAATGGTGGCTCACTGGAAGCGGTTGGGCGGGCCGGGCGCGACGAGGAGCATGCTCGTCAACGGCTTGGGCGCCGTGGCCACGGGCATCACTGCGGTCGTCGTGCTCGTAGCGAAGTTCACGGCGGGGGCTTGGGTCAGCGCCCTGCTCATCGCCGGCATGGTAGCGGCAATGCTTTGGGTACAGCGGCACTACAAGGATGTAGCCGCTGAACTGTCCGATTCAATTCCGCTGCAGCTCAACTCGGTGGCCCCGCCGCTAGTCGTGGTGCCGATCCAAAGTTGGAGCAAGATTTCACAGCGTGCGCTTCAATTCGCGCTCACGCTGTCTCCGGATATTCACGCACTGCACGTCGCAACCGAAGATGAAACGGACGCGCTTCGCGAGCAGTGGGGCCCAATGGTCGAGGAGCCCTTGCAGCGGGCGGGGCGCAAGCCGCCTGAACTGATCACCCTGCCCTCGCCGTACCGGCTGGTGCTGAGACCGATTCTTGATTACGTACTCGACGCTGAAAAGCAGCACCCGGAGCGCCAGATTGCGATCATCGTTCCCGAGTTGGTCGAAAGGCACTGGTATCACTACCCGCTGCACAACCAGCGCGCCGAGATTCTGAAGGCGCTGCTCCTGCTGCACGGCAGCACGCGCATCGTCCTGATCAACGTCCCCTGGTACATTCGCGCGTAACGCGAATCGCGGCAGGAGGGCGGTTCGCATGTCTTTCGCAATGCTTGCTGGCCGACCCCCTCAGCGCAGCAAAACCCGCTCGGCCACGACCGTCGGCACGCTGGCAGTGTTGAACAGCAGACCGCCGACGGAAACTTTGTCGCCGCCCGCGAGCGCACTCACGCCGCTAACGTTCTCGAAATTCGTGCCAGCGACCGTCTCGACGTCAAGCTCCGTGATTGCAGGCGTCGCACTCGTGAATAAAGCAGGCAACTCTTGCAGAGTAAAGGAGGGTGGGTTAACCGTGTCGACCGTCGCCGTCACCTCAGATGATTCCAGTCGCACGCTGCTGGCCGTGAACGTGATTTGGATTGACGGCGGTGTTCCGCTGAATTGGATGGACGAGATCACTGGCTGAACGGCCAAGCTCTGGCCGACGATCATGTCATTCACACTGGCGAAGCTCAGGGCCGGGCCGGTGCTGGGAAGCGTTATGCCGTCGGTGTCTATCTTAAACGTGGTTGTGTTTGAAAGCTGAACCGTAACAGGTAGCCCGTACGCCATCTTGCCGTTGGCCAGGTCTCCCTGAGTGTCATCTTGAAAGTCAATTAGAACCAGCTCAGCCTGGTTCTTCGCCGTGTCGACCCCGATCACTACGCCCTCTAGGACCGGCTGGAATTGCGGTGTGATCAGATCAATGTTGGTAGCAACGAGCGTGCCTCCCGGCATGCCACTGAGACCGACGCGGACGACTTCTCCTTTCATTAGGCAAGAGAAGGTGTCGGCGGCGCACACACTGCCGAAATCATATTGCGTGCTCGAGGTCGTGGAAATGGTAAGGGAAAGATTTCCAAAACCGGTTTGCAGCGTAAACGTGGAATTTTGGGCGTTGATTCCGGTGATGCGGCCTATCACATGGAACTGCTCAAGGGCTCCGCTCGGCAACGGTGGGAGCTCCTTCAGGCTAATCGTTGGCGAAACGGAAAGGTCGCCTTGCACGGAGGCATTCACATCAAAATGCATAAGAAACGCGACCGGAGAAGAGCTCGAAAGCGTAATGGGAAATGGTGCCGCCTCATCCGTCACCGTCGATTGATTGAGCGTTGGGGTCAGCGTACACACCTGCGTCGGCTGGCAGGTCACTCCGCCAACCGTATATTCCATGTTGCTCTGGTTCAAGATCGTCATCCGAGGATTGGCGAAACTGGCCGTGAGGCTCGTGTAGGTTCCGGCGGGAACATTGAAGTTGGCAAGCAGGGCAGACTCGCTCTGCAGGTGAATAAGCTCGACCGTAGCGGGCACGGGTAGCATGGACACAGGTTGCTCACCCGCGGAACTCGGCTGAAGGGCCGCTGCCGTCACATCAATCTGAAACCTCAGGACGATCACTCCTTGGGGAGCGGTGTCACTAATGCTAAAACTTGCAGGCACTGCCTGGCCCGAGACGCCGACGCCAGTTGTGCCGCTGGAGGCATTCATACCGCCTCCGCAAGCCGCAAGGATCGTGACCTCAAGACTGCCAACAATCGCTAGGAGAAAAAGCGAAATCGCGCGCTTCATGTTTTCCTCCACGACCAGGACAATAGGTTGACGTGCCTCCGGACATGGTCCGCAGGTTCGCGTAGCAACACTCACACGGAAGGGCTGGGCAGGGGACGCGTAAATCGATGCACGCACCACCCAACAGGTTGCATGCGAATGTGGGCCCCGCACCGGTCTCTCTTAGTTGAGATTTCGCGCCATCGGCAAAACGCCGCTTTACACCTCCGGTGCGCCATGCTACTTTGATCTCCCGTAACCGCCGATCCGGTAGCGCCAGGCGGAAGGGCCAGGATTGACCCTCCGAACGTTTCTGTCTCGAAATCTCTCCTTCACAAAATCCAAGCGACGCTTCATCTGCTGCCGATGACGCATCAGAATCAGAAGCGGACCGCGCGAGGGACCGGGTGCTGAAACTTCGCAAAGTCGAACTATTCGGTTTCAAGTCGTTCTGCGAGAAAACGCCGATCACGTTCAGCGGTTCGGGCATCACCTGCATCGTCGGGCCGAACGGCTGCGGCAAATCGAACGTGGTGGACGCCGTTACATGGGTGCTGGGCGAGCAGAGCCACAAGATGCTCCGGGCCGAGCGCATGTCCGATTGCATCTTCAACGGCACCGCTAAGCGCCCGCCCATGGGCCTGGCTGAGGTTTCGCTGACCCTTGTCGATCCCGAACTCTCCGAAGCGGTCGCCAAGGTTATCGATGCCGCCCCCGAGCCGTCCGCGGACGCGGCTCCCGCCGCCGAGTCGGCCCCAGTGGAAGATATCCCTGCCGAAGCGGCCCCCGAAAACCGCAAAGCCTGGAAGAAGCGCGCCGCCGAGAAGCCGGCCATCCATTTGCGGCCCGGAGAAGTCGTTGTGGGCCGCCGCCTGTATCGCTCCGGACAAAGCGAATACCTGATCAATGGCCGCGTGGCGCGTCTCCGCGATGTCCAGGAAATTTTCATGGGCATCGGTCTCGGCCCGGATAGCTACGCGATCATCGAGCAGGGCCGCATCGGCCAAATCCTGAACTCGAAGCCGATGGACCGCCGCGCGATCATCGAAGAAGCCGCTGGGATCACCATGTACAAGACCAAGCGGCGTCTCGCGGAGGCCAAGCTCGAAGCCTCCAAGGTCAATCTCTCTCGCGTCAACGACATTCTGGTCGAAGTCGAAAAGCAGCTCGCGTCGCTCAAGCGGCAGGCCTCGAAAGCGCGTCGTTACGCCGAGTTGCGCGAACAGATGCGCGGGCTGTTGCGTATCGTTCTCGCCAGCAAAGCGGGCCAGCTGGATGCCGAGGCCGCGCGCCTTGAAAGCCTGCTGCGTGAAATGGAAGAAGCTGAGCAGCGCGAATCCCGCTCGGTACACGAATTGGAAGGCGAGCAGGAGCGCCTGAGCGCCCGCACTTACGAACTCGATGCCGAACTCCGCCACACCCAAAATGTGCTCAATCAGACGGCGCTGGACCTCGATCGCGCAGAAAACCGCATCACGTTCAACCGCGAGCAGATGGCGCAGCTCGATTCGCGCGCTGTGCGCCTCGCAATCGAAATCGAGCAGGCCGAGCGCCAGGCGTCCGATCTTGCCTCGCGAGCATCCGAGCACCGCGAGTCCGTCGCTGATCTTCGCGCCGCGACAGCCTCTCTGGAATCGAGTTTGCGCGAATCCACCGAACATGTCTCGGCGAGCACCGCCGAGCAGGGACGCCTCGAAGTCCGCGCCGCCGAACTCCGGCAGCTTGCCAGCGGCCTCGTCGAAAAGGCCGCGCACGCCCAGGCTGAGTCGTTGCAGGCCGAAGAAACCGCCGCGCGGCATAGCGCTTCCGAATCGCAGCGCGCCGAAGCCCTTCGCGCGCGCGAGCAGGAATATGCAAACCTGCAAGCAGGCGTTGAAACTGCTGACGCCGCGCTTCAGCAGTCAGAGCCGCGAGCACAGGAACTTTCTACGGCCGTGCGCGAAGCGCAGTCGCGCCTCGCGAGCCTTCGCCAGGCGCAGCAGGAAACCGGCCAGCAGCTCGAACGCGCCCGGCAGGAACTGTCCGCCGAACGCGCCCGCCACGCCTCGATCGAGCAGATTTTGCGCGAGCGCGCCTACACCGCCGACGCCGTACAAAAGCTTTTCAACGCTAGCAGCGACGGCCATTCCAGCGGCTTTCGCGCCGTCGGTCTGCTCGCCGACTACGCCGAGGTGCAGGAACAATACGAAGGCGCGATCGAGCAGTTCCTTCGTGATGAGCTCGAATACGTCGTGGTCGAATCGTTCGATCAGGCCCGCGCCGGCGTCGCGCTTCTCCGCAACGAAATGGGCGGACGCGCCACCTTTTTCGTCGATTCGATCGGCAACCTCGATATCGACAAGTCCGAAATCGATCGCGGCTCGTCGATGCCCGGCGATTTCATCGAACGCCTCGATCGGCTCGTCGAGTTTCGCGAACCGCTCGGCCCCAATACGAAATACTTTCTGAAGAAGCTGCGCACCGCGTATCTGGTGGAAACGCCCGCGATTGCCGAGCGCATGGCGCGCGATAATCCGCACAGCTATTTCCTTACGCCGGATGGTACCTGCTACCACGGCCGCATGGTTTCCGGTGGACGGAAAGGCGACGCCGGCCCGCTCGCCCTCAAGCGCGAACTCCGTCAGCGCGAAGCCGAAGCCGCGCGCCTGGAAGCAGTCGCCCGCGGAAGGCAGGCGGAACTCACGCATCTCGAAGCCGAAATTGCCGCTGCGGAAACGCACCTATCGACCACTACGGCGCAGCACATGGAGGCCGAGAAGGCCCTCGTCGCGGCGTCGCATCAGCGCGAAAACGCGCGCCGAGAATTCACTCGTGTCGAGCAGCACGTCTCCGCCGAGCGCGAGGAAATCGCCCGGCTCCGCGCCGAGGCCGAAGACGCGCATGCGCGCGCCGCGCAAGCCCGCTCCGAGCACGACGAAGCAATCCGTTCCCGCGCCGCAGCAGAGGCCGAAGCGGCGCAGGCGGCCGAAACGCTCGCGAACCTGCGGCGGGACTTCCATGTCTTGCAGGAGCAGGTCGTTGCCCGCCGTGAAGAGCTGGCTACGATGGCTGAGCGCCTTGCCAGCGCGGAATCCGTCGAGCGGCGGCTCTCCGCCGAAATCGCCCAGGCGGGTGAACGCATAGCGGTTCTTCGCCAGCAGCACGATGCTCTCATCGCCGAGAAAGCTGAGATCGTGTCTTCGTGCGAGTCGCTCGCGCTCCAGGCGGAAGAGCTTCGCCGCGAAAAGGATCGCCTGACGGACCATAAAACCGCGCTCGAAGCGGAATGGACTAATGCCCGTTCGCGTGCCGGGCAGCTCGACGACTCACTGCGCGGACGCCGCCAGTCTCTCGACGAGCTTCGCGCCTCGCGCACCCAGCGCCAGGTCGAAAAGGCGCGCAATGATTCCGACCGCGACTATCTGCGCCAGACCTGCGTTTCCGAACTCAACGCACAGCCCGAAGAATTGATGGCCCAAGAGCCGCAGCTTCTCATGGGTGAAGAACTCGCGCTCGCTGAGGCGAACTACAACGAGATGAAGGCGCGCGTCGAGGCAATGGGCCCCGTGAACATGATGGCGCTCGAGGAATTCCAGGAATGCGAGCAGCGCGAAAACTTCCTGCGCCGCGAGCGCGACGATCTGGTCCAGTCCATCGAGAATACGCAGCTCACGATCAACGAACTCGACGAAGTCTCGCGCCAGAAATTTGAGGAAGCCTTCAACTTCATCAACACCCATTTCGCGATCGCGTTCCAGTCGCTCTTCGGCGGCGGCCACGGCGAAATGCGCTTGAGCGAACCCGATAGCTCCGGCGAATCCGGCATCGACATCGTCGCGCAGCCGCCCGGGAAGCGCTTGCAGAATGTGTTCTTGCTCTCGGGCGGTGAAAAAGCGCTCACGGCGCTTGCGTTGCTGATCGCCGTCTTCCGCTATCAGCCGAGCCCGTTTTGCATCCTCGACGAAGTCGATGCGCCGCTCGATGAAGCCAACGTCGGCCGCTTCAACAAAATGCTCGCGGAAATGTGTGGCCAGACCCAGTTCATCGTTGTCACCCACAACCGCAAGACGATGGAAATGGGTTCGGTGCTCTACGGCGTCACGATGCAGGAGCCCGGCGTCTCGAAACTGGTCTCCGTGAAGTGGGAAGAAGACGCCGCCGCGGAATCCGCTCCCAAGGCTGCAACCGCCAGCAACGCGGCCTGACGACCGGGATCGTCATCCTGCCTGCCCTGACGTAGGAAGGGAGCGGAGTGGCCGGAGTTCGTTCTTCGTCCTGCTGTTACGGGACGTCCGGCCACGAAGTCGAAGGCTCTCTCTTATGATTCCTAGGTGATCACCCTCGTCCTTCTTCCGGGCATGGACGGCACCGGCGTCCTCTTCGAGGATTTCGCCGTCGCTGCTAAGAACGAATTCAATCCCGTCATCGTCTCGTATCCGAACGATCCCTCGCTCGGATACTCCGAGTTGGAAGCCATCGCCTGTGCAGCGCTTCCCCACGACCAGCCTTTCCTCGTTCTCGGCGAATCTTTCTCCGGCCCGATCGCCGTCTCGATTGCTGCGTCCAACCCGCCGGGCCTTCTCGGCTTGATTCTCTGTTGCACGTTCGCGCGCAATCCCCATCCGCTGCTGCCCATGGTCACTGCGCTTCTCAAGCCGCTTCCCGCCTTCCGCGTTCCCTTCTTCATTCAGCACAGAAATCTGTTCGGCCGGTTCGACTCGCCTCGCCTCCGTGCGCAACTGCGTGAGGTCCGCAAAGTTGTCTCCGCCGGGACGCTGAATTCTCGCCTCGACGCGGTTGCGCATGTCGACGTCTCGGAACGTCTCCGTCGCGTCGCACTGCCCGCACTCTATCTTCGTGCGAAGCACGACCGCGTCGTCTCGCGTGCATCCGGTGACTACATCAGGAAGATTCAGCCGGACGTTGAAGTTGCGGAATTCGACGCCCCGCATCTGCTTTTGCAAACCGTGCCGCAAGCCGCACTGGCTTCGATCAGGGAATTTGTCACTCGCCGAGTGCAAACGCCGAATTGACGCAAGATTTTCGATCATCTCGCCGTACCGCTTTCGCTTTTCGTCACGATCGCGGTGAAAAGATGATTCATCGCATCAGGTTCTTATCGATTGACAACCACTCGACGTGCGCTAGAATACCCGCCTCCCTTCAGCCGAGGATAGAAAGCGCGTGGCAGCTTCGCCGATGCAGGCCGTTGTTTCGCAGACAGATTTTCCCGGACTTAAGCTTCAAGGTCGCGGGAAGGTGCGTGACATTTATGCCCTCGATGACCTCTTGCTCATCGTGGCGACGGACCGTTTGTCTGCGTTCGACGTCGTTTTGCCTACACCGATTCCCGATAAGGGACGCGTTCTGACGCAGCTCTCTCTTTTTTGGTTCGATTACCTCGAAGACGTCGTGCTCAACCACGTCATTGCGTCGAAGTTTTTCCCGCCGGAGCTCGAACACATCAAGGACGAACTGAAGGGGCGTGCGATGCTCGTTCGCCGCACTGACCCGGTCCCGATCGAGTGCGTTGTGCGCGGCTATATTTCTGGTTCCGGCTGGAAGGAATATCAGAAATCGGGAAGTGTCTGTGGCATCCGCTTGCCCGCGGGCCTGCGCGAATCAGACCGCCTGGCGGAGCCGATCTTCACGCCTTCGACCAAAGCCACGACGGGCCATGACGAGAACATCTCTTTCGATGAGGTTGTTTCTCGCGTCGGGGGCGAACTAGCAGAGCGCCTGCGCGACATCAGCCTGAAGCTCTACGTTCGCGCCGCGAAGCACGCGGCTGAGCGCGGAATCATCATTGCCGACACAAAATTCGAATTTGGGATTCTCGGGCCGCACTTGGTTTGGATCGACGAGGCTGTGACGCCCGACTCGTCTCGCTTCTGGCCTGCCGATCAGTATGTCCCGGGCCGGGCGCAGCCTTCATTCGACAAGCAGTTTGTTCGCGATTATCTCGAACGCATCGGTTGGAACAAGCAGCCGCCGGCACCGGCGCTGCCGCCAGATGTCGTCGCCAGCACACGGGATAAGTATCGAGAAGCCTATCAGCGCATCACCGGCCACGCACTCGACTGAACCTTGGGGGGTATCGGATTTCCGGGCGTCATAGCGGAGCGTGCACACGTGAAAGAGCAATTGGAATCGCTGGTGGGCATGATGGTGGACCGCGGCATCCTGCTCGAAGAGGCGCTCACGGAATTCGAAAAGAAATTCATCAAACGCGTGCTGGAACACGCCAAGGGGAACCAGTGCCGCGCCGCTAAGGTTCTCGGCATTCACCGCAATACGTTAAGCCGCAAAATCTCCGAGTACCATCTGGAGTCGAAGGGCCGCCGCTGACGGCTGGCCGGGTGTCAATTTCAGAAGTGAAATAGAAATGGCCGGCCCGACCTCGGACCGGCCACTGGGAACCTGAAATCTCCAGGCTTCGCTCGCTAGTTCCCGGACGGTTTCGGGGCAGGCTTGCGCGGAGCCGGGCGCTTTGGCGCGCCCTTCTCAGCGGGGATGGTCGACGGATCGACCTTCACCTGATCCCAATGCAGCAGGAAGGGCGAAGGATCGTAGCTGACGATCGTGCCGGCGAAACGGATCGGGTCGTCCTTTTCAAACCGCACCACATCCGGCTGCGGCCCAGCATCGGTAGCTGCTCCTGCCGGAGCCGTCCCGGGCGGCTTTGGCGCCGTCCATACTTTTACGTCCATGTTTGCCGTCGTTGCCGCCTGCATCTGGTCCGCGTTGTCGCTGGTGAAGACCATGAAATCGATGTAGTTGTCCGATTTCTGCATGTCGATGATCTTGCCCACGACTTCGGGAAACTCGGCGCCGCAAATGGCCAGCCACGTCATCTTGGCCTTGTCGCCGCCGCCACTGAGGTCGTTGATGACGGTGATGATCGTGCTGGCCTGGCCGATCTTCGATAGATCGTCGTGGCTTGGGATCGTGTAGGTCGTCGGCCGGTCGGGTGAATTCGCAGCCAGTTGGAGCAGTTCGCTCAGTTGCGCATCGACCTGGCTGTCGCAGCCGGGCTGCTCGTACGCTAGGATCCGCGATCGCAGATAATCCTTCACCTTGGCATCGTCCGGAATTTTCAGATCGATGGCTCGTGCCAACTGCCAGAAGCCGTCAAGAAATTGCGGAGGAGTTGAATTGAGATAAGCAAGCCCGAGACGGTAGCTCGACACCGCGTCCTTGGGATTCGCTGCCAGGACAGACTTGAAGGCGTCGATGGCCGTCGGATAATCCTTCAGCTGCGTGCTGGTCAGAGCGACCGCGCCTTGCAGGTAGGTGATGCCGGCTTTGATCTGATCGTCCGTCACCGTCGAATTCGGCACTTTCTTGAGATCGGGGTAGAGTTTGATCCCCAGTTGCGCCACGTCCCGGTCTTTTGTGATGTCCTCGTTGCTGGGCTTCTGGATCATTCCAAAGAGTTGGACACGCGCCTGAATCGCCTGTACGCGCACCGCGAGATCGGCCTTGTCCCCGAGCGCGATGAGCTTGTCTGCGTATTCAACCGCCTTCGCGTAGTTCTTCAGTTGGTAGTATGCCGTGTAATAGAACTGATAGATGTACTGCAGTAGCGTCGAATTCGGGTATTGGGCCACAAACGCGTCGAGCAGCTTGATCTTGGCCTGCGGATCTTTTTCCGCCGCAGCGGCTTGCTCGGCGTTGTACTCCGGCAGCGAATAGCTCGGTTGCTGGCTTTGCTGGGCTGCTTGAGCTACGGTTGGTCGCGGTGCCGCCGACCAGAGGCCAAGGACCGCCAGCGCGATAGCGAACTTGCTCGTATGATTTCGGATGATCACTTCCCTGCCTCCTGAATTAGCTCGGACTCACTGGCAAGACCAGCGCCGCGACTGCGACGAGACCGTCGCGTAAAATACAGAAATCCACGGGATTATAGGGAAAGCCCAACACCCGCGCAAGCCTAAAACCCGCTTTCATTCGAGGGAACGCGCATCCATGAAATCGTTGCCTGCATGTTAAGATGATCGCTTCCGGCGACATGTCGCCTCGCGAGACCACCCCGCAATGACCCAGAAGCCATTGGACGGAAAAGTGGCAGTCGTCACCGGCGCGAGCCGCGGCATTGGACTCGCGATCGCGCGAACCCTCGGTCGCATGGGCGCGAAGCTTGCGCTCTGCGCGCGAGATCCGCAACGCCTCGCGGCCGCAGCCGGAGAATTCGAGGGCGCCAAGATTCCGGCCCTCGCTATTCCGGCAGACGTGACTCGGCCCGGCGATCTCGCTTCGCTCGTCACGAAGGCGGAGGAATCGCTCGGCCCCATCGAAGTTCTCGTCAACAATGCGGGAATCGGCTATTTCGCTCCTTTGCAGGAAGCCTCCGAATCGAATTGGGATGCAGTGTTAGACACCAATCTGAAGGCGGTGTTCCTGCTGAGCCGGCTTGTCGCGCCGGGCATGATCCGCCGCCGGAGCGGGCACATCGTCAACATCGCCTCGCTCGCGGGCAAGAATGCCTTCGCTGGCGGAGCCATCTATTGCGCCTCGAAATGGGGACTGCTCGGGTTGACGCAGTGCATGGCGGAAGACCTTCGCGCGTATGGAATTCGCGTCAGCGCGATTTGTCCCGGTTCGGTCGCCACCGACTTCTCTCCGCACAGTGAAAAGAGCGTCGAGAAGATGCTGCAGCCCGAAGACGTGGCCCATACCGTCGAAATGATCCTCACGCAGGCGCCACGAAGCTTTATCAGTGAAGTACTTCTGCGGCCCACACAGAAGCCCTAGTCTGCCGGGCGAATCTTTCTTGCGCTGTCGGGCATCCAACCGCTCGAAAACAGGAGCATCCCAATGATCGAAATTCGGCCCTCCGAGGAGCGCGGCCACAACAAGCTGTCGTGGCTCGATTCCCGTTTCACATTTTCGTTCGATCAGTATTACGATCCCGACCACACGCAGTTCCGCTCGCTGCGCGTGATCAACGAGGACGTGATTGCGCCCGGCGGCGGATTTCCTACCCATCCTCACCGCGATATGGAAATCCTCACGTGGATTCTCGAGGGCGCGCTCGAGCACCGCGACAATACCGGCGGCCGAGGTGTCATCCGTCCCGGCGAGCTGCAGCACATGACCGCGGGCCGCGGCGTACTGCACAGCGAGTTCAATCCATCGCCGAAGGACCGGACTCATTTGTTGCAGATTTGGATTTTGCCCGAGCGCCGCGGCCTCGATCCGAGTTACGAGCAGCTTGCATTTTCCGACGCCGACCTGCACGGCAAATTCAGTCTCGTCGCCGGGCCGGAGGCGCCCATCACGATCCATCAGGACGCGAACCTCTATATCGCGCGGCTTGAAGAGGGCGGCGAAGCGAACCATTCGCTCGCTTCCGGCCGGCACGCGTGGATTCAGGTAGCGCGCGGCGTCATCAAACTGAACGGCACTGAGCTCAAGGCGGGCGATGGCGCGGCCCTCTCGAACGAGTCCCGGATTCGCGTCGAATCGCGCGAGCCGTCCGAAGTCCTGCTGTTCGATTTGGCGTGATCTCCCTCTCGGCGGCATTTTTGTGGTAGTTTGCACGTGCTTTTGGGTCTCGGCGACAGCTCTTCCATCAAAAGGAGAACTTCCATGGCGAATTCATCGGGCGGCATTGTGCCGCTGTTGGGCCGTTTCCTGGTCAGCCAGATTTTCATTTACGCGGGAGTCAGCAAGATCATGGCATTCTCGATGATGACCGCTTACGTGAAGACAGCGAATCTCCCGCTGCCTTCGGTATCACTCGGCTGCGCGGCGGCGATCGAGATCCTGGGCGGGCTTGCGATCCTCATTGGCTATCACACGAAGCTGGCGGCCTGGATCGTGTTCCTGTTTCTGATCCCGACGACGATTCTCTTCCATTTGGTGCCTGCCATCCACAACGTGGACCGCATCGGCAACTTCGAGAACGTCGAAAAGAACCTCGCGATCATGGGCGGCCTGCTGGTTCTGGCGGCGTTCGGAGCGGGCGGCTTCTCGATCGATTCGTCTCGCGCGTCGAAGACGGCGTAACCAACTGCGCGGCGAGAGCGTCCGCGGAATCGCGCCTCGTTGCTGCAACTTTCTTGAATCATCCGGCGGTGCGCGGGCGTCCGATTCGTGGTCTAATACTTTCCCATTTCAAGGAGGATTCATGTCGGATCGTAAGAGACCCGCTCCCGCAGCCGTGCCGATTCACGAGCTCATCAGCCATCGCTGGAGCCCGCGAGCCTTTGATTCGCGCCCTGTGGAACGCGAAAAGCTGCGCAGCTTGTTTGAGGCCGCGCGCTGGGCCGCGTCGTCCTACAACGCCCAGCCGTGGTATTTCATCGTCGGGACCAAGGACGAGCCGGAGAATTACAAGCGTGTGCTCGATTCCTTCGTCGAGTTCAATCAGGGCTGGGCGAAGAGCGCGCCTGTTGTCGCCCTGAGCGTGGCGGCGCACAAGATGCCGCATGACGGCTCGACGAATCGCCACGCGTTTCACGACGTCGGCCAGGCCGCCGCGAATCTTGCGTTGCAGGCTACGGCGCTCGGCCTGCAAGTCCATCAGATGGCTGGAATCATCCCCGACAAGGCGCGCGAACTCTTCGGCATCCCGGCCGACTACGAAGCCGTCGCCGGCTTCGCCATCGGCTACCCGGGTGATCCCATGACGCTGCCCGAGGGTCGCCTGCGCGACAATGAGACGGGTGCGCGCCAGCGGAAGCCGGTGTCGGACTTCGTCTTCACCGGCAAGTGGGGCCAGAAATCGCCGATCGTCACCTGACGATCCGACAAGGATCGTCATCCTGAACGAGTCCGCCGCGGCGGACGAGTCGAAGGATCTCTCTTCGACCCGACTCGCGTTTGGCACTCTCACCCCTGCAAGAATTTCATCAGCTCAGCGGTCACGTCGTCGGGATTCTCTTCGGCGAGAAAGTGTCCTGCCGGAATCGCTTTCCCGCTTACGTTCGTGCCGCGCTCTTTCCACGTCGCGAGCACGTCGTAGTAGCGGTGCATCGGGCCCTTATCTCCCCAGAGCGCCAGCAGGGGGCACGTGATTCTGTCCGCGAGATCGACGGCGTCGTGATCCAGGTCGATCGACGCGGCCGCGCGATAATCCTCGCAGCACGCGTGAATCGCGGCAGGATCGCGAAACGTGCGCAGGTATTCGGCATACACCTCTTCGGAAATCACGGCCGGCACCAGCGGGCCGAGCGCCCGCCGCAAATAGAACTCGACGCTATTGCCGATCAGCGTTTCCGGAAAGGGCTCCGGCTGGATCAGGAAAAACCAGTGATAGTAGGCCGTCGCCACTTCCTTGGTGAACGTGTGATAGAGCGTATAGGTCGGGATGATGTCGAGCACCGCGATTTTCGTCACCGAGTCGCGGTGATCGCGCGCCATGCGGTGCGCCACGCGCCCGCCGCGGTCATGCCCGACCACGGCAAACTTTGGAAATCCCAGGTGCATCATCAGCTCGATCTGGTCCTGCGCCATGGCGCGCTTGGAATAGGCGGAGTGGTCTCCACCGCCCGCGGGCTTGCTGCTATCGCCATCGCCGCGCAGGTCGGCGACGACCACCGTGAAGTTTCGCGCCAGCGGCGGCGCGACCTTGCGCCACATCAGGAGGTTTTGCGGAAATCCGTGCAATAGCAAGACGGGCGGCCCGCTGCCGGCGGTCAGGTAGTTGATGGTGGCGCTGGTGCCTTCGAATGTGGCGGGCCTGAAGCCGGGGAACATCGAGCGCGATTCTGCCGCAGGCAAGTTTTCCGCCACGGCGTTCGCCAGCCCGAGACCGACGGCGGTCTTAAGAACTTCACGACGCGTAGTTGCGGACATGCAGTACCTCCGGAAGACGACGCACACTATATCCCAAGCGCGGACGGTTCCTTGTCCTAGAGGCTCTACGAAAAGAGTTCCCTCGGCTTCCGCTGGTCGCTCGGGATGCCAGATTGTCGCCTTGCACGGTCCAGCGCTGGCTGATACTCTCCCGTCCGATTTGTGCTGAGAAACGCCGGGCGCGCCACGCGTCGCGCCCGAGGGGGAGGCGTGCTTTCGATGAAAACGAGTGTGTTGAGAATCTCGCTCGTGCTGGCGCTGCTGATTCCGGTGGCGTTTGCGCTGGCGGCGGGAAACAAGCGCGACGCCACGGAGCTCGAGAATCTCAAGGCGCAAGTGGCGCAACTGGAGAAGCAGGTCCAGAATTCGCAGGATTATCTCGCGATCCAGAATCTCCAGGACGCCTACGGCTACTACGTCGATAAGTGCATGTGGGACGAGACCGCCGACCTCTTCGCCAAAGACGGCACGCTCGAAATCGGGTTGCGCGGCGTGTGGGTGGGGCAGGACCGCGTGCGCCAGTATCTCCACACGCTCACCGATCTCAAATACGGCACGCTCTTCAACCACATGCAGCTGCAGCCGAAAATCGATATCGCTCCCGACGGCCTCACCGCCAAGGGGCGCTGGCGGGCGTTCGAGCAGTTCGGCGCGTTGCATCGCAGCGCGCAGTGGGCCGAGGGAACGTACGAGAACGAGTACGTGAAAGAAGACGGCGTCTGGAAAATCAAGAAGCTGCACTACTACATGACCTACTACGTGGACTACTACAAGGGCTGGGACCAGGGCGGGAATCCCGCGCCGGGACCCATCGCCGGAATGCCGCCGGATCAGCCGACGACCGTGGCCTACAAGCTCTATCCGGATGTCTTCGTTCCGCCGTATCACTACAAGAATCCCGTAACGGGAAAATGAAGAACGAGAGGCGCGACTGAAATGAAAACCCGCACATTGCAGTTTCTGCTCGTAATGCTGTTGGTTTGCCCGGCGAGAATCGCTTTCGCGGCGGGCGGAGATGACGCCGACAAAGCCGATCCGTCCGCCACGGCGGACAAGTCCTCCGCGGCGGACAAGTCGAAAGACCTGGCTGCCGAGGTGGAAGCGCTGAAAGCGCAGGTAGCGCAGCTCGCCAAGCAGGCGCAGGCGTCGCAGGACTATATCGCGATCTGCAATCTGCAGACCGCGTACGGCTACTACGTTGATAAAGCGAAATGGGACGAGGTCTCCGACCTCTTCACGAAAGATGCGACGCTCGAAATCGGTTTGCGCGGCGTTTACAAAGGGCAGGACCGCGTGCGGGCCTACATGCACTCGCTGCCCGACCTCAAGTACGGCTCGGTGTTCAATCACATGCAATTGCAGCCCAAGGTCGATATCGATCCCGACGGCGTCACCGCCCATGGGCGCTGGCGCGCCATCATTCAGGTGGGCCAGTTGAACGGCCGAGCGCAGTGGGGCGAAGCGACCTACGAGAACGTCTATGCGAAGGAAGATGGCGTCTGGAAGATCAAGAAGCTGCACGCTTATTTCACGTACTACATCGACTTCTACAAGGGGTGGGACAAAGGCGGCGATCCGCCTCCGGGACCGATCGCCGGTCTGCCTCCGGATGAACCCACGACGGAGGTTTACAAGATGTATCCGGATGTGTATGTGCCGCCGTACCACTACAAGAATCCGGTCACCGGGAAGTGACGAGGTTCGAATTTCGAAAATCGAAATTCGAAAAGCGTGGGTCGGCGACAACGCGAAAAATTGACACTTGTTTCGTGCGCGCGACGTTTGTTTTGAAGGGGTTACAGGGAGAAGCATCTGGTTTTGATTGACACCTGTTTTTGGAGGTTTGAGGACTGGCATTTGAAATTTGAGATTGGAGATTTCAAAATAGAGGCTTGGAGACCCCCCGAAAAATTGTCGAGTAGAAACGACGCCAATTGTTTGTTTTCTGTGAGTTGCGGCGAATTCTACTCGTTTTTCATTGTCGAGTAGAAATTCGCGAGGCGCTAAAGCCTGTCCCATCTTGCGGATGCGGACGCTCATCGCTGCTGTTAAGAGGGCGTCAAGCTGCGCACCAGCCTCAACACTACGACTTGCTGCGGGTAATGCTGCGCATCGGTTTGGCGCTTCGCGCCATTTTGTTGTGTCGGAGCTAAAGCTCCGACCTACACCTATCCCTGCGCTTGAGAGAGCGCTGAAACCGGCCGTAAGCACGGTCTTTTGGACCATGCTTCGATGGTTGTGGATGGGAGTGTGCGCGTCAAGCGTGAGAGTCTGTGGATGTCGTGAGATTCTGTTGCAGGGTAGCTGGCCTGATCCGCAGACTCTGCATTCGGGAGTCTTGCAACTGATATCGCGCCAAATCTCCCACGGAGTTGGCCTTCTAGCTCGATGGACGTGTCGAAACTATATGTACAGTACCTTTCCTAATTTATTACAATCTGCTCCCAGTATTCGCCGCACCAATACGCAGAAGACTACCGGGCACTTCAAGAGGCCCCTATGTCTGTAGCGAGCTTTGGCTGGCTTGGGGGAGATGGGAGAATTGACTGCCGACGTCGAACACCACTGGGTACCGCTCGACAGAATCAAGAGCGGCTCGTATGCCTTGATTTCGGAAAGCGCACAATCCGATACGGCTGTCGTGTTTGTCCACGGGTTCCTTGGGGACGCGAGCGGAACCTGGCTTAATTTTCAGGAGATGATTGATTCTTGCCGCATGACGTACCCCGGATGGGCGATGTGCGATGCCTTCTTCTTTCACTACAGCAGTTTCCGCCAATCAATCACTGACAGCGCGGAGGAGTTGATATCCTTTGTGCGCGCGGTATTCCCCAATCCTCCCGGTTGGATCTTCTCTGTCCCGCAACCATTCAGAGAGCTTCGGGCGCTGCTAGTCCTTAGGCTCAGAATGCGGCGATACAAACGACTTGTCTTGGTCGGGCATTCTGAGGGCGCGGTTGTGATTCGTAGGGCTGTCGTGCTGGAGTACAAAAGAAAGAACGGCGGTACGCCGATTCTGGATGCCAAGCTTGCACTGTTTGCACCTGCCCATCTCGGATTTACGCCCTCGGGTTGGGTGGGCGCATGTCTTGCGACAGGTCGGGTAGAGGCAATTGCCATGATGATATTGGCGAGCTCTCCTTCTTTCGTTGAAATGAAAGACAAAGCCTTTCTGGAGCAAATCCGGCAGGACACAAACGCGTTCCTTCAGGAATCTCCCGACCTGAGTGGTCTTCGAGCTCGTGTTCTCTTTGGCCGTGGTGAAAGAATTGTAGTTCGAGGCGAGTACACAAGAGACTTTCCCGAAATGCCGGAGCCGAATCAGGATCATGTTTCCATATGCAAGCCGAGGACCGGCTACGAGCGTCCGTTGAGGTTCGTATTGGAGCTGCCATAGAGTATGCACAGATTGCAGGAGTTCGCCTTTGGACAGGTTTTGCCGAACCTTACCTTGCTCAGAGAGCTTGAGGGCGCCGGGCATGAGGCTCTCGCTGCCATGGTTCGCGCGCGACTCACGGAGAGCCTGTTATGGCTTCACTTGGGCGTTGAAACAGGCTCTTTCCCTGAGGGTGCCAGCAGCGATGTTTATAGAGCCTTCTTCGAAGATTTTTTTGGGTCTTTGCGATCCAAAGACGCATCAGCACGGAGAGAGATGAGGGATGGGATCCCGGAGTGGATGCTGGGGCGGTCCTGGCAGTTGAAGCCCGCGAAGGCGCCGAAAGTTCGGCTAGTGCGCTCGTGTGCGCGGGTTTCTTGCAGCTTTGGGGCTATGCCACCAGTATTAAAGACTTCTTCGGAAACCTCGAAGGTCGCAAAGCGATTCCGTTTGATGATCTCTTCAAGTTCAGGCAGCGAGCACGTGAGATGCAAAGCTGGATGCTCAATCTGCGTAGCGCTCAGACTGCAGCCCGATTCGATAAGGTCCGTCGGCGAATCAACGACGGCATCGATGGCGATGTGCGGTCTCGAGTAGTCGACTCTGGAGCGGCGGAACTGATACTAGACTCGATTGACAGTGCATTTGAATTTTTGTTTTCTACGACTCCAACGCTCGAGCCGCTGTTCGCTTAGTGACGTCTGCATTTCGTCTCCCCGATCATGTCATGCAATCGTGTTCGAGCGTGCCCCAGACTACGAGCACGGCTGAAGCATTCCGCGGGAGAGAGGCGGCCGTTGTGGGACTACAGGTAGCGGCTAGAACCGCAGCGTGGCTTTGAGGGCAGGCGGATTGAGGAGGAGATCGAGGGCGTTGGCGGCGCCGGAGATGAAGAGGTTTGCGGCGAAGAGGGCGTCGAGGGCGCAGCCTTCGCCATTGTCCACGGCGATGGCGAGGCCTCCGGCTTTCTTCACTGCGGCGAGGAGCAGGCGGTCGTTATTGCCGTTGCCGAAGGCGGCGACGTGCCGCAG
>Ga0187782_10000023_pt1 | contig 83702 bp, 71 predicted proteins | sample 0715_SJ02_MP15_2_FD_132454 | JGI IMG/M metagenome (GOLD analysis project Ga0187782, IMG submission 132454) | Tropical peat soil microbial communities from peatlands in Department of Meta, Colombia - 0715_SJ02_MP15_20_MG | ecosystem: Environmental > Terrestrial > Soil > Wetlands > Peat | place... | reverse complement strand
TCCCTCAACAATTTCCCCCGCCAATTTCACGTCCGCGTTGCCGGCCAGGCACGCAAAGTCCCGGGCCAACCCGGGCTCCAGCCGCTCTTCACCTTCCCCGTGCCCGGACAAACTTATGACCTCTACGCATTGGGACCTGCGGATTTCGCAAAAATCTATAACTCGGCAGGGTTAATCTCCGGTGGCAACAACGGCTCAGGCCAGACCATCGCCATCGTCGGTGAGACCAACATCAACGTCTCCGATATTCAATCCTTCCGCCAACTGTTTGGCCTTCCCGCGAACTTCACTGCAACCAACGTCATCCTCAACGGCGAAGATCCGGGAATCACTTCCACCGATGAAGAAGGTGAAGCCGATCTCGATGTGCAGTGGTCCGGCGCCGTCGCGCCCAATGCCACCATCGACTTCGTCGTTTCCGCATCCACTCCCGCTTCCCAGGGCGTCGACCTCTCCGCCTTGTACATCATTGAGTACAACCTGGCAGGCGTGATGAGCGAGAGCTACGGCAACTGTGAAGCCGCTCTCGGCACTGCCGGAAACGCCTTTTACAACTCGCTCTGGCAGCAAGCCGCCGCCCAGGGGATCACCGCAATCCTGGCTGCCGGCGATGCCGGCTCTGCTGCTTGTGACGATTTCAACACCGCCACCACCGCCACCCAAGGCATCGCGGTCAGTGGCATGGCCTCCACTCCTTATAACATCGCACTCGGTGGCACCGATTTTGATGAAGTCAACAAATGGTCCACTTATTGGAGTGCCTCCAATAACGCCACCACCGGCGAGTCCGCGCTCAGCTACATCCCCGAAATTCCGTGGAATCAAAGCTGTGCTCAGATCTCGCTGACCGGTTGCGGCGCCAGCGCCCCCCAGGAATTCCAGAATATCGTCGCGGGTAGCGGCGGTCCCAGCGCTGTCTACGCCAAACCGAAATGGCAAATGGGTGTGTCCGGAATGCCCAACGACAGCCAGCGCGACTTGCCCGATGTCTCGCTCTTCGCCAGTCCCGGTTTCGATGGCAGCGGCTACATCGTCTGCCAGGCCGATGCCACCAGCGGGTCGCCTTGCAGCCTGACTGCTGGCGCACTGACCTTCCTCATCGTTGGCGGCACTTCCGCTTCGGCCCCAACCTTCGCTGGCATCATGGCGCTGGTGAATCAGTACCAGAGTGCCCACGGCGGAACTTCGCGCCAGGGCAACGCCAATTACATTCTCTACCCGCTGGCCAAAAAGTCCGGTGCAAGCTGCGCCTCTAGCGTCACTGAAGCCGCCACGTGCATTTTCAACGACGTCACTCACGGTAACAGCTATATCGCCACCGAATTCGGCAGCAGCTTAGCCACCAACAGCGTTCCTTGCCTAGGCGGCTCGCCCAATTGCAGCGCTACCGTATCCACCCAGAATGGCGTCCTGGTCCAACCAGCCAGCCCTTCTACCGAAGCTTGGATGGCCACCGCCGGTTACGATCTCGCCACCGGCCTCGGTTCCGTCAACGTGAACAATCTCGCCACCAACTGGGGATCGGTAAACACTGTCGCCACCACCACTACACTGACTTTGAGTCCCACTACCGGAATCACCCACGGAACCGCCGAGAACGTCACCGTGAACATCACCGTCAGCCCGAAAAGCGGCACGGGCACCGCCACTGGTGAGGTTTCCCTCATCGCCACGATTGCTGGGCCCAACGGCGCCACCACCCAAGGCTTGAATCAATTCACACTCGATTCCACCGGCAAAGTCGTCAACGGCACCACGGACAGCCTGCCCGGCGGCACCAATTACCAGGTCTACGCCCACTACGCCGGCGACGGCACCAATGCTCCCAGCGACTCCGCCCCCGTCTCCGTCACCGTCTCCAAGGAAACCAGCCAGACCTTCATCGTCATCCCCACCTTCGATTCCAGCGGCAATCAAACTAACGGTAACGCCACCTCCGTCACCTACGGATCGAACTACTACATCCGTATGTATGTCACCGACAAAAACGCCGTCGCCAGCCCAACCGGCCCGCCAGCTCCCGCGTGCTATCAGGAAAACTCGCTCACTTGCCCCAGCGGCACCGTCACCCTCACCGACAACGGCAATGCCTTGGGCACCGGTGGTGGCGGAGCCGGCGTCTACAACCTCAATAACGCCGGCTATACCCGCAACCTCACTCCCAACCTGACCGGCGGCTCTTACACCCTCGTCGCCTCCTACACCGGCGACAACAGCTACCAACAGAGCACCTCGACAACCACTTTCATTGTTGATCCGGCCCCAGTGCAATTGTCGCTGGTAGCTCCTTCCAACACCCCAGTAGGAGTGCCTATTAGCTTTGAAATTAACGGCACTACGAATATTTCCGGAGTCACACCAACAGGTACGCTTGCGATTTATGACGGAACGACTTCTCTGAGGAGCTGGACAATCAGTGACGGAATCGATACCACCGGCGCGGTTACTCTCCCAGCCACTATCGGTCCTCATTCTCTTACGGCCCATTACAGTGGCGACTCCAATTATGCCGCAGCGGTCAGTCCAGTACAGGTTGTTCAGGTTGGCTATCCCACAACCCTATCGCTGCAGCTCAGCGCTACCACAATCCTTTCCGGTAACACCCTCACTCTTACCGCTACGCTCACCACCTCTCAGGCGAGTCCTCCTGTTACCGGACAAATTACCTTTGCGTCCGTAAGCGGTCTCAACACTGTCGTGGCCGGATCCACAACTCAAACCGTCGCCAATGGGATGGTTGGTCTGCAGGCCACCGCGACTGTTGTTATGAAATATAGTGATTCGTTTACTGCGAGTTACGCTGGCGATGCGAATTATGCTCCCTCAGGGGCCGGCTCTTCTAATGTTACTGTGAACAATCCCAACTTCACCCTTGCCGCCCAGCCTCCCGCTGTCACCGTCACCTCCGGGAACTCCGCCACATACACCGTCTCCGTTACCGCCGTCAACGGCTTCACCGGCAACGTCACTTTCACCTGTGGCCTCGTGGCAGCTGGCACATCCTGTTCGGCCAGTCCGTCCTCAGCGTCCCCCGGGGGAACCACGACCATTACGGTGACGACCACAAAACATCAGCAGGTTCCCCCAACGTTCGGTGCTCGGCCATTCGGTCCGGGCCCCGTGCTTAAGCTCTGCTGCGCAATGGCGGTCATGGCATTACTGTTCTTCTACAGCATATTTTTCCGCAAGCGACGCGTACTCGCTGCTACGGCATTCGCTGGCCTCATTCTCTTGCTGGGGTTGGGAGTCATCAGCTGTGGAGGAGGGAGTGGCGGTGGAGGAGGCAGTGGCAGTACAGGAAGCAGCGGCAGCGGCGGTACGCCGGCAGGCAGTTATGGAGTCACAGTAACAGGCACTTCGGGAAACTTGACAAACACATTAATTCTCACGCTCAACGTTCAATGAGCGGCCTTATCAGCCACGCTAAAGCTATTGTGTTACTGGCGGGAAAAATATATTCCAGAACTGTGGCGCCGGCGCCGTAAACTCCACCGGAATCAGCGAACCTTCCGCGTTCATCTGTGGCGGCCTCACCACGTGCGCCTCCACCTTTTTCTGTGTCTTCGGGTTCTCGATCGACAGCTTCGTCCCCTGCGACAATCCCTGCGGCAAGATGATCATCGCCCCGCTCGCGCTCACTGTATGCGTGAATCCGTTCAACGGATTCGCTTTGCCCGGCAGATGAATCAAAATCGGCATGCGCAACAACACTCGCTGCGCTCTCCGGCGTTCCTCATTCGTTTGCGGCCGCTCCGTGTTGCCGCTGCGTTTTACCTGACCGCCCGCCGTCGGAGCCGCCGTGGCCGTCGATTTTCCCGCCACCGTCGACGACGGTGCTGCTGGCGCGTTCAGCTTCCCCGCGGGCGCGTTGCTTTTCGGCAAAGGTGTCACAGTTCCAGCCCCCAGAAGTCCATGTCCGGCGCGATCAATTCCACTCCGTATTCCCAGCCTTCCGGCTGTTGGTTCCCTTTCCAAACGACTACTGCGGCATTGCTCGCCCGCGTGGCCACGTTCGTCAAGGCCAGGCGCTGTTCCAGCTCCAGCGAATCGCTCAACACTACCATGCAGCCATAAGGATTCACGATCCTCGTCTGAGTCTCGATGCAGCGCCGCTTTCCTCCTTCTGCATCCCACTCCAACCGGATCGGCACACGGGAATTCATGCGTCTCCCGCGGCGCTTTTCCCGATACTTCGCCCCTACCTGCTGCAATTCGCGCAAGTTGACTGACATGTTGCCTCTAACAGGCCATGCTAAAGTTGACCAAAATTGCGGTCAATGGTACGAAAGCTGCATCGCCTTCGAAAGAGTAGCTGTCCCTGCGGACAGGAGCGCCCCCTTCGTGCGAAATCTCATCGTCAATGCTGACGACCTTGCCTGGACCGAAGGGGTCAATCAAGGCATTCTCGAAGCCCATCGCCGCGGTTTGCTCACCAGCGCCTCCCTCATCGCCAACGGCCTCGCCTTCGCCTCCGCTCTCGACGTTGCCCGCGACAATCCCGAACTCGGCGTCGGCGTCCACCTGAATCTCAGTAACGGTCCACCCACCGCCAACCCATCTCTCGTTCGCTCCCTGCTCAACCACTCCAATGAGTTTGCCTTCCATCCGCAGGCGCTGTTCCTTCGCATCCTCACTCGTCAGCTCAATCTCAACCAGGTTCAGCTTGAGTGGGACGCGCAAATCCAAAAAGTCCGCGACTCCGGGATCGTTCCCAGTCACCTTGACGGCCACAAGCATGTGCACATGCTCCCCGCCCTGTTCCCCATTGCCGTCCAGCTTGCCAAAAAGCACTCGATCCGCGCCATTCGCATTTCTCACGAGCACACCAGGCTTCGCGTTCTGCTCTCTGGTGCCAACCAGCAAAACAAGGCCCTGCTGATGCAAACTCTTCAGGCCTACGCCCTAAGACTCCTTGCCCGCGACGCTCGCGCTATCGCCCATCGCGCCGGTCTCGCCACCACTGATTATTTTTGTGGCATCGCACACACCGGAGTCTTGACCCGCCAGGGCGTCGCCACGCTCTTGAAAAATCTTCCCGACGGCACCACCGAATTCATGTGTCATCCCGGCTACGCCGATCAGGACCTTCGGCAATCGCCTACGCGCCTCCAGCAGTCCCGGCAAACTGAGTTGGACATCCTCACTGACCCCGGCCTCAGAAAACTTGTCGCCACAACCGGCATCCGCCTGATAAGCTATCGTTTTACGGGGGATACGGCCTGAATCGCCTCTCACGGCCTCGGGCCGACCATCAGGTCAGCAGTTTTTCGCGTTGGCAGGCAAAGCAGCAGAAAGGCGCGGGTACGGCTGTATGCGAAGCGACACACCCATCCGTTATTCCGTCGTTGTGCCGTTCTTTAACGAGCAGGAAAACATCCCCACCTTGTACATGAAAATTACCGAAGTAATGGACTCCATCGGTGAGCCTTACGAAATGGTTTTCGTGGACGATGGCAGCAAGGACAATTCCTATCGCGTCCTCTCCGAGATTTATGAGCACGATCGTCGCGTCAACGTCGTCCGCCTGCGTCGCAACTTCGGTCAGACCCCCGCTTTGAAAGCCGGCTTTGATTTTGCTCGTGGTGATGTGGTCATTTCCATGGATGGCGACCTGCAGCACGACCCTGACGAAATCCCTCGCTTTCTCGAGAAGATTGAAGAAGGATACGACCTGGTCAGTGGCTGGCGCGCGAATCGCCGCGATCACTGGTTAATGCGTCGCTTGCCCAGCCGCGTCGCCAACTGGATGATGGCCAAGCTTTCGGGCATCGACCTCCACGATTTCGGCACCACTTTCAAGGCCTACCGCAAGGAGATCCTGCAAGAAATTCAGCTCTACGGTGAACTGCACCGCTTCATTCCAGCCCTCGCCGGTTCTACCGGCGCTCGTATCGCCGAAGTGCCCATCTCGAATCCCGGCCGCAAGAACGGCAGGTCCAACTATGGCCTTGGCCGCACCGTGCGCGTCTTCTTTGATCTCATCATGGTCAAGTTCCTGCTTGACTATTCCACCCGCCCCCTGCAGTTCTTCGGGCTGCTCGGCCTCGTGGGCACCGGCATTGGCGCGGCTATCGGCACTTTCTTGGTTGCTCAGAAGCTGCTGCTTCACAACGACGTGATCGCCGAACACGGTCCTCTGCTGATCTTAGCGGCCGTCGCCTTCCTCGGCGGCATTCAGTTCATCTCTATGGGCCTGCTCGGCGAAATCAGCTCTCGCACTTACTACGAGTCCCAGAACAAGCCCATCTACGCCCTGCGCGAAGTCAAAAGCCATCGCAAAGAACTGGGTGACTCCGCCGAGCCCGCCCGCCCGAGCGGCAGCTCCGAACGCTAGCGATAATTTCCGAGTGCGGCGGCTCCCCGCCGCTTTGCACCATCAGCACTCCCGTATCAAGGCAATTTCCAGCCCCGCTACACCTACTCACGCCCGCAGCCCCCGATACTTCCCGCGGTGATACACCAGCGGCTCGCCTTCCTTCAACTCCAGGCTTTCCACTTCCCCTACAAAAATCGTGTGGTCCCCCGACATGTGCTGCGCCACAACGTTGCATCCCATATGTGCCAGTGCGTTTTCCAGCAGCGGAATCCCCGTGGCCGTCCAGCGAAAGCGCACCCCCAATCGCCTCTCTTCTTCCGGATCCTGCTCCGGCTTGGTAAACAATTCGGAAATCGCTTGCTGGGTTTCGTCCAGAATATTCACTCCAAATCGCCGCCGCTCCTTCAAGTACGACAACAATCGCGCGCTATGATCCACGCATACCAAAATCAATAACGGCTCCAGCGAAACCGACGTCAGCGAATTCGCCGTCATCCCATGAATCTGTCCCGGCTTGCGTTCGGCCGTGATCACCGTGATGCCTGTGGGAAAACTGCCCATCACCCGACGAAATAATTCGGGAGAAACCGATGTGGTAGCCATAGCGGACTAAACTGAAGATTATCACACTGCCCAATGCGGTGCGCCTTTTTACCTTCGGCAGCTACCCCTGCCGGATCTCCGCGATTTCGTCGGGAATCGTCACCTGCTCGTTGCTGCTCGAGCGTCTTCACGCGCCTCAGCATCAGCAGCCATCAACGCACACTCCGCCCCACTCGCGCGTTCATCGTCCTCGACCCGATTCTTACTTGTGCGGCTTTTCCTCGCCTTTGGGTTTTGCTGGCTCTTTGTAAGCCTTGGCGTGTTCCGTTTCCTGTTTCTGCTTCAATTCTTGCTGTTGCTGAGTATGCTTCTGCTGCAATTCTTCCAGCTGTTGTTGCTGCTTCTGCTGAATCTGCAGTTTCTCGGTCTCGTTGTTGTTATTGTTGTATTTCTGGGTCTCCTCGTTTTGTTTCAGTTGCAGCTTTTGATATTCCTGATCTTGCTTCTGCTGTAACTGCTGAATCTGCTGTTGGTGCTTCTGTTCCAACTGCGTATTGATCGTCGTCCCACTGGGCCGCGATGTTGGCGGCCGGTCCGTGTACACTCGCGGATTCACCGGCGGATTCCCGGTATTATTGGGCTGTCCCACGTTGTTGGGCCGATTGGGATTCAAAGGCCCGGGCTGATTCACCTTGTTCCCACCTACGGCGTTGAAGTGCGGCGTCCCGGGCGTAGCCGGCGGCGCAACCTTCACCATCGCGGTACGCGTTGGTGCCGTTTGCAGTTGGTGCTCTTCCGCCAGCGAAAGCGGCCTGCCCTGGTTCTTCTCAATCGCAGCTTGCCGTGCCGCAAACGACGGTGGCGGCGGTGGTGGCGTATTCTTTGCAACCACCTGCCGGTTCAGCACCGCCGCCGGTGGACGCACGTTCGTCGCTGCCCCGGACCCCAGTACCGCCTGCTTTGGCGGAACTACCTGGGGCGCTCGTACCACCGCGGGCGCCGCTGTTATTTCCTTCTGATTTACAGCCACTAAGTTTCGTCCCACCGGCTGAGCCGACGTGAACGCGTGCGGCGAAGTCGCTGTCACCGCCCCCGGCACACCCTGATTCATGTACCTCACGTTATTCACCGTCACGTTCTTGTTGATCACCGTGGTGTTGTAATAGTTGTTGATCACCGTCTGATTCACCGTCGTGTTCGAAATGTTCACGTTGTTCACGTACGTCCGGCTCACCGGGTAGGACGGCACAAATACTTCGCGCGGGCCAAGCGGGAACCATCCCACGTTCACTCCCGCCGCAAATCCTCCACCGGCGAATCCGATTCCTGCTACGAAATGTGGCCCGCCAACCCAAGCCACTAAGGCTGGCGCGTACACCGGACGCACATAGGCGACCGCCACTACCGGCGGCGGGCACGGTACCCAGCCCCACGCTCCTCCGTAAAACACCCATCTTCCGTAGTGGAACGGCGCGAATCCCCATGGTGCGTCGTCCACCCAGGTCCATCCCCATGGCGCTATCCACGCCCAATGCCCAAACCGGTAAGGCGCCCAACCCACCACCGCCACATGCGGGAACCACACCGTGCCATAATCCGGCACTGGTCGCCACCCTCCGTAATCGTCCAGATCCTCGTAGCCGATCACATCATCCGAGACGTACCGCCGCGCGACCGAATGGTCCTCCCGCAGATCGCGTTCATCGCACCATGAATCAAACCCGTCCAACTCCGGCAGCGGTTCAATGTCCGCGTTCACCGTGTCCGTCCCCGCGAAACTTCCTTGCTGGTCGGGATGTACCGTGTACGACGAACCTCCTCCGGTCACTTCTCCCTCACCATCGCGAACGTTGATGATCGTCGTGTCTCCTGCCTCGTTCACATTGATGCGGTACCGCCCTGGTCTCAGGATCGAAAACGCCAGATTTGGCGTATCCACCTCGATCGCTTCATCCTGCCCCAGTCGCCGCACCCGAATGCTTGTCGTCCCTTCTGTCACGCGAATCTGCATCATGCGATCATCCAGGTTTAAGAACGAAAACCCGGTTTGCTCGCTCAACCGGATCGCCGCCGACCCGACGTGCAGTTCCGCCCGGCTATTCTGGTCGGTCCAAAGTTTGTCGCCCGTGGTGATCGGCCGGTTCAATGTTGCCGCCACCCAATCATCCGTGCCTTCCGGATTAAAGGACACTTGCCCTTCCACGTAACTCAACCGCGCTACCCGCGACGGTGGATCATCTCCATCCGCCTGCGCTTGCTTCGGCGCCAAAACCCCCGCCATCAACACTGCCGCGCACAACATCAGCCAATGCTGCGAACGCTTCTTCATTTTGCTTTCTCTCCTGGGTGTTTCATCGTGTCGCCTGTTGCCCAAGCTCCGTCACGACAACGGAAACGCTCGTGGTGTCGGCTCAGGAAAATAAAAAAGGGATAGCTCCCGGCTGGTTCGGGAACTTGACCTGATCGCCCGCCATCATTATCTGTAACACGGGATGCCCTGAAGAGTTGTGGAACTACATCTGCGGTCGCCAAAGATGCACCATGTATGAAAAAATTCGGCCCGCTACCGTTAGCAAGCGGGCCGAATCACTCAACAAACTGTCGGGACTGAATTAGTGGTGTCCTCCTCCACCGCCGCCGTGTCCGCCACCGCCTCCTCCGTGCGACCCACCGCCTCCGCCATGGGATCCGCCGGAACTACTGCCATGCGAACCTCCGCCTCCGTAACTCCTTGGCGCGGAGTACGACCGCGGCGCTGAGTAACCACGTGGCGCCGCATTGTACGACCTCGGCGTGGAATATCCGCGGTTGTAGCTCGGCGGCGAGTAGGAACGGTTCCCGCCGTAAGACCGATAGCCGCCTCCATTATAGGAACCCGACGGCCGGTTCGTGGAGTACCGCTGCGTGTTTCCGTTCCCGTTGCCCGCGTACGGCGGCCGGTTCCCCAAATTGCGCGATCCGTTCATCGTGCTCGATGGACGATCCGCCCCGAAGCCCTGGGGCGCTCGGCCCGAATCCGTTGTGCGCCCTTGTGCGCTCCACGAGCGTACCGAGTTGCTCGATCCACCGCGGCCGGCATTTCCGCCCGGTTGCGTCGCGTACGGCGGCCGGCTGGCGTTTAGCTCGGATCGCCGGCCTGCGCTCAACCCTCCGTTCGCATTCGTCATCGAATGCGCTACCGTCGAACTGTTCGCTCGCCCGCCGAAACTCGACCCGTTCATTGTCCGGGCCGCCAGATGTGAAGCCGCTGGAGATGGTGTAGTGCGCGCCATCACGCTGCGGTTCTCTATGCCTCTCGACGGCGTCGCGATATTACCTCGCATATTCTCCGCTCCAAGCGCGCTCGCCCGCGTCGGCGTTGCGTGGATTCCGTTTGCCACTTGCGCGTTTCGCAACGACGCTTCCGTCAGATGCTGCGCGCCACGATTGATGGCTTGGCCATTCAAGAATGTGCTGCGCGAAGCCGTGGTCACTGCGTGCGTGTTATGCGCGTACGCGTAGTTGAAATTCCGGTACGCTCCCGGTCCGCCAAAGTTGTGGAAGTACGCGTTGTGGACGTTGATTCCCCGGTAGTAGCCCCATCCGCAGTGATACCACGGATGGAACGGTTCGCCCCAACCCAGCGGGAACCACCCAAACCCGAATCCCACTCCAAATCCGAATCCAAATCCGAATCCACCGCCTAGCCAGCCTACGAACGCTGGACCATAGAACGGCGATGCGTATATCGGACCAGGGCACCAGCCCCAGTGGCCTCCGAAGTATGCCCACCGCCCATAGTGGTACGGCGCGAATCCCCACGGCTCATATCCGACCCAGCTCCAGCCCCACGGTGCTACCCAGGCCCAATTGCCGTAGCTGTACGGCGCCCAGTCCGGGCCAACGTTATTCGGCACCCACACGTTTCCGTAAGTCTCATCTTGTTGCCATGTGCCGTAGTCGTCCAGGTCGTTATATCCAACCGTGTCTCGGTTCACGTACTTCGAAGACGCGGATTCATCTTCCCCCAAGTCCCGCTTCTGCGCCCATTGATCCAGCGCATCAGCTGCGGGTGCGGGGCCAGTCGACACTTTCACGTCGCCATCGGCTCCGGTCACATCAACTCGCTCACCCGCTTTCACGGGATAAACTTGCCCCGAGGCGGCAATCTCTCCTGCCCCGCGAATCGCTGTGATACTGCTGAAGTCCCCGTTTTCGTTCACATTGATCCGGAACGCTCCCGCCTGTTTTACCGTGAACGCCAGATTCGGTGTGTCAACCTCGTAGTTTTCTCCCTCGCGAATTTCCCGCACCCGGAAGTTGATCTTGCCTTCCGGCAAACGAATCTGGGTTACGTTCTGATCCAGGTTCAGAAACGAAAGCGCTGTCATGCTCCCCAGATGAATGGCTATTTGTCCCGCCTGCAATTCCGCTCGGGAATCCTTGTCTACCCAGATCTTGTCGCCTATGGTTACCGGCCGGTTCCTCTGCGCTAAGCCCCAGTCACCGGTGCCCCCTGGCTGCAGCGACACCGACCCGTCGGTCACGCTGATGCGTGCCACACGCGATGGTGGATTCTGTGACTCATCGTTCGTTATGTTCTCGTCCACCGGAGGCAGATTCGTTCCGTTCGGCTCGGCCTGCATGTTTGGATCTGTCGCTTGCCCCTGATTATCGACCGGTGCCTGCTCCACCTGTGGTTGCTGTTGCTGGTCCTGCGCAGGCTGATCTTGAGCCTTGGCCGGTCCCACCAAAAACAGCAGTGCAGCAAACGCCGTCGCCAGCGCACCTGCTTTGCAATACTCTGTTTTAGGGTTCATAACTTTTCCCCTGAAGAGCTCGCCTGCATCTCTCGCGAGCCTGGAAGCCTTCCACATCACCCGGGAAACGGTCTCCACTCGGTAGAACACCACTATGGGAAAGAAGTTGCCACATTTCCTTCCTCTCCGCACCTCTTAAAAGTACTAGTACGGAACACCCCGCTCCCTTTCTGGCCTTTCGACCAGCGTTATTTCCTTCCACACTTCCATACACTTCCCGCTTGTGGGCCTTGCTGCCCTTAGAGGAGAATCGCAAGCATATGAAACGACTACTTTTCACCTTGGCACTAGCCGCGTTCACCGCTACTTGTGCTACTCCCGTCCCGGCTCAGGTCTGGAAGCAAGCGGGCCCTCCGGGCGGTACCGTTATTTCCCTCGCGGCCGACCCGAAAGACACCAACCGGCTCTTTCTCGGCACCTCCGATGGCCACGTTTTCACCTCCACCGACGAGGGTAGCCATTGGCAGTTGGTTAGCCGCATCGGCGCTGGCCAGGACGACGTGATCACTCACATTATCGTCGACCCTCGCGATCCCAACCGCCTTTACGCCAGCAGTTGGACCCTTTATTCCGGCGGCGGCGGCGTGTACCGCAGCGACGATGGCGGCCACAGCTGGAGCATCATCGGCTTGGCTCACGAAACCGTTCGCGCCTTGGCGCAGTCCCCCACCAATCCCAAGCTGTTGATCGCCGGCTCCCTGACCGGTGTGTTTCGCTCCGAGGATGAAGGCGCCAGCTGGATCAAAATCACTCCGGACAATCATCCGGACCTGAACCGTTTCGATTCTCTCGCCTTCGATCCCAAGGACAACAACATCATCTACGCCGGCACCTATCACCTTCCTTGGAAGACCACCGATGGCGGCAAGAACTGGTTCCCGGTCGTCAAGGGCATGATCGACGACTCCGATGTCATGAACATCATCGTCGATCCCAGTAACTCCGATAACGTCCATGCGGTCGCCTGTTCCGGTATCTATCATTCGCTCAACGCTGGTACCCAATGGGTCAAGTACACCAGCATCCCCAACGTTTTCCGCCGCACTCAGCTCATCCGCATGGATCCCACGAACCCCGACATTCTTTACGCCGGCACCACCAGCGGTTTGTGGAAGACCGTCAACGAAAAGGATTTTCGTCGCGTCACTCCGGGCGATTGGATCATCAACGCGATGATTATCGATAAGAAGAACCCGCAAAAGCTCATCATTGGCACCGAGCGCCAGGGTGTGCAGATCTCCAATGATGGTGGCGAAACCTTCACTGCCGCCAATACCGGCTTCCATCACATGCACATTTCTGATGTGGCTGTGGATCGCGATCGTCCCGGCCGCGCTCTGGTCGTCCTGACCTTCGACGAAAACGCTTTCATCGCCACCAACGATGGCGGCAGCACTTGGACCACACTCGGTTCCGGTCTGAAGCGCACCGAGTTGCGCCACGTCTACGCCACTCCGGCTGGCTGGTGGGCTTCTCGCGCCAACGGCGGTTGGTCCAAGTATGACGAATCTACCGCCAAATGGGTTCGTGCTGGACTCTACGTCTCCGAGCCAACACCTGCTGCAAAGGCCACCACCACGAAAGGCAAAAAAGCTGCTGCCGCTAAAGCTCCTGTAGCCAAGAAGCCGGTTCCCGTTCTCTCTGCCTTCCTTGTCAACGATATGGCTTTCGGTACCGATGCCTGGTATGCAGCCACCACCGGCGGTCTACTCATTTCCTCCGACGAGGGCAAGACTTGGAAGGCCGATGGTTCCGATCCCGTCGTCCACAAGCTCGCCCAGTCCGTCGAAGTTTCCCCGGATGGCCAGCAAGTTTGGGCCATCGTCGAGCACACCTTGCTCTTCTCAGCCGATCAGGGCAAGACTTGGGATGCTCAGGAACTTTCTTTCGCCAATTCCGGCAACCTGCGAATTCATCGCATCGACGACTCTTCGCTCTTCATCACCAGCAACATCGGCCTGTACGGCTCTCATGATGCTGGCAAAACTTGGCAGCGCGCCGAAATTCGCGAACTCTCCTTCCAGTCGGTCGCTGGCAACGGCACCGCCTACGTCGCCGCCCTGCAACGCCACGGCCTCGTCGCTTCTTTCGATGGCGGCAAAACCTGGCAGCGCATGGATGATCCGCTCTCTCAGAGCTACTTCCCCGCGGTTTGGACTCGGCACGATGGCTCGATCATCGCCGTCTCCGCTACCGAAGGCTTGCTCAGCCTTGACCCCAACGCCAAGTCCGCCAGTGCCGGTTCCGGCGGCGGCATGCGCTAAACCCAACTACAGCTCAACCAACTCCGGGCGCTGCTCCTCGCAGCGCCCTTTCTTTTGGAGTGCGGCGGCTTGCCGCCGCTTGCCTCTGTAAGGCCTGCTCCTAAGCAGCCCGTTTCGCCTTTAATGTGCCATCAGCCTCTGCGTCGTAGTTAAACTGAAAAACGCCCGTCATTGAACCTTCGCATCCCGCCTCAACGGTTCTCGCAAAGAGAGCCTCCGTCATTCTGAGCGCAGTCCACGGAGCGCAGAATCTCTCCCTCTTTCGCACCAAGGTCGCCCGGTCGCACCAGGCCGCGCAGATACACCGTCTGGCGATCGTTCCCCAAGGTAATATCCCGCGCTGCTTGGATTACCAGCACTCCGTTGGGCAGCGTTTCCATAACCTGTGCCGCCAGATTCATACTCACATTTGAACTCATCGTCGACTGCCCTTTTCCGTCCAGGCTGTGGCTCGAGCTCGCGTTCAGCAATTTCTGTAGCTTATTGTTCGAAGCCAACGCCCCAAATAGTTGCGTGATGCTCGACTGCGCCGCGAATTGCCTCGATTGCTGGTTCTCTGCCGCGCTGGCCGCCGTGAAATTGTCTGCCAAGTGTATGATGATCAGATCCCCTGGCCTACGCGCCTTGTAGTCCGAGGCCAGCAGCGCCAACGGTCCGGAATCCACCCACAAACTCCCTGTCGTGACCGCTGCCGCCGGATTCATCGCCCGCATCTTCGCCAGGTACTCCTCATAAACGCTTGACGCCCCCGGCGCTTTGCTCTTCCTCAGGCCTGGCCACGCTTCGGCGGAACTGCTTACCAGCATGCACACGATGCAAAAGGTCCCCAATTTTGCTGCCATTTTCATGTTTCGTATTCCTAAAATTCCCCCTCTACCACGTCCGGTCCGGCAACACGCGCCAACAGCGTGTGCCCGTTCCCGGCAACCCGCACTCGCACCACTTCTCCTAACTTCCCCTCTTAGAGCACCCTGACTCGCAACATCCCCGCGGCATTCTCCGAATGCAGACGCAGTGTCGCCGCTCGCCGCACACTGACCAATTCCACTTCTGGCCCCGCACCGCCAACGCCGCTTTCCAATCTTCTCCCGTGCGCGCTGGCCACATGGCTTGCTTCTCCTTGATCGCTTGCCGGGCACCACACCGAAAACCACGGCGCACTTGGGTACTCCGCCAGCCGCAACCGAAATCGTAGCTGTCCCAGCAGCTTGTCTGTGCCCACCAACTGCACCGTCAACCTGGATTCGTCCGCAATCCGTATCTCTGGTGCTGCCCACTGCACGTCTCCGGCTTTCAAGTTGTCCGGCAAACGAATCCCTCGGCTCGCCGCCGCTTCTAACACTGCGCTCCACACCTTCTCTTTCGTTAGCGACACCTTCTCCACTGGCCCCGCCTGGGCGATCGTTCCCATCAGCAACATCTGCAGTAATACCGTTCCGGCCGCTCTACCCGTTCTCACTATGCTGCTCACGTGATCCTCCCTCACGAGGTCAGCCCGTTGATTGTCTGGAACATTTCGTCCGCCGCCTTTACTACCCGGGAATTCGCTTCGTACGATCGCTGCGTCAGGATCATCTGTACGAATTCGCTGACAATGTCCACGTTGGAATCCTCCAGCGACCCTTGCAAAATCGTTCCCAGCCCTTCGCTCCCTCCGGGCGTCCCTACAATCGGATTGCCCGATGCCGTGGTCTCCAAAAACAGGTTTTGCCCCATGCTGCTTAACCCCGCGGGATTCGCGAATGTGGCTAACTGAATCGTGCCCACCTGTTGGGCTTGCTGCTGTCCCGGCAACTGCACGCTGACGGTTCCATCCGACCCGATGGTCACATTGGTCGCGCTTGGAGGAATCGTGATCGCTGGTTGCAGTTGGTAGCCGTCCGAGGTCACGATGATTCCCGTTGGGTCCAGGCTGAACGAGCCATCCCGCGTGTACGCCAACTCGCCCGTCGGCAATTGCACTTGGAAAAATCCTTGTCCTTGAATGCACAGGTCCAGGGGATTGCCCGTTGATGTAATGTCGCCCTGCTGCTGAATAATTTCCGACGCGGACGATTTCGCCCCCAAACCAATCTGCAACCCCGCCGGAAACGTGGTCTGTTGTGTGGATGCCGCCCCCGGCAATACCATTTGCTGATACAGCAGGTCCTGAAACTGCACCCTCCTCCGTCGAAATCCCGTGGTGCTGGCGTTCGCCAGGTTGTTGGCCACGTTCTCCAGGTTCAGTTGCTGCGTTTCCATTCCCGTCGCTGCCGTGTATAGCGCTCGGTACATTTTTCGGCTCCTGTTCGAACCTGCTCGCTTACACCCGCGGCAAATCCTGCGCCGCGGTCTTATTGAATTCGTTGTGAAAAATCGAGAGCGCCTTCTCCATCATCTGCGCGGTCCGCTGCAACTCGATCAGCGACACCGCCGAACGCACCGGATCGGCATTCGAACTTTCTAGCGCCCCTTGGCGCACGTGTGGATCGCTCGCGGCTTTCCCGGCATTCGCGGGCGCCGTCAAATACGTATTGCCTTCCGCCACTAATGCTGTGTTCTGCGGAAATTCCGTGATTTTCAGTTTGCCTACCACCCCGCCATCCACGCTTACCGTTCCGTCCAGGCTGATCATCGGCTGTCCCGTGGGAATCTGGATCGGCCCATTGTCGCCCAGCACCACATCCCCTTGCTCGGTCACCAACTGCCTTTGCGTGTTCAACTGAAAATTCCCGCTTCTCGTGTACCGCACTCCATTCTTCGTCTGCACCGTAAAGAATCCGCTGTTCTCCAACGCTACATCGGTCGGGTTGCCTGTTGTCTGCAAATTGCCAGCGCTCCAGTCTCGCCCCGCTCCTCCCAGCACTCCGTAGCGATTCACCGCCTGGTTCATCTCCGTGCTGAGCGACGCCTGCAACCATGCCGGCAACGACTCATAGAAGGCGTATTGCGCCTTGTATCCCGGTGTGTTCGTGTTCGCCAGATTGTTGGCCAACAGGTCCAGCTCGTCCAGCCTTGATGCAAATCCGCTGTATGCCGCATAGAAGCCGCTGTCCATCGCCATGCTCCGTCAGCACCCTCAAAGCAAAAGGCGGGCCAAACCGCTAACCTCCGGCGCCCGCTCATCTCCTGTCTTTCGCACTCTTTCTGCAATCGAAAACCACACTCTGCGTCTGCTCTCGAGTTCCTCCCGGCAAGCTCTGCCCTGCTCCACACTCCTCCCCGGCAAGGATTGCCCACCGCTTTCCTAGCCTTTCGGACAGTTGACGCCTTTCTCCCGTTTCGATAGCCTCGCTCTGGTCCTGTCTGTGGCTACTCAGCAGGGGATTCCCATGAACAAGAAGACTGGCTCGCTCATCTCCCGCCGCCAATTTGCTCGCCGTGCCGCTGTCGTTTCCGCCGCCGCCACCCTGACCCCCGCCGAAACCATTCTTGCCAGTTCGCCTTCGCCCGCTGCTCCGCAAAACTCGCAAAACCCTCCGCCCCAACTGTCACCGCAAGCCCAGATCGAAGCCGAGTCCCGTTATCACCAAATCCTCAGTCTCTACGGCGATCGCCTCGATGACAGCCAGAAAGCCAACATCAAAAGAATGTGCTCGGACTTGCAAGCCACCGTCGAACGCATTCGCAAATTCAATTTGCAAAACGGCAACTCCTCTGCTCTCTACCTGAAACCGCTCGTCGAACACCAGAAGAAAACCTCCCCCGCCGTCCCTCCGAAGTCGCCCTCCTGAGACCGCATGCTTAAGGAATCTCTCCTCTACGCCTCCGTTGGCGAACTGGCCAAGCTCATCATGGCCAAGCAAATCTCTCCCGTCGAACTCACCGAAAGCTACCTCGAGCGCAGTGACAAGCTCGGCCCCAAACTCAACGCTTACGCCCGCCTCACTCCCGATCTGGCCCGCGAACAGGCCAAAGCCGCAGAAATCGAAATCCGTCGCGGCCATTATCGCGGTCCGCTCCACGGCATTCCTTACGCTGCCAAGGACCTTCTTGCCGTCAAAGATGTGCCCACCACCTGGGGCGCCAAGCCTTTCGCCGGCCAGGTCTTCGATTACAACGCCGCCGTCATCGACCATCTCCATCACGCCGGCGCCATCCTGCTCGGAAAGGCTGCCATGATCGAATTGGCTGGCGGACTCGGCTATATGTACGCCTCCGCGTCTCTGCAAGGCGAAACTCACAATCCCTGGAACACCTCTTGTTGGACCTGCGGCTCGTCTTCGGGATCAGGCGCCATCGTCGCTTCCGCCTTGGCCGCCTTCGCCATCGGCACGGAAACTTGGGGCTCCATCGTCTGTCCCTCTGCTTTTTGCGGCATCACCGGTTTCCGTCCGACTTACGGTCGCGTCAGCCGCTATGGCGCCATGGCTCTCTCCTATTCCATGGACAAAATTGGCCCCATGGCTCGCACTGCCGAAGATTGCACCCGTATCTTCGCCGCCATCGCTGGTCACGACCCTCTCGATCGCAGCACTCTTCCCATCGACAAAGCTGCCTTCACCTTCTCCCCAGCCGCTGAACTCAAGCCCCGAGCCCTGCGCGTTGCCTGGCTCACCAATGCCTGGAGCGAAAAAGACTTCGATCCCGCCGTTCGCAGGGTCGCCGACGCGGCTCACAAATCCCTACAACGCCATTTTCCTTCGGTCAAAAACGCCGCGCTTCCGGAAGGGCCCTGGGAAGACGCGGCAAACTTGATCGTCTCTTGTGAAGGCGCTTCCGCTTTCGGTGATTTGATTCGTTCCGGCAAGGTCGCCGAACTAAACGATCCCCTCGGCAAAATCGGCGGCTATTCCAACCTCACCATTTCGGCTGCGGACTACAACGACGCCTTGCGCATTCGCGAAATCCTGCAGCAAAAAATCGCTGACCTATTCGAAAATCATGATGTGCTTGCCGCTGCCTCGCTACCCGTTCCCGCCACTCCTTTGGACCTCGATCTGTCCAAGGGTCTGTCCTTCTCCGATCCTCTTGGCGCCATCGGCAATCTCTGTGGGCTGCCCGCGCTTTCCGTCCCCTGTGGCGTTACCGACAAAAATCTCCCCGTCGGTTTACAGTTTGTCGCTCGCGCGGGTGACGATGCCGCGGCTCTCCAAGCAGGCCGCACGTTCCAGCAATTCACCGATTTTCACCGCAAGCACCCCAGGTTGTCCTAGCTATCTAATTCTCCCCAACGCGAATCAGTGCCCTCGCCCCAAAAAACTCCAGGGACACTCCACTCGTCATATCCGTCACTTCACCACATCAGGTTGTCGTGCTGGCAGCACCTTTTGCGCCGTGCCGCCGAGGAGCACTTCACTGCGATTTGTCATGCTGCGAAGCGGTTTTTGCTGCCAACCATCTCCACCCAAGGAATCGCGACTGTCGTCGCCGGGGACCATCAAGGAACCAGCCTGGCGGCACTTACCCCTTCCCTGCCCCCTGCAGGATCTCACTCACCGTACGCAATATCGCTGCCCGGCTGAACGGCTTTGTCAGCAGCCGCACCGATGGATCGGCATTCGCCATTTCCGTTGCCGCGTGTTCGCTGTAGCCCGACATGTACACCACGCACAAACCCGGGTGTTCTGCCTGCAACTGCACCGCTAGCTCTTGCCCGGTCATCCCCGGCATGACCATGTCGGTCACCAACAGTTTGATCTGTCCCCGGTGTTTCGTGGCTAACTCGATTGCTTCCGCGCCGTCCTTTGCCTCAATGACCCGGTATCCCCCGGACTCCAGGAATTCCCGCGCGATTTCCCGTACGTCTTGCTCGTCCTCGGCCAACAACACCGTTTCCGTTCCCATCGGCACTTCACCGGGATTGCTTGGCAGTCCGATGTGCTCTTCGGCTTGGTCCGTTCGCGGAACGTAGATTTTGAACGAGGTTCCCTTTCCAACTTCGCTGTAAACCCAAATAAATCCCCCGCTCTGCTTGACGATTCCATACACCATCGCCAAACCCAGCCCCGTCCCTTTGCCTTTTTCCTTGGTTGTGAAAAATGGTTCGAAAATATGCGCCTGCGTCTCCGCATCCATACCGGTTCCGCTGTCCGTCACTACCAGTTGAATGTACGGCCCTTCTTTCATCAGCGGATGCGTCGCGATGTATCCGTGGTCCAACTCCGCGTTGGCCGTCTCGATCACCAGCTTCCCGCCATTCGGCATCGCGTCCCGGGCGTTCACCGCCAGATTCATAATCACTTGCTCCATCTGGCTGGCATCCGCCCGCACTGTCCCCAGGTCCGCGTCGGTGCGAATCAACAATTCAATGTCTTCTCCGATCAGTCGTGGCAGCAGTTTGCCCATCTCCTCAACCACGTTATTCAAATTGATGACCTGGGGTTGCAGCACTTGCATCCGGCTGAATGCCAGCAACTGTCGCGTTAGCGCCGTCGCTCGATCGGCTGCTTTGTCGATTTGTTCGATCTTGCGCGTGATGGCTTCGACTGGATCCAAATTGTTCAGCAGCAACTCGGTGTGCCCCTTGATCACCATCAGCAGATTGTTAAAGTCGTGCGCCACCCCTCCCGCCAGCCTCCCCACCGCTTCCATCTTCTGGGCCTGCCGCAGTTGCCCCTCCAATTGCCTCCGCTCGCTGATGTCTTGCGCCACCATCAGCCGCACCCGTTTCCCGGCGTACTTCAATTCGTGCGAAATCGTCTCCACCTCAAAGGTCCGCCCGTCCTTTGCCCGATGCAGCCAGAATTCGTGTTCCTCCGCATCCACTCCTAGTTCCCTGATATAACTCAGTGCCTTATCCCGCTGCTCCTCTGGCCGGATTTCCAGCACCGTCATCTCAGCAAATTCTTCCCCCGTGTACCCGTACAGCTCCTTGGCCGCTTGGTTGACCCGCAGAAACTTCAGCGTCTCGATCTCGTATAACCATGTCGGCAGCGGGTTGTATTCGAACAACAGCCGTAACATCGACTCATTTTTTCTCAGCTCTTCTTCCGCTCGCCTTCGCTCGATCGCCAGCGCGATATGCCCTCCTACGGACTCTAGAAACTCCAAGTCCCTCAGGTCATACGCGTTCTCGTTTTGGTAATGCTGCACCACCAGCACTCCAATCGTCGCCGTTGGCGTTTTCAACGGCACTCCCAGCCATGCCGGTGATGGTGACCCTACCAACTCCACTTCTCCTGCCGCCGCCAGCCGGTCAAATTCGCTTTGTGGAATCAGGCTGGCCCGCCCGGTCCGAAACACGTACGCCGTGCAGCTCCTCCCCACTTTCTGCGGCGGCGGCACCGTATCGTATTCGTCCACCAGGAATGGAAAATGGAATGTATCGTCGTCCGCATTGTGCAGCGCCACAAAGCAATTCTCGGCCGGCAGAATCCTTTTCAATGATCCGTGGATCCGTGCCAACAACTGGTCCAGGTTCGACGTCTCGTTCAACGCGTGGACGATCTGCGAATTCACCACTCGTTCCGACTCCATCCGGTGCAGTTCGGTCACGTCGCTGGCGTGAAACAATATTCCGTCGATCCTCGTCTCTCCCACGTAATTCTGATATGTGAACTGAATCCATCGCCACGAACCGTCGCGACAGCGCATCCGGCAGCGGTCCGATACTGTACTCCCGCCCTTGCGGCACACCTTTCTCAACCGTTCGCGCATGATATCCGCGTCCAGCGCGTGTACGATGGCGTGAATGTTTCGTCCCAGCAATTCTTCTTGCCGGTACCCCAGCACTGCCTGAAATGTCGCGTTGACGAATTGCAGGATTCCGTCCGCTCCCAGAACCGCAATCAGCTCCTGGGTGCAGTCCAGCAGAACCGCAAATTGTTGTGGCCCAAGTGCGATTCCAGGCTCGGTGACGGTTCGCTCTTTCATCAGGGTTGCGCTTCGCACCGGGCGGAGTGCGAACTCCCCGCCCTGAGCACTTTCGGAAGCCTCCAGAGGTCGTGCTTTTCCCTTGCCTTCGAGAACTTGATGAACCCTGGTTCAACGATAGTGAAATTCATTTTGCAGGTAAATCAGCAGCCCTGGCGCGGTTGCCAAAACATACCTGTCCTTCTGTACAGGTGCCCGCATCCTCTCTCTTTCCTTGCTTTCGCGGGCTCTTCAATCTTGCTCCCTGCTCGCCTTTTTCGCTTAATCGCTTAACCTGTCGCCGCGGCATTCGAATCGCCCAACAGTTGCCCATGCGCCCAACCATCGTCTTTTCTCTTGGAGCTTTACCACCGCGGCTTGCCCCCGCCTGCACGGTCAGAACTTCTATTCTCGCTAGTGCAGTAAAAATCCGCTCGCTGTCACCAGCAATCCCGCCACTCCTATCGCCCCTCCCGCAACCCAGAATCCTTTTTTTTGGTCAGCAGCGTCAGCGAGCAGATGATCAGCGCGATCTCCAGGATTACTTCTCCCGCGTCGTAGCGATTCTCCCGCTTGGCCGCCAAATCGCGTTCCGCTTCCGTCTCTTTCGACTGTTCGCCCGCGTCATCTTTCTCTTTCTCGTAACGCTCTGCCTCTTCCTTGTATTTTTTCTCTAACGCCGCCGCTTTTTCCTTGTCCGCGGGCATTACCGTCGCAAACAGGTCGGCCGCCACTTGCATCTGCCGCAGCCGTATATTCTTCGCCTGGTACATCGCCCATTGGTCCGCCACTTTGGTTTGTGCCACCAGCAATTCCGTGCTGGCGCGATGCCCCATCAACGTCGCAATCGACACCAGCACCGCCAACACCGATAGCGTAAATGCCACCGGTAACATAAACGGCAGCTCTTCGTGGTGTCCGCCTTCCGGCGCTTCAATCATTTCCGGCATCTATCCTCTCTCCCCCTTAATTCTCTTCCAGACTGCTTCGAACCCGATGCTCGCTCGGGGCTTCCCCGGCGCGTCTGCGAACGCGGCCGCCTCCGTCACGACTCCGTCATCGCCCGCAACGCATCGCTCGCCGCGATAATCGTCCGGTCAATATCCGCGCTCGTATGCGCCGCTGACACAAACGCCGCCTCAAATTGCGATGGCGCCAGAAAAATTCCACGGTTCAACATCTCCCGGAAAAACCGCGCATACACCTTTGTATCCGACCGTTTCGCGTCTCCGTAATTCCCAACCGCTTGTGTCGCAAAAAAAATCGTCGCCAGTGACCCAATGCTGTTCACTTGCGCCGCCACCCCCGCATCCGCAAGCGCCTTCCGCATCCCCGCCACCAGCTTCTTCGCCAGTTCGTCAATCTCTTCGTATATCCCGATCCGGTTTAGTTCCTTCAACGTCGCAATTCCCGCGGCCATTGCCAGCGGATTCCCCGCCAACGTTCCCGCCTGGTACACAGGCCCCAACGGCGCCACCTGATTCATCAACTCCGCCCTCCCCGCATACGCCGCCACCGGCAGCCCTCCTCCTATGATCTTTCCCAGCGTGGTCAAGTCTCCTTCCACCTCGAACACGTCCTGCGCCGACCCGTTCTTTAGCCGAAATCCGGTGATCACCTCATCGATGATTAGCAACGCCCCATTTCTCCGGGTGATCTCTCGCAGCCCTTTCAGGAAGCCTTCTTTCGGCAACACCACTCCCATGTTCGCCGCCACCGGTTCCACAATCACTGCCGCCACTTGATTGTGATGTTGTGCGAATAGCCGTTCCACCACTCCCAAATCGTTATACGGCGCGTTCAACGTCAACACTGCCAGCGCCTCCGGCACTCCGGGACACTCCGCAATCCCCAACGTCGCCAGCCCCGATCCCGCCTGCGAAAGAAAGCTATCCGCATGCCCGTGGTACCCGCCTTCGAACTTCACGATCAGAGCGCGCTTGGTCACGCCTCTTGCCAAGCGAACCGCGCTCATCGTCGCTTCCGTCCCGCTCGACACGAATCGCACCTTTTCCAGAAATGGAATCGCCTTGGTAATCAGCGTGGCCAGCTCCAGCTCCAGTTCCGTGGTCACTCCAAAGCTGGTGCCTTTCTGCGCCTGCTCCGCGATCGCCGCAGTCACCTTCGGCTGCGCGTGTCCCAGCAACATCGCTCCCCACGAACACACGTAGTCGATCAGCATATTTCCGTCGGCGTCATACAAATACTGGCCGCTGCCCCTCTCGATAATCAGCGGCTCGCCGCCCACCGAACGAAAGGCCCGCACCGGGCTGTTCACCCCGCCCACCAGCACCTTCTCCGCCTTCTCAAAGATTTCCCGCGAACGTCGCCTCTCCGGACTCACCATCTTCGTCGCTTGGCTCATGTCTTCACCTGCATACGATTCCGTCCACCAACCTCGCCAGAAATCACCAACTCAGTTCCTGTCATTTCGAACGCGGCCAGAAGCTTCTCTTGCACACTGAAACTTGACGCTTTGGACTTCTTACTTTTAATTTTGAACCTTATAACTTTGAACTACTTCATCCACCGCGCCACGTCTTTTGCGTGATACGTCAGGATGATTTCCGCCCCCGCTCGTTGGATTCCCGTCAGGATCTCCAGCACGATGCGCTTCTCGTCTATCCATTGTCGCGCCGCCGCCGCTTTCACCATCGAATATTCCCCGCTCACGTTATACGCCGCTACCGGAACATCCACTTCCTCACGCACCCGGCGGATCACATCCAAATACGCCAGCGCGGGCTTGACCATCACGATATCCGCGCCTTCTTCCAGGTCCATCCGCACTTCCTTCAGCGCCTCCCGCGCATTCGCCGGGTCCATTTGGTAGCTTCGCCGGTCGCCGAATTGCGGTGCCGACTGTGCCGCCTCGCGAAATGGCCCGTAAAATCCCGAGCAGTATTTGGCGGAGTACGCCATGATCGACACTTTCTCGAACTTGTTCTTATCCAATTTCGCCCGGATCGCCCCCACCCGGCCATCCATCATGTCCGAAGGCGCCACAAAGTCTGCTCCCGCCCGCGCGTGCGACAGCGCCTGCTCGCTCAGTATCTCCAGCGTCGGGTCGTTGCTGACTTCGCTCCCGTCCAGCACTCCGCAATGCCCGTGATCGGTGTACTCGCACAAGCACACATCCGTAATCACCAGCAAATCCAGTTTTGCCTTCTTGATTCCCTCGATCGCCCGCTGCACCACTCCGTCCGCCGCCAACGAACTCCTTCCCTGTGGATCCTTCGATTCTGGCAAGCCAAACAAAATCACTCCCGGAATTCCCAGCGATTCCACCTCGCGGCATTCTTCCACAATCTGATCCGCCGACTGCTGGCAAATCCCCGGCATCGCGCTCACTTCGTTTCGCACTTTCGTTCCGGGGCATACGAACATCGGATAGATCAGTCCCGCGGTGCTCAGTCGGTTCTCCCGTACCAGGCTGCGGATTTTTTCGGTGCGCCGTAAGCGCCTTGGGCGGTGCAATGGAAAACTCACTCTGTTTTCGCTCCTATTGGCAATTTCCCTCCACTTCCCGAGAAGTACTCCTCCAAAGCCGTCACCACCGCGCCTACGGTTGCATCACGGGCCATCAACACTCGTTCGACCTTCCCCTTCCGCAGCGCTTCCTGCGTAACTGGTCCAATCGCCGCAAACACCGCCCGTTTCGAAAGCTCCACGAATTCCCCATTCCCTAAAATCTCTTGCAAATGGTGGACCGCCGACGGGCTGAAGAACAACACCGCGTCCGCGCCGTCCCTCAACAATTGTTCCGTCCTCCCCAACTTCCCCTCATCCGGCCGCAGCGTCTTGTACGCCACCACCTCTTTCACTTTCGCCCCCGCTTCTTCCAGCTTCTTCACCAACTCTGGGTTCGCCCGATCGCTTCGCGGCAGCAGAACTCTTTTCCCTTTGATCTTCTCCCCCAACTCCTCGGCCAGCGCCACCCCTTGATGTCTCCTCGCGACATACTCCACCTTCAAGCCTGCGTGTTCCGCCGCTTCGGCCGTTCCCGGGCCCACCGCTGCGATTCGTACGTTCCGCGCGCTCCGTCCAAGCATAATGCCCAACGCCTCGCACCGCTCCTGCAACGCGCGCACCGCGTTCTGGCTCGTCACCAGCACCCAATCGTATCGCCCAATTCCCCGAATTACCTCATCCACCAATCCCGGCTCCTCTGCAGGCCCAAACGTCACCAGCGGCGCCAACACCGCCACCGCTCCTTTTTCTTTCAACGCCTGCACCAGCGCCTCACTCTGCTCCGCCGCGCGCGTCACCACCACCCGTTTTCCCGTCAGCGCATTTGCCCGCTCTTCATCCACGCGCCCGATTCACCTCATCCAGGATATTCCGCGCTCCACCTTCTAGCAGCATCTGCGCCATTCGCTGTCCCAGTTCCGCGGCCTGACCTGGCGGCGCGCTCGCCTTCTGGCGTACATACTGCACCCCGTCCACCGAGCACACCACCGCCTCCATCACCAGTTCTCCGCGCTCCATCCGCGCCCACGCGCCCATTGGCACTTGGCACCCGCCTTGCAACGCCTCCATCAGCGCCCGCTCCGCAATAATCACCGTTCGCGTTTCCTCGTCATCCAGTTTTCCAAGAATCTCCGCCGCCTTCTGATCTTTTACCCGTGCCTCAATGGCAATCGCCCCTTGGCCCACTGCTGGCAAGGAAATGTCCGTCGACAACGGCTCCGTGATTTTCTGGCTCCATCCCAAGCGATCCAGTCCCGCCTTCGACAACACAATCGCGTCGTACTCCCCGCTCTCCACCTTCCGTAACCGTGTGTCCACGTTTCCGCGCAACTCCCGAACATCCAGGTCCGGGCGATGGTGCCGTAGCTGTGCTTGCCTCCGCAAGCTGCTGGTTCCCATTCGCGCTCCCTGCTTCAGGTTCGCCAACGTCGTCCCGTTATTCGAAACCAGGCAATCCCGCACGTCATCCCGCCGGCACACCGCCGGAAAAAACAACCGCCCTGGCGTCTCCGTCGGTATGTCTTTCACGCTGTGTACCGCCAGGTCGATGCTCTCCTCCAGCAGCGCCTCTTCCAATTCCTTGATGAAAATTCCCTTCCCGCCTATTTGCGCCACCGGCGCCTGCTGCATCTTGTCTCCCGACGTCTTGATGATGACCACTTCCGTTTCCACTCCGGTCAGCTGGAACAACTGCTTGCGCACAAATTCCGCTTGCCACCGCGCCAGCAGGCTTCCTCGGCTCCCTATGCGCAGTGGCCTCACGGTTTCTCCAAATCCGACAAGTACAGTTCCCGGATGGCTTCCACACTCTGTATTTTTCTTCGAAACTCCTTCTCCGCTCGCAACCGTTCTGCTGGCGCGATCAGCAACTTTTCGATCAGCTCATCCATCAGCTTCTCCAGTTGCTCGCGTTCCCCCACTCCGAACTTCTCCGTGCCGTTCAACTTCTCCTGCAAGAACGCGGCGCGCCTCGCCTTCAGCTGTGCTCGTAGCGTGTCCAGCACTCCGATCAACTCCACGCTGGCTTGCCAGGAAATGAACTTCGCCACGTGCTCTTCCACCAACGCCTCTGCCTTCGGCACTTCGCTCTGCCGCGCATCCTTGTTCTGCTGCACAATTTCCGTCAGATCATCCATCGTGTACAGATACGTGTTGTACAAGTCCGCCACCGCGGGCGCCACATTCCGCGGCAGTCCCAGGTCCATCAGGAACAATGCGCGATTACCTCGCGCCGCCATGGCCTTCTCGATCATCGCTTTGGTCAGCAACGGCTCCTGCACCCCCACCGCCGATACGATCACGTCCGGCAGCTTCAGCGCTGTGTCCCACTCGCCCCACTCAATCACCTTTCCTTGATACAGTTTGGCAAATTCTTCAGCCTTCTCCCTCGAACGATTGGTCACATACAAATGCCCGATGTTCCGGTCCCGCAGTTGCGACACCACCTGCTCGCTGATGGTTCCCGCACCCAGCACCAATGCTGTGCGCTCCTTCAGCTTTCCGAATATCCGCTCGGCCAGTTTCATTCCTGCCGACGCCACGCCCATCGGCCGCGTTCCCAACTCCGTTTCCGCCCGCACTCGTTTGCCTATCTCCAGCGCCGCCTGAAATAACCGGTTCAACACGGGCCCGGTCACGTGGCTGTCGTGCGCCCTCAAATACGCTTCCCGCACTTGCCCCAGTATCTCCGCCTCTCCCAGCAGCATCGAGTCCAGCCCCGCCGACACCCGGAACAAATGCCGCACCACGTCGTGATCGTAGTGGTGATACAGCGACGCACTCAGCAAATCCGGCTTTAACTTGTGAAACTTGCTTAAATACGACGAAAGCGCTGCGGCCGATTCCCGCGTGCCATTCGCATTCACTCCGTATACTTCGCTCCGGTTACAGGTCGACAGCACCAGGCTTTCTTCCAGAATCCCGCTCGATCGCAACTCCTCCGACGCCTGCTGCGCCTGTTCCTGCGAAAACGACGCCTTCTCGCGCACCTCCACCGGTGCGGTCCGGAAGTTTAGGCCAACCAGGACAATCTCCATGCTGCCCGTCGCGCGCTCCTAAAAATACCGGTGGTGCGATGAAAAGTAGAGATTCACCACGGTGAAACTCAATATCACCAACACGAAGTTGAACACACACAGTTTCGACGCCCGTGCCCCTCGCCACGCCGTCGTTCGCGCCAGTTGGAAGTACACGAAGTACAGTAGCAGCACCACCAGCGTCACCACATACTTCGGATCGAAGTACGCGGGATTTCCCGGCTGGCGGTCCACCACCAAGAACCCCAATCCTGTCCCTACCGCAATCGTGATCAAACCCAGCAGCACGCTCGTATGACTCATCCGTTCCAGCAGTTCCAGCGGCGGCAGCCTCCACACCACGTCCCCCAGCTTGCGAATCTTCAGCAGTCTCTCCTCAATCAGGTACATCAAGCTCAGCACACACGACAGCGCGAACGCCGCGTACGCCAGGATGCTCAGAGTCACGTGCAGCGCGAACGCCGCTCCATGCGCCGCCGCCGGCGGAGCACTCGGACTGCCCGGTATCAGATAACCCGAAAGGAAGAACGCCAGAATTATCGGTAAGACAAACGCACCCACCGTCCTCTGCCGGTGATAAATCTCCAGACACAAATAAATCACCGCCAGCAGCCATCCGAACAGCGACATTGACCCTTGCAGGTCATGGTAGGGCACCGTGTGTGTGCCTTTGGCTCGCATCAGCAGCGCCAGGTAATGCCCCACCAACCCCAGAAACATCAATCCGGTAGCCAGCCGCCCGGTCAATTCCTTCCCGTTCTGCAGAAACCGCAGATACAACACCATGCTTCCCAGGTAGGCTAACACCGCAATGACCACAAATGTCTGAGTCATCCGCTCTGTCCACGCCGATCTGGGAGCCGGTATTCACCGCTTTTGCCCAGTTTGCGCGTATCCTCCGCGAGTATACCGTACTCCCCCTTGTTCCGCAGTGCGCCGCCCCATTGACATCCTCCTCCGAACCGGACGCCTCCTTCCGCGCCAACCTCGCCAATCTCACCAGGTGCCTCACCACACAGGCAACCATCCCCTCAATTTGTTATCCTTCTATATTCGATTTATGGCTTCTCAGGCCCCTACTCTGACCCGCAAAGACCTGTTCCTGCGCGCCTGCCGCTGCGAGCCCGTCCCTCGCTTGCCGGTCTGGATGATGCGTCAGGCTGGCCGCTATCTGCCCGAATACCGCGAAATTCGCACCAAGCATTCTTTCCTCGAGGTCTGCAAGACTCCCGATTTGGCTCTCGAGGTTTCCATCCAGCCCTTCCGCCGCCTCGCCGTCGACGCCATCATCATCTTCTCCGACATCCTCATCCCCGCCGAAGCCATGGGCCTTACCCTGGAACTCGAAGACAACGGTCCGCATCTTCCTGAGCCGGTCCGCACCGAGTCTGACGTAAAGAAACTCCACATCTTCGACCCAGAGCGCGAGACTGGCTTCCTCATGGAAGCTCTTCGCCGTACTGTGAAATACGCCGGGCCCGACGTTCCCGTTCTCGGCTTTGCCGCCGCTCCTTGGACTCTAGCGTGCTATATGGTCGAGGGCCGCACTCGCGAAGGCTTCGCCACCGTCAAAAACTTCCTCTTTACTCGACCCAACGCATTTCGCGAACTTCTTCATCGCATCGCCCAAGCCACCATTCTCTACCTCAAAGCACAAATCTCCGCCGGCGTTACCGCTGTCCAACTTTTCGACACTTGGTGTGGCGAACTTCCTCTCTCCGACTACTCCGAGTTCGTTCTACCTTCCGTCCAGCAGGTCATTTCCGGGTTGGCCGGCAAAGTTCCCGTAATCTACTACACCAAAGCCTCCCACCACCTCTTGCCCGCTATTATCAAAACCGGCGCCGCCGTGCTCAGCATCGATTGGCGGGTTTCTCTTAGCGAACTCCGCGCCTTGGCTGGGCCTCGAATCGCCTTGCAAGGCAATCTTGATCCCGCGGTTTTGCTCGGCCCGAAAGAAAAAATCCGCCAATCCACTCTGGGAATCGCCGCCGAACTCAATGGTCAGGGCCACATTCTGAATTTAGGCCACGGCATTCTCCCGCAGACTCCCGTCGACCACGCTCAGCTCTTCATCGCCACGGGCCAGCAAGCCCCGCTTCACCAATCCAGCGCCGCCTCCATCACCCAATGATCAATCGCAGCAAATCCGTTATTCCCGCCGGAGTCTTCGAACCGCTCTCCGGTTCTGACAGGAGGCCCGTCGCGTGACCGCCATCACCCCCACTCTTCGCCAGATGCAGCAGGAACTCTCCGTCGGCGAAGATTTCGTCAATCGCTACAATCGGCCCGGCCCTCGCTATACCAGTTATCCTACCGCCCCCGTCTGGGTGGACACTTTTGGTCCCGACGACTACGAAGCGGCCATCGCCGATGCCGACCGAAAGGGCTCTCCCGTTTCCCTCTACATGCATCTTCCTTTCTGCGAGAGTCTCTGTCTGTTCTGCGCCTGCAACGTCATCATCCAGAAAGACAAGCGCGTCGCTCCTCCTTATCTCGCCACTCTGAAAAAAGAAATTGACCGTATCTCTCAAGGTGTTTCCCGCAATCGCCAGGTCGTGCAATTTCACTGGGGTGGTGGCACGCCTACTTATCTTTCTCCGGAACAGGTCGAGGACCTCTTCACTTACACCCGCGAGCGCTTCACCTTCGCCCCCGACGCCGAAATCGGCATCGAAATCGATCCCCGTGTCACTACTCCTGCTCACCTCGAAACCGTCCGCCGCATGGGCTTCAACCGCCTCAGCATGGGTATCCAGGACTTTAAGGAAGACGTGCAGAAGGCCGTCCATCGCGTGCAGCCCTATGAAATGACTCGCGACATCATCGCCAATGCTCGTCAGCTCGGCTTCGACAGCATCAACGTCGACCTCATCTATGGCCTGCCCTACCAGACCGGCGACAGCTTCGCGCACACTGTCGACCAGATCGTCGGCCTCTCTCCTGATCGCGTCGCTATGTTTAGCTACGCCCACGTCCCCTGGCTCAAAAAGCAGCAGGGCTCATTCGTCAAGTTTCTCCCCGAAGGCATGCAAAAGTTCGATATCTTCCGCAGCGGCCTGCTGAAATTTCTCGAAGCCGGTTATCTCTACATCGGCATGGACCACTTCGCCAAAGATAACGACGAACTCGCTGTCTCTCAGCGCAATCGCACCCTTCATCGCAATTTTCAGGGCTACACCACCAAAGCCGGTGCCGACCTCTACGGCATGGGCATCACCGCTATCAGCGGCATTCAGCAGGTTTATGCTCAGAATTTTCGCGATATCCCCAACTGGGAAAAGGCCGTCAATGACCGCGGTATCGCCACCATGCGCGGCTATCGCCTCTCCCAGGATGACCTCATCCGCCGCGAAGTCATCAGCCGCTTGCTATGTCACACCGTCATTGTCAAAGACGAAATTTCCAATCAGTTCGCCATCAACTTCGATGAATACTTCGCCCCGGAGCTGCAGCGCCTGAAAATGCCTCAAGAAGATGGCTTGGTCATCATCAACGACGAAGAAATCCGCGCCGCTTGGCTTGGCCGCATCTTCATCCGCAACCTCGCCATGATTTTCGATCCTTATCTCGAAAAACAGCAATTGGCTGCTCGTCCCCTCTTCTCGAAAACCTTGTAGCGGCGGGCTCTTCTTCGTACCGCGAACGCGCCGTTTTCCCTTTCCACCACAACTTGTCTCTTCGTCTTCCTTTGCTCTCGGAACTGAAAACTTATAACTTATTACTTAGAACGTTTGACTCAACTCATGTCTACCCAAGTCCAGGTCATTGTCGTGGGCGCGGGCATTTCCGGCCTCACCACCGCCTATGCCTTGAAAAAATCCGGTATTTCCGTTCTCGTTCTTGAATCCGCCTCTCGACCCGGCGGCGCCATCCAATCGGTCCTGCGCGACGGCTTCCTCCTCGAGTACGGCCCTCAAAGCTTCAGCGGCAATTCCTCCATTACCGCCGTCTGCCAGGATCTGCGTTTGATGGACCAGCGCCTCTTGGCCAATCCCAAAGCTCCTCGCTACATCCTCATCAACGGCAAGCTCCAAAACGTTCCCATGGGTCCCGGCTTGCTCGCCTCTTCTCTACTCTCTGGCGGCACTCGCTTCGCCATCCTGCGCGATCTTTTCGGCACTTCTCTACCCCCAGAATTCGACGAATCCATCGCCGATTTCGTCCGCCGCAAATTTTCTCCCACTCTTCTCGAGCGCCTTGTCGGCCCTTTTGTCTCTGGGATTTATGCCGGCGATCCCGAAAAACTCAGCCTGCGCGCCGCCTTCCCCTTCCTTCACGAAGCGGAAACTGCCAAAGGCAGCATCCTTCGTGGCGCTTTCGCCGTAATGAAGGCCAGAAAAGGCAAACGCGGGAACACCCCTCGGGAAAAGGCCACCCTGCAAACTTTTCGTCAGGGCAACGACACACTGATCCGCGCCCTCGCGCAAAATCTTGGCGATCGCTTGCTCTGCAACGCCGAAGTCACCGCTATCGATTCCCTCGACCCAAATCCCGAACCCGATGCTCCGCGTTTCACTGCAAAGATCACCACCCCGCGCGGAGATCAACGCATCGATGCCCAGCGCTTGGTGGTCGCCAACTCTCCCCAATGTGCGGGCCGGGTCCTGGCTGGTCTGAATCCCACCTTCGCATCACTGCTCGGAGCCATCGAGTACGCTGCCGTCGGCGTTGTCTCGTTGGGCTATCGCAAGGCCGACATCGGTCATAATCTCGCGGGCTTCGGCTTCCTCATTCCCCGATCCTCGCGATTGAACGCCCTCGGCAGCGTTTGGAACTCTTCCCTGTTCCCCGGCCGCGCTCCTGAAGGTTATGCTCTACTCACCAGTTTCGTCGGCGGCGCCACCAATCCCGCCATCATTCACAAATCACCCGAAGAACTCGCTGCCCTCGTGCATCGAGAGGTCGCTCCTCTGCTCTCCATTCGAAACCAACCCGTTTTCTCCAACGTAACCGTCTGGCCTCGCGCCCTTCCTCAATACAATCTCGGCCATCTCGCTCGCCTCGACGCTGTCGAAAAACTTCGCGCCGATTTTCCCGGCCTCCACTTCGCCGGCAATTACCTCCACGGCCCCGCCATTGGCACTTGTATGGAGTACGCCTTCGGCCTCGCCGATCAAATTCGCGTCAGCTTCGTCAACTGACCCCGCCTCGCATTCTGCTCAGGATTCCGCCTCTATCGGTCATTCCCATTTTCCCCAGGGCAATCTCTCAGATCACCGCTTCTCGTTCAATCTATGCGCTAACCGGATCTCCCGCCTCTTCGCCGCGGCTCGCCACCTTCTCCGCTCTTCCGCCGTCTTCACCATCAACGGTGGCACCGGTTTGGGCTTGCGCGTGTACTCGTCGATGGCCACGAAGGTCACAAATGCTGACGTGGTGTGTTTCCTCTCCCCGGTCAGGATGTTCTCCGAATACACTTCCACCCCGACTTCCAACGACGTGTGAAACACCCGGTTCACATGCGATCGCAACAGCACAATCTCTCCCAAATTAACCGGGTTCCGAAAATCAATGTAGTCCACCGACGCCGTCACCATGTAACTATTGGCGTGCCGGCTCGCGGCCATGGCTGCCACGATGTCCACCATGTGCATCACGTGTCCCCCAAGCAACTTTCCCAACGCATTCGTTTGTGCCGGCAGCACCACTTCCGCCATTTCTGATGCCGACGCGCTCACCGGCTTCCCTTTCATTGGCTCTTCCCGCAGCTTTCTTTTTATGGCTGCATTCGATCGCGCCATCGCTCTCCTCTTTTCGTTCCTTTTGGATGTTTCCTGCCTGCACGTATAATACGGGAGGTCGCTATGACGGAACAAAACAAAACCCGCCGCCAGAAGCTCGAGGCCATCCTCGCCAAAAATCCCAACGACGCCTTCACCCTCTACGGCTTAGCTCTCGAATGCGTCAACTCCGGCGACTTCCCCTCCGCCGAAACCCATTTCCGCTCTCTTCTTCAATCCAATCCTGACTACGTCCCCGGTTACCAGATGTACGCCCAGAATCTGGCGCTGCGTGATCGCGCCGATGACGCCAAAACTATCCTCGCTCAGGGCATTCAAGCCGCTACTCGCTCTGGCAACCAGCACGCCCGCTCCGAAATGGAAGGCCTGCTCGCCGAATTGACTTAATTCTCTTGGAATTGACCTGTGCTGTCTGCCTGACCTAATTCGACTCGATGGCCTCTTTGTACGCCGTGATCGATCCTTTTCCCAACGAGCTTTTGGACTTCTCCATAATCTCCTGGAACTCGCGCTCCAAGCGCAGCGCTGCGAACTTGGGATCCTCCCCGGCAAAGACCAACCAGCAGCAGTGCTCGCTTTGCGCATTTTCCAGCCACTTCAATGCCTCCGATTGCTCCCCCAATCCCATGCAAACCACCGCTAGCCAGTAGGAACTGAAGTATTTCTTGCGCTTCAGCTTTAGCAGCGAATCCAAAATATCCCTGCTTCCAGCCTTGTCCCCCGTGCGCGCCAATCCATAAGCCAGGTGGGCCCGCGCCAGCGCGCTATTATCAGACCGCTCGGTCGCGATCCGGAATTCCACCACCGCCTCCTGGGCCTTCCCGATTTGCTCCAACACCATTCCCAGTTGCACGTGTCCCACCCACAGCGATGGGTCTAACCCCAGGCCGTGCCGCAGTTGCACCAGCGCCGCTTCATTCTCACCCGCATAGTGCAACGCTGATCCCAGCGTGATTCTCGTATACCCGCAAAACGGATCCAGATCGCATCCGTGGCGGATCATGGCGATGGCATCTCCGTGCCGCCCCACGATGGTCAGCAGTTGCGCGTAAGCCGCCAACGCCAGCGGGCACCGTGGGTCAATCTCCAGCGCACGCACCAGGTCGGCCTCCGCCGCGTGGAATTCGTGTTCGTAAAACAAACGGTAATTCGCCAGCGCGGTTCGCGCCTCCGCCAGGTCTTCAATCTGCAAAGCCTTTTCCGCGCATCGCTTAACTTCGGGAAATGCTTTGCGCGTTGCGACCATACCCAGGCGCGCCCTCGCGAAATGCGCGTTCGCCAACCCGGTCCAACCTATTGCCAGCTGCGGGCACTGCCTCACCACGTCCTCGAACAGCACCACACTTTTCTCCACCGCCGCTTCCGTAAGCATCGAAAGCAGCGAGCATCCCTGCAGATAGTTTTCCTGCGCGGCAGGCTCCACAAGTTGCAACTCCGCGCTGCGCGGCGGAACGGCGATCGACCCTGCCACCGCTACCGCGATGTTCCGGCTCGTTTCTTCTTGACTCGCAAACGCGATGTTTCCGCCCAGCGCGTAACTTTCCGCCCATACGCACGACTGCGCGTGGCAGTTCAGCAGCCGCACGGTTATCCGGATTTCTCCGGCAATTTCCGAGACCGCCCCCACCAGTACATAATCCGCAGACACCTGCCGGCACAAGGTCACCATGCTTCGGCCCTTCGGCGTTCGTTCTGTGGTGAATTCCGGAGTGATGATCACCGGCACCGAATCCGACCGCCGCAAATGAATGATGATTTGCTCGGTCATCGACGGGGCCAGCGATTCGTTGCTTGGGCTCACGAAAGACTTCAGCGGGAAAACCGCCAGTCTGGGACGATCACGGCTGGTCGGCGCAATCTCCGCCGTAGCCAATGCATGTACTGGTGCGATGAAGCGGTAACCGTGACTTCCCACCGTTTCTACGAATTGCGGCTGCGACGCATCGTCCTTCAGGGCAGTTCGCAGCCGGCGAATCGCGACATTCAGGCACAAATCCGCTTCCACGAACGTGTCCGGCCAGACCGTATGGATGATCTCGTTGCGGCTGACCAGCTCTTTGGGGCGCCGTAACAGCAGCGCTAGTATTTGAAAAGGCTTCTCCTGTAACGGTACCTTGACCCCTTCACACGATAATTCACCGGTTGCGAGGTCCACCAGGAATTTTCCGAACCTCAGCCGGTTCGCATTACCAGGGATCGCCACAGGTCCCCCCGAAGGAACTTCCTACCCTGAGTTTACCCCTGTTGGCTCTCCCCGGCGATGATTATGCCGCTTGTACATAACCGTATCCCGCTGCCCGTGAACAGGTTGTCCAGAGGTAACGCAAAAGTAATCCCCTGGTTATCCCTTCCCGGTTCATACTCCCTGGTGGGGCGTCCTACTCTTGGCCTGAAGAGCCCTACGCCCATCCGCCCGGCTGCACACTCGCGATCCCACCTGGGCGGGGCCGCCGCACTGGATCGGCAGAGGAGGAGGCTGCAGGATGCTTCGGGAAGCACATGCGATTTGGAGGGATGGTCCGTTCACCGGCGAGGGTGTCTTGTCCACCGGAAGTGGCGCTCTCAGCAACGCTAGATACACCTTCGGCTTGCCAACTGGTCTTCAAGTTCACACCTCGCCCGCCGAGATGCTCGCCGCGGCGATTGCTTCGTGCATGTCCAGGATGGTTGCCGTGGAAATGGCCAAGGTCGGCATCAAACCGCTGCAAGTCGAAACCGGCGCGACCTTGACCCTCGACTATGTCGGCGATGCTCTGCATATTGTTGGAGCACATCTAAACATCACCGCTCGAACCAACGACCCTACTCACGGGCAGTTTGAAGAGGCCGTGACTTCGGCCCGCAGAATGTGCCCGGTCTCCAGCGTTCTCAATATCGACATTCAATGCGAGGCGAAACTCGTTGCTGTTGGTACGCCAGCTTTAGTCTGACTCGCTCTGATTGACGAGATGCGCTATGGATCTGAAACGTACTGTCAAGTTTGAAGCCGATCGGGATCCGCAATTCGCGCATTGGGTCAGTCATACCGTCGGGGGCGAAAGAATCCGCCACTGTTTGCAGTGTGGATTGTGCAGCGGAAAATGCCCGCTTTCCCTGTACATGGATTACACTCCCCGGCGCCTGATGCATCTCTCGCGCGAAGGATTCAAAGAAGAGGTTCTGGGCAGCACCTCCATCTGGTTGTGTACCGCTTGCTACGCCTGCATGGTCGAATGCCCCAAACAAATCAATGTCACCCACCTCCTCTACGCCCTGAAACAACGCGCCATTGAAGAGGGTCGCTATCCCCGACGTTTTGCTATTCCCGTCATGTCTAGACTATTCGCGCGCATGGTTCACGGGGCTGGCCGCATAACCGAAAGTCGCTTGGTCGTGCAGATCCTGGTGCGCACCGCCATTTGGCGTTTGCTTGGCATGAGCAAGCTCGGAATGGCCTTACTCCGCAAGGGACGCCTTCCGATGAGTTCAGAACACATCCAGCGCCGCAAGGAAGTTGCCACCCTGCTCGATTCGGTGGCCGCCACCCGCAAGGAGTTGGCCATATGAAGTACGCCTATTACCCCGGGTGCTCGCTGCGTGGCACAGGGCGCGCCTACGAAGAGTCCCTTCTCGCGGTATTGCGCATCCTCGAAGTCGAGGTCGAAGAAATCGACGATTGGAACTGCTGTGGCGCAACCACCTACTTGTCCGTTGACGAACTGACCTCCTATGCTCTTGCCGCGCGCAATCTGGCCCTGGCCTCCCGGCAATCGGGGGAAATCATCGCGCCTTGCGCCGCCTGCTATCTGGTGCTCAACAAAACTCAGCATTACATTCGCGAGTATCCGACCATCAAGCTGGTGGTCACTCGCGCCCTCGATTCCATCGGCCTCGCCTATCAGGATGACATTCGCGTGCGCCACCCCCTCGATGTTCTGCTCAACGATGTGGGGCTGGAAAAGATCGCCAAAAAGGTCAAAGTGCCGTTGAAAGGTCTCAAGGTCGCCCCTTACTACGGCTGCCAGATTGTCCGGCCCTATTCCACCTTCGATGATCAACGCAATCCCACGTCGATGGACCGCTTGCTCGAGGCCTGTGGTGCGAAAGTCGTCCATTATCCCCTGAAGACCCGCTGCTGTGGCGGCAGCCAGAAAGGCACACTGCCCGAAGTCGGCCTCGACTTGATCCACTATCTGCTCAGTGGCGCCGTTGCTAACGGTGCCGAAGTGATTGCCACCGCCTGCCCGCTCTGCCAGTTCAATCTCGATTCCTTCCAGGACGAGTCCGGCGACCGCCACCATCCCATTCATATTCCGGTCGTCTATTTCACCCAGCTTTTGGCCTTGGCACTTGGTGCGCCTGCTGGTTCGTTCGGTTTGCACCGCTGTCTTGTGCCCATCGAGCCAGTGCTCTCGGAAAAGGAGATCGCCTATGCCTGAGGACATCGGCTTCTCAGGTCAGGAAACCCCGCGCGTAGGCGTTTATATCTGCCATTGCGGCACCAACATTGCCGCCGTTATCGACGTCAAGGCCTTGGCCGACTACGCCGGGCAACTGCCCGGTGTGGTGGTCTCCCGGGAATACAAGTACATGTGCTCAGACCCCGGCCAGGCCCTCATTGAAACCGATATCGACGACCACGAATTGAACCGCATTGTCGTGGCCTCCTGTTCGCCTCTGCTCCATGAACCCACCTTTCGCCGCTCCCTCAATCGCGCCGGTCTCAACCCCTTTTTGTTGCAGATGGTCAACATCCGTGAGCATGTTTCCTGGGTTCACCTGGACAAACGAGCCGCCACCGAAAAAGCCCAGGACCTCGTTCGTGCTGCCGTCCGCCGCGTGTTTCTGCACAAACCCCTGGAGAAGCGCCGCGTCTCCATCAATCCCAACGTGCTGGTGGTCGGAGGGGGAATCGCCGGAATCCATGCGGCGCTCACCTTGGCCGACGCCGGCAAGCAGGTGTACTTGGTGGAACGGGAACCTACCATCGGCGGCCATATGGCCCAGTTCGACAAAACCTTTCCCACCTTGGACTGTGCCGCCTGCATCCTTACTCCCAAGATGACCACCGTTGGCTCCCATCCCAACATCAGGCTGTGGAGCTATTCCGAAGTGACCAAGGTCGAAGGTTACGTCGGCAACTACAAAGTGCAGGTCAAGCGCAAGCCCCGGTATATCAACGAAGATCTGTGCATCGGCTGCCAGGAGTGCATCACCGCCTGCGTCTACAAAGAAGGCAAAACCCCCGACGAATTCAACGTGGGCTTGAGCAAGAGAAAGCCGGTGTACTTGCCATTCCCCCAAGCCGTGCCCCAAAAGGTGGTCATCGATCGCGACACCTGCATCGAGTTTAAGTCCGGCAAATGCAAGAAGACCTGCATCGAAGCATGCGGCGATCGCCTGGCCATCGATTTCACCCAAAAAGACATTTTCGAGGAAATCGAAATCGGCACCATTATTGTCGCCACAGGCTTTCAGACCTTTGCCCCGGAACGCAATCCCTTCTACGGCTACAAACGCTACCCGAACGTTTACACCTCTCTCGAGGTGGAACGCCTCGTCAACGCCTCCGGGCCCACCGCCGGCGAAATTGTCCTGCGCGACGGCAGCAAGCCCGGTTCCGTCGGCATCATCCATTGCGTCGGCTCCCGCGACATCAACACCAATCGCTGGTGTTCCAAAGTCTGCTGTATGTATTCGCTCAAACTCGCGCACCTCATCAAGGAACGCACCGGCGCCGAAGTATTCAACTTTTACATTGACATGCGCACTCCCGGGAAAGGTTACGAGGAGTTTTATGATCGCCTCCTCGACGAAGGCGTCCATTTCGTTCGTGGCCGCGTGGCCGAGGTCAGCGACTGGACCGCTCATCCTTCGGAACAAGGCAAGCTGGTGATTCGCGCCGAAGACACGCTGGCTGGTTTCGTTCGCCGTATTCCCGTGGACATGGTCGTTCTCGCGGTCGGCTTGGAACCGCAAAAGGATGCGCAACAAGTCCGCCGCCTCTTCAACATGAGTTGTTCCTCCGAGGGCTGGTTCCTGGAACGCCATCCCAAGCTCGCCCCGGTCAGCACTTTCACCGAAGGCGTTTTTATCGCCGGCGCCTGCCAAGGACCCAAGGACATTCCGGATTCCGTGGCCCAGGCCGGAGCCGCTGCCGCCGAAGCGTTGGCGCTGATCGATTCCAAAACCGTGGAACTCGAACCGTACACCGCGTCGGTCATCGAAGACGAATGTTCGGGCTGCAAGAGCTGCATCCCGGTCTGTCCGTATCAGGCCGTGACTTTCCTCGAACACGAAAAGAAGGCGCATATCAACGAAGTTCTGTGCAAGGGTTGCGGCACTTGCGTAGCCTCCTGCCCATCCGGCTCCATCCGCCAGAACTTCTTTGAAGACCAGGAAATCTTTGAAGAAATTGAAGGAGTGCTGGCCCATGCTTAATCGTCCTCCCGCTGCGAAGGAATCGGCAGGGCCGCAATTCGAGCCCCGCATCGTGGCCTTCTTCTGTAATTGGTGTACTTACTTGGCTGCCGATTTGGCCGGTACTTCGCGCATGAAATATGCTCCAAACGTTCGCGTGGTTCGCTTGATGTGCTCCGGCCGCGTCGATCCGCAATTCGTCTTGGATGCCTTCGCTCATGGCGCCGATGGCGTGTTTATCGGCGGCTGCCATCCCGGTGACTGCCACTATCAGGAAGGCAACTATAAAACACTGAAGCGTTACGCCCTGCTCAAGCGCCTCTTGAAGGACATGGGAATCGAGGAGGAACGCTTCCGGCTGGAGTGGATTTCCGCGGCGGAAGCCGATCGCGTGCGCGCCACCATTAACGATATGGTTGAAAAGGTCCGCGCGCTCGGTCCACTGGCCCTCGATGCCCAAGCCGCCGAACAGCCGTCCGTCGCGCAGGAGGTGATGGCCTGATGCCGGAAAAACCCAAGGTGGCGTTTTACTGGTGCGCGTCTTGCGGCGGCTGCGAAGAAGCCGTCGTCGACTTGGGCGACGCGATTCTCGACGTGGTGGCCGCCGTCGATATCGTCTTTTGGCCGGTCGCCCTCGATTTCAAGCGCAAAGACGTCGAAGCCCTTCCAGACGCTTCCATCGCCATCTCCTTTGTCAATGGTGCGGTGCGCACTTCCGAACAACTGGAGATGAGCCATTTGCTCCGCCGCAAGTCCCAACTGCTCGTCGCACTGGGGTCCTGCTCCCATCTTGGCGGCGTTCCCGGTCTGGCCAATCTCTTCGGCCGCGACAGCATCCTCGAGGAGGTTTACTCTCTTTCTCCCGCTACCATTAACCCGGAACACCGCATGCCCGCCGCACGGTACGGCGACAACGGCAACACCGTAGAATTGCCCGAGCTCCATCAATCCGTACACTCCTTGAACCAGGTCGTGGATGTCGACTATTACATCCCCGGATGTCCTCCCACTCCCAAAATGTTCCAAGCTGCTTTGCAAACGCTGATGAGTGGTCAGCTTCCCCCACGCGGAACCGTTCTCGCTCCCGACCACGCCCTCTGCGATGAGTGCCCGCGTAAAGACAGCAAGCCTCAAGATCTGACCATCGCCGAATTCAAACGTCCCCAACAACTATTGATTGACGAGCAGAAATGCCTGTTGGCGCAAGGTCTGCTGTGCATGGGCCCGGCCACTCGCGCTGGCTGCGAGGCGCTCTGCATTCACGGCAATATGCCCTGCACCGGCTGCCACGGGCCCACCAGCCGCGTCAAAGATCAAGGCGCCAAAATCCTGTCTTCGCTGGCGATCTTGGTGGAGGCTCGCGAAGAGCCGGAAATCATCAAGATGCAGGCATCCATCCCGGATCCCGTTGGCACGTTTTACCGCTACAGCTTGCCTGCGTCGTTGCTTCGCAAGCGCCGTTTCGCCGAGGCGCCCCCAGCGCGCTGAGCCTCCCATGAGGTGCTTTTATGCCTGAGCTGACCCAGCAAGTTGCATCCAACACCGGCGACTCCTTGAAGCCTGCCGATAACCGCGTCCGCCGCATCACCATCGATCCCATTACCCGCCTCGAAGGTCACGGTAAGATCGAGGTTTTCTTGGACGGCTCTGGCGATGTCGAGCGCGCTTATTTCCAAATTCCCGAGCTGCGCGGCTTTGAAAAATTTGTGCAAGGCCGTCCCGCCGAAGATATGCCTCAGATTACCTCGCGCATTTGTGGCGTTTGTCCAACCGCTCATCACATGGCCGCCACCAAAGCGTTGGACGATTTATACAAGGTGGAACCCCCTGCTGCGGCCAAGCTTATCCGCGAGTTGATCTACGCCGCATTTTTCGTCGAAGATCATGCCCTGCACTTCTATTTTCTCGGTGGTCCGGACTTCGTCGTCGGTCCCGACGCCAGCCCGGCCGCTCGTAACATCCTCGGCGTCATTTCCAAAGTCGGAACCGAAACCGGCAAAAAGGTCATTGCCATGCGCCGGCGTTTGCGGGAATTGATCGCCCTCGCCGGCGGCAAGGTGGCGCACCCGGTATTTGGCTTGCCGGGCGGCGTGGCCAAGCGCTTCACTCCCGAAATGCAGAAACAATTTCAGGAGGTTGCCGCCGAGGCTGTCGGCTTCGCGCAATTTACCCTGCATTTGTTCGAAGACGTCGTCCTGAAGAACCACGACTACGTCGATTTGATCCTCTCCGATGCCTACACCCACCGCACTTATTACCTGGGCATGGTTGACGCTCGAAACCGCGTCAATTTCTATGACGGCATGCTTCGTGTGGTCACCCCGCAAGGCAAGGAATGGAAGAAATTCGCTCCCGCCTCATATCTAGAGAACATTGCCGAGCACGTCGAGCCTTGGAGCTACGTGAAGTTCTGCTACTTGAAGCCCCTGGGTTGGAAGGGTTTTACCGACGGCCCTGACAGCAGCATTTACAGCGTCGCGCCGCTGGCCCGCCTCAACGCCAGCGATGGCATGGCCACTCCTCTGGCCCACGCTGCCTTCGAACAGTTCTTTTCCACCTTGGGCGGCAAGCCCGTTCACCACACTCTGGCGAACCATTGGGCCCGTGTCGTCGAGTTGCTCTACGCCGCTGAACGCATGAAGGAACTCGCCGCTGAACCCGCCTTGATCGATGGCAACGTCCGTGTCCTCCCCACGCAAAAGCCGAAAGAAGGCATCGGCATTGTCGAGGCGCCCCGCGGCACGCTCATTCACCATTACCAAACCGATCAGAATGGCTTGATCACCAAGGCTAACTTGATTGTGGCTACGCAAAACAACGCGGCGCGCATCGCCATGAGCGTCGAAAAAGCCGCCAAGGCTCTGATCCACGGCGCGGATGTGCCCGAATCTGTCCTCAACCGCGTAGAGATGGCCTTTCGCGCCTACGATCCTTGCAACGGCTGTGCCACGCACTGCTCGCCGGGCACCATGCCGCTGATTATCCACGTTCGCAATCAAGACGGATCGACCGTCGCTGTCTTGCAACGCGACTCCCACGGCGCCATCCTTCGCCAATAACGCTCACCCGCATCAACTAATCAACTTACGGCTGGGGCTTGCCTGCCACAACCAGGATTAACCCTGCTTACCATTCGAATTCCGCATCTGTCTCACCACAATTTTCAATGCTTTCTCTTACGAGAATCTTATGGCTCGGTCTCTACTATCTTTTGACCGAGGTCTACCTGTCGTGTGGTCGTTACAGCGTATCTTCGCACCTGTTTTGGTGTTCATTCTCTTCGTTCTGGGAGTCACTCTGCTCGCTCCATCCATAGCAAGCGCCCAAGGTAGCGACGATCCTGTGGCCACCGCCGACACCAATTCCCCCGCTGACCCGCCCTTGCAAAAACCTTCCGATTCACCAGGGTTCTTCCGCCGCTTCGCCAAGGCCTATGGGGACGACTGGAAGGGCGCCGATGACCCCGGTCTGCCGCGCCGCGGTTATCCCGCTCCCGTTTCTTCTCCGCCATTTCCCTTCTCCGATTGGCCTTATGGCGGCTCGCCTGTCATCGGTGCTCCCGATACCTCCGGCGGTCCGCTCATGTCCGCCATCTACTCTGGAGAGCACGGCAAAGCCTGGCAAAACAGTCGCGTGAAAACCTATGGCTGGATCAACACCGGATTCAATCTCAGCACATCCGATAAGCACTACGGCAACTTCCCCGCCGCCTACTACATTCAACCCAATTCCATCCAGTTGGATCAGGCGGCTCTCTACATCGAGCGTGTCCCCGACACTGTGCAGTCCGACCACTTCGACTGGGGCTTCCGCGTCACCCAGATTTACGGCATCGATTATCGTTTCACCACCGCGAAGGGCTATTTCAGCCAGCAACTCCTCGGCGGCAATAACAAAAATGGCTACGACCCCGTGATGGCCTACGTCGATTTGTACTGGGGCCAGGTTGCCGGTGGCATGAACGTGCGCATCGGCCGCTACATTTCCCTCCCCGACATCGAAGCCCAGCTAGCTCCTGACAATTACACCTACAGCCACTCCATTCTGTACACCTTTGACGCCTATACCCAGACTGGCATCAACGTCACCACCAAGCTAAACAATCACTGGATGTTCCAGGTGGGTCTCTCGGCGGGCAACGATGTCGCCCCTTGGGTCGGCGAGCCCGACGCCAAACCTACCTTCAACGCTTGCGTTGGCTACACCTGGTCGCTAGGCGGCGACAATCTGTACGTTTGCGACAATTCCACCAACTCCGGCAAGTACGCCTACAACAATCTTCAGGCCTACTACCTCACTTGGTACCACAAGATCAATTCGTCTTGGCACACCGCCACGGAAACTTGGTACATGTGGGAAAAAGATGTGCCCAACGTCAACAATCCCGCCGCTGTTCCTCTGCTCATCAATGGCGCCAACGGCGCAATCTGCAGTTCTCCCTCGGACGTAACCTGCTACGCCCCGGAATGGGCCATCGTCAATTATGTGGAAAAGGAATTCTCCCCGAAGAACTATCTGACCATCCGCAACGAATATTTCAATGACATCGCTGGCCAGCGCACCGGCTACAAGACCCAATATTCCGAGCACCTCATCGGCTGGGGCCATTGGTTCGGCACCACCGTGCTCATTCGCCCGGAACTACGTTTCGAGCACGCCTACGATGCTCCCGTCTACAACCTCGGCACTAAACACAGCCAACTCGTCTTCGCCAGCGACATCATCTACCACTTCTAATCATTCCGACCCTGTCTGCGTCACAATAAACCACGTCATTCCGAACGGAGTCCGCGCAGTGAGCAATCTCTCTTCGATTCCGAAAACTGCGCCATCTTCAATTCTCCATCCTCTATTTTCCGCTCCATCAATCCGTCTGCGCCGGCGCATGCCGCGGCACCCAGCCTCTCCGCAATGTCCGCCGCAAATACGTTTGCAGCCGGTCCATGTAGATGTACACCACCGGCGTGGTAAACAGCGTCAGCATCTGGCTCAAAATCAGCCCGCCTACAATGGCCACGCCCAACGGCCGGCGAATTTCCGAGCCTACTCCCGTTCCCAGCGCCAGCGGCGTGGCTCCCAGCAACGCCGCCATCGTGGTCATCATGATTGGCCGGAACCGCAGCAGACACGCCTTATAGATCGCCTCCACCGGCGTCTTCTCTTCCTCCCGTTCGGTCTGCACCGCGAAGTCAATCATCAAAATAGCGTTCTTCTTCACGATTCCAATCAGCAAAATGATTCCAATCAGCGCGATGATGCTCAAATCCATGTGAAACAGTTCCAGCGCCAGCAGCGCTCCAATTCCCGCCGACGGTATCGTCGACAGAATCGTGATCGGATGGATGTAACTCTCGTACAGAATCCCTAGCACGATGTACACCGCCCCCAGCGCGGTAAGGATCAGGATCGGCTGGTTCGCCAGCGATTGCTGGAACGCCTCCGCCGTCCCCTGGAACGATGCATGCACCGAATTCGGCATGCCCATCGCCGCCCGTGCTTCCTCGATATGTTGCACCGCCGGTCCCAGCGATGCTCCCGGCGTCAGGTTGAAGGAAATCGTGATCGCCGGAAAAATCCCTTGGTGATTCACAGACAGCGCCGCATTGGAGTGCTCGTAATGCGACAATGCGCTCAACGGTACCAATCTCCCGGTGTTCGATGGCACGTAGATATTCTTCAGTCCCTGCGGGTTCTCCTGAAACTCCGGCGCAACTTCCATCACCACGTGATACTGATTCAATCCTTTGTAGATATTCGACACTTGCCGTTGCCCGAACGCGTCATTCAACGCGTTGTCCACGTCCTGCAGCGACACTCCCAATCTCCCCGCCGTATCACGGTCCACCGCTAAATACGTTTGCAGCCCGCCGTTCTGCTCGTCGCTGTTGATGTCCCGCAGTTCCGGAATCTGCTGCATCCGCTCCATCATGATTGGCGCCCAATGATACAGGTCGTCCAGGTTGTCGGCTTGCAACGTGTATTGGTACTGCGCGCCTCCCCAGCGCCCTCCCACGCTGACGTCCTGCACCGACTGCAAAAACAGCGACGCCCCGGGAATGTTCGCGGTCTTCGAGCGCAACCGGTCAATCACCTGGTCCGCGTCGACTTTGCGCACCGATAATGGTTTCAGCTGTGCGAACATCCGTGCTGTGCTCGTTCCGTTTCCCCCGCCGGTGAACGACGTCACCGTGTCGATCGCCGGATCGGCTTTCACGATGTCCATGAACGCTCTCATCTTCTTGGACATTTCCTCAAACGACGTGTCCTGGTCCGCCTGAATGTACCCGTTGATGCGCCCGGTATCCTGCTGCGGGAAAAATCCCTTGTTGACGTGTACGAACATGAATACGCTCAGCCCCGCGGTGAAAATCGTCAGGCACAGAATCGCCAACTGGTTTCGCAGCACCCACCGCAGCATCACGTCATAGCGGTGCAGCATGTCGTTGAACCCGCCTTCCGCTATGCGGTAGAAGAATCCGTGCTTCTTCTTGTGATCGTGTTTCAAGAACCTCGCGCACATCATCGGCGTCGCCGTCAACGACACGAACAGCGACACCGCGATCGCCGCGCTCAGCGTCACCGCGAATTCCCGGAACAGCCGCCCCACCAGCCCGCCCATCAGCAAGATCGGTATGAACACTGCCACCAGCGACGCGCTCATCGACAGCACCGTGAATCCGATCTCGCTCGCTCCTTTCATCGCTGCCGCGTATCCCTGCAAACCGTTCTCCATGTGCCGCGCGATGTTCTCGATCACCACGATCGCGTCGTCCACCACGAATCCCGTCGATATGGTCAGCGCCATCAGCGACAAATTGTCCAGCGAGTACCCGCACAGGTACATCACTCCGAACGTGCCCACCAGCGACAGCGGCACCGCCACGCTGGGGATCAGTGTCGCCCAGTAGTTCCTCAGAAACGCGAAAACCACCAGCACCACCAGCACAATCGAAATGGTCATCGCCCGTTCCACGTCGTGTACCGACGAGCGAATCACCACCGTCCGATCCATCATCACGCTCAGGTTCAGTGCCGGCGAAATCGACGCCCTCAGCCACGGCAGCGTCGCCTTCACTCGATCGGCCGTGTCGATCATGTTCGCGCCCGGCTGCCGGAAAATCGCCACAATCACTCCGCGCTTCCCCCCGAACAGCCCCAGGTTGCGGATGTCTTCCACCGAGTCGGTGACGCTCGCGACGTCCTCCAGCCGCACCGGCGCTCCCGCATGGCCCGCCACGATCAGCGATTTGTATTCGGACGCATCGAACAACTGGTCGCTGTCCGCCAGCACCCACTCGCGGTTGTCGTTCGAAACCCCGCCCTTCGCCAAATTTGAATTCGCTGCCTGCAGCGCCTTGCGCACCGTTTCCAGGCTGATGCCATAGCTGTTCAACTGTTCCGGATTCACACGCACTCGTACCGCCGGTTTCGCCGATCCCCACGTAAACACTTGCCCCACTCCCGGTATTTGCGCGATTTTTTGCGCCAGGATCGAGTCCGAAGCATCGTAGATTTGCCCGATCGGCAGCGTGTCCGAGGTCAGCGACAGGAACATCACCGGAGAATCCGCAGTATTCACCTTGCGGTATTCCGGCTCATACGGCAGGTCTGCCGGCAACTGGCTGCGTGCAGCGTTAATGGCCGCCTCAACATCTCGCGCCGCCGCATTAATGTCCCGGTTCAAGTCGAATTGCAGCGCAATTCCCGTGCTTCCCAACGACGAACTCGAGGTCATCTGCGTGACTCCCGAGATTCGACCAAATTGCCTTTCCAACGGCGTCGCTACTGCCGACGCCATCGTCTCCGGGCTGGCTCCCGGCAACGACGCCCATACTCCAATCGTTGGCAAGTCCACTTGCGGCAGGGGCGCCACCGGCAGGTATCGGAATGCAATCACTCCCGACAGAAAAATCGCGATCGTGATCAGCGAGGTCGCTACCGGCCTGCGGATGAACGGCGCCGAGAAATTGGATTGAAAGTTCATCCTTAATCCCCGACCGCTGGTTCTTCAGCCAAACTGTGCGTGCCCAGGTGCAACCGCCGCGCCAGCCAGTCAAACGCCAGGTACACCACCGGCGTCGTGTACAGCGTCAACAACTGGCTCACGATTAATCCGCCGACAATCGTGATTCCCAGCGGGCGCCGCAGCTCCGATCCCACTCCGCCTCCCAACGCCAGCGGCAATCCGCCCAACAGCGCCGCCATGGTGGTCATCATGATCGGCCGGAATCGCAACAAACACGCTTCGTAAATCGCCTCCAGCGGGCTCTTCCCTTCTTTCCGCTCCGCGTCCAGCGCAAAGTCGATCATCATGATCGCGTTTTTCTTCACGATGCCGATCAGCAGGATGATGCCGATCAACGAAATAATGCTGAAATCCTCGTGGCACAACAGCAGCGCCAGAATCGCCCCCACTCCCGCCGACGGCAACGTCGACAATATCGTAATTGGGTGAATGTAGCTCTCGTACAATACCCCCAGCACGATGTACACCGTTACCACCGCCGCCAATATCAGTAATGGCTCATTCGTAATTGCCCGCAAAAATGCCGCCGCCGTCCCTTGGAACGTCGCCTGGATGCTTGCCGGCAATCCCACTTCCTTCCTCGCCTTCTCGATCGCTTCGGTCGCCTCTCCCAGCGAGCTGTTCTTCGCCAGGTTGAATGACACCGTCACCGCCGGGAATTGTCCTTCATGATTGATCGCCAGCGGCGTCGTTCCCGTCTCCAGCCGGGTAAACGCGCTCAACGGTATCTGCGGCCCGTTCGCAGAGTGCACGTAAATGTTCTTCAACGCGTCAGGGTTCTGCTGGAAGTTCGGATCCACTTCCATCACCACGTGGTATTGGTTGAGCTGCGTAAAAATCGTCGACACTTGCCTCTGCCCGAACGCGTCGTACAGCGTGTTGTCGATGTCCGCCGGCTGAATCCCCAGACGCGCCGCCGTGTCCCGGTCGATCGTCAGCGTCGCCAGCAACCCGTCATTCAACTGGTCCGTTGCCACGTCCCGCAGTTGCGGCAAGGTCTTCAGTTTCGCCACGAATTTCGGCACCCAGTACGCCAGCTCCTTGGGGTCCACGTCCTCTAACGAATATTGGAACTGCGTGCGCGACACCCGGTCTTCCACCGTCAGGTCCTGCACCGGCTGCATGTACAGCGTGATTCCATCGATCTTCGCCAAATCCGGCTGCAGCCGCCGGATTACCTCCGACGCGCTGATCTTTCTCTCCGCCAGCGGCTTCAAGTTGATCTGGATCCGCCCGCTGTTCAGCGTCGTATTGGTGCCGTCAATTCCGATGAACGAAGACAGGCTCGCCACCGCGGGATCCCGCAGGATCGCATCATCCAATTGCTGCTGCCGCTCCGCCATCGCCTGGAACGACACATTTTGCGGCGCCTCCGACACCCCCAGAATCACCCCGGTGTCCTGCACCGGGAAAAATCCCTTCGGCACGTAGATGTACAGCAGAATCGTTCCCACCAGCGTTCCCACCGTCACCAGCAACGTGATGGTCCGGTACCGCAACACCACCTGCAGCGTTCGCCCGTAAAACGCGACCACCTCCTCGAACACCTTCTCCGACTTCCGGTAGAACCAGCTCTGCTGCGATTCCGGTTGATACTTCAGCAGCTTCGCGCACATCATCGGCGTCAGCGTCAACGACACCACCGCCGACACCAGTATTGTCACCGCCAGCGTCACCGCGAATTCCCGGAAGAGCCGTCCCACTATGTCGCCCATGAACAACAGCGGTATCAGCACCGCGATCAGCGACACCGTCAACGACACAATCGTGAACCCGATTTGCTCCGATCCCTTCAGTGCCGCTTGCAACGGCGAATCGCCCTGCTCGATGAACCGGCTAATGTTCTCGATCATCACGATCGCGTCGTCCACCACGAACCCCGTCGATATGGTCAGCGCCATCAACGACAGGTTGTTCAGCGAATACCCCAGCAGGTACATAACACCGAACGTGCCCACGATCGACAGCGGCACCGCAAAGCTGGGAATAATCGTTGCCCGAACGCTGCGCAAAAACAGGAAAATCACCATCACCACCAGCGCGATGGTCAGCATCAACGTGAACTGCACGTCTTCCACCGACGCCCGGATCGTCGTCGTGCGGTCCGTCAGAATCTGCACCTGCACCGAGCTCGGCAGCGCCGCCTGCAACTGTGGCAGGATCTTCTTGATCCGGTCCACCACGCTGATGATGTTCGCGCCCGGCTGTCTCTGGATATTCAGCACCACCGCCGGCCGTTTGTTCGCCCACGCCGCTTGCCGCACGTTCTCGGCGGCGTCGCTCGCCACCGCCACGTCCTTCAGCCGCACAGGTCCGCCGTTGCGGTACGCGATGATCAGCGGGTTGTATCCCTTGCTCGACAGCAGCTGATCGTTCGCTCCGATCGTGAACGCCTGGTGCTGCCCGTCGAAGGTTCCTTTGGCTTGATCCACGTTGGCGTTGCCCAGCGCCGTCCGCAAGTCTTCCAGGCTCAGCCCATATGACGCTAGCGCCGTCGTGTTCGCCTGGATCCGCACCGCGGGCCGCTGCCCCCCGCTGATGCTCACCAGCCCCACCCCCGACAATTGCGAAATCTTCTGCGCCAGCGTGGTGTCCGCCAGGTCCTCCACTTTTTCCAGTGGCAATGTCTCGGACGTCAGCGCCAGCGTCAGGATTGGCGCGTCCGCGGGATTGATTTTGCTGTAGATCGGCGGGTTCGGCAGGTCCTTCGGCAGCAGCTGCGAGGCACTGTTGATTTCCGCCTGCACTTCCTGCTCCGCCACGTCAATGTTCAGGTCCAATACGAATTGCAGCGTGATCACCGAGCATCCGAACGAACTGGTCGACGTCATCTGCTGCAGCCCCGGAATTTCCCCGAAATTCCGCTCCAGCGGCGCCGTCACCGACGACGCCATCACGTCCGGGCTTCCACCCGGATAAAACGTCGTTACCTGTATGGTTGGATAGTCGACTTGCGGTAGCGCCGAAACCGGCAACTGCCGGTACGCCACATAGCCCACTAGCAGCACTCCCACCATCAACAACGTGGTGGCCACCGGCCGCAAAATAAACGGCCGTGACGGATTCATCGAGCTGGCCCTCCGCTTCTCGAGCCCGCCCCACCATCAATGGTCTGCGAAGATTGTGCCGCGTCGCTGGTCCCTACGCGCTGCGTGTGTGGTTCAATCAGCGTTCCTTCTTTCAACTTGTCCTGTCCGTCCACCACCACCACATCGCCATCATTCAATCCCGCCGACAACCCTGCCAGATTCCCCGTCGTGTTGGCCACCTTCACATTCTTCACCGACACGGTGTTCTTGCCGTTCACCGCGAACACGTATGTGCTGCCCTGCTGCCCTCGCAAAATCGCCGTCGTCGGCACCAACACCACGTTCTTCCGCGTATCGATCAACAGATGTACGTTCACAAACTGGTTCGGAAACAGCTCATTTTTTGCATTGTCGAATACCGCTTTCAGTTTGTACGTTCCCGTGGTTGTATCGATCTGATTGTCGATGGTCAGCAGTTTGCCCGTGGCAATCTTCTCGCTGTTGTCCCGGTCGTACGCTTCCACGTTCAGTGGATTGCCCGGCCGCATCTTGGTGATCACCTCCGGCAACTGGTCCTGCGGAAGGCTGAACAACACCGCGATGGGCTGCAACTGCGTGATCACCAGCAAGCCATTCGTGTCCGTCGCGTGTACGATGTTCCCAACATCTACCAGCCGCAAACCTACCCGCCCGGTGATCGGCGCCGTTATGTGTGCATAAGTGATTTGCAGCTTGGCATTATCGATGGCCGCTTGATCTGCCTTGATCGCTCCTTCGTACATGCCCACCTGAGCGAGCTGCGTGTCCACCTGCTGCCTCGGAATCACGCCGTCCTTGAACAACGTCTGGTAACGCTCGTAATCAATCTGCACATCCTTCAACTGCGCCTGATCCTTGGCCAACTGCCCTTCAGCCTGTTCCAATTGCACCTGATACGGGCGCGGATCGATCTCGATCAAGGCATCGCCTTGCTTTACGTTTTGTCCTTCGGTGAAGTTGATTTTGACGATCTGTCCGTCTACCCGGCTCTTTACCACCACGGTGTTAAACGCCGTCACCGTCCCCAGCCCGTCGAAGTACACCGGCAGGTTCCCGCGATGCGCTGTCGCCACTACCACCGGCACCGCTGCCGCCGCATCGCCCGGCGTGGTTCCTTCTGCCGCTACTGCTGCTCCCGTCGCTGGCGTTCCTCGCGAGTGGTAATACCACCACCCTCCCGTTGCCAACGCTCCCAGCAACACCAACATCCACCAGGAGTTACGCCTCGGCTGTTGGTTCGGCAATGAATCCTTTAGGCGCGCCCCGGGCTCCTCGGCACTCGGCACGTCCACCTCGTCGATTCGCGGCATTTCCCTATACTCCAGTTTCTGTCGTGTCACCGCGGAGCAAACCAATAGGTGCGGACCCTATGCAAGCTTGGCGGGCAGTTACACTCTTAGTGTATCGCGCTCCGGGCGGAAAAGCCTTTCAATACATGGACGTTGAAAACCTGAAAATGTTACATCCCTCTCCTCAGCTTACAAGCTTCTCCCGGCTCACCCGAATTCCCGCGTGCACATTTCCGGATCACGTCGTAAACTACCGCCAGTCTTATAGTTCTAGTTCGATTGCTTTCATTGTTTCGTCACGAGGAGGATGGGCATGCTTCGGGGTGTCCTCATTGGAATCTTGATCGGTCTTCTCCTGGTCATTATCGGCGTCTACTACTACTTCGCGGGCGGTCTCGCCCCGGTCGCTACCAAAGCGCCCACTATGCCGTTCGAGCATAAACTCGCGAACATGGCTCTGCACTCCTACCTGGACAAAAAGCCCCACTCGCCCGCGCCCGTCCCGGCTGATGAACCCAACCTGCTTGCCGGCGCCAAGGTCTACAAGGATCACTGCGCCGTTTGCCATGGCCTGCCGGGCGAACCTCGCTCCGCGATTGCCGAAGGTATGTTCCCGGCGCCTCCCCAGTTGTTTCGCGGTGTCGGCGTCACCGACGACGAAGTTTGGGAAACTTATTGGAAGTCTTTTGACGGCATCCGCATGACCGGCATGCCCGCCTTCGGCGAACACCTGGGCGAAACCAAGACCTGGCAGGTCAGCCAACTACTGAAAAACGCCGACAAAATCTCTCCCGCGGTGAAAGCCGAATTGCTCGCGCCTCCCGACGCCTCTCACCTCATGACCGCTCCTCCGGCTGCCGCGCCCAGCGCCTCGCCCAGCGCTACTCCTAGCGCCCCTGCCTCCCCCCAACCCGACCACGACCACCACTAAGGGCTCGCTGGTCTGGTTTGTGTAGTGCCGGTCTTCAGACCGGCTTTGTGGCACAGCCATTCTTGGCTGTGCAATGGCCGCAAGCAGACGGGAGCGAAGGGCGCGAAACCCGTCCGCGCGGCGAAGACCTCGGCCTCTTTTCGCGTCCTTTGCGAAAAGAATCTCTCTTCCTTTTCCACCCCCGCGATCAATCGCACTGCATACCCGATGATCGCCGCCATTTTCTATTTTCGAATCTCCGTCTTCAGCTGATCCGCACGCCGCAATTCCGGAAACATCCATGCCCACAACACCGTCACGACGATCGTTCCTACTCCTCCCAACACCACCGCGGGCACTGCGCCCAACCATTGCGCCGCAAGTCCCGATTCGAATTCCCCCAACTCATTCGAAGCGCCGATGAACACCATATCCACCGCATTCACCCTCCCGCGCATCTCGTCCGGCGTTTCCACCTGGATCAGCACGCCGCGCACCACTACGCTCACCATGTCCGCCGCGCCCACAAAGAACAGCGAAACCAGCGATAGCGGCAAGCTCCTCGACAACCCAAACACCATCGTAAACACGCCAAAGCCCGCCACGCACCACAACATCGTCGCCCCTGCCCGTTTCCGTATCGGCTGATACGCCATCAGCAGCGCCATCACTCCCGCGCCTATTCCGGGAGCGCTCCTCAGCAGCCCCAACCCCCACGGCCCCGTGTGCAGTATCTCTTTGGCGTACACCGGCAGCAGCGCCACCGCTCCGCCCAGCAACACCGCGAACAGATCCAGCGAGATCGACCCCAGCACCAGCTTGTGGGTCCACAAATACCGGAATCCCGCCAGCACCGTATCCATCGTGAACGGTTCCCGCGGGCTCGGCCGGCTCCGCACCCGGATGTTCAGCATGGTCATCACCGCCACAATCGCCGCCGTCAGCGCCATCCCATACACCAGTGCGGGGCCTCGCGAAAACGCATACAGCACTCCGCCCAACGCCGGCCCCAAAATCGTCGCGCACTGAAATACTCCCGAATTCCACGCCACTGCGCTTTGGAAATATTCCTCCGGCACTAGCTGCGGCAGCAGTGCCCGGCTCGTCGGCATACTGAAGCTCCGCACCACTCCCAGCAGCGCCAGAATCGCGAAAATCGGCAGCACTCTGGGCGTTCGGTGAAACACTTCGAAGCGCAACGTCGTCACCAGCAGCAGCGCCGAACACATCCCATATCCGCCGTAGCAAGCCGTCAACAGCTTCCGCCGTTCGAATCGGTCGGCGCTATGCCCGCCCACCAGGAACAAACACACCCCGGGCAGGAATTGCGCCAATCCCGTCAGCCCCAAATCCAGCGGCCGTTTCGTGATTTCGTACACCTGCCAGCCCACCGCCACGGACTGCATCTCCGTGCAGAACACAATGCAAAATCGCGCGATTTCGTACAGTCGGAAAGCGGGCAACTGGAACGCGGCCGTGCCACTGGCAAGCCTTTGGTCGGTACTGGCCATCCCCAATTAGCATGCCACAACCCTCCTCATTTCCATCTCCGCAACCTTCGCATCCGCCCCCCCGGCAGTTCGTCATCCTGAACTCGCGCCTTTTGCGAGTGCAGGATCTCACCCCAGTATCTTGTCTCCCGGCGCTCCGTATCGTCCCTCCCCAGCCGCTTCCCTTCCGCCACTTCATCCTGACCTGCAAGGGTTCGCTGTTCTGGCTTGTCTAGTGCCGGTCTTTAGACCGGCTTTGTGGCACAGCCATTCTTGGCTGTGTAATGGCCGCCACCCGCCTCCCTTTTCCGCCCCTCTCCCACTTCACAAATCCCCTAACCCGTTGTAGAACTACAAGACTCCTCTCACGCTCTCTCTTTTCCGCGAACGTTGAGTGGCCTTTTCAGGAGTGACTTTCGTTGTACTTGCGACCTGGCACCCTCGACGAAGCTTTGCAAACTTTGGCACGCACCCCTGCCACCATTCTCGCTGGCGGCACCGACCTGTTTCCCGCCTTCACCGCCGGCCAGCTCAAAGGCACGGTCCTGGACATTTCCGCCATCTCCGAACTGAAAGGCATTCGCACTTCACCCGGCTTCTTCCACATCGGCGCGCGCACCACTTGGACCGAACTTCTTCGCGCCCCCTTGCCTCGCGGCTTCGATGGCCTGCGCGCCGCTGCTCGCGAAATCGGTTCCATTCAAATCCAGAACCAAGCCACCGTCGCCGGGAACATCTGCAACGCTTCTCCTGCCGCCGATGGTGTCGCCGCCCTGCTCTCTCTCGACGCCGAACTCACTCTCGCTTCCGCCAATGCTACGCGCATTCTTTCTCTCGCCGATTTCATCCAGGGCAATCGCAAAACCCTGCGCCAGCCCGACGAAATGCTCACCTCCATTCGCATTCCTCGACCCTGGGAACACGCCGCATCCACTTTCCTGAAGCTGGGTGCGCGCCGCTATCTCGTCATCTCCATCGTGATGGTCGCGGTCAATCTGCAAATCGATCCCGATCGCCGCGTTCGCCAAGCCGCCGTCTCGGTCGGTTCCTGCTCCGCTAAGGCCGTCCGCCTCTCAGCGCTTGAGCAAGCCCTTGCAGGTGCCACTGCCGGCCCATCCCTGCCCGAACTCGTCGATCCTGCTCACTTCTCTCCCATTTCTCCCATCGACGATATTCGTGCCACCGCCGAATACCGCCTCGAGGCCGCGCAAACTCTGGTTCGTCGCGCTCTACTCGACTGTGCGTCCAAGGCGGCATGAGCCATGGCAACGCTCACTCAACTCTCGCTCACCCTCAACGGCAAAATCGTTTCCGTCCACTCCGATCCGCGCTCCCGCCTCTCCACCGTTCTCCGCGAAGAGTTTCGCCTCACCGGCACAAAAGTGGGCTGCGACGCCGGTGACTGTGGCGCTTGCACCGTCCTGGTGAACGGCCAACCTGTCTGCTCCTGCCTCACCGCTGTTGGCCAACTCCAGGACGCTTCCGTCCTCACCATCGAAGGCTTGTGTGACTCCCCCGAGTTTCAGCGCTTGCAGCAATCCTTTCTTGATCACGGCGCGGCGCAGTGCGGCATTTGTACCCCCGGCATGCTGCTCTCTGCCTCTGCTTTGCTGGCCGAAAATCCCCAACCCACAGAAACTGAAGTCATGGACGCCCTGGGCGGCGTCCTTTGCCGCTGCACCGGCTATCGCAAAATCATTCGCGCCGTCATGCACGCCAACCAGCCAACCTCTGCCGTCATCCCGGGCGGAGTTTCCCAGCCCGGTAACGACCTCCTCGACGCCACAGCACAATTTTCCGGGCCACAAGAACCAGTTAACGTCGTTCCGAGACTGCCTGCGCAGGCAGGCGAAGCACACCATCCTTCCTCAGTGCTTACAACGGACCACGGTCTCGCGGAAGAAACCGCCCAAGCCTACCCGCAACAAAAAAACATTCCCGTCATTCTGAGCGGAGCCTGCGGAGCGAAGAACCTCTCTTCTCTGCCACCCACAGCCGCCTCCTACACCCAAATCGGCCAACGCATCGTCCGCCTCGATGGCCTGCGCAAAGTCACCGGCCAGGACGTTTACGGCGCCGACCAATGGCCCGACGATTCCCTCGTTCTTTTTGTCATCCGCTCGCGTCATGCTCGCGCCCAATTCACCTTCGGCAATCTCCCCCAATTCGTTCAGCAATCCCCGGGAATTCACGCCGTTTTCACTGCCCGCGACGTTCCCGGCCGGAATTGTTTCGGCGTTCATCCCGATTTCGCCGATCAGCCCGTCTTCGCGCAAAACGAAACTCGCTATCGTGGTGAAGCTGTCGCCGCCGTCGTCGGTGATGCTTCCGCGATGGCTGCCTTCGACCCCGCAACATTCCCGGTGACCTGGACCGAACTGCCCGCCCTGCTCACTCCCTCGGAGTCTCAAACTTCCGGCGCTCCTGCGATTCATCAGTGTCGCCCCGATAACATTCTTGTGCGCGGCCGTGTGGTTCACGGCGATGTGGACTCCGCCTTGCGCGACGCTGCCGTCGTGGTCGAGGCCGAATACGAAACCGGTTTTATCGAACACGCCTACATCGAGCCTGAAGCCGGCTTCGCCCGTCGCCTCGGCGATCGCATCGAAATTCAATCCTGCACGCAATCTCCCTACATGTCCCGCAAAGACATCGCTGCCATCCTGAATATTCCCGAAGACTCTGTCCGCATCATTCCCACCGCGGTCGGCGGCGGCTTCGGCTCCAAACTCGATCTCTCCATACAACCCTTTCTGGCTGTTGCCGCTTGGCATTTGCGCAAGCCCGTAAAAATGGTTTATTCGCGCACCGAATCCATCCGTAACACCACCAAACGTCATCCCTCCAAAATTCGCTGTCGCGCGGGAGCCACTGCCGGCGGCAAGTTGGTGGCCATGGATCTTCACGGCGAGTTCAACACCGGCGCTTACGCCTCCTGGGGACCGACCGTCGCCGCCCGCGTCCCCGTCCACGGTTCTGGTCCTTATCAAGTTCCTCACTATCGCGCGCTCACTTGCGCCGTCCACACCAATATTGTTCCGGCCGGCGCTTTCCGCGGGTTCGGCGTCCCTCAAGGCACGATCGCCCAAGAGCAGCTTTACGACACCCTCGCCGAAAAACTCGCCATGGATAAGCTTGAGTTTCGCCTCCTCAATGCCCTCGATGATCACAGCCCCACCGTCACTGGCCAAGTCCTGGGCGCCGGCGTCGGCATCCGCGCCTGTTTCGAAGCGCTCCGCCCTCGCTGGATCGAAGCTCATAACCAAGCCGCTTCCTTCAATCGGCAGCATTCCACTTTTCGTCGCGGCGTCGGCATCGCCGGCATGTGGTATGGTTGCGGCAACACTTCGCTCCCCAATCCTTCCACCATTCGCATTGGTCTGCAGCGCAACGCCCGCATCGCCATTCACATGGGCGCGGTCGACATCGGCCAGGGCTCCTTCACCGTGGTAACGCAAATCTGTGCCGAAGCCCTCGGCGTCCCCGTGGACCGCTTCGATCTTCTCCCCGCCGACACCGACGTTTCCCCCGACTGCGGCAAAACTTCCGCCTCCCGTCAAACCTTTGTCAGTGGCAACGCCGCCTTGCTCGCCGGCAAAGAATTGCGCCAGAAAATCCTTCAGTTAGCCGCCATGCCCGGCGATTCCCGCATCGAATTCGCCGACTGCAAGCTGCAGCTTCTTACCCCTTCGCAGCGCATCTCCATCGACCTCTGCAAACTCCCTCTCGACCACCGCGGCTACGTTCTCAGCTCCGAAGTCACCTACGATCCTCCCACCAAGCCTCTCGACCAAAATGGCCAGGGCATTCCCTACGCGGTCTACGGTTTCGGCGCTCATCTCGCCGAACTCCAAGTCGATCTCCAACTCGGCGCCATCAAGGTTCTCCGCCTCACCGCCGCTCACGATGTCGGCCGCGCCATCAATCCCACGCTGGTCGAAGGCCAAATCGAAGGCGGCATAGCGCAAGGCCTGGGCATGGCTCTCATGGAAGAATTCATCCCGCACCAAGGCGAAAATCTTCACGACTACCTGATTCCCACCTTCGGCGATATTCCCGCCATCGAATCCATTCTCATCGAGGATTCTTCGCCCGTCGGTCCCTTCGGCGCCAAAGGCATCGGTGAGCAAGCGCTGATTCCCACCGCGCCCGCTATTTTGAATGCCCTCTACGATGCTGCCGGTGTGCGCATCTACAAGCTTCCCGCCACTCCCGATAAGGTGCGCGCGGCCATTCGCGCCAAAAACGCCGCAACTCAGGCTGACCTCCATGACTGAAGTCTTCCCCAAAGACACTATTCGCTGCGATGCCTGCCCCGTCCTTTGCTACATCAAGCTGGGCCACACCGGCGCTTGTGATCGCTACGGCAATCTCGACGGCCAACTCGTTCGTCTCGATCCGCACATCGTTCTCGATCGCGCCAAATCCCAGGGCACTCCTCTGGTGCCCTTCCTCGAACGCGAAGGTGAGTGGGACGGCACGCTCATGAAGTCCCCGGACACCTTCGTGACCGCCATCGGTGCGGGTACCACCTATCCCGACTACAAGCCCGCGCCCTTCATCGTTTCCTCCGAAGTCGAGGGCGTCGACATGATCACCGTGGTCACCGAGGGCATCTTCAGCTACTGCGGTGTGAAGTTGAAGATCGATACCGACCGCCATCTCGGTCCTGAGCGCAATCTCGTCCGCGCCCAAGGCGAACCGGTGGGCCACGTCACTACCGCCGAGTACGGCTCGCAGATGCTGTCCATCGGCGGCGTTCATCACCTCACCGGCGGCACCAAAACCGAAGGCCGCATCACCTGCGAAACTCTCCTCGATCTGTGCAACGGCAAGGAAGTTGCCCTCGCCATCGACGACGGCGCCAGCATTCTCGTCGCTGCCGGAAAGCCTCCCGTCGTCAATGGCCAGCAGGAACAACGCATGCGTGTCGGTTGTGGTTCCGCCACCATCGGCATGTTCGCTAAGCAATGGTTCGGCAAAGTCGATGAGGTCGTTGTCGTCGACGATCACATCACCGGCGTGCTCTCCGAGCATCAAGCCGGAAAAATGTTAGGCTTGCGCGAAACCGGCATTTCCATCCAAGGCCGCCGCTCCACTCCTGGCCGCTATTTTCAAGTCGCCCAGCCCGGCACCGGTTGGGGCGGCACCAACATTTCCGACCCCCTTTCCATTCTCAACCCCTTCAAGCCTAAATTCGCCTGGCCCCGCCTACGCTTGCTCATGGTCAGCACCACTGGCGAGCATTTCGCTTACTACCTACTCGACGATTCCCTTCGCCCCATCCAAAAAGATTTGCCGCCGGAACTCCATGAATCCGTTGCCCGCATGCGCGAAAATTGCGAGCCCGCTCTCACCACCGTGCTCTTCATGGCTGGAGCCGGCGGCTCGCTTCGCGCTGGCGCCACGGAAAATCCCGTCAAGCTCACCGATTCCGTCAAGCATCGCCTTACCCGCGTCACTTCCGGCGGCGCCCCCGCGTATGTCTGGCCCGGTGGTGGCATCACTTTCATGGTTGACGTCTCCCGCATGCCCGAAAATGCCTTCGGGTACGTTCCGACTCCCGCCCTCGTCGCTCCCATCGAATTCACCTTGAAGAAAGCGGATTACGCCGCGCTTGGCGGCCACATGGACTACGTCCGCCCGCTCGACGATGTCCTGCGCGAAAAGCAGCGGCAACGCCAGCTCACTTCCTCACCACAAAATCCTTGGCCCCTGCGCCCGTCTGACGATCGTGATTCCCACAAATGAACCATCGCGCCACAATTCGCCTTCTTCCCGCTACTGGCCGTCTCCACTTGAATGACGGTCCCATCGACCTGATCATCGGCGCCGATGGCTCGCCGACCGAAATTCGAACCGCCTACCACGCCGCTTCGCGTCGCTTCGTCACCATCCTCGACGAACTTTGCACTGAACTCCCCATCTTGCGCTCCAGCATCCGCGCGATCGCCGGCAGCTCAGCGCTTCCAGGGCCCACCGGTTCCATCGCGCAATGTATGGCCGCTGTGGTCTCCCCTTATCGCCACCGCTGCTTCATTACGCCTATGGCCGCGGTCGCCGGTGCCGTGGCCGAAGCGGTCCTCGCTGTCATGACTGAAAGCTCGCAACTCGATCGCGCCTACGTCAACAACGGCGGCGACATCGCCTTCCACCTCTCGCCCGGCCAAAGCTATAAAATCGGCATGGTCGAGCGCCCCGAAAATCCTTCGCTCTTCGGCTCCATCGAAATTCCCTTCGAAACCCCGGTTCGCGGCATAGCCACCAGTGGCTGGCGCGGTCGCAGCTTCTCTTTGGGCATCGCCGATGCGGTCACCGTTCTTGCCGAAACCGCTGCCCAAGCCGATGCTGCTGCCACGGTCATCGCTAATGCGGTCGACTTGCCCAATCATCCCGCCATCACCCGCGTTCCGGCCCGCGAAATCTCCCCCGACTCCGATTTACTCGATCTTCCGGTCACCCGCGATGTCGGCCCGCTCTCTGCTCCTGAAATTGCCCAAGCCCTCAGCTCCGGTGCCGCCGTCGCCCAACAACTCCGCGCCCAGCCACTTATCCATGCCGCCGCTCTCTGCCTCCAACGCCACGCGCTGCTCGTGCCTGTTTGTGGGGGCGGCCTTCTGAGGCCGTCCGTTGTCCCGTCTCCGCGCTGCGCCACAAATGAACGTTACTTTGTAACTGCGAGCCAGCCAGTGTCTCTGCTTTCTCGCTGCCCAACTGAGGACCGCCCATGCCCGAAATAAAACTTCGCAAACGCATCATCACCGTCGAAGAAATCTTCCACGAAGGTGGACCCGTTTCCCCCGCTCCCCTCCGCCGAGCCGCCGTCCTCGCCGTTATCCACAATCCCTTTGCCGGAAAATACATCGCGGAGATCGGCGGCTTCATGGACGACCTCAAGCCCTTGGGAATGGAAATGGCTAAATCGCTGCTCCATGCCCTCGGCGGTGATCCCAAAATCATCGAAGGCTACGGCAAAGGCACCATTGTCGGCCAGAACGGCGAACTCGAGCACGGCGCACTTTGGCACGTTCCCGGTGGCTACGCCATGCGCGAAATTCTCGGCGGCGCCAAAGCCATCGTGCCCTCCACGAAAAAAGTTGGGGGGCCCGGCACTCGTCTCGACGTGCCTGTCACGCACATCAACGCCTCCTACGTCCGCAGCCATTTCGATTCTATGGAAGTGGGTCTGGCCGACGCTCCTCGCGCCAACGAGGTCGTCCTGGCTCTGGTCATGACCACCGGACCCCGCATCCACGCTCGTGTGGGTGGGCTGAAAGCCTCCGAAATCAAGGGAGAGGATGGCCTTCGATGACCTCCAAAATCCGCAAAATCGTCACCTTTCTCGAAGAGACGCATACCGAAATGGGTCGTTCGGTGAATCCGCCCACTCGCCGCGCTGCGGCGGCTGCCGTCATCGAGAATCCTTTTGCCGGCAAATACGTCGAAGACTTAACCGAACTCGCCGAAATTGGCCAGGTACTTGGCTCTCTGCTCACCGAACGCGCCCTCGCCACTCTCGGCATTCCCGGTCCATCCGTCGAAAGTTACGGCAAAGCCGCCGCCGTCGGCGAAAACGGCGAGCTGGAGCACGCCGCCGCGATTCTTCATCCCAAGCTCGGCGCTCCCGTCCGCAAACTCCTCGGCAAAGGTGCCGCCCTGATTCCTTCTTCGAAAAAGCGTGGCGGCCCCGGCGTTTCCCTCGACATTCCTCTCGGTCACAAAGATGCCGCCTTCGTCCGCAGCCATTTCGACGGCATGGAGATTCGCGTGAACGACGCCCCGCGCGCCAACGAAATCCTCGTGGCCATCGCCCTCACCGACAGCGGCCGTCCCTTGCCCCGCGTCGGTGGTCTGACCAAAGACCAGATCCAAGGCCAAGACGGCCTGCGCTGACCCTTCCCGCTTGCTTTCCTCTACGTCCAACTCTAACCTGATCAATTGATGCCACACCTTACTCCCGAGCTCTTAGTCCTTGGCTTCATCTACTACGTCGTTTTTCTTTTCTCCACCACCTGTCATGAAGCCGCCCATTCCCTCGTCGCCAAGTTGGGTGGCGACAACACCGCCGCGCTGGGTGGCCAAGTCTCCCTGAATCCCATCCCCCATATTCGACGCTCTCCCTATGGCATGGTGGTTTTTCCCCTGCTCAGTTTCTTTCTTCTCAATGGCGGCATGATCGGCTTCGCCAGCGCCCCTTACGATCCCAACTGGGCCCGCCGCCATCCTCATCGCTCGGCGCTCATGGCTCTCGCCGGTCCCGCTACCAATTTCTTGCTGATGCTTCTCGGTGCCATCGGACTTCGCGTGGGCGCCACCCTTCACCTTATTCAATGGTCCTCCCGCGGGCCGCATGGCTTCCCTGCCGTTCTTCTCTACGTCCTGTTTTCTCTCAATCTTCTTTTAGGCGTCTTTAATCTTCTCCCCGTCCCGCCTCTCGACGGCAGTTCCGTGGTCATGCTGCTGATGACGGAAGACCGCGCCCGCGGCTATCTTGACTGGATCCGCGCCGGCACCTTTGCCCTTCCCGGCATTCTCGTCAGCTTGGTCATTTTCCGCTATATCTTCCCGCCCGTGGAAAACTTCATCGAATCCCTGCTTCTCTAATCTTCCGCGCAATCCCTCTCCCAACTTCTTTCGCCAACCACCTAAGAACTTTCGTATCCACACCACCGATTGCCTCACATCGGTACACGCTTGTTCGCTCTGGTCTCGCCCTCGTACACGCACCCGCTTTGCGCCTTTCCTGCGCTTGTACATCTCGTTTCTTTCCAACAACCGCAAATTTTTGCGTGGCTCATCAAATGCACTCCCCTTTTTCGGAGCCGTTATGACCGTATCCGAAACTTTGGCGCCGTCCGAGTGCTGCCGCGTCGAAGTCTCCGGCTGGGACGAAAACCAGTCCTTCTTCGTCGAGAAGTCCGACCTTGCCTGGGACGATTTCGCCGGCCAGCACATTTCCCTTCAACGCATGCTCCCCGATGCCGCCATGGTTTTCATTCGCACCCTCCTGCCCCAAGGCGTTCATCAAGCCCCTCCCGTCGTTTACACCGTCGAGTTCATTGGCTGCGATCCTGAAGGCCACCATCAATTCCGTCTCAACGCCGTGCGTCCCCGGTACAGCAACGATCTTCATCCCGTTAACTAGGATCCCCACTTTCGCAACATTCCCGACTCGCATCCTCGCTTCTCGTCCCTCTTCGCTGGCCGCGCCTCGCTCACTCCATTCCCTCCCATTTCGGCACTGTGCTCCGATTTGAAAGCGATTCCCCGCTCCCCCACCTCCTCGCTCCTCTTCCCTCGCCTTCCCCACCTCCCCTCCTCTCCTCTGTATCGCTTTCGCTCTAGGTCAGTTATGCCAACCGTTCCGTTCTCGTGCGCTTCCTCCGCACAGCTTGCCTTCTCGAAACAGCTCTCCTTCCTTTTGGCACATTTGTTGCCTCTAGCTCCTGCATGACCACCTCAACCTGCAAGCCCATCGAAGTCTCCACTCCTCGCGCTTCTCTTACGCCGTGCATTTTCGACGACGATCCTGCGGAGCGCGATTCTCTCTCAACTCTCATTCAGGACCTGGGCTATGAGCCCATCTCCACCAGCGATCCGGAAGAGGCCCTGCGCTTGATTCGTGTGGGCCGCTGTCGCCTGGTGTTCGCCTGCGTTCATCTGGATGGTCACGATCCCTACGAGTTTCTCTCCCGCGCTCTTCGCTGTGATCCCGGCATCCATCTCATTCTCATGGCCGGCGAATACACGTTGGAAGCCGCGCTGGAGGCCATCCGCCGTGGGGCCTCCGATTTTCTCCCTCGGCCTATCGATCCTATCCGGCTCAAGCGCGCTCTCGACGATGTCGCCTCGCTCTACGACCAGCGCCGCCGCGTCCGCGCTCTCGAAGAACAGCTCCTCAAAGATTTGGAGTTTCACGGCATCATCGGCAAAAGCCCCGCCATGCTCGAGGTATTCGATTTCGCCCGCAAAGTCGCTCGTCATTACACCAACGTGCTTCTCGTCGGCCCCACCGGTTCCGGTAAGGAACTGGTCGCCCGCGCCATTCATCAGATCAGTCCTGTCAGCCAGCAGCGTCTGGCGGTCTGTAACTGCTCCGCTATGGTTGATACTCTTCTGGAAAGCCAGCTCTTCGGCCACGTTCGTGGCGCATTCACCGGCGCCACCGACACTCGTCCCGGCTTGTTCGAATACGCCAACGGCGGAACCGTTTTTCTCGACGAGGTCGGCGAAACTTCTCTCGCCATGCAGGCCAAGCTCCTTCGCGTTATTCAGAACCGCGAAATTCAGCGCGTCGGTTCCCCCGAAATCAAGCAGGTCAACGTCCGCCTCATCGCCGCCACCAACCGCGATCTTCGCGCTGAAGTCCTCTCCGGGCGTTTCCGCGAGGACCTTTTCTACCGCCTCAGCTCCATCCAAATCCGCATTCCTTCGCTCTCCGATCGCCTCGAGGACATTCCCCTGCTCGTCCAGTTTTTTCTCAAGAAATACAACGACGCCTACGGCAAAGATATTGCCGGCCTCACTCGCCGCGCCCAGACCGTGCTCCTGCAGCATCCCTGGCCCGGCAACGTCCGCGAACTGGAAAATGTGATTTCCACCGCTTGCATCACCGCCACTGGCGACTTCATCGATCTCAGTGATTTGCCGGAGCAGTTGCAGCACCGCCCTCCTCGCCTTCCCGGCGACGACGACTGGCAGCCGCTTTCCCTCGACGAAGTCCGCAAGCTGCATATCCAAAAAGTCCTGCAAATGTGCAACGGCAATCGTTTGCACGCCGCTCAGATTCTCGGCATCGGCCGCACCAGCCTGTATCGCTACTTGAAACGCGATGGCTGCGACACGCCTCCCTCGGCGCACTCCCGCACCACCGCTGCCGCCTGAGTTCGTCCGCAAATCGCACCGGCCAATCGCTCAGGCGTACTTCTTTACCTTCGCCTCACACCCGAAGATCCTGTGCAGCACGTTTTCAGGCATCACCGCGCTGAGCAAAAACAGTGCTGCCGCCAACAGCACCGGCGAGCTGTACACACCCGGCATCCACTTCTGGTAGTACAGCGAACTCCCAATGTGCAAGCTCGCGTTGAACACTCCCACGACTATCGCCAGCGGAACCGAAATAATTCGCAGCCAACCCTTCCCGCGAAACGCCAGCGGCGCCAGACTCAGCAACAGCGCAATCCCCAAAATCAATAAGCTAAGCCACACTCCGAAGCGAAATGTCGGCAGCGGCAACAACGGCACACGCGTGCGAATCGCGGCAACGCTCGCATTGTAGACCGTCAGGAAATTGTGCGTCGCCTCGTCTGTCACATGCACCGCAACCGCTACCGCAAACGTCACCCACGCCCAGCCGAAGCGCTTGCTGTTCACTCCCTCCTGCCATCGTTCCCGCGTACCCGCATTTTCTTGCGGGTCCCACATTTGCCCTTCTTGTGTCTCATTTCTTTGGTTCTTCTGACTTGCGCCTGGTCCGCCCTGATTCATACTCCCTCCTTCACGGGTTTGCCGCTGGCATTCCGATCGCCCGTAGATTAAATCCGCAAATTTCTTTGGCCAGCTTCTCGGCGGTGATTCGCGTCTCTGCCGGAGCTTCCAGCCACTGCCGCACCGCCTCGTGTACCGCGCCCACCCAGCAACTCGCCGCAATCTTCGGATCCAGTGCCGGCAGCGCCCGCGACATCCCCGCCAGGGCCCGTTCCACGCTCCTGGTGTGACTGGCAATGATCACCCGCCGAGCCCCCTCCAGCTTTCCGCCGAGCCCGGAAGATTCCACGATCAGAATCCGCGACTCTTGCGGATGCTCGACCAAATACCGGATAAACCCGTTCATGGCCGCTTTCATCTGCGCAATTGGCTCCTGTCCGGCTGCGCCAATCGCTTGGTTCAGCGCCGCCGCGATTTGCTCGCCGATGAACTCCAGCACCCGCGCAAACACGTCTTCCTTGTTTCGGAAATAAAAGTAAAAGGCTCCCGTGGAGCTGCCCGATTCCCGAACGATCCGGGGAACGGTCGTGGCGTGGTAGCCCTGCTTGCCAAACTGGCGCAGCGCCGTCTCCAGCAGCTTGGCCCGGTGTGACTCTTTGCGCTTGGCCATCTTCGCTGTGGTGCGGTAGACCATTTGCCTCGCTCCATCCCTGCCCGCTTGGCGTCCTGCGTCCTTCAAGAATAGAATGACACATCATTCTATTCTTGTCAACTCCAAAATCCCCCTTCCCTCCCCTTCTCTCACCTCAGCTTTGCTTCGCTTTTTCCGCTTTGGCAGGCCTTCCCGGCTTCACTCCCAGGCAATTGCACCACCGCGCCAATCGCTACATGCGCGTAATCCACAATCGCCGGGTTGGCCTCCGCCAGACACGTCCACGCGCTTCCCCGCCCCAAATACTTCTCCGCCAGTGACCACAGCGAATCGCCCTTACTCACTTTCACGCTGTTTCCCAAAAGTGTGTGCGCCCTTGCCCCATCCGGAACCACAACGGTTCTTCCCACTTGCAGCAAATCGGCCGGGCCTTCCACATTCCGGTTCATCCTTCTCAATTCTCGCCAACGCGCCCCATTTCCCAAATACTGTTCCGCCAACCGCCACCAGCTCTGTCCCTTTTGCACTTCCACAAGCTGCGTCCCCGATAGTTTCGCGCTCGCCGCATTTCCCTGCTCCGCCGGACGCGTCACCATCGGCGTGGCTGGAATTTCCGGCGCCACCACCAGCATCGCCGGCGGAACCGGCCTTACGCCCGTCAGCGGCCTGGGCTGGAACGGAGAGATCCTCACGCGCGCAACCGGCGCTCGCGGCGCTCCGTGTGGCGTCAAGTCCGGCGCCGCTGGCTTCCTGCTTCCCATCACCGCAACAGCTGGGTCCATTGCGTTCAGTGGTGCAACCGGTGGCGCGGGTGCTGCCAGCGAGTTGATCAGCGCGTCATACGCGAATGGCCGGAATTTTTTTTGCGCTGCAAGTTCTCCCTCTTGCGCCGCCTTTTCTGCTCGATAGCGCCGGGCGATCTCACCCAGTGACTTGCGGTCGGCCTCCTCTTTCTTCGGCAATCGTTCCGCGTTCTCTTCTCCGGAAACTCCGCCGGACTTTTTCCTCCGAGCTTCCACGCGCCCTCGATCTTCCGGAGTCAGAATCGTTTTTCGCTTCAGCTCCTCGTCCGTGTACACATGTCGCTGCGGTTTTTTCTCGGCTGGACTTGGTTCCGCGGTTTTTTGTGCTCTCGCTTGCCGCGCTGCTTCCGCCGCGTCCTGTGCGCGACTCGCCATCGCGCTCGCACACACCAGCGCTGTTGCCCACAGCACTGCATTGCGCCATCCCAAACGAGGTCCACACATTGGACCACTCGCTCGCACTGTTATCTTCCTTTAGCGGAATGACCGGGAAGGGGGACTGCCGGCCAGCCTGTCTATCGAATCTTCACTCTCCGCTCCGTAGCTGTCAGTGATTTTCCCGCAGCTCATTCCAAAGAGCTAATACTAGAACTCATCTCTCAATGGCCGGACCTTTCTCCGCAATCTCTTCGTTGACTTATCTTCTCCTCCTTGACAAAATCAATGCCCTCGTCCCCCCGGGTGCCTTTCTTCTGCCCAGCATCCGGAATATTCCATGCGGTTTTGGGTGTCGACGGTGAGCACGCTGCAAGTCCCGACCGGTCCCTCCCGCAGAAGGACATCCCGCATTCCCGTGTCCCAAAACGTTTGGGACGATGTTTGGGTCTACTGGGAGTCTCATTCGGGTCGCGATATCTCTCGGGTTAAAGACTTAAGTCCTTCCGGACTGTTCATCGAAACCCGCGCCCAAAAGCGCGAGGGCGAACTTCTGTCTCTCCATTTCCTGGTGCAAGAGGGCCAGATCCGCGCCGAAGCGGAAGTCAAGCACACCTCCACCGGCCGCGGTTTGGGTATGAAGATTAAGTCCTTAATGGCTCAAGACGCTCCCCAGCTGCATCGCCTGTTGGTTCGCCTCCGCGAGGGCCACAAACCGCAATTCCTGTTCCCGCGAAGGCCCTGAAAATCCCTCGAAAACCCCGCAATTTTTTCGCAACGTACCATTGACATCCACACGTCCGCGGTACTACCTTTTGTTTTGCCCCTGCCCCTTGGCAGTTATCCTACCTGCGAGGTTTTTATGTCCGTTCCTACCGCAGAACCCCCCACCGTCCGCTCACGCTATTTTGAAGAACGCTGGGCCAAAATGCGCTCCCACAAACGTGCCGTCGCCAGCCTGCGTTTTCTGGTGGAATGGGAAGAGGGAAACAAACACCACTCTGCGCATGCCGTCACTGTTGATGTCAGCCATTCCGGCTGCATGGCCGTCGTTGGCGCCGACCTTCCCCTGCACCGCAAAGTGCGCCTGGTCCTTCCCGAGTACGGCCGCAGCGCTCAAGGCGAAGTAGTCTGGCGTGGCCACGAAGCTTGGGACATCGGCATCGCACTAAGCAAGCCCGACGGCTCCTTCTGGGGCGTTCCTATCTAGTTCTCGCGCAGTCCTGTCTCGATTATCCTGATCGCTCACTCCAACGCGCCGCTCTCAGTGACGCCGTTCGCTCTTCCGCGCATGTTTCGCGACCCGGTAGAATCTTGTCGTTGACCTATTCAACCGCCTCCGCCTACAATCCCAATCCCTCCCGGCTAGAGAGCCGTGCCATGAAGCCGCAACCGCAATTGGAAGGTGTGCCTCGAAGAATTGTTGGCTTCCACGTTGACGACCAACTCGACTGGGTCGCTGAGCTTGAGTGTGGCCATCAGCAGCATGTCCGTCATAATCCTCCATGGACCGTCCGCCATTGGGTCACTACCGCCCGCGGCCGCGAAGCGCATATCGGCCATCTGCTACGCTGCATCGCCTGTGCCACTCCACCCAACCAACCAAATCCCCAACACAATCCCTAACCCGACTCGAAAACACTTGCTGACCAAGTCTTTGCAATAAGCAAATATCCTCTCCCTGAGTGCAGTGAGATCCTCCGTTGCCCTTCGTCGCCTTTCTCCGTAGGGCTCGCCTTCCGAGGCGGGCCGGTGCTCATGCCCGCAAATTTTTCTGCTCCCGCTCGTACTAAAAAAGCCGGAGCGTTGCCAACTCTCAGCATCCGCCCCGGCTATCTTGTCCCTTCGAAAATAATTCAGCCCGACTGGTGCTCCCCCGCGCAGCAACCCGCGCCTGCACTCTGCGTTCGTGCCTCACGCTTTGCCCCGTCCGCATAGTAATCCTGCTCATACCGGTCGTGGTGTCTCACCCACGCCATCGGATGTGGCACCAGCCCTTCCTCGTGTCTTCCGCGCGGCGTCATGTCCAGGTAGCTGTACACCCCCATGATCGGTTCGCCCCCGCGTCCATACGTCGAGTAGGTGTGAAACACTTCGCCCTTCTCGTTCTTGTAAAACACGCTCACTCCCGGCCCTTCTTCACTCGGGAAAAATTGCATCGTGTAGTTGTAATACATTTGTTGCTTGGCGACCTCGTCCTTGGTGAACCACACGTGATAATCGCGATTAAAAGCGTTTCCGAACGATGACGCCCATTTGAATCTCCAGCCCATTCTCTTCTTGAACTCTTCGAGCTTCTCCACGGGTGCCCGCGACACCGCCATCAGCGTCACGTCGCGATTCGCCAAATGTGGTGCGCTTCCGTCGATGTGGTCCCCCACGATCGAGCAGCTTGGGCAGCCTTCCTTCCAATCCGGCCCGAACATGAAGTGGTAAATCACCAACTGGCTCCGCCCCTCGAACAATTCCGCCAGCGTCTTCTTCCCTCTCGGCGTATCGAACACGTACTCCTTCTCCACTTTCTCCCACGGCAAGTTCCGCCGCTCTGCCGCCAGTGCATCGCGTTGCCTCGTCAACTGCTTTTCTTTCGCCAGCAACTCCTTGCGCGCCGCCAACCACTCCTCTCGCGACACCACCTTCGGATGTTCCATCGTTTGTGTCATCTTTGCTTCTCCTTTTCGTTTTCCAACTCACTCTCAGCCGCGACCACAGCCCCACTCGACTCCTCGTTTCCCTTCCTCCTTCCGAAGGTCTTCCACGCCAGTGCTGTTGCTCCCCCCGTCGACACCATTCCCGCCACGATCATCGAAATTGTCGCCAAACATGCCGGGCACATAGCCTCGCTCCTTCCCAATACTGTCGAGCGCTCCACACGGAGCTACTGCTTCCGCGGCGTCTCCGCCAGTGCTTTCACCTTTTCGAGGATATGAGTCCACCCCTTGGTCACTCCCGCCCGGTGCTCCTCTTCGATGAATCCCAGCGCCGTGTGCCGGAACTTGATCATCGTTCCGCCCTTCTCTTCGCTCAACCGGTACTGCATATTCGACACCAGCGGGTACGACGCAAACAGCGGTCCGCAAATTTCCAGCAGCGTCGGTCGCTTGATGGCCTGCACTGTTCCCCAATAGTGCCCGTTACCATTTCCCAAATCGCGATACCACCGTCCCCCCGGCCATGCCTCCAGCTTCATATTCATCGGCTGGCCGTCATCCCTTTCGCTCAGCGGACCCACTTGCTCCAGCAGTGCCGCGAACGTCGTCTCGATGCTCGCCTTCACATGCGTCTCCAATTCCACCTTCAATGTGAAGTCTTCCACCTTTTGTGCAACCCCAGCCATAGTTCCTCCTCACAAGATGAATTGTTTACAACCCGCTCCCAGTCGTCCCGCTGCTACTGCTTCTCGCTCCTCGCCTCGGCATGTTCCTTGATCCGGCTAAGCTGATGCCGCCACATCCGCTCAAACGTTTCCGTCCACTCGTGCAGCGGCCGGATCGCCTCCGCGTTCGTGCGATACAAAATCTGTCGTCCGTTGCGTCGTGCGTCCACCAGTCCCACCTCCCGCAGCACCCGCAGATGCTTCGATACCGACGGTTGCTCCAGTCCCAGACTCGCCACAATCTCGCTAACCGGCCGTTCCTGCAATGCCAAAAAACTCAAAATGTCCCGTCGCCGCGGTTCCGCCACCGCGTTGAACGCATCCGAGGTTGTCGCTGCTCTGGCCACGCCCTTAATATATGCCCATATAGGAATATGTCAAGCCATTTTTTTCCCACCCCCACCCCGCCCTCTTCCCCTGTCTCTCCATCCACACCATTTTCTTTTCCGCCAACCCTGTAGGCATTTCTCCCCGTCCCGCGCCATAATTACCCCGAGGACTAATTCAGGGCAGAATGCTTGCTTCGCTTGTCTGGTTTGTTGTCGTCGCGCTTACTCTGGCCATTCCTATACTGCTCATCTGGGGTTGGTTGCTCCTGTCGCAAGACGACGCCCCGCGCTCCCGTTCTTCCCGATTTTCTTTGCTTGGCTTCTCTCTTGCCACTGCCTCTGCCACTGTCGCCATCGGCACGCATCTGTACGCGCGCTTCGTGCGCAGTTTTCCCCTGCACGATCCTACTCTGATGAAGATTTACGTTTGTGGTTGTTTTCTTTCGCTCGCGGGAATTGTCTTTGCTGTCGCAGGAACCGGCCGCCCCGGCGCGGTTCGCTGGATCGCTCCCGTTTGCGCTTTTGGTACTTTCGTGTTCTGGCTATTGGCCATCAGCACCCAATAACCCACGCGGTCCACTTGTTCCGGGAACGCGGTTTGTGGGTCGGCAACTCGCTTTGTGGGTCGCGGCTTTAGCCGCGACGTGTTGGCTTGCCCCATCGGGCTTTAGCCCCTGAGGGACCACCGCCCCCTTCCAATTTGTCATCTTGAGCGCGCTTTGTGCGCGACCCCGAGCCTCCAGGGGATCTCAACCTTTGCGTCTTGTCTTCAAACAAAAATGAATACGTCATTCTGAGCGCAGCGAAGACCTCTTCCCCTTTCCGCTTTTTTGCGGAAAGAATCTCTCTTCCTCTTTCCGCGCCTTTTGCAAAAGACTCCCTCCGTCTCTTCTCTGTGGTCTCTGTGGTGAAACAACTCTTTTCTTTGCCTCCCCACCCGCCACTTCAACACGCGTCATCCCGAGCGTCACCCAAACACCCTACTCCAACTCTCCCACCCACGCGCCAAACGGTTCCACCACCACCTCATTCGTCTGCACTTCTTTAGGCGCGGCAAACGACGCCAGCAGCGTCTTCGCTTTCGTTCCTTCGATCTGCTTCGCCGTCAGGCCCAACTTCACGGTCTGTTTCGTCCCGCTCATGTTCAGCAACACCAGTACATTCTTTCCCTTGTAGCTCCGCGCGTACGACAGCACTTTCGGATCATCCTCGTTTAGCGCCACGTATTTCCCTTCGAGCAGCGCCTCATTGCTGTGCCGCAGTGTCAGCAGCGCGTGGTAGTGATTCAGGATCGAGTTTGCGTCCCGTTTCTCCGTCTCCACGTTGCAGCTTTTGTACCGGTCATCCACCGGCAGCCAGGGCGTCGCTCCGCTGAAACCCCCGTTCGCGCTATCGTTCCACTGCATCGGCGTGCGTTCTCCGTCCCGACCCTTGTTCTTTGGCCAGCCCAGCCGCCCCATCGAGTCCCTCACGTCTTCCGGCCGTTTCGGATCGTTGTTCTCCATGCCAATCTCTTCGCCGTAGTACATCACCGCAGTGCCGCGCAGTGTCAGGTACAGCGTCGCCATCAGCTTGGCTATCTGATCGTTGTGCTGCCCGTCTCCGTACCGGTCGTACACTCGCCGGATATCATGATTGCTCAACACGTACACCGGCCACCCGCCCGCTCCATCCACCCACGCGATCTGCTTTCGAAATTCCGCTGCAGACAGCTTGTTCACCGTGGTGAACATGAAATCCATGGGCATGTGTACTTCATTGCTGTTCTCGCCGTAGTACGCCTGCAACTGCGCAATGTCGCTGGTCCAGGTCTCTCCAATCAACACCGCGTCGTATTCGTCGGCGATCTTCCGCAGCCGCTTCAACACCCCGTGCAGTTCCGGCTGGTTTTTATCGTTGATCTCCCGCTCCACGGGATCCCCGAACGCGTTCTTTTCGTGACCCACCACCGGATTGTCCCGGAACTGTGCGTCCACGTACATCACGTCCACCGCGTCCAGCCGGAATCCCGCCACTCCCCGCTTCAACCACCACCGCGTCACGTCGAACATCTGCTGCTCCACGGCCGGCTCCCGCCAATTCAGGTTCGGCTGCGGCGGATAAAAATAGTGGTAATACCATTGATCCGTTCCCGCCTCATATTTCCACGCCGATCCGCCAAAATTTGATGTCCAATTGTTCGGCGGCTGGTTCGGTCCCTTCCCGTCCTGCCAGATGTACCAATTTCTCTTCGGATTCGTCCGCGAACTCTTCGACTCTTGAAACCATGGGCTCTGGTCCGACGTGTACGTCAGCACCAGGTCCAGCAGCACTCGCATGTTCCGCTGTTTCCCTGCGGCCACCAGCTCGTCCATGTCCTTCAGCGTGCCGTATTCCGGACTCACCCCGTAGTAGTCCGAAATGTCGTAGCCCCAATCCACTTGCGGCGAAGGATACATCGGCGCAATCCAGATCCCGTCCACTCCCAGCCAGCACAGGTAGTCCAGTTTCGAAGTAATCCCCGGAATGTCTCCAATCCCGTCATTGTTGCTGTCTGCGAAGCTGCGCGGGTAAATCTCATAAAACACCGCGTGTTTCCACCACGGATGACCTTCGGCATCCACCGCGCTGTTCTGTCCCCATGCTCCCGGGCCTAACGCCAACCACAACAAAACCACTGCGCTCACCGTTCCCCGTCGCATCTTCTTCCTCCGCCAGTCGTGCCTACGGCGCTATTCTTTGCCGCCCTCACCTCGATTGCGCTTTCAAAATTGCTCTTCGAACTACCCGTGAACCTCGGCCGTTACCCACTCTACCGGCCGCCTCGGGCTCATTCGCGCCGCCCACAACGCATAGCCCATATAAAACACAAATATTGGCTGCCACATCGCGTCTCCCAAAATCGCCGCCAGCGTCTCCGCGTGCTGCGCCGCTTTGCCTTGCGCCTTCTCGTGATCGATCATCTCCACGGCTTCGTTGCACGGCCGGGCCGCTACGCCTCGCGCCGTCGCCAGCAGGTGCCCCCTCTGCCACACTCGTCCGGCTCGCAGGCAATTCTCCTGATCGTAGCGGTCTCGCACGGTAATGATCCCGATCAGCGGCGCGCTCAACATCAGCGCCGCGTAAGCATCCTTCTCCTGTCGCGACCCCAGCCATCCAAGCATCCGCGCCGGTATGGTCTTCGCAACCGCGTTCGCCACCGGTGGCAGTCCAAACGCATCCACGGTCAACCCATCGCGGTACTTCTGCAGTGCGCTCCATCGCATTCGCACCCACTGCTCGCTTCCCGCCTGCACCTCGGGGTCAGAATACAATTCCCGATTCGCCGCGGAACTAACCCCCGCGATTTTCTTCCGCGCTTCCTCGTCGGTGAACACAAACACCCGAACATTCTCGTCCTCGCCCGGCAATTGCCTCACCGCTTCCACAAACTCATCCGGGAGGGCCCTATGTATGTCGTAAGTTCCCCGGTTGGTGTGGCGAAGCGGAATTGCTTCGTACAGTTCGTTAGCCTCGCGCTTGCCTTCCGCCAACTCCACCCGCGCCACCAACTTTGACATCGGCTCCGCCGGAATCGGCCCCAGCTTTCCTGGCACAATTGTCACGGTCGCCGCGTAGCCGTTCGCTGCCGCTGCCTGCATCAGGTTTTCCAGCGCGCAGCCCATGCCGATGTGTTCCTCGCGCAAGTACGGGTCCAGCGCCCCGACGTTGCGGCCCGTGTCGATATACAACTCAATCCACGAAAGACTCACTCGGAAACGCCACGGTTGCGTATTATGCGGACTGGCCGCCAGGATTGCCGCACGCACCAGCGCTAGCGGCCCCTCGTTTGAATGCTCTTGCCAATCTTTCCACGGTGCGTACGCCGGACCTTGTCCCACACTGAATACGCCTTGATCGTACGCCCGCCACACCACCCCGCCGGCCACCATCACCGTCACCACGCCCGCGCCTTTCAGAAAACCCCTGCGCTGCATGCTCAACTCCCAACCTTCTCCGCGCCTTCATCTTAACAGTTTGTTGTAAACCTAAACTGTCGTCACTGGGTCAGTTTGACGGTTGGATCCCTTGGATGGCCTGGCAACGACCCGTCACGGCCGATTGCCGGGGCGTTTCTAAGAGGCACTACTGACCAAACTTGATTTGAAAGGTCACCGTCACAGGTATTGGCTCTCCGCTCGGTGTGATAGCAGGCTTACATTTCCACGTTCTCATCGTCTCGATGACCGACTCATTTAAACCGAGGCCAGGTGATTTGAGAATTTTAGGGTTCTCGATTGTTCCTTCGGCAGTAACCCCTGCTTCGACCTCAACGGTACCCCTAAAGTTCGCGGCAGATGCTTCCTTTGTAATCGGGGGATTTGGCATGTAGAAGCACGCCGGCATCGGGGCCCAACTGGTTTTGACAGCATGTAAACCGTTCTTTTCAGCTAAAGGCGTACCTTCGGCTTTTATTGAGACGGCCCACGGAGGCGGCGGCCAAACAAGGCCCTCACTGTAAAAGTCGAAGCTTGCCCTTCCTGACAAGACCGGGGCCTCGATGACGACGTGATGGGAGTTCCCGAGTTTGGCTATCAACTCTTCGACTTGCGCAAGCGACAAACCCACGGATGGGTTACTCCTCGGTCCCAAAACCGCCTAAGACTCAAGCTTTCCGTCATCGAAGCGGATATTTATGACGCAGGACAACTCACAATCGAATGCTTCGCCGCTGCCCAAGAGAAAGAAAATATATGCAGAGGAACCGAAACGGGGATGTTGCTCGACGGCAATGTGCATGCCCTTCGCACCTTCCAGGCCGGCGGTAAGAAAGGGCTTCTCAGTCAGTTTGTCCGTGAACTGCTCATAGGACCATACTTGCCTTTGAGCGACGTTAGGATTGGATTGATTCTGCGCTGCCGGGACCACAACGTACGCCATTAGCACGACAGCGATAACGAAACCTTGACACATCGACATCAGAGGTCTCACTGAATCGTCAGGTTCGACGCACCCCAGAGTAGCCAAGTTGCCCGAACAGCTTCTAGGTTGAACGGTAGTCCCTGGTTTGTCCTGCCGGCAATCGGAAATCTCGCTTCCAGCACTCGAATTAATAAGGCACAGATAAGGTATGGTCTCCGCTTGGGTAATGCTTGCGGGCCCATTTTGCGGAAAGCACAAGAGCCACAACACCGGAGGGGGTCGAGAGAAGAATCCATCATCCCGAACTCGCGGCCTATCAACGGACCGCCCACTTCCTTATCCCCCCGCAATCGCCCCTATGATCAGCAGCGGCTCCTCTCCTCGAACCACCGCCTCCGGCAACGTCTCGTCCAGCGACTGGTGCGACAAATCCTCCGCGCACGCAAAAAACCGCAGGAACGGCCGCCGCTGCTGCGTCACGTGGTCGCGCACCGTCCCCATCAGCATCGGATACCGCGCCTCTAACGCATCCAGCACGCTGCGCAGCGTGACCTTCCCTTCCACTTCCAGCTGCACTTCCTTGTCCACGCGCGCCAGTGTACGCAGGTGCATCGGCAATTCCACCCGGATCATGACAGCGTCTGCACCTCCACCGACAGCACCGCCGGCAGGTTTTGCGCGATCGCCGTCCACGTGTCTCCCGCGTCTGCCGAGGCGTACACCTGCCCGCCCGTCGTTCCGAAATACACCCCGCACTTGTCCAGCTTGTCCACCGCCATCGCATCGCGCAGCACGTTCACGTAGCAGTCGCGCTCCGGCAGCCCTTTCGACAGTTCCTCCCACTCGTTGCCCCCTGCCCGGCTGCGGTACACTCGCAGCTTCCCATCCAAGGGGAAGTGCTCGGAGTCGCTCTTGATCGGTACCACGTAAATCGTTTCCGGTTGGTCCGCGTGTACGTCGATCACAAATCCGAAATCCGTCGGCAGATTCCCGCTCACCTCTTTCCACAAATCGCCGCCGTTGTCGCTGCGCATCACGTCCCAATGCTTCTGCATGAACAGCACGCCTGGCCGTGACGGATGCATCGCCACGTGATGCACGCAGTGTCCGATTTCCGCCGTCGGATCGGGAATGTATTGCGACCGCAACCCTTGGTTGATTGGCTTCCAGGTTTTTCCCCCATCGTCCGTCCGAAACGCACCCGCCGCCGATATAGCGATAAAAATCTGCTGCGGATTTTTCGGATTCAGGATGATCGTGTGCAGGCACATCCCGCCCGCTCCCGGCTGCCACTTCGGTCCCGTGCCGTGGCCACGCAGTCCGGGAATTTCCTGCCACGATTTGCCGCCGTCCGTGGTGCGGAATATCGCCGCGTCTTCCACGCCCGCATACGCCGTGTCCGGATCGTCCAGCGCGGGCTCGATGTGCCACACCCGCTTGAATTCCCAGGGATGCTGCGTGCCGTCGTACCACTGGTGCGTGGTCAGCGGCTTACCCGTTTCGGCCGAGGTGTCGTACACAAATTTGTTGCTGGCGCGCGCCGGGAAAGTCGGCGGCGCCTCTCCACTGGGAATTTCCCAGGTCTTGCCCCCATCGTTCGATCGTTGGATCAATTGCCCAAACCATCCGCTGGTTTGCGAAACATATAAGCGGTTGGGGTCCGCCGGTGATCCTTTCACGTGATAAATCTCCCAGCCCGCAAAGTGTGGCCCGTCGATCTGCCAGTTCCTGCGCGTGCCGTCCGACGTCAGCACGAACGCCCCTTTGCGCGTCCCCACCAATACTCGCACTCCGCTCATTTCTCTCTTTCCTCCTCCAGGATTGTACGAAAAACAGTATAATTTCGTCTGCCCGGGCTCACTACAGACACAGACCCGCAGTCTGCCTAACTCCCTTGTTTTTTGCAAGTTAAATCGTGCTATCGTCTACGTTATGCCCAAAAAACGCCCATCCTCGACGCGCCGTTCGGCGTGTCCCCTCAACGCTTCCGTCGAGATGCTCGGCGACCGCTGGTCTTTGCTGATTATTCGCGACATGATGGTGCGCGGCTCTCGCACCTTTAAGGAATTCCTGCAGTCCCACGAAAAAATCGCCACCAATATCCTGGCCGACCGTCTTCGCAAACTCGAATCCTACGGCATTATCTCCACTCGCCCCGATCGCGCCGACGGCCGCAAACGCCTCTATCTCCTCACGCAAAAAGGCATCGACCTCGCTCCGGTGCTCGCCGAAATGGTTTTGTGGGCTGCCGCCCACGAACGCACCGCGAATCAGCCCCTGATCCGCAAAATGCGCAAAGATAAGCAAGCTTTCATCGACACAGTACGTCAGCGCTGCGCCGCCGCCCTCAAATCCGCAAAGTAATTCGTCGCTCACTCAATTGGCCGCAGGCCCAACCAGCACAACCCCGTCTCCACTTGTTCCGGGAACTCGCTTTGTGGGTCCGGGGACTCAGTTTGTCGGTCGCGAAATTCGCTTTGTGGGTCGCGACTGTAGCCGCGACAGAATCGCTCGCACCAATCGGGCTTTAGCCCCTGAAGGACCACCGCCCCCTATATCCGCTTCTCGCCACTCACCACTCCCCATTCGCCACTTGCTATCTTCTTTCTTCGACTCTCCGCGTCGCTGAATCCGTTTGTTCCGATCCACAGCGGCGCCAGACCGCGCAGGTTTTTCCGGTAACTGCGCGACACCGGGAACTCCATCCCTCCCTGCACCCGCACCACCGGATCTCCGGTCTCCAACGTCACAATCTCCTCCACGCACGCGGCATTCACGATCACCGACCGGTGGATCCGCAGGAATCCGTACGCGCGCAGTTTCTCCGCCGCCACCGCCATCGACTCACGCAACAGGTCCGAACCCGACCTGCGCCTCACCAGCACATAATTTCCCTGTGCCTCTACCGTCATGATCTCCGCGGGATTAATCAGCAAGATTTTGTCTTTCACCTTGAGGGCGATACGCGACCCTTTCGTCAGCATATCTCCGATCGGAGGCAACATCTCCAGCCCGCTGCTGAACACCCTCTCGTATGTACTCATAACCTTCCCCCGGCATCGCCTCTGCCAACAGCAATGCTGCTCCCGCAAACAGTAAAGTGTCCGCGAAATAATTCAGGCCGTTCCCGATGTCCGCTGCTGACTCCCCCAAAATCGGGCCGTAAACCAAAAGCACCAGCAGCAGAACCGTCACTCCCACCACCGTCGCCGCCCAGCGCGTCTTGCGGTTCGCCAGCAAGTATCCTCCCGCCACCACAAACACCACGCCCGCAACGTACGCCCACAATTTGTGGCCCGGAATCCATGTGGGGGTCAGTCTCTCCAGTGGCACCCCGGGAACGCCATCCGGACGCACCAGTTGCTCCACCCCAAACACCACCACCACTACCCCAATCACTACCCTCCCGATCGCAATCATCGCGCTCGCCGTTTTCCCTCGCTTCTCCGCCATCTGTGCGCCCGCAAACGCCAGCGCCCCGGCGCTGAACGATAAATCTCGCAGCGCCACTATCCACCGGAAGCGATCACCGGTTTTCGCCAGCGCCCCCGGTATGTGCAGCATCAACACAAAGCAAAACAGCATCAATGCCGTCGGCCCCGCCGCCAATCCCGCATGCTTTTTCAGCGCCAGGCTCAGCGCCGCCGCGAACAACGACGTCCCCACGAAATACGTCCAGAACCACGGCCCCGGCATCCACGACGGCACCGCCTTCACAATGAATTGCGCGGACGCGAAGTGTTCCGCCCCGAACACCGCCAGCGGCACCCCGTAACACACCGGCCCCAGCGCCACGATCTTGTCCCACCCCCGCGCTGCCAGCACGTCCCCGCTCACCCCGGTGGCCCCGATCAGCAGAATCACCAGCCCAGCGAAGTAGGGCCAAAACACATTGCCCGGGAGCAAGGCCAGCGCGCTTCCACTAGCCAGCACCGTGAAAACCGTCATGCTTCGTAACAATGCCGTCTTCTTCTCCTTGAATTTGGGTCCGGTCCACATACTCTCCCTCATAAAGTGGTCTACCGCAATGACCACTTACTCCAGTTCTGATATATCCATTATGACCACCTTCGTGCCCTCTCTCTGGTCCCATCCCGCACCTCAAGTCCCTGTCGCTCCACACCTTCTGAATTCTCCACCCTTCTCCGCTTATCCGCACATTTCGGCAGTCCAGTGGCCTATGGTCTTTGCCTCCCCACTCGCCTACCCTGAGCGCCTTCCGCGAAGGCATGCCCCGAGCCTCGAAGGGGCCACTCCCACTTCGTATATAGCTTCTGTCATCCTGAGTGCGTTTTGTGCCTGCGTACCGCAGGCAAGCGCGAAGGATCTCAACCACTGCGTCTTGCCTCCCAACAGAAAAGGCACCTCTTTTCTGCGCTTTTTGCAAAAGACTCCCTCCGCCTCTTCTCTGTGTTCTCTGTGCCCTCTGTGGCGAACAACTCTTCTCTTTGCCTCACCACTTCCTCGCGCACCTGAACCTTACTTGACCCATTTCTCCTCGCTCCCTAGAATAGAAATTTCACCGTGACTCAATTTTTCGATCGGTTCTACGTGTTCACCGTGCCCAGCGCCTACCCGCTGGGCTGCGTTATTTTTGGCTCCTGGTGGCACAGCCATTCCTGGCTGTGCTCTTTGCTGGTCGCCCGCGCCACCCCATCCCACACGAGGTTCTCATGATTGACGCTGCTATTCCCGAAGGTCTCACGTTTGACGATGTCCTGCTCCTCCCCGGCCGCTCTTCAGTCCTCCCTACCGAAGTCGACACCACCACCTGCTTCACCCGCAAGTTGCCCATCAACATCCCTCTTGCTTCCGCCGCCATGGACACGGTCACCGAGTCTCGCTTAGCCATCGCCATCGCCCGCCAAGGCGGCATCGGCATCATTCATCGCAATCTGTCCATCGATCGCCAGGCCGAAGAAGTCGATCGCGTCAAGCGCTCCGAATCCGGCATGATTGTCGACCCGGTCACCATCTCTCCCGACATCACCATTCGCCAGGCCCTCGAGATCATGGAGAAGTACCGCATCTCCGGCCTTCCGGTTACCCGCGGCACTCGCCTTACTGGCATTCTCACCAACCGCGACCTGCGTTTCGAAAAAAATCATGCCCAGCTCGTTGGACAGGTCATGACCAAAGACAATCTCGTCACTGTCCCTGTCGGCACCACCCTCGAGCAAGCCGAAAAAATCCTGCAAAAACATCGCATCGAGAAGCTTCTCGTCGTCGATCAGGACTTCAACCTCAAAGGCCTCATCACCGTCAAGGACATCCAGAAAAAACTCGAATATCCCCGTTCCGCCAAGGACGATCACGGCCGCCTCCGCGTCGGCGCTGCCGTTGGCGCCACCGGTGATTTCCTGGAACGCGCCGTCGACATGGCCAAGATGGGCGCCGATGTTCTGGCCGTCGACACCGCTCACGGACACACCGAGCGCGTCATCGACGCCATCAAGTGCATTCGCCATCGCCTTCCCGACATGCAAGTTGTCGCCGGTAACGTCGCCACTTATGAAGGTGCCAAGGAACTCATCTCCCTCGGTATTGACGGCCTGAAGGTTGGCATCGGCCCCGGCTCCATCTGCACCACCCGCGTGGTCACCGGCGCCGGTGTCCCGCAACTCACCGCCGTTATGGAAGCCGCCCGGGCCGCTCAGGGCACCAACGTCCCCATCATCGCGGATGGCGGCATAAAATATTCCGGCGACATCACCAAAGCCATCGCCGCCGGTGCCAGTGCGGTCATGATTGGCAGCCTCTTCGCCGGCACCGAAGAAGCGCCCGGCGAAACCATCCTCTACCAGGGCCGCACCTTCAAGTCCTATCGCGGCATGGGTTCCACCGGCGCCATGGAAGCTGGCTCCGCTGATCGTTATGCTCAGGAAGGTGCCGAACGCGGCAAGTCCGTCCCCGAAGGTGTCGAAGGACGCGTTGCTTACAAAGGCCCGGTCTCCGGCCTCACCGATCAATTGGTTGGCGGCCTAAAGAGCGGCATGGGCTACGTTGGCGCGTGTACTCTCAAGGAACTCACCGCGAAGAGCCGCTTCATTCGCATCACTGCCGCCGGTCTCCGCGAGTCCCACGTCCACGACGTCGTCATCACCAAAGAAGCCCCCAACTACCGCATGGAATAGCTTCCTCACGCCCTGGCTTGTCCTCAGCGCCTTGCGCGAAGGCATGTCCCGAGCCTCGAGGGGCCACGTCCTGCTCGCCCCTACCTTCTGCCTCTGTCATCGCGAGTGCGTTTCGTGCGCGAAGGATCTCAACCCTTGCGTCTTGCCTCCAAACAAGAATGAATACGTCATTCTGAGCGCAGGCGGGTGGCCGACAGGTTAAATGCCGGGACGATTTTGGGTGCCGCACCCTGCGATTTTCAGGGTGCGGGTTTTGACTCTGCACTTCTCCTTGACAGCGAATCCGGCCTTGATAACTTTGGGGCTCGCTCCATACAGCCCGTCATTCTGAACGGAGTCCGCGAAGTGAAGACCTCTCCCTCTTTTCGCGCCTTGTGCGGGAAGAATCTCTCTTCGCTTTTCTCGCCACTCGCCACTGCCTCGAAGGGATCGGCCATTTTCGTCTCAACTCTGTGCTCTCTGTGCCCTCTGTGGTGAACGACTCTTCTCTCTGCCTCGCCACTCGCCACTGCCCCAACCGCTGCGTCTTGCTCTTGCCATTCCCAGCGACCGAGCGTCGTCATTCCGATTCTCTGCGAGAGGAAAGAAACACTTTCTC
>Ga0187782_10000022_pt1 | contig 84121 bp, 70 predicted proteins | sample 0715_SJ02_MP15_2_FD_132454 | JGI IMG/M metagenome (GOLD analysis project Ga0187782, IMG submission 132454) | Tropical peat soil microbial communities from peatlands in Department of Meta, Colombia - 0715_SJ02_MP15_20_MG | ecosystem: Environmental > Terrestrial > Soil > Wetlands > Peat | place... | reverse complement strand
TCCTGCTGGTCGGCTGGATGCCGCACGCCCTGTGTCGCGGCTCGCCGTGCCCCTCAGATCGACTGCGATTATGAGTTTGAACCGAGAGCCCTGGTCCGAAACCCAGCCGATTCTATTGATTTAGGCCCCGAGCGTCAACCCCGATCTTCCATTTTGCGTAGAGTTTCGGGCTCGCTTCTCAATCGGGGGCCTCTGTACTTCCGAGGCTACCTGGGCCAGACTCTACCTTAAAACGAGGGTCCCCGACAACTGGCCTGAGGTACAGGATGGACGCAGAGACCAAGCTGATACAGAGGATAGCGCGAGCGATTCCTTCGGAAAGTGGTGCCAGGAAGCACGGAGGCCGGGCCGCCGGCGAACTGCGTCTCGGAATCGGCAATGACGGAGCGGTGCTGGCACCCAGCGGCCGCACGGAATGGGTCCTGAGCTGCGACGCTTTCTTGGAAGCTGTCCATTTCCTCAGGAATCGACACCCCGCGGACTCCGTCGGGTTCAAATCCCTCGCCCGGGCTACCAGTGACCTCGCAGCGATGGGCGCCTCCCCGCGCTACTTCCTCCTAACGCTCGCGCTGCCGCTCGATTGCACCGGCGGATGGCTCGATGACTTCTTGCGGGGAATGGCGAAAGCATCTCGCCAACTAGGGATCAGGTTGATCGGAGGCGACACCAAACGCCACGAATCCATTGCGATCAGCATCACAGTGCTCGGTGAAATCGCTCCCCGACTGGCCGTACCTCGCTCCGGCGCGCGGCCCGGTGACATCATCTACGTCAGCGGGACTCTCGGAGCGGCCGAGTTGGGCCTCCGAATGATGAAGAGCGGAGGGGATTGGGCACGCAAGCGAGGTCTTGGCGGGCGCCGTTCCGCCCTTCATGCACACCTCTACCCGCAAATTCGCGTGACCCTCGGCACCTGGCTGGCGCGAAACCGAATTGCCTCGGCAATGATGGATATTTCAGACGGACTATCGACGGATCTAAACCGGTTGTGCATTGCGAGCCGCATCGGCGCGCGCGTTTGGGCCGACCGGATACCGTGTGTCCGCGTACCGAGTAGGCCGGGCCTCAAATCTCGCACGTTTCTTGCTGGAGCAAGGGTCGATCCGCTCGTGCTCGCGCTGAACGGCGGCGAAGACTACGAGCTGCTCTTTACCGTCTCGCCCAGGAACGAGAAGAAGCTGAAACGGGCGCCGGGATTCGCGGACCTCACGCCCATTGGTCAGATTGAGCGCGGCACGAGAGTTTTGTTGGTTGGCAAGGATGGCAAGGCGAAGCCACTCGTCTCCCTTGGATGGGATCCCTTTCGCGCAAGATAGCGCCGGAAGACGAAATCAGCGCGGAGGGTCGGTCGTGGCAGCCGCCGGGCGCACCGCGGCAGGTTCAGGCTGAGCAGGCTTCGAGGGCGCGGGCGACGGGGCAGCGTTCTCGGTCAGGCCCTGCTCGGCGGCATCGGCGGGAGGGGCCGTGTCCGGCGTGTCTACCTGGACCAGATGCGAGCCGGCCTGCTTTTCGAGCGGCACGACGTTCTGAAAGTCCTCGACTGGCATTCCCTGCATGGCCTGCTGCATGAACTCGAGCCAGATCGGAAGCGCCGCGCGCGCGCCCGTTTCTTTCTTTCCAAGCGACTGCCCGGGATCGTCGTTGCCGACCCAGACGCCGGCGGTGATCTGCGGCGTGAAGCCTATGTACCAGGCATCCGTGAAATTGTTTGTCGTGCCGGTCTTGCCCGCCGACGGCCGGCCCAGCTCCTTCGCGCGGACGCCGGTGCCGAACTGCACGACTTCCTCTAGCATCGCGACCATGGTGCGCGCCACTTCGGGCGAAACGACGTCCGTCACGTTCGGACGCGCCTCTTCGAGTACCGATCCGTCATAAGACGTCACGCGCTTGATGAAATGCGGCTCGATGTGAATACCGTCGTCCGCAAAGACGCTGAAAGCAGACACATGTTCGAGGGGCGTCAGATCGGCGGCGCCGAGCGCCAGGGGCAGATACGGGGGCAAAGGGCTTGTGATACCGAACTTGCGGACCAGATTGATCGTATTTTCGATTCCCACTTTATCCAGCAGGCGGACGGCCGGAATGTTACGAGAATCGGCCAAGGCGCGGCGCAGAGTGATGCGGCCCTCGAATTTCTCGTCGTAGTTGTGAGGCGAATAATCCTGCGCGCCGCTGTGAAACGTCACCGGCTCGTCCACCACCGTGTCGAACGGCGACGCGCCCTGCGCCATGGCTTCCGTATACACGTAGACTTTGAACGAGCTGCCTGTCTGGCGCATGGCCTGCGTCGCGCGGTCGAATTTCGATTCCTCGAAATCGTAGCCGCCGACCATCGCCGTGATTCCGCCGGTCGCGTTGTCGATCGCGACGAGCGCCGCCTGGGCCACGGGCTGCTGCTCGAGCTCCACCTGCGCGGCAGTGCCGACGATTTCCTTAATTCGGACGATGACAAGGTCGCCGGATTTCACAAGCTCGGTTGTGACTTTGTGCCCGGTCCAGGCGAAGTCGGCCGGCGTGAGCATCGCGTGGTACGGCCCGATCTTGATCCATGCGAACGTCGGCTGGGCGGAAGTAACAAGTCCGGTAACGTAGTCGCCCTTCTGAATCGTTCCCTTCCAGTCGTCGCTTTGGTATTTGTCGAGTGAAGTTGAATTGTCGGCAAGAATGTTCGGGAGATGGCCGCGCCAGCCGTGACGGCGGTCGTAAGCGTGCAGCCCATCGCGCACGGCCTGATCGGCGGCCTTCTGCATTGTCACGTTCAGCGTCGTATTGACGCGCAGGCCCTGTTCGTGGACTGCGGCCGTGCCGTACGTGCGCTCGAGATACTGGCGGATTTCTTCGACGAAGTATGGCGCCAGATCGTTCCGCAGCGATTCGATATGAAGCCCGAGTGGCAGCCTGCTCGCGGCATCCGCCTGGGCGTGCGTGATCTTGCCGTCGTGCTCCATCAGCGATAGCACGAGATTGCGGCGGGCCCGCGCCCGGTCGGGATGCGTGATCGGAGAATAGACCGGCCCGCGAATGATGGCGGCGAGCGTGGCTGCTTCGTCGAGGGTCAACTGACCCACGGGCTTGCTGAAATAGTATTCGGACGCTGCCTCGAATCCGTAGTTGCCCGAGCCGAGGTAAATCTGATTGCTGTACATCGTGAAAATCTGCTCTTTGGTGTAATGCCGCTCGATTTGCAGGGCGAGCATGGCCTCCTGCATCTTCCGATGGAAACTGCGGTCGGAACGGTCGAGAAAGAGCCCTCCAGCGAGCTGCATCGTCAATGTGCTGGCACCTTCGGCCTTGCGATGATGGAGAACGTCGTGCCAGGCCGCACCCAGCACGCGCGGAAAATCGACGCCCCAGTGCTGCTCGAAATGCTGGTCCTCGGTCGAAATGGTCGCGTCCTTTAGGACCTTCGGAATCTGGTTGTAGGTGAGAAGAATCCGCCGCTGCAGGGCGAATGTGCCGATCGGCTGGCCATCGTCTGCGTACAGCTCTGTCTGCACTTCGGGACGGTAGTCTTCGAGCGCATGAATTTCAGGTAAGTCGCTCGAATAGACGAAGAGCAGGCCAACGGCGGCGCCGACACCTATCGCACAGATGAGCAGAAAGAAGAAGGCGAGGCGGCCCAGCAGCGTCCCGCCGCCAATCTTCATCGTCGCGCGATAGAATCGCTCTTCCACTCTCCTTGATTCTATCGCATCGCGTCGTCCGCACCGCATCGAGGGTCACTCTTGCGGGCGATCCGGCAACGGGTTTGCGCCACTAGCGTTCCCTGCAGCGCGCTGCGCTAGCTCAGCTGCTAGTTGGCAGAGGCTTCAAACCGGACCAGATCCGCTCGAAAGCCTCTGGTCCTCAGCGCACCGTAGACAATGCCCGCGAGAATCCACGCTGCGCCGGCGATCTTGGCGGGGCGGCTCAGATTTAGCCAGATGAATAAGCAGATCGAGAATCCGAGGAGGGGAAACGCGCAATTCGTCCAATGCTTTTCTGCGGCGCGCACGAAGTAGCGCACGAAGCTGGCCAGGTTGACGCCCATGAATGCAATGAACGCCCCGAAATTGAGCAGCTCGACGCCACGCTCGTAGCTGATGAAGAGCGCGCCAGCCAGCGCAATAGCGCCGATCAAGACTACGTTGTTCATTGGGATGCGCCGCTTCGGCTCGACTGCGCCAAAGAATTTCGCGGGAATGGCGTTGCTGCGCCCCATGCCGTAAAGCAAACGCGCTGCGGCGAGCTGCGCGCCCATGCCTGATCCGACGTTGGCGATCAGGATCGTGAAATTCAGCAGATGAAAGAGAAAGAAGCCGCCCGCCTGCCGTGCGACTAGCGGAAACGCCGACTCGACCATGTTTTTGGGAAAGGGTTTTGGCCCCCAGACGAGCTGTGCTGCATATACCTCCAGTGATGAAAGCACGCCCGTAATTACGCAGACGAGCACCGTCGCCAGCAGGATGTTTCGCCGCGGATTTTCGGCTTCCTCGGAGAGCGTCGAAATGCCATCGAATCCGATGTACGTGAGCACCGCGATCGACGTGCCGCGAAAGACGCCCCGCAGGCTGAATGTGCCGGGATTGTAGAAAGGCTGTGCGAAGAACGCTGCTCCGTGCTGATGCAGACCCCAGAGGAACCGGACAACAAACGCAAAAAAGATCACAACGACAATCATCATTCCTGCGGCTAGCGCCTCGTTGATTCGCGCCGACGTGTGGATGGCGTGCAGGTTGAGCGCGGTAAACAGGCCCGCGAACGCGATTGCGAGCAACCAGTAGGGAACGCCGGGGAGGATGTTTTGCGTGAGCTTGCTGCAGATCACCGTGCAAACGAGAGGATTTAGGATGTAGTCCATCACCATGGCCCAGCCGGTCACGTAGCCGACCGCGGGATGAATCTCCTGCGCCACGTAGGTGTACGCCGATCCGGCTGTGGGATACGCGCGGGCCATTTTGCCGTAGCTAACGGCCGTGAACAGCATCGCGACCATGGCGATCAAGATGGTCGTGACCACGTGCCCGCCCGCTTCGTTGTTGACGACGCCGAAGATGCCCATCGGCGCAATCGGCTGAACGATCACGATCCCGATGACGATCAGGTCTCGGAGACGCAGGGCGCGCGTCAGGCCTACCGCAGGCGAAGGCTGTGCCGATTGGTCCGCATTGCCCGCGGGCATCAGCGTGCTCCGGTGACAGGAAGAGGTACCGTTGCGGGCGCGACGTTCCAGCCGTCAACCACCAGTTCGGCATCGGATTGCAGAGCGTCTGGCGAGAGAAACTGCGCTGTGATTTCACGCGATTCGTCCGGCATCAGTTCGAGGTAATTGTCCTGCCAGAGCACCGGGAGAATGTCGGCGTCTTCGTGCGCGCGGCGGATTCCAAGATGAATCTGAAACGCGAGACGGCCGCTCGGGTTGTGAATCTTCACGCGGACGAGCGGCCCCTCGCCTGCTCGCTCCACTGTCGCCGAAACTTCGATTTGTCCGGCGCTCGGCAACGATTCGAGCGCGGTCAAGTCCTCGTAGGCCGAGACGGCCGTATAGGCGTCTGTCTTGGTCCAATCGTAGACATTCCTTTTCGCGGAGAGCCAATAGAAATTCGTGCTGACGGTTTCGCCCTGCGCGTTTTCAAGCGTCAGTTGCACAAAATTCACCGGAGAGATCGAGAGAAACGCCTCTGCGGGAAGGGCGAAAGCTCTCGCAACGCCGTCCGCCCCAACGTTTACCGTGGCGCGCGCCACGTAGCTGGGGTGCAGCCCCGCATCGTAGACCTTTGCGGTCACGTTCAGAGGGCCAGCGTTGGCATACGTGCTGTTTACGACTTCCACGCTCTGGTCGTCATAGGAATACTGCACGTGCAGCGGCTCGCAGGCTTTCTTGGCACCGAAATATCCGCCGGCGGGCTGCAGGTAATAGTCGTAGAGATGCCAGATCAGCGAAGGCCAGGCGTTGTTGAGCATCCACTGGATCACGCCAGTCGCGCCATATTTGTTGCGCGAGTACGCCTCGAACATGGCGCGCTCGGCGTCGTAGGCCATCGCCTGCGATTTGCGTTCATAGTCATCGAAGCTGGAAGGCGGTCCATAGATGGCGCGCATCGCTTCGTCGAAGTGGTGCAGCGTTGTGAATCTTTCGCCGCCGGCATGATAGTTCCATACAGCACTGCCGGGGACGATCTCCGCGGCGGAAAGTATCTTTCGCAGGCTGCTTCCCGGCGGAATTGCCGGGCCGGGCGAGATTTCTGTAGCGAATCCGAAGGCGCCGCCGAATCTCTTCGTGTCCGCGAGCCAGTAGTCGGGAGGCGTGTAGTCGTACGGCCCGAGCATCTTCATGCCTGTTGGGCCTCCTATGGTTCCCGCCTTCTCCGATGCGGAAGCAACATAGGGATTGGGCCAGTCGAGCTTCTTGAGGATCGCGATGTAAGCGCGCTCGATCGGCGGCGGCGGAGCCTCGTCGCTCCCGCTTAGCCAAGCGAGCACGCTGGGATGACTCCGCATTCGCAGAATCTGCGAGCGGAGAGATGCCTTTGCGACGGCAAGGTCAGCCTGCGTCCATTTCTTCCAATCCATCCAGTAGTCGCAGCAGGTCCAGCCCGCGAGGACCAAAACGCCCTGCTCATCCGCGAGATCGAAGAACTCGTCTGGCACCATCGGCCCCTCGAGGCGGACCGCGTTGAGGTTCAAGTCGCGGATGTAGCGGAATTCCGCTTTGAGGCGCTCGGGAGATTCACGGAGCAGCATGTCCGGCGCCCAGCCGCCGCCACGGATCAAAATCGGCTTCCCATTAATGCGGAACAGGCGATGCCCTTGCACGTCCAGTTCCGACGTGATTTCGCGGATGCCGTAGCGGATCGCAGCAGAGTCGGAGAGCACCCCGTCCATCGATGCGGTCACCGTGAGGTAGTGGCGCACTGGCTTGCCCATCTGTTGAGGCCACCACAGCTCAGGATTGCGGACGTACAGATCCGGAAAGCGATCCGGCCTGAAGCGAACGGTGCGAGTTTCGCCCGGCGCGAGCGCCACATTTTGCCGAAGGGCATGCCCTTCGAGGTCAGCTTCGATCTCTGCTGTGACTCGTTCGGCCATTCTGTTGCGGGCTTCAGCCTCGACGGTGAGGTCGGCCTCCGACGCGGGCTCGCCCGGGAAGCGAGTGATGACCTGCAGATAACGGATTTCGATGGGGCCGGACGCTCGCAGGTACACGCTGCGCCAAAGGCCCATGTCTTTGTCGGGAGGCGTGGGATTCCAGTCGTTCCAGTTGATGCCGAGGTCGCGGTCGGTTTGCGCGAAGACTTCGACTGCGAGGGCGTTTGCTCCGCTGTGCGAAAGCAAAGCGCTCACGTCAAATTCATAGGCGCGGTACGCACCGGCGACTTCGTTAGCTCCCGTGATTTCGTGCCCGTTGAGCCAGATATTGGCGCGATTGTTGATACCCTCGAAATTTAGCGCGACGTAACCGTGTTCGAAACTCTTCGGGACACGAAACTCGGTGCGGTACCACCATGAGCAGCGGAAGGGGCTATCCTTGGGCAACGGCATCTCGGAGAAATTCTTGCCGATCGGATACGTCGTGCCCGGAATCGAGCGAAGGTTCATCCCGAAGTAGGGATCGGCATAGGTTTTGTCGGCCGCCAGCGCCGCGAGCACGGTCGACGGTACTGTGGTCGAGTGCCAGTCGTCGGTGCGAAAACCAGCGGTTGAGATCTGTGCGCCAGTTGCCGAAATCTTGCAGGATGACTGGAGCATCCAGCCATCCTGCAGGGAAAGTTTTTCGTTCGCCTCGTCGTGCGGCTTTGCAAGAAGGAGTGGTGCGCCGGGAGCGAGCATCAGGGCAAGGATGAAAGCGCAAAAGAAGCGAGCGGTGGGCTTCAATCGGGCAGTCATCGCGCGCCGAAAGGGATCGGTGCCAGCATCCTACCGCGAAGCGTTGAGAATCTGCGAGGTGTTCCAGCCGCCGCCGAGCGCTTTGATGAGGAGAACGCTCGCAACATCGCGTCGCGTAAGAATGTCCACCGCGGTAACTTCATCGCCCAGTGCGGCCGATTGCGCCGTCGTAACTTCGAGATAGCTGGCGACGCCGCCTCGGTAGCGGCTGTTGGAGAGATCGAGCGAGTGCTCGGCGGCCGCCACGGCTCCATCCTGGGTTTTCGCTTCATTCTCGAGAATGTGCAGGGCAGCCAGATTGTCTTCAACTTCTTGGAAAGCGTCCAGCGTTACCTGCCGATAGGTATCCACCGCCCGGTTGTAAGCCGCGCGCGCCTGTTCGCTCGCGCCGCGGCGCTGCCCGCCCTCGAAGGCGAGTTCGGCGGCCGATCCCGCAAGCGACCAGAAGCCGCTGGGACCGTTCAACAGTGAGTGGATTGCCTGGCTCTCAAAGCCTCCGGACCCGGTGAGCGACAAGACGGGGAAATACGCCGCACGAGCAAGACCGATCTGAGCGTTTGCCTCTTGTATGCGCCGCTCGGCGGCGGCGATATCGGGCCGGCGCTCGAGCAGTTCCGAGGGCAGGCCCGGTGGAATCGCGGGTGGAGGAGTCGTGAGCGGCGCGGCCGGCTCGCTAAACTCGGCCGGCGGCTTTCCTACAAGCACGGCAATGGCATGCTCGAAAGCCGCCCGCTGAACACCAACGTCGACATCCTGCGCGCGGGTCGTTTCGAGTTGAGTTTGGGCCTGCGCCACATCCACTGCGGAAGCGATCCCTCCGCTGTAGCGGCTTTGCGTCAGTTGGAGTGCTTTCTCATAGGAGGCTACAGTCGAATCCAGAAGCTGCTTTTGCGAGTCGAGCCCGCGCAGTTGAAAATAATCAAGCGCCAACTCCGCCTGAAGGCTCAGTTGAACATTGGCCAGGTCGGCAGAACTGGCTTGGACCTCGGAGCGCGCGGCTTCGACCGTGCGGTGCACGCGGCCCCAGACGTCCGGCTCGTATGCCGCGTCCACTGGGAGTTGGTAATCCGCATAGGTGATGGGCGAACCTGCTCCATAGAGCGCCCTGTTTTGGGATTGGCGGTTGCCGGCAGCCAGCGCGCCGACCGAGATGGTAGGGTAGTAGCCCGCGCGCGCGATCCGTAGCGCCGCCCGTGACTGCAAGAATTGCTGCTGAGCAGCCTTCAGAGTTTCGTTGGAGACGTTGACCTGCTCTTCGAGTGAACTCAATTGCGGGTCGCCGTAAATCTCCCACCACTTGCCCTTGGCGATCGCGTCGCTTGGCTGTGCCTGCTTGAAATTTCCGGTCTCCTTGTAGTCGGATGGGGCGTCCGCCGCGGGGCGCACGTACTTTGGACCGACAGTGCAGCCGCCGAGCAGAAGCAAAGCGATGCTGAGCGCTCCTGCCGGGCGGATGTGCGAGTACTTCTGGAACTGCCGGGCCATGCGAGACGGCGCCGAGCTATTTCTTCGCGTATGTGACTCGCCAGATCGAGTTCGAGCCGTCATCGGTCACCATCAGCGAACCGTCCTTGGCTACGGCCACGCCCACCGGGCGTCCCCAGCAATCGCCCGATGGGGTTACGAACCCGGTGAGAAAATCCCGATACTCGCCGGTAGCATGGCCATTCTTCATGGGCACGAGAATCACTTCGTAGCCTGTGCGCACGGAACGATTCCACGAGCCGTGTTCCGCGGCAAAAAGTTGTCCTTTGTATTGCTTCGGGAACATCTTCCCTTCGTAGAAGGTGATGTTCAGCGAAGCATTGTGCGGTTCGAGCAGAACATCCGGGAGGATCGTTTTGTCCTTTAGCTCGGGATGCTTACCCGGGAAACGGGGATCCGGGATGCCGCCAGTGTAGTACCAGGGCCAGCCGTAGAAGCCACCCTCCTGGACATGGGTGATGTAGTCCGGCGGAAGATTGTCGCCGAGTTCATCACGTTCATTTACGGATGTCCAAAGTTCGCCTGTGTGAGGATTCACAGTGACGCCGGACCCGTTGCGGATTCCAGATGCGTAAACCTGCAGGTCCGAGCCGTCCGGATTTGCCACCAGAATATCCGCGCGGTGAAATTCGCTCGTGTCCGTATCGATGTCGGTGACGTTGGTGTGCGAGCCGACCGAGATGAACATGCGCTTGCCATCGAGCGAAAAGACGACGCCGCGCGCGAAATGGTTCGGACCCGCCGGCAGGTTCGGTACGATGACTTCCGAGGGGCCCGTGGCCTTCAGATCACCGTTCTTGTAGGGGAACCGAATCACGGCGTCAGTATCGCCAACGTAGAGATACTGAGGATTCGGCCCCGGGGGATAGAAAGCAATACCAAACGGCAGCTTGAGGCCGTCGGCGAACGTCGACATCTGGTCGGCCTTGCCGTCGGCCGTCATGCCGTGGAACACGAGAATCTTTCCGGTGTTCGTCGAGGCCACGAAGAAGTCGCCGTTCGGCGCCGTGACGATGGTGCGCGGTGCGAGCGGTCTCTTGTCGTCACCCACGAGATTTTCGGCGTAGAGCGACACCTTGAAACCCTTGGGTGCCTGAGGCCAGGCGTCGCCCCGTGCCACGGGCCGCGAGAAGACGGCAGCGGATTTGGTCGCATAGGGATCCGGCAAATCCTTCTGCGTGATGTGGTGCACGTTGCCCGGTGCTTCGCCCTTGAAATCAGTGAAAACACCCGGAGTGCCGGGTTTGGCGTTTGGATCCACAGGATGGCCCTGTGGCATCGGTGGGCCACCTTGCGCGCCAGCGAACTCATTGCGGGTTGCCAGGACGACAAGCAATACGAGACTAAACAAGATTCCGGCTAACTGATAAAAGCGCTTCATCCTCGATCTCCCCTCCAGTGAACTCTTGACCGCGAAGTTTCACCCAAACCTGCGAAAGCCATCGAAGTTTCTCAAACGGGCGGCCGGCTACGCCCCGCTGTGGTCCGCCGAGGCGATGCGCACGATTTCTCCCGACACCAGCGAATCGGGCGGGTTCGTGATCACGAGATCGTCCGCGGCCAGTCCGGAAACGATTTCGACCTCGCTACCCAGATCATGACCGAGAACGACGTTCTTAAGCATCGCATGATCGCCATTCTCGACAGTTCCGATCTGCAGCCCGTCCGAGCGAAAAATCAGTGCGCTAACAGGCAGAATCAGAGCAGGCGTGCCTGCGGGAACCTTCAGATGCACTTCAGCGTATGCGCCGGGCAAGAGCTGACCCGAACTGTTGTCGACGTCGACCTCGACAAGCAGCGTGCGCGTCGCGAGATCGATGGCGCTGGCCGTCCTTACCAGCGTGCCTTTGAAATGCCGGCCAGGAAGTTCCTGAAGTGTCAGATCGGCGGTGAGCCCCGGCTTAGCTGAGGGCGAATACTGCTGCGGCACGTTGATATAGACCCGCAGCATCTGAATGGCCGCGATGTGAAAGAGTTCGGTCGCGGGTGCGCCCGCGCCGGAATTGATCAAATGGCCGATATCGGTGTTGCGCGCGGTGATGACTCCGTCGAACGGCGCATAGATTTTTTCGAACGATTGCAATTGCTCGAGGCGCCTCACGTTGGATTCTGCGGACGCGACCATCGCCTTCTTCGCGGCGAAATCGCCGTTGGCGTTGTCCACGTCCTGCTTGGAGACTGAATCCGTCCGCAGCAACTCCTGGTAACGCTGCGCCGTGATTTGGGCCAGAGCGAAATTCGCCTGTGCGGTGTTCAAGTCGGCGCGAGCCTGGTCCAGCTCCTGATCCACCTCAGGCGTTTCGATCTCGGCGAGAAGCTGATCGGCTTTGACGCGCGCCCCGATATCGACGTACCACTTTTTCAAATAGCCGTTCGTGCGCGCATAGATCGGAGAATCGTTGAATGCCTGGACGTTTCCCGGCAGGAGAATTTCGGTTTGCGGCGCCCCGAGCTTGGGATGGGTGACCGAAACGGTCGGAATCGCCAGTTCGTTGGTCGTGGCTTTGAGCGCAGCGCGAGCCTTGAGACGCGGAATAACTCCGGCGATCACGACGCCCGCGACGATCACAAGAGCGATCAGCAGCGCCAATCCGCCGCGCTTCGGCGGAGGCGCTCCGCCCGCACTCGAAGGTCTGGTCTCTCGGCTATCTGGCATATTTCTGTCTTTTCCTCAGGGTTTCAGTTGATAGACGCCACCCGGTCCGCATCCGTTTCATTATGAGGCAGATGAGCGCTCTTGGTGCCATGAATGCATGACCGTGAAAACCACCGGGACGAAGAAGAGCGTGGCCACAGTGGCCAGTATTAGGCCCCCGATCACGGCGCGCCCAAGGGGTGCATTTTGTTCGCCGCCTTCCCCGAGCCCCAAAGACATGGGCAGCATGCCGATGACCATGGCGAGGGCCGTCATCAGGACGGGCCGGAACCGCGTAAAGCCGGCCTCCAGCGCTGCCTCGGCCGGCGTCTTTCCCGCTTGCAGCTTCTCCTTCGAGAAGCTGACCACCAGGATGCTATTGGCGGTCGCGACGCCCATGCACATGATCGCACCTGTCAGCGCCGGCACGCTGATGGTTGTGTGCGTAATGAAGAGAAGCCAGATGATCCCTGCCAGTGCTGCCGGCAACGCCATGAGGATGATGAAGGGATCCAGCCAGGACTGGAAGTTGACGACGATCAGCAAATAGACCAGAACGATGGAAAAGCCAAGCCCGGCCAGTAAGCCGACAAACGACGAATTCATCGTGTCAATCTGGCCGCGAACCAGAATGCGCGATCCGGGCGGCAAGTCCTTCTGGCTTTGGGCAATGATCGGCCCGATATCTCGCGCGACGCCGCCAAGGTCCCGCCCGTCCACTCCGCCAAAGATGTCGATAGCCGATTCGATGTCGTAATGGGTCACGACACCCATTTCAGCGCCACGGCTGAACGAAGCCAGTCCCGCCAGAATCTGCGGCGGCGCGTTGCTGACGCCCGCGTTGGCGACGGGAATGTTCTCGAGATCCTGGAGCGAGTTCACCTGGTATTGCGGCGTCTGCGTCGTGATGCTGTAACTGACGCCAGTGCGCGGGTCGAGCCAAAAGGCGGGAGCCGTCTGGAAACTACCGCTAAGCGAAATCAACAGGTTCTGCGCCACGTCGCGCTGCGTGTAGCCGACTTGATCGGCCTTCGTGCGGTCCACATCGATGTGCAGCTTGGGATAATTGAAGGGCTGTTGGATGCGCAGGTCGACCATGCCGGGAACGAACTTCAGCCGATTCGTCAGGTTTTCGGCAAAGTAGCGATTTCCGACGAGATTGCGCCCGATGATTTTCACGTCGATCGGAGCGGGCAAGCCAAAATTGAGAATTTGCGTGACGATATCGACGGGCAGATTGTAGAAGGTCACGCCGGGAAAATCACGAGCGAGCTTGCTCCGGAGGTCGCGCACGTACTGTTGCGTGGGATGATGGTTGCGCGCCAACTGGACCTGAATGTCGGCATCTCCCGGACCGATTGGAGCGGAAGTGCTGTAGGAAAGATTTAGGTTGCTATAGGGTAGCCCGATGTTGTCAAGAACGGCGCTGAGTTCGGAAGGCGGGATTTCTTTCCGTATATCGTCCTCAACGCGATCGCATAGGGCAGCCACATCCTCGATTCTGGTACCCGTGGGAGCGCGCAGGTGCATCACGAACGCGCCGCTATCGACGCTGGGGAAGAAGTCTTCGCCTACGAGCGGAAGGAGAGCGAATGAAAGGGCACAACCAGCAAAGAAACAGGTCACGAACGCCTTTCGGCGAAGGATGGCTGCTTCCAGTAACCGGTGATACCGCTCGCGGAAATGCTCGAAGCCGGTCTCAAAGGCCGATTGCATGCGAACAAGCGGATTACGAGATCGCTCCGTCCGTTCTCGGCGCTCGTCTTCGGTTTGCTCGATCAGCATATAGCGGGCCATCGTGGGCACGAGCGTTCGGGAAAGAGCATACGAGGCCAGCATTGCGAAGATGACCGCTTCGGCGAGCGGCACGAAGAGATATCTCGGGATCCCCGTCAGAAAAAACATCGGCACAAAAACGATGCAGATGGCGAGTGTCGAAACGAGCGCCGGCGTGGCGATCTGTTCGGAACCATCGAGGATGGCCTGGATGAGTTCCTTACCCTGGTCGAGATTGCGGTTGATGTTCTCGATGGCGACGGTCGCGTCGTCCACCAGGATGCCAACCGCAAGTGCCAGCCCGCCGAGCGTCATAATGTTGATCGTCTGTCCAAGCGCACCCAGCACGATCAGAGATGTCAGCACGGAAAGCGGAATCGAGACGGCGATAATCAGCGTGCTGCGCCAACTGCCGAGGAATACCAGGATCATCAATCCAGTCAAACAGGCGGCTATGGCACCCTCGCGCACGACACCGCTGATTGATGCCTTCACAAAGATGGACTGATCGGCCAGCGTCTGAATGTCTACGTGCTGCGGAAGCGACGCCTCAACGACCGGGAGCTTGTTCCGAATGCCCGCGATGACGTCCAGCGTTGAGGCATCACCCAGCTTGAGAATGGACATCAAGGAGGCACGCGCGCCGTTGACCCGAACAATGTTCGTCTGTGGCGTGAAGCCGTCCCGGACATAGCCTATATCGCGAATGTAGACGGTCGAGCCGTTCACGGTTTTGATCGGCAGATCGTTCAGTTCATTCACGGTTTGGGGCGAACCGTTCATCTCCACTTGATATTCGTAGGTTCCGATTTTCGCCGTGCCCGCAGGAAGAATCAGGTTTTGGGCGTTGATCGTATTGACTACGTCGAGTGGCGAGACTCCTTTGGCCTGCATCGCGGTCGTGTTGAGGTCGACCATGACGGTGCGCTGCTTGCCGCCGTAAGGATACGGGATGGCCACGCCCGGCACGTTGATCAGCCCGGTGCGGATGAAATTCTGGCCCATGTCCGCAAGCTGCTGCTCGTTGAGGTTGGGCGCAGAAAGGCCGAGCTGCAAGATCGGGACCGACGAAGCGTTATAGGTGACGATAAAGGGCGGCGTGATGCCCGGAGGCAACTGTTTCACCGTGCTCTGGCTGATGGCGGTTACCTGCGCGATGGCGCCGGCAAGATTCGTGTGTGGATGGAAATAGACTTTGACGAGGCCGATGCCGTTGAGCGACTGGGACTCGATGTGCTCGATATCGTTGACGGTTGTCGTTAGCGAGCGTTCGTAGTTATAGACCACGCGCCCGGACATCTCCTCAGGAGACAAGCCCGTGTACTGCCAGGCGACCGTGATGACCGGTATGTCGATATTGGGAAAGATGTCCACCGGGGTGCGGACGATTGAAACGACCCCAAGAATCAGGATCAGAATCGACGCGACAACGAACGTATAAGGGCGCCGTAACGCCAGCCGAACAATCCACATCTGTGTGAGTCGCTCCTAAAGCAGTTTTACCCGAGGGGAAGCCAGCCTCCCGGGACCGGGTTCATCGCGGTCCTGATTATCTCACCGTCGCATCCATCGCTGGAACTATGTGGCGACATGGAGAAGGCGAGTTCCCGGTGTGGCGTTAGCCCCGGCTCAAAAAAAGTGTCACGGGACAAGAAGACAATTTGATGAGCGGGGGCGAGTTGCCGTTTCATCTGGTCGGCTGCGTGCAGGGATGTTGGAAGGACGCGACATTTCCTGGTGGACGGGTAGTGGCCGACCATTGACGGATCGCCGGCTACCCTCCAGAATGACTAGGTGCGGTGAACGGCACCCTGTCAGGAGGAACGAATGACGGGAACCGCGATCAATATCCTGTTGTTGTGTCTCATCGTTCTGGCTTCCGTCTTGCTGATTTTGGGCCCAGTCAGCGCCTTGGCCGTCATGTTCTGGCACTGGCACCGGGAACTGCGAGAGTCGGCCCGCCTGCGACAAGCCAGAACGACCCAGATTAGGTAGGTCACCCACCCGTCCCGTTTCAGATGATTCTTCTGAAGTCTGCGTGAAGCGCTGCCGCCCCCACCGGGAGTCGTCTTGCCCAAAATGGATTCGAGCGCGATCGCTCATGACGTGGCGAATCTGTTTCACAATTTCGGTACGCTCGATCCCTGAACCGGCGGCCGGTCCAACCTGGTTACAGTACTCGCTTAGTAGAATCAACACCTTGATAGGTGGTACTGGAATTGCTGCCTGGTCTAACGGGGCCGTGAAGAGGGACTCGGGGGTAAGTTGGGTAGAGAAGTAAGAGCCATAGGCTGGTCGCACGCTATCGCATCGCTGGTTGCGCTTACCGTGACGCTGTTCAGCGTCAGTCGGCACGCCCATTCCACGAAAAAGTCGCTAGTCCTAATGCCAGTGATGCGCCAACCCTCCCTGCACAGCCGCTCCGAAGTCAAGTTGGCGTCGCGTCCGCTGTACCCGTATTCGGTGATTCCGGGAGGGGTCGAAAGCGGGCGCGAGTTGCGAGACACAATCGCGCGCGATCCAGTCGCTGCTGATCACTATCAGGATTTCGACGTGGCGAAGGCGCGCGTCGCGCGCCTGGATCACGATGAGTTGGCTTATGTTTCCTACAGGGTTGGCGGCCGCATCTTCTGGACGAGCAAGAAACTAAAGCTGGCCAAGGGCGAGACTGTAATCACCGACGGAGTGCACGAGGCCCGAACTCGCTGCGGTAACCGCCTGTCGGATGCGCCCGGACAGCCTGTCTCGCTTCAAGAGCCGCCTCCGCAGGCGCTCGAAGTGGCGACGCATCCTGAAGTTGCCACCCTGCTCGAACCACCGGCAATTGATTTTCCGCCAGGTCCGCCACTCTGGCCTCCCGGCTCTCCTCCGAACGTGCCAGCCGTACCTCCCAGCACTCCACCGGGAGGAGGCGTAATTCCCCCGCCCTTTTTTCCGCCGGTTGGTGGAGGGGGATCTTCGTCCTCACCTCCTTCAGTGGTCCCCGTTCCCGAGCCAAGCTCTCTAGCGATGCTCGTGGCGGGCTTCGCAACAATGCTTGCGATCAGTTCAGCTACAAGCTTTCGCCGCAAGAGCAAGGCCTAGCGCGTCAGATTCTTCAGAAGTGCGTTGAGCGAATGGACGAGTCCGCTTGAAGAGAACTCTGAAACGGTTGGAAGCGATTCTACTTCTGCGTTGAGGTGAGGCCTTCTTGCGCGGCTTCGAGGATTTGCACCGTCGGCGCGAGGTCGTGCCGTTCGAAGCAGCGCGAAATGGCCTTTCCGATCTCGTCGTAGCGGCCCGTAGCAAGAGCGACAACGCTTGGCCCCGCCCCGCTGAGCGCGATTCCCAGCATCCCGGGCATGCGGGGCAGCGCGAGCGCTTCGCCGAGCCCAGGTATGAGCGGCTGACGCGGCGCTTGATGCAGGCGATCTTGCATCGCATCCCACAGGAGATCGTACCGCCGGTCTTCCAGCGCAGCGACGAACAACGCGGAGCGCTGGAGATTGAATACCGCGTCGGCCCGCGTTACGGTCACTGGCAGCACCGCACGAGATTTCTTCGTTTCGAGCTTCACATTCGGTGTGACGATTACCAGCCGAATCACTTTGGGCCAGTGTTTGCAAACGGCGCCGACCGTGCCGTCGCTGCGAGTGAACGTCACGACCAATCCACCGAATAGCGCCGCCGCTACGTTATCGGGATGCCCTTCCATTTCGGTGGCGTAGTGCAGAACGGTGTCTTTGGAGATGGCTCGACCTGTGACCGCAAAGCCGAGCGCGATCCCGGCCACTGTAGCAGCCGCGCTGCTGCCGAGCCCTCCCGCGACAGGGATTTCGTTTTGCACTGCGAGGCGCACACGCGGCAGATCGAATCCCTCGCGCTCAGCCGTGTGGCGCATGGCGCGAAAGATCAGGTTCTGATCCGGCGAACTGGGAAGCTCAGACGTGCCACGCACGCCGCGGCTCCGCGCAAGCGCGCGCCCCTCGGGCTTCGAAAGCAACGTGGCGCGCACGCTGAGATACATTTCGAGCGCGAGGCCCAGGCAGTCGAACCCGGCGCCCATATTCGCAGTGGATGCGGGAACGCGAACTTCAAAAGAAACTTGGCGGGAAGCGCTCATTGAGGCCGATATTCTGCCAGATCAACCCCATCCGCGTACGGGTCATCTTCGCACCGCACGCGCCTGCTTATCGTCGTCGCTCCAGGCTCGCGAGAATCGCGGTTTTCGTGGCCGCCACACGCTCCGGAGCATTTCGGAATTCTCCCAGAATGGGCTTTGGAGCCTGTGAGGAATCTTTCGCACCTGTGGCAAACGCCAGCGTCCCCTGATGGTAGTTAATCATGTAGTCCGGGTCTTTCAACGCGTGACCCGTGAGCACCGCAACGACGTCGTCTTTGCGGCCGATGTGGCCTGACGCAAACAATCTCTTGATGCCTGCGACCGTCGTTGCGGATGCCGGCTCGCAGCCAATGCTGTCCCGTCCAATCATCGCCTTTGCGTCTGCGATCTCCTGTTCGCTCACGGAAACAATCTGACCGCCCGAACGGAGAACGGCGCGCAGAGCCTTCTTCCACGATACGGGAGCGCCGATCTTGATCGCCGTCGCAAGCGTCTGCGGATTCTCAACCGGCTCGAGTCGGTCGGGCAGGTTGTCGACGTCGGATCGCTTCCGCGCACTAAGATTCGCGAAAAGGCGCGCCACAGGTGCCGCCCCCTCCGCCTGAATCACGTCGAGTTTTGGCAAGCGATGGATCAAGCCGAGATCGAGAAGCTCCTGAAATCCTTTGCCCAGTGCCGTGCTATTGCCCATGTTTCCGCCTGGCACGACCACATGGTCCGGCACTTGCCATAGGCACTGCTCCATCAGCTCGAATGCGACCGTCTTTTGTCCCTCGATGCGAAAGGGATTAATCGAGTTCGCGACATAGATCGAGGGATCATCACCGAGTTCCTGCACCAGGCGCATGCAGGCGTCGAAGTTGCCGTCAATCTCCAGGACGAGCGCGCCGTAGTCGAGGCTCTGGGCCAGCTTGGACGGCGACACCTGTCCGCGCGGCAGCAGAATCGCAGCTTGCAGATCGGCCCGCGCGGCGTATGCCGCCAGGCTCGCCGCCGTGTTTCCTGTGCTCGCGCAGACGGCCGTGCGTGCGCCGGAAATGACGGCCTGCGTCATAGCCGCCGCCATGCCCGTGTCTTTGAACGAGCCCGTCGGATTGTAGCCTTGGTGTTTCAGCCGCAAGTCGGCGAGGCCGCAATATTTCGCCGAGCGTGGCGCGTGGAAGAGCGGAGTGTGACCCTCGCAGAGGGTCACAAAGGGCGCGGCCTCATCAAACGGAAGCACATTGTGATAGCGCCAGACGCCGCTGGCGTCGCGAGGCAGTTTCGACGCCGTCTTAGCTGCCCAGTAGCGGCGCAGCGTTTCCGGATTCTTCGGCGGCACGAGCTGGCAATCGATTTCAAGCGTCTCTCCGCAGCGCGGGCAGAGATAAATGCGTTCGCGGAGGCTGTACGTCGCGCCACAGGCATGATTGATGCAACGCTGTACGCCTGGTTCGATTTTCTTCTCGGCAGCGTGGGCCAGGCGGTGAGGCATTTCAGGAAACCCTGACTGCGGATTCGCGCGACACGGGCGCGCCGAGCCCGAATTCCCGGTGGGCAGCTTCGACTGCGATTTTCATGTCCTTGTCGGAGACGACGAAGGAGATGTTGCTTTCCGAGGAACCTTGCGCGATAGCGATGAGGTTCACGTTCTGGCGCGCAACAGCGCTAAATGTTCGCGCCGCGACACCTGGCGTGCCGCGCATGTTTTCCCCTACGACCGCGACAATGGCGATATTCGGATCGAGTGTGATGTGCTCGACCTTTTCGTGCGCAACGTCTTGCGCGAACTCCTTGCGCAGCGCTTCGACAGTGCGCTTGGCGTCTGACGCCGGAACGATGAAGCAGATATCATTTTGCGAGGACGATTGCGAGATCAGCAGCACGTTGGCCTTCAGTTCAGCTGTCGTCGAGAATGTGCGGCCGACCACATCCGGCAAGCCGACGATCCCGGGTCCGCCAATCGTGATGAGCGCCACGTCCCGAATCGCCGTCAGCGCCTTCACGCCGCCGCCGTTGCTGCGTCCTTTCGGCGTAATTTTTGTGCCGGTATGCCCGGGCGCGAAGCTGTTGCGAATCCAGACCGGAATCCCAGCCTGCTCGACCGCGCGCAGCGTCTTCGGATGCAGCACCTTCGCGCCGAAATACGCGAGTTCGGTCGCCTCGCGGTACGAGATTTCGGGGATCGTCCGCGCTTCCTTGACGATGCGCGGGTCTGCGGTGAGAACGCCGTCCACATCGGTCCAGATGATGATTTCATCCGCATCCAGCGCGGCGCCCAGGATCGTGGCGGAATAGTCGGAACCGCCACGGCCGAGCGTCGTGAGGACGCCGCTTTCCGTCGCGCCGATGAAGCCTGTGGCCACGGGAATGACTCCGCGTTCCAGCAGCGGCTTCAGTCGAGCCTGCGAGCGTTCTCGCGTCCGCTCCATGAGGGGATCGGCACCGCCGTGATAGGAGTCCGTGACGATCAACTCGGTGGCTTCCACGGATTCACTGGCCACGCCAAGTTCCTGCAGCGCGCCCGCAACCATCGGCGCGGAAAGCCTCTCACCCAGGCTGGAGACGGTATCGAGCGTGCGCGGGGTTAGTTCGTGAAGCAGTGAGGTGCCCTTGCAAAGCTGTTCGCCCTCCGCGAAGATTTTGCTCAGCGAGGCCGACAGCCACTGGCGCTTCTGATCCTCGCGGATCAACGCAGCGAGCGCTGCGTCATGCTGCTTTCGCAGCGCTTCGAAGATTCTGTGCGCGTGCTCCAGGTCGCCCGCCTCGGCGCGCTTGGCGGCATCGATCAGGCGGTTGGTAACGCCCCCCATTGCCGATACGACGGCGACCACGGGGCCTTCTTGAGCGGCGTCCTTCACAATCTGCGCGACGCGCGCGATGCACGCCGCATCGCCCACAGACGTGCCGCCGAACTTCATTACTCGCAATGGTTTCTTCATTTGTCAGGAGGATCAGGCGCCAAGCGATTCGAAGCGGCCTGGAGTACGAAGTAATCCGGCTTTCGGGACGGCTGCGCCTTCAAAAACTATACACCAGTGGGGCGCATCCGTGCGATGGGTGGAGCCTAATGTCGTTGCGACCCACAAACGGCAAATGATGCCGACGGTGGGCCGCCCGGGTTCGCCGTTACCGCGCGGCGAGTGCGGCAATCAAGGCTGGTGCCTGGGGCGTACCGAGGCCGGTCACATAGTCGTACCCGGCGGTCGCGGTGCAAAGCGCTCCGCAGGTGCCATTCGTTCCCTGAGTGATCGGGTGGAAATCAGACGCGGAGGCTTTCCCGACCGAGTAGAGACTCGTGTCGGTGCTTGATAGATTCGCTTTGCGCGCGGCGGCCCGCAGCGAGTTGGTGATGGCGATGAGCGCGGCCCATTGCGGCGTGCCGGCGCTGGTCCCGCCAACTTGGAACCAGCCAGCGTATCCGTCGATGCCGACAGAATCGTAAATGGCGACACCGGTTCCGGGATCGCCGTCGTACGAAACGTCCGGCGCACCGCGATAGCCATTCGGATCATCGGGAATTGCAAATTGCGCCTGGAAGAGCGGTTCACGTTCGATAGCGCTCAAGCCTCCGCCACTTCCGCTCCAGGCCGTTTCGCTCTGGTAGTTTCCGCTGGCGTTGAGGTGCAGAGACGTGCCGCCCACTCCAACGACGTCTGGGGACGCGGCAGGGTACGCAACTCCGGTTCCGTTGTCGCCGGAGGCTGCAAGAAACGTAACACCGCTCGCGACGAAATGATTATCGTAACTGTTTTCTCCGGAAAATTCGCCGACGGTCCAGCTCATTGAAACGGCCGATGCGCCATTGCGCACCGCAACGTCCACTCCCGTAAGCAAATTGCCAAAACTGTTTGTTGGCGCCTCGACGAGCAGGATCGTCGCCTTCGGTGCGATGGCGTGTGCCCATTCGACGTCCAGCGCAATCTCCACATCCCAGTTGGCGTTCGCCGCGGGTTTGCTTCCGTTGGAATAGATTTTGCGGAAGCAACCGTTCGCGCTGGTGCAGGCTGGCAAGCCAAATTGAGAGTCGAAAACCCCGAGGTCCGCCTCTGCATTCGGATCGTCGTAGGCGTCCACGATAGCGATGATCTGCCCGGCGCCCTGGTTGTTGATCTGATCGAAGCCGTAGGCGTGGCGCATTTGCACGGGCGCAAAAGCAGTCGATGGAGGGGCGGACTGGCTGCTGCCAGCCGCGGCGTGAATCGCGTAGTGAGGCCGCATGAAGGTGATCGGATTCTCGTCGTCCGCGGTCGTGCGCGGCAGGACCCTGAAGACCTGCTGCGCGAAGACCGGTTGAGACAGCAGTGCCGCCGTCAGAAGCGTCAAACTGCGTACAGATTTGCGGAATCCCTCAGTGGCCATCTCACTTCCCCCTAAACTTGGCTTGGGTCGGTTCGCCGCTCTCGGCGATGAAGTGAGAGTACTGTTCCGCTCGCTACCGGACGATAGAGCGCCCCTCACATTCGACTGGTACCAAAGTTCAGGCGGAAGCCTGTCTTACAGTACAGGTGCGCGCGTAGAAGTGACCTATTGTCAGTAGGTTGCGGGATAGTCGGTTCTAATGAAAATGGCGCCGATCCTATGGCCCGCCGAAGCCGGTCTTATCGGCGGCAAGTTTCCCGGTGTAGATCGCCATTCCGACAGCAGCGTCCATGCCGGCCTTTTGGAGCGCTCGCACCTCGCGCATCGTTCGGATTCCGCCGGCGGCCGTTATAGGCAGGGACGTCGCGCGGCGAAGGGATCGGAACCACGATAGGTCGGTGCCCTTCATGGTCCCTTCGTGATCGACGAACGTGGAGAGAAATCCCGAGCAGAAGGGTTCAAGCGTCGGAATCACGTCGCGAGGACGCAGCTTCAGGCGCTCGCGCCAGCCCCGCACGACGATCCGGCCGCCTTCGGTATCGAGCGCAACAATCACGTGCTTCCGGCCGACACGCTCGGCCAGCGCGCCAAGAAACTTGCGGTTGACCTCGCCATTCTTGAAGGCCGCGCTGCCCACAATGATCTTACGCGCCCCCCAGGACACGATTTTTTCGGCGCGAGCGACGGTCCGAATCCCGCCGCCGACGCGCACTTCCCGGTCCGCCCGGCGACAAATCAGCTTGATCCAACGCGCGTTGCTTCCCTTGCGCATGGCGGCGTCGAGATCGATCACGTGGAGGATCGGATAGTCGCGAAAGCGGTCGAGGAGGCCGAGCACATCGTCAACTGCCAGAGCGCGCCGCCGTCCGCGCACCAGTTGCACGGCCTTGCCACCCTGGAGATCGATGCAGGGAATGATCATGGATCGGCCTACCGGCTCAGGCGCACTGGGACGCCGCGTTCGGCTAGGAACTTCTTTAGCGCGGCGATTGACTGCGTCTCCATGTGAAAAATAGAAGCGGCGAGCGCGGCATCTGCTTTGCCATCCGTGAAAACGGCCAGGAAATGCTCGAACGTGCTTGCGCCGCCCGAGGCAATCACAGGCACGGGCACTGTTGCTGCGATTCTGGCGGTGAGTTCGCAATCAAAGCCGCTGCACGTTCCGTCACGGTCGATCGAGGTCAGCAGGATTTCTCCCGCGCCAAGCGAGACGGCTTTCGCCGCCCACTCGGCGGCGTCCATGCCGGTTGCATCTCGGCCGCCGCGCGTGTAAGGCTCCCAGGAATTTCCCTTGCGCTTCACGTCGATCGAGAGCACCACCGCTTGCGCGCCGAATTGTTGCGCGAGCTCGGAGAGCAATTCCGGCCGCTTCACCGCAGCCGTGTTCACGGTCACTTTGTCCGCGCCCGCGCGCAGCACGGCGCGGCCGTCCTCCATCGTCCGAATGCCGCCGCCCGCGGTGAGAGGAATGTTCAATTGTTCAGCGGCGCGGCGGATGGTTTCGAGGAACGTCGCGCGCCCTTCGAACGTCGCGCTGATATCGAGCATGACGAGTTCATCGGCGCCCTCGCGGTTGTAGCGCGCCGCGAGCTCCGCCGGGTCGCCCATATCGCGCAGGCCCTCGAACTCGATCCCTTTCACCACGCGGCCGGCGTCCACATCGAGACACGGAATGATGCGGCGGGCGAGCGTCATTGCACGGACTCCACGAAATTGCGGAGCACCTGCGCTCCCGTTTCGCCGGACTTTTCGGGATGGAATTGCACGGCGGCGAGATTCTGCCGCTCGATCACCGCAGCGAACGGGAAGCCATGATCGCAGGCCGCGACGGTAAATTCCGCCGAGGCCGGCGCCGCGTAGGAATGCGCAAAGTAGAAGTAAGCGTCCTCCGGAATGCCGCGAAGCAGCTTGCTCGGTCGCACTTGGCGCAATTGATTCCAGCCGATATGAGGAGACTTCACGTTGGTTGGCAAAGCGCACACCTTTTCGGGAAAGAATGCGAGGCCCGGATCCCCGGGCGCTTCCTCGCTCGACGCAAACATCGCCTGCAGGCCGAGGCAGATTCCGAGCATCGGCTTGCCGGAATCGAATGCTTCGCGCAGCGAAGATGTGAGGTTGCGCTCGCGCAGCCCGTCGACGAAAGCAGCAAAGTGTCCGACGCCGGGAAGAACGATCGCCTCGGCGGAGGCAAGCTGCGCAGGTGTAATGGCTCGCTCGGTCTTGGCGCCAAGCTTCTGGAGTGCACGCTCGACCGATGGGAGATTGCCAGCGCCGTAATCGACAATCGCGATTCTCATAACAATCCCTTGGTGGAGGGCAATACGCGCCGCAGTTGCTTGTCGCGCGTTACGGCGAAGCGCAGCGCCTTAGCAAACGCCTTGAAAATCGCCTCGACCTGATGATGCGACGAACGGCCATACACGAGCCGCAGATGCACGTTGGCGGCCGCTGCGTGCGCGAACGCGCGGAAGAAATCCTCCATTAGCTCAGTCTGAAAATCGCCTACCCGCGCCGCCGAAATCTTGAAATCGCAAACGCAGTATGCACGGCCCGAAAAATCGAGCGCCGCAGCCGCCAGACAATCATCCATCGGCATCAGAAAATATCCCGCGCGCAAAATGCCGCGCTTGGAGCCGAGAGCCTTCTTCACAGCTTCTCCGAGCGCGATTCCCACGTCTTCGACGGTGTGGTGCTGATCGACGTCGAGATCGCCGCGCGCCACGAGATCGAGATCGAGAGCGCCGTGGCGCGCGATCTGCTCGAGCATGTGATCGAAAAAGCGGATGCCCGTCGTGATCTTCGATTTTCCACGGCCGTCGAGATTCAGCCGCAGCCGGATATCAGTTTCCTTCGTCGCCCGGTGAAGGTTCGCTCGTCTCATAGAATGTTTTCCAGCTCGCGTAGCAGGCGGCGAGTCTGAGCCAAAGTGCCCAGCGTAATGCGGACATAACCCTCGCCGCCGAAATCGCTCGACCGGTCGCGGAGCAATATTCCTCGGCGTTCGAGCGCCGCCACGATCTTTTTCGATCGTTCGCCGAAATAGACGAGCAAAAAATTGCCCGCGCTCGGAAACCACTTCACGCCTAAGCGCGCGAGGCCGCGCTCGAGTTCGCGTCGCCCGCGCTGTACTTCCCCAACCGTGCGCGCAATGAATGCACGGTCCCGCATCGCAGCCTCCGCAGCGGCAAGCGCCGCGACATTCACTGGATAGGGCGATTGCGCCTTCCGCATGGTCGCGGCCATTTCCGAATTCACAAAGATGCAGCCAAGGCGCAGACCGGCTTGTCCAGTCGTCTTCGAAAACGTCCGCGTGACAATCAGATTCTTCTGACGCCGGATCCACGGGATCACGGTGACGCCCGAAAACTCGAAGTAGGCTTCATCGATCACAACCATCGTCCGCGTGGCGGCTTTCAGAATCCGTCGCAGCTCATCATGCGACAGCAAGTTTCCTGTCGGGCTGTTCGGATTGGGGAGGAAGAAAACGCGCAGCCCCTCGCGCAACGCCGCCACCACATCGTTCCACGGAAAGCGCATTTGCGCATCGTATCGAGGAGCGATGATGCGCGCTCCAGCCAGCTCGGAATAGAAGCGGTACATCGCGTATGTCGGCTCGACGAAAAGCACTCGATCGCCCGATTCGACGAACGTGTTCACGACGAGGCTCAGCGCCTCGTCGGTGCCATTCGTCAGCAAAAGCTCTTCGGGCCGGACGCCGAAATACCGCGCCGCCTTGCGGCGAACCGTTTCCTGCTCGGGATAAGCGGAAATCGATGCGGCACTCAATTTTGCAAGCGCGCGGCGAACCGCGGGCGAGCATCCGATTGGATTTTCATTGAAGTCGAGGCGCAGCTTGTTGGTCCGGCCCTCGAGTGGCGGATGGTAGGGCCGCATCCGCTCGACCGCGCGCCGCACGGGAATCGCTTTCACTGGCGCACCTCGACGGAGCGCGCGTGCGCCTGCAAACCTTCCGCGCGCGCAAATTCTTGAACCACAGGTGCCAGACGCCGCACGCCTGCGCGTGAAACTTCCTGCACGCCGATGCACTTCACGAAATCAGAGACGGAAAGCCCGCCGCGCGTGCGCGCTGCGCCGCCCGTGGGCAGCACGTGATTCGTACCGCTCGCGTAGTCGCCAAAGGATTGCGTGCTCCAGTCGCCCAGTAAGATGCTGCCGGCTGAATCGATGCGGTCCAGCAGGCCGCTCGATCCGGCGGGCAAACTCAGGTGCTCGGGCGCGAAGCGGTTCACGAAGCGCGCTGCCACGGCCAGGTCGCGCGCTACAAGCGCCGCGCCATTTCTCTCAAGAGAGCGGCGAGCCAGATTCGTTTTCGGCAACTCCGAAAGCTGCCGCTCGATTTCGGCAGCAACCGCGCGAGCGAGCGGTGCAGACGTGGTGACGAAAAGCGAAATCGCGTCCGGATCGTGCTCGGCTTGCGCGATCAGGTCCGCCGCGATGAATCGAGCGTTGCCCCGCGTGGCAAACACGAGAGCTTCCGTCGGGCCCGCGAGCATGTCGATGGCGCAGTCGTTGCTCACGATTTTCTTCGCGGCCGTGACGAAACGATTGCCCGGGCCACAAATCTTGTCCACGCGCGGAATCGAGCGAGTGCCATAGGCAAGCGCCGCAATCGCCTGCGCGCCGCCCACCCGCGCGATGCGCCGCACGCCCAGCCGCTCTGCGGCAGCCAGCAACGCCGGGCCCGGTTGCGGGCTTGCGACGATGATCTCGCGCACCCCGGCCTCTTGCGCGGGAATCACGGTCATGAGCAGCGTCGAGACGAGAGAGAATCGGCCGCCCGGCAGATAGCAGCCGATCGACTCGATCGCACGCACTCGCTGCCCGGCGCGCACTCCGGGCTCGACTTCAATCGTCCACTCGCGCGGTTTCTGGGCGCGAGCCACCGCGCGGATGTTGCGCGCGGCGTGATCGATGGCGGCGAGAAACTGCTTCGAGACTTGCTTGCGCGCGGAGGAGAGCTCGGCGCGGGGAACCCAGACGTTCCGCGGACTCAGCGCGACGCGGTCGAGCCGCTTCGTCCACGCGAAGAGCGCTGCATCGCCACGGCGGCGCACATCGGCGACGATCCGCGCAGCGACGCGCTCCGCATCGCGGCTGCTCGCGCGGCGCGACGCGAGGACTTTCTCTTCGGCGGCGATTGTGAGCGGCAGAACGCGCATCAGTACACGACCTTGTTAAGTGGATACTCGACGATTCCCTCGGCGCGCGCTGCTTTCAGCTTGGGGATCAGCTGCCGCACAGTTTTCTCTTCGATGATCGTGTTGATGGCGACCCAGCCTGCATCGCTCAGCTGAGCGATGGTCGGATTCCGCAGCGCCGGGAGCGTCGCCAGCACTTTGTCGAGATCTTCGCGCCGCACATTCATCATCAGACCGACGCGGTTGTAGGCCTTGATGGCGCCGTCGAGCAGCAGCACGATGTTTTCAATTTTCTCGCGCTTCCAGGGATCTTTCCACGCGGCCCGATTCGCAATGAAGCAGGTGGCGGATTCGAGCAGCGTATCGACTACGCGCAGGTGATTCGCGCGCAAGGAAGAACCGGTCTCCGTGACCTCAACGATTGCATCCGCAAGCTGCGGCACTTTCACTTCGGTCGCGCCCCACGAAAATTCCACCCGCGCCTTGACTCCGTGTTTCGCAAGATATTTTTCCGTCATCTTGACGGCTTCGGTCGCGATCACTTTCCCCTCGAGGTCGCGCACGCTTTGAATCGACGAATCTTCGGCGACGGCGAGCACCCAGCGCACCCGGCCGAGGCCCGTTTTCGAGTACACCAGCTCCGAGACTTCCACCACGTCCGCGCCCGTTTCCTGAATCCAATCCTTGCCCGTGAGACCCGCATCGAGCGCGCCATTTTCCACGTAGCGCGCCATCTCCTGCGCGCGGACCATCATGCATTCGATCTCGGCATCGTCGATGCCGGGATAGTAGCTCCGCGAATTGACGGAAATCCGCCAGCCGGCTTTGGCGAACAGCTCGATCGTGGAATCCTGCAAACTTCCCTTGGGAACGCCCAGTTTCAAGCAGCTCATTGCTTCGTCCCTTTCCCGTAGAGTTCCTCCGGCGCGATCACACGCGCCTCGACCACGGCGGCCTCGCCGTCGCGCGCGAGCCGGCGAAAAAAGCAGCTGCGATAGCCTTCATGGCACACGGCGCCGCCTTCCAGTTCCGCGCGCACGAGCAGCGCATCGCGGTCGCAATCGACGCGCAGCTCGCGCAGTAGCAATTTCTGCCCGCTGGTCTCGCCCTTGGTCCACAGCTTCTGGCGCGAGCGGCTGAAAAACGTGACGAAGCCGGTCTGTTGCGTTTTCGCCAGCGCCTCGCGGTTCATGAATCCCAGCATCAAGACCTCACCATTGGTGGCGTCCTGTACGATCGCCGGAATCAGCCCGTTTTCCTTTTCGAAATCGAGTTCCATTCCATTCCCCCTAAGAAACAAAAAGCCCGCTGGCGTTTACCGCGCCAGCGGGCCGATGAGTGCAGTTCTTGTCGCTCGAACTAGCCACACCGCCGCGGGCACGGTTTCACGTGATGATGGTGGTGATGGCTATGGTGCGCCCGCAGCGGTTTCATGACGCTTCTGAAATTAAGCTACACAGCCATCTTTGTCAAGGGCGGAGTCCCGCAAAGGGATTCAGCGTTGATGTAGGACGAGCAGCAGTATAGCTAGAGGAAGCAACAGCACGACGGCCATGCAAATCCACGCGGACGCGTGCGCAAAGTTGAGCGTGTAGCCAATGCCCACCCGCTTCTCGACCAGCAGCGCGGAGTCGTCCTTGTTGAAGTAGAACACGCCGAACTTCCAATGCTCCTCTGGCACGCTGCTTCCGCTAGGCATGGCGATTGGCGCTGCTCTTCTAGCTGCGCTTTGGCCTTGTGCCTTGGCCGACCATGCGATCAGGAAGATCAACGCCAGCAGAAACGCGCCTGTCACGATCAAGACGGGCATGACTCCCGGGCTACCCGTGAGCGGAAGAAATCCCACCAGAGAGAAAATTGCGGCTAGGAAGTATTCCACGATCAGCAAGAAGATGCTGATTCGGTGCGCAAAGTCGCTTGCCACCGAACTTGTACCCGCGGCACGAGCGGAGCCTCTCAAACGGCTGATTGCAAATGAACTGATCGCGATAAGAGCGATGATCACCACGCCAAGAAGCAGCGGCCCATAAACGCCGGTCGGGGTGCGCGCGGACCATCCATTCGGCTGCCCGTCGATTCCCCAGTGGACCGGGAAGCGCGTCGGTATGTCATCCCATCGCGAGCGGAGATAGATGCCTACAGCCGCAAGGATCGCAAACGGGCCAACCTGCGCAATCCATCCGCCCGGCAGACGCGCCGCGCGGGGCCCTGCGTCGAAGCTCGAGTTCTGCGTACTCATACTGAGATTCTAGGAGTTTCGGACGCAACAAGGAGGTTCCACTGCGCGGGAACACCCAAGGAGTTACCACGTGGCCTATCTGAGTAAGTCTTCGAGCTGGACTTTGGCGTCGGTTTTTGCGTCGCGGTACTTCGCGATGACGGGCGTGTAGAGCGAAAGATTCCAATCCTTGCCGCGGCCGTGCGACATGGCGCGCGAACCGGCAACGACAACGGCATTCTCCGGAATCACGAGCGGCTCGTCGTCCGTCGCGCTGAAAATTTTACCAGTGACAATGTCGTAGACTGGCGTCGAGCGATTGAGAATCGTGCCCGTGCCGAGCACAGCGCGCCGCTTCACCATCGTGCCTTCATAGACTCCGCAATTTCCGCCGACGAGCACGTCGTCCTCGATGATGACCGGCATCGCACCGACGGGCTCCAGCACTCCGCCAATCTGCGACGCAGCCGAAACGTGGCACTTCTTCCCGATTTGCGCGCAGCTTCCGACCAGCGCATGAGAATCGATCATCGTGCCTTCATCCACGTACGCGCCTACGTTGACGTACATCGGCGGCATGCACGTGACGCCCTTCGCGATGTAGCAGCCGTCGCGAATGCTCGATCCGCCCGGGACGATGCGCACGCCCGATTCGGAGCTGAACTTCTTCACCGGGTATGTGGCCTTGTCGAAGAATGGCTGGCGCGTCGCGTCGATCGACATGTCGACAATCGCGCCCATCCGGAATCCCAGCAGGATGCCCTTCTTGACCCATGCGTTGACGCGCCAGCCGGTCGCGCGCGCTGCATCGGGCTCGGCGGCGCGAATCTCGCCTGCGTTCAGCGCGTCCTTGAATCGCTGAAACAGGCGCCGGTGCTCGTCGGTGTAGTGCGCCGGATTTTCGTCGAACAGCCGCTCGATCTCGCGGCTGATTTCAGCGCGCGGCATAGACCTGCTGCACTAGGCCGATCGCTTCGAGCGCGTTGCGGATCTTTGCGAGATTTTCCGGTTTCGGCGCAACGAGCGGCAGGCGGAAGACCGGTTCAAGCAGCCCCATCAGCGCCATCGCGGCTTTCACTGGACCGGGATTCGTTTCGATGAAGTTCACTTCCATCAATTTCGAATAGCGCCGATGAATCTCGCGCGCTGCGGCGAAATCGTTGGCCAGCGCCAGCTGGACGATGCGCGTCATCTCTGCCGGAATCTCGTTCGACGACACCGAAATCAGTCCCTTGCCGCCAAGCGCCATCAGCGGCAGCGTGATCGCGTCGTCGCCAGACAGCACCAGAAAATTCAACGGCACCATGTCCAGCACGACAGCCATCTGCGAAATGTTGCCGGAGGCTTCTTTCACGCCGACGATCTTGTCGATTTGCGCGAGCCGCGCGATGGTAGCCGGCTCGATGTTCACGCCCGTGCGCCCCGGAATGTTGTAGAGAATGATCGGCAGCGAAATCGCGTTGGCGATCGCCTTGTAGTGCTGGTAAAGCCCTTCCTGCGTTGGCTTGTTGTAATATGGCGCCACCGAGAGAATTCCGTCCGCGCCAAGCGCCTGAAATGCGCGTGCCATTTCGATCACGTGCTCGGTGTTGTTGCCGCCAGCCCCGGCCACCACAGGAACCTTGCGAGGTTTCGCTTCCTCGATCGTGATCTCGACGACACGCCGCTGCTCGGCGCTCGTGAGCGTCGGGCTCTCGCCAGTCGTGCCGCAGGGCACTAGAAAATTGATCCCGGCATCGATCTGCCGCCGCACCAGCCGCCGCAGCGCCTCTTCATCGAGCGACAAGTCCTTGCGAAACGGAGTCACCAGCGCCGTGCCGCATCCCGTAAACATTGCCCGCCTCCTTCCTAAGAAACGTACTCCAGTTCGTTCACGATCCCGCGAAAATCGAAAAACCCCTTTTTCCCGACGACCCACCGCGCCGCCCGCAGCGCCCCGCGCGCAAATCCCTCGCGGCTGCGCGCCGTGTGCCGGATCGTGATCGTGTCGGACGCGGAGTCGAAGCCAATCTCATGCGTTCCCGGGTGCGCGCCAGCGCGGCTTGCGCTCGTGTCGATCGGCCTGCTGTAACCATTCTGCTTCATGGTTTCGACCAGCGCCAGCAGCGTGCCCGAGGGCGCGTCTTTCTTCGTCGCGTGATGGATTTCCCACGCCCACGCGCCATATTCCTGTTGGCGCGCCATTCGCTTCGCCGCCTCCGCGACGATCTGCGAAAAGATGCTCACGCCGACTGAAAAATTGGGGCTCCAGACCAGGCCCGTTCCCGCTCGCTCGACCGCCTTCTTCGCGCGCTCCATTTCGTCGAACCATCCCGTCGTGCCGACCACGGTGTTCACGCCGAGCTGCGCAAGCCGCTCGATATTTTCCGGAGCGGTCGCTGGCGTGGAGAATTCCACCGCCGCATCAATGCCGCGGAAGTTTTCTCTGGTCAGCCCCTCGAAGTTCGCATTGTTGTCGATGTCCAGGCGCAGCCTCACGTCGCATCCATACTGCGGAGCCAGTTGCTCGATCAACCGGCCCATTTTTCCGTATCCAACGATCGCGAGGTTCATCTGCGCCCTTCTCAGGCTCTTGCCAAGAGCTTCTTTACCACATCCGCGTACATCGTGACCGCTTCCGCGATCTCCCGTTTCGAAATCCGCTCCTCGGCCGTGTGCGCCACATGAATGCTCCCCGGCCCAAGCAGCAGCGGCTCGCCCCAGCTTTTCCCGAACACGGGCACATCCGTCGCAAAGGATACAACCGTCGTCGGCATTCCATCGACGCTCTGAAAGCGCACCGGCGGGATCGAGAGAATTTCATCCAGTTGAGCGCGCGAGCCGACAGCGCGCGTGAACGCATCTCGAATCTCCTCTGGATCGCCCACCAGACGCACCATGATTTCCGCCTTCGCTGCGTCGGCGATCACGTTGGGCGCGCGTCCGCCCGAAAGAGTGCCGATATTCATCGTGCACGGGCCGAGAAGGTCGTCTTTCGGAAGCGGCACGCGGCGAATCGCTTCCAGCGCATCGAGCAGCGCATCGATCGCCGATTGCCCAAGCTCGGGATAGGCCGAATGTGCCATCTTGCCGCGCGCCACCACTTCGTAGCGCAGCACACCCTTTGACGCGAGCGCCAGCTTGTTCTCGGTGGGCTCGCCGTTCACGAGGTACTTCGAACCGCGAGGCGCTTGCGCCGCCACCGCCGCACCGGCGCTATTGCGCTCTTCGCCGACCACAAACAGCAGCGCGAAGTTCTTTACGCCCTCGGCCAGCAGTTTTTCAGCCGCTCCGATCATCGCTGCGATGATGCCCTTCGCGTCGCACGCGCCGCGGCCCCAGATGAATTCAGGATCCTCGCGCGAGGCGAAAAACGGCGGCACCGTGTCCATATGCGTCGAAAGCGTCACGCGCGGCTCGCCCCATATTGCCAGCACGTTGAAGCGCCTCGGCGCCACATCCATCTTTTCGACGCGCCCGCCCGTGCCCGCCGCAAGCTTCGACAAATAGTCGAGCAGGTAGGCTCCGACCTGGCCTTCGTTGTCTGTGATCGACTCGATGTCCACAAGCGCTCGAGTCAGCTCTATAAAGTTCATCGCTTGCCTGTTTGGGGATGGCGCGAAACCAGAGGGGAAGGATACGCGAGAGGACGGCTCGTGTCTTCACTCCTCGATAGCGCTCCATCCCAGTTTCCCAGGATGACAGTGGATAAGCCTTTCGGCCCATCCCCCAACCGTCCCGATTCAGCTATCGAAACGATTTCGGCGGAGAAAGCCGTTTCCAGGGCCCCTTTCGCCCGGCCGTCCGAAGCTGTTCGGAACCGCCGGCCCGGCTACTCGTGGCCTCCGCACCTCTACCAAGAACAATTTGAGTCTATCGGCGCGTTGTAGGCAAGTCAAGGAAGCCCACCGCGAAATCGTGGGTCAGTTTCCCTTGAATGCATCAAGCGAGAAATGACCAAGTGAAAGCCCGTCCATCGATTGGCTGGCTTCGCCTAGTCCTTGGGCGCGACGTCGCGGGACTGGATGAGCCATTGACCGTTGACGCGCACGATTTCGTTGATTTCCCGCCCGGCGGCAGCCACGCGAACAGGCACATTCGGACCCTGTGCGCCGAAGACGGTTTGCCAATAGCCCTCTAGGCGCGCGTGGTCCTTGTCGACGAACTCAAGATAGGTGTTCATCTCCATGTGGTACATGGGCGGCCTTTTTTCGCCCTTGGCCTCGGCGTCCGCGGAGCGTTGGCGAAGATCCGCAATCATTTTCTTGAGCGCATCGTGTCCCTTCACGGCGTTCGACGCGCTGCCGAATTGACCGTCCGGCGTATATGTGGCCGCGTAAGCATCTGGGTTCTCCGTGTCGAGGGCGCGCGTGTACTGCCACATCAGCCTGTCGATTTGCGCGCGGTCTGCTTCTCGCTGCGTACTGTTTCCCCCGGCCGCGACGCGCGAGCCCAGCAACGCCACAAATAGAAGCGCAACGACGCCGACAGTGACGCCAGCGAAGACTTTCTTCATCATCTGACTCTCCTTTTTGGCAACGAAGCGCACGGTCACATGTTTTGCGAATGGGAGACGTGACCGGGCCGAGATTCTGTACCCAACGAATGAGAAAGTACATCACGATCATTGACTGCGAACTCGAATTTGCCGGACATGTCCGGCAAACGCGTTCGCCAACGCGATGCAGCGGATGGGAATCATTCGGTCTCGCTGTATCTTAGGAAACCCGTGTGGTGTCAGCTCTTCCGGGCACAAAGCGTCTCCAGTCGCCGGAGGACTTGGTGTACCCTATGCCCGCTCTATACACCTCGTAATGAAACGCGAGTCTCGCTCGAAAACGACAAATGAAATGGGGGGACTTCCGATGATTCGGATCATTTGCAAGTGGATCGTGCTCTCGGCCGCACTGCTGGCGCCCGCGGCGACGCTGGCGCAGGTCGCCTGCACGCGCGACGGCCTGCAAGCTGCAACGAATCTTTATCTCGACGCGCAAACCAAGGGCGATCCTTCAGGCATGCCGCTCGCGACTGGGCTTGGCTATATCGAAAACATGCAGGTCGTCGATATAAAAACGGGCGTGATTCAGAAGCCGATGAAGATCGATTTTCATCGCACTTTGATTGACCCGTCGACCTGTCAGTCGTTTACCGAAGTGATCGTCACGGACAAAAGCCACCCATACGTCCTCGGCACGCGCCTCCGGATCAATCACGACAAAATCGTCGAAATGGAATCGATGGTCACGCAGCAAGGCGACTGGCTCTTCAATGCCGATAACTACATGAAGTGGTCGCCCAACGAAAATTGGGGCGTGATTCCGGCAGGACAGCGCGATAGCCGCGACACGCTCGTTGCTGCGGCCAATGCGTACCTCGATGCGTTCCTCGAGAAGAAGACCGATCTCGTGCCGTGGGGATATCCGTGCGAACGGACCGAAGGCGGCCTCCGCACTGGCAAGGAGGCGCCGGACGACACCTGCGCGGTCGGCGTACCGTCGGGCGTCAACATCGTCGCGCGGCGCTTCATCGTCGACGACACGATCGGAGCGGTAGTCGCGTTTTGCACGTTCGGCGTCGGCGGATTGCCGGATACTCACCTGTTTCGCGTCGAGAACGGCAAGCTGCGCTTCGTGCATACGCTGACGCACGTGCCGGCGGGCTATCAGATTCGGCTTAGCAATGGCCGCACGGTCGGGCCCAACGGCCAGCCCGCCAGCTCGGCACCCAATAGCGCGCCGCCCGGCAAACAGCAATGAACTGAGTCGGACTCCCGGATCGAAAGAGCGGAAGAATTCTGGATGCGGCGTTGTTGCACGCCAGCCTTCTCGAAGAAGGTTTGCGCTGTTATCATCTTCCGCTTGACCAACCACAAAAAAATGATCATCGACTCGCACCAGCATTTCGTTCGTCTCGCCCGCCACCCGGAAGTGGAGGGCTTTCGTCAATCACAACTCGCCGGAAAAAATCCGGATGCGCTCCCCAAAATCTCCGATGCCGATGTCGCGAAGAGTCTTGAGCAGGTGTTGAGCTTGATGGTTTCGCGCAACATCGACGTTGCGTTCGCGTCTCCCCGCGCGAAGGCGATGGCGACGCACGAAGGCACGGTGGAGCAGAACGCCGTCTGGGCCGATCTGAACAACGGACTCATCCTTCGCGCCTGCCAGTTGAATTCCGGGCGATTCGTGCCGGTCGGGATGCTTGGTCAACATCCGACTTGTCCGTCCGAGCAGGTGGCGAAGCAGATCGAGCGCTGGGCCAACGAAGGATTCGTCGCATTCAATTTCGATCCCGACGGCACCGGCGGCCGCTGGCAAAATCCGCCCTTCACGGGAAAGCACAACTATCCGGTGTTCGAAGCAGCGCAGGCCTTGGATGTCCCGCTCGTGCTGCACGGCAGCGAGTCCATCAACAAGAACTTTCCGCACACGGCCGTTCAGTATCTGGTCGCCGACATAACCGCCTTCGTGCAGCTCACGATGGCGAAGGATCTATTTCGGGATTTCCCGCGTCTGCGATTTCTGATCCCGCATGCCGGCGGCGCGCTGCCTTGCCAGATCGGGCGCTGGAGGGCGATCGCGAAGTACAACAGCTGGTCCAGTCCCGACGAGATCCTCGGCAACGGCAACGTGTTCGTCGACACGTGCGTGTACAACCATCTGAACATGCGGATGCTGTTCGAAGCGGTGCCGCTCGACAACATCCTGTTCGGCTCGGAATGCGACGGCGCGTTTCCCGGCGTAGTCAACGAGGAGACCGGGGATCACTATGACAATACGCGCCGCTACGTCGACGATTCGAAGCTCACGAGCGCCGAGAAGGACCGCGTATACGCCGCCAACGCCCGGCGCGTCTATCCGCGGGCAAGCCGCTGGCTCAAAGCGTAGCTGCTTCGCGGGTGATCCTACACTTCCGATTCGTTGGCTAACCGAGCAGCTTCCTCGCGTCGGTTGGGCTTCTCTGGCTACCGAGTTAATCGGGACGCTCATCGATTCTTCGCTCTGGACAAATCGGCCCCGCACGTAGTGAAATCCTCGCAACCGTTTGAGAGATCGAGAGGGCAAGTCACAGATATCCGGATATGCGGAGGGACCTATGCGTAGGGTACTGACGTATGCGCTGGTAGCCATCGCCGCAATGCTGACGGCGAGTTCAGCGTTTGCGCACAATTCGTTCGCGATGTTCGACCAGTCGAAGACGGTGACGATCCAAGGCACCGTGAAAGATTTCCGGTGGACGAATCCCCACGTTTTCATTCAGCTGCTGGTGAAGAATGAAGACGGCACCGAGGATGAGTGGAGCATTGAAATGACGAGCCCGGAACATCTGGTGCGCGTCGGGTGGAAGCCCGGGACGTTGAAGCCCGGTGACAAGATTACGCTGAATATTCATCCCATGCATGACGGCGTCAAGGGCGGTCAGTACCTCTCTGGCATCGGACCGGATGGGCAACCTCTCATCGGCACGCCAACACCATCGCAAGGTCAAGCCAAATGATTCGGCCGCGGCTGGCACTCGTCGCGGCGATTTTCCTGTGCTGCGCGGGCACTTTAGGTGCGCAAACGCGAATGCCGGATTGGAGCGGCCAGTGGGAGATTGTCGGCGCGACGCCCAATGCATCTGGAGGAATGGTGCAGTCGCTCGATGAGGTCCTCAAGACAATGCAATGGGGACCGCCGAACAATCCCGGAACGCAGGCCATAGTAGCTGAGTTCCAGGGGATAATTCGTAAACGTCTTGAAGCAATCCGTAGCGGAACAGATCCAGGAGGCGCATCCGGGCCGACTTGCACGTTCGGATTTCCAATGGTGATGCTCGATTCACCCCTAATGTTCGAGGCTTTGCCGACGCCAAAGGAGACAGTTCTGATCTTCTCGGGCCGGGAGGTCCGCCACGTTTACACAGACGGACGGCAGCACACGCCGAAGGACGAACTATGGGCCACGCCCTGGGGTGACTCGATTGGCCATTGGGAAGGGCAGACGCTCGTCATGGATACGATCGCGGTCAAATCCCCTTTTAGCGGCATTCCTCCGGGGAGGATACCCGTTATCGCCATCGGGGCGCGACTTGAACAGGAGGTGATCACCTTTTTGAGTCCGGAGGCGCAGTTCATCGAGAGGATCCACATGCGCGACAAGGATCATCTGGAGGATCAGATGACCGTCATCGATCCGGCCAGTCTCACTGCGCCATGGCACTTGAGCCGCACGTATCAGCGGGTGGCACACCTGCATCGCATGGTCTACGAGGACTGCGAGGGCGAGGACCGCAATCCCGTCGTCAATGGGCATTACACGATTGTGCCGCCGCCGTCGCATACCCTTGGGTCTACGCCCGCGCCGATAAACGCACCAGCTGGCCAGCCGACTGCTCCCAACTAGAATTCCCGGGGAAGGTGACGCGAGATGATTCGACGAAAATTGACGCTTGCGATCGCGATCGTGGCCGGGTGCGCCGCGGGCGTTGCCGCCACGGGCCAGTCGACGACACTCCCCGATTGGAGTGGCCAGTGGGAAAACGTCGGCGGGACCCCGGATGCAACAGGCGGATTCAACCAGTCCCTCGAACAGGTTCTCAAAGAAATGGAGTGGTCGCCGCCGCTTAACGCCGCCACAAAGGCGAAAGTTGACGCGATGCAGGCGGGCGAACGCAAGAGGCTCGAGGCCGTCGCACGTGGAGAGAATCCCGCGGACGCCTTCACGGCTTGCACGTTCGGCTATCCGGGCCTGATGCTCGACACGCCGCTGATGTTCGAGGTGCTGGCGACGCCGAAAGAAACGGTGCTAATTTTCTCCAGCCGCGAGATTCGCCACATCTACACGGATGGGCGCCCGCACACCCCAAAGGACGATCTTTGGGCGACGCCGTGGGGCGATTCAATCGGCCATTGGGAAGGCGATACGCTCGTGATGGATACGATTGCGGTGAAAGATGAATATGGTCCCCCGGACGCAGGTAGCTCCGTGTCCGCGTTCGGAGACGTGGAGGGATTCCTGACGATCGGCATTCTGACCCAGCAGGCCCATTTCATCGAGAGAATGCGGATGATCGACCCAGGTCATTTGGAAGATCAGATGACCATCGTCGACCCCGCCAATCTCACAGCGCCCTGGCACATGCGGCGCACCTACGAACGGGTGCAACATGTTCACCGCATGGTTTACGAAGATTGCGAGGGCGAGGAGCGCAATCCCATCGTCAACGGAAAGTTCACGCTCGCGCCGCCGCCGTCGGAGACGCAGCAACCGACGCCCACGCCGCAGCCGGCACCAGCGGCGAAGACTGCTCCGCCCGCTCAGTCCCCTCCTCAATAGCTTTCCATCTAATTGCGCGTGAACGGCGCTAATCGGGCATGTGCGGGAATAAAGCGCGGCCTCCCTTGCCTCGGGAGCGCAAGCCGTACGACGGACGGCGAGCTCGCGTTACAATGCTTCGCCGGAACGAATCATGTCGACACTGGACCTGTCTCCGCTCTTTACGCCCTTTGCGATCAAGGGCCTGACGCTGCCAAACCGCTTCGTGATGCCCGGGATGCAGCGTCAGTGGTGCGACGACGGCGTGCCGCAGCCGCGCCTGGCCGAATACTACCGCCAGCGCGTCGAGGGCGGCGTCGGACTCGTCATCACCGAGTCGTGCGCTGTCGATCATCCTTCCTCCACCCAGACGCCGATGTTCTGCCGGATCAACCACTCAACCATGAGCGCGTGGGAGCGCTGCTTCGAAGCGGTGAACCGCGCCGGCGGGCGCATGTTCCTGCAGCTGTGGCATGAAGGCGCAATCCGAAAGGAAGGCGGCGACGGCCCCTATTCGCAGTTCCCGACTTTGAGCCCCTCCGGGTTGGTTCACGCGGGCAAGCCCAACGGGCGAGCCGCGACGCTCGAAGACCTGGATGCGATCCGCGACGCGTTTTTGCGGGGCGCGCTTGCAGCAAGAGAGATCGGCGCCGCCGGCGTGGAGGTGCATGCCTGCCACGGCTACCTGCTTGACCAATTTCTGTGGGCCGAAACGAACCGGCGCACCGACGGTTATGGCGGCGACGATATTCGCGCGCGCGTTCGGTTCCCGGCGGAAATCGTGGCTGCGATACGCGACGCGTTGGGCGACGAGTTCCCCATTTCGTTCCGCTTTTCGCAGTGGAAGGAGGTCAACTACAAAGCCCGCATCGCGCCAACCCCGGAAGATCTGCGGACGATGCTGACCATCCTGCGAGCCGCGGGCGTGGACGTTTTTCATGCGTCGGCTCGCTATTTTTGGGTTCCTGAATGGCCGGATTCAGATTTGGGCCTCGCCGGTTGGACGAAGTCCATGACCGATGCGCCCGTCATCGCGGTGGGAAGCGTCGGCCTGGATACAGACGTGATGGACAACTTCTTCGGCAAAGAGGCAAAGTCCACGGGCGAAGTAGGCCTGCAGGAGCTGCTGCGCCGCTTCAACAATCGCGAGTTCGACTTGATTTCGGTCGGACGCAGCCTAATCGGCGACCCGGAATGGGTGAACAAGGTGCGGGACGGCCGACTCTCTCAAATCCGCATGTTCACGAAGAAAGACGTGATCGGTGATCTGGAAGTCGAAGGTTTCGTGGCTGAAGCCCACGAGACCTGAGATTCGTCCTGCCTTATCCTTCCAACGCTTTCTACGCGCGGACACCCTCGTTGCGAGATGCGTATCACTCGTGACTGGCAGCGCATGTCCATGAACACTCGCTCGTTCAATCCGCAGGCGCCAGAACTGCCACGCGCTCGCTTAAGAACAGCTCTTGCGTCGGATCGACGACAAGCCACAACAGCATTCCCGTGCCGAGCGCCACTACCATCGGAATCAAGGGAGCGCTGTAGCTTCCAAAGTGTCCCACCAAGTATCCGAACGCGATCGACGACACGGCCGAAGCTGCGTTCGCAGCGGTATTTGCGAATCCGAGGACCGCACCAGCGTGCCGCGAACTGAGATCCACGCAAACCGCACACAGATTGGGTTGTTGGAAAGTGATCCCGCCGTATACCAGCGCCAGGAAAATCAGCGCGGCAGTGTTGTTCCTCGTCGATATGGTTGCAATCAAGAAAACCCCCGCTACGGCCAGCCCGGCCACTCCCACCACGCGGCGGCCGGCTCTTAGACCGAATCTGCGGACAAGCCAGTCGCTGGTGAGCCCGCCCAAACCGTTCGCACACGCTCCAACGATGTACGGAAGCGCGGACAGCACAAGCTGTCCCTCGCTGAATCCGCGGTCCCTGACCAGATACGTTTGAAACCAGGATTGAAAAAAAGACAACGCATAGACGTAGCACGCAGCGATGGCCATGAGGCGCCACAGGTTGGCGCTGCGCAGCGCCGCTCCCCACGGTAATCCGTGATGCTGACGGGCGGGACTCCCACCGCCTAGCTCCGCCAGTTCTGCCTCAGAGACGCCTGCTTTTTCCGCGGGCGAATCTCGGTACCACCAATACCAGACGGCGCCCCAGATCACGCCTAGGAATCCAAACAGATAAAACGACGCGCGCCATCCGTAGTACGCTTGAACTGGAACCACCAGCAGAGGCGCGATCGCACCTCCAATCTGGCTGCTCATCCAGACGATTCCCCATGCGCGAGCCCGGTCCCGGGCAGGAATCCAGCGCCCGATAACGACCGAGACATTGGGATACGCGCCGGCTTCTCCCATGCCGAAGCAAAACCGCACCAGAAGCAAAATCGAGTAGCGGTACACGGCGCCGGTGAACGACGTGAACGCTGACCACCACAGCACGATTCTGGTGAGCACCCGCCGTGCGCCGCTGCGATCACCCATCACGCCACTGGGAATTTCGAACGCGCTATACGAAACGAAAAATACGCTGGTCACCCAGCCCCAGGCTTGGGGACTAATGTGCAGGCTATCCTGCATTCGCGGGCCCGCCACTGCGATGCAGACGCGGTCTAGATAGGTAATGACGGAAAGCAGCGACACTAGTCCGAGGACACGGTGCTGATATTTCACGATGTTGGCGGGATTCTCTCACATCTGTGGAAACAGCGCCCGTTGAATGAGGAATGCGGTTGGCTGAAGAAAGGTTTTAGCCGGTCTTGTGGCCGCGGAGTATCGCGCTCCGCGCGGGAGCGACGCTGATTGATCGGCGTGGCCGACTTTTGCGGGCTACGTGCTGAGCCTCGGAATCCCCGCGGATGCCGTTGCCTAGCTCCCGTTGAGTTCTGCCCTCTTTCCGCGTTCCCGCGTTGTGGATACAGCCGTGCTCGCGTGATAATGGTGGCCATGACATCTCCCACAGCATCCGCTAAAGGACAATTTGCCCAGGCACTCGAATTCGACCGAACCCTCGACCGTCTGGCCGAAATCGCGGTGCGCTCCGGACTAGGCCTGGCGCCGGGACAAGAGCTCTTGATGACGGCCACACTCGATGCGGTCCCGCTCGCGCGTCGCATCGCGGAACATGCCTACAAGGCCGGAGCCTCCCTTGTCACCACGTTGTTTGCCGATGAGCAATCCGCGCTGCTCCGTTTTCATTACGCTCCGGATGCCAGCTTCGATACTGCCCCATCGTGGCTCTACGAAGGCATGGCCCAGGCATTCCGCAACGGAGCCGCGCGGCTGGCGATCACAGGCAACGATCCTTCGCTGCTCTCGAAGGAAGATCCCGAAAAAGTGAGCCGGATGAATCGAGCAACCTCGAAAGCATACCGTCCAGCGCTGGAGCTGATCACGCGCCACGAGATCAACTGGACCATCGTAGCGAGCGCCACTCCCGCGTGGGCGGCGGCCGTGTTTCCCGGCCTTCCGCAGGACGAAGCGCTGGCCCGGCTTTGGAACGCCATCTTCGCCGCGTCGCGCGCGGACCAGCCGAATCCGGTGGCCGCGTGGAAAAAGCACGACGCGAATTTGCACGCTCGTGCCGACCGGCTCAACGAAAAGCGCTATTCGGCGTTGCACTTCCGCGGACCGGGCACGGATCTTCGTGTAGGTTTGGCCGACGATCATCTATGGCTGGGCGGAGGCACGAGGGCGGGGAATGGGCGCTACTGCATTCCCAATATTCCAACCGAGGAAGTTTTCACCGCGCCGCACAAAGATCGCGTGGAAGGCCATGTGACCAGTACGAAGCCGTTGTCGCATCAGGGCACGATGATCGAAGAGATTTCCGTTCGATTTCAGGCGGGGCAGGTTGTGGAAGCTCGTGCCACGCGTGGAAACCAGGTCCTGCAGCGCATGATCGAAACGGACGAAGGAGCAGGGCGGCTCGGCGAAGTCGCTCTGGTGCCGCACTCGTCGCCGATTGCATCGAGTGGACTGCTGTTTATGAATACGCTTTTCGACGAAAACGCCGCCTGCCACATTGCTCTTGGGCAGGCCTACAGCACCTGCCTGAAGAACGGCGACAGCCTCACGCCAGACCAACTGGCGGCGCACGGTGCAAACAAGAGTCTGATCCACGTCGACTGGATGATCGGATCCAACCGCATCGATGTGGATGGCGTCAGCGCGGCTGGCAATCTCGAGCCTCTCATGCGCGCCGGAGAGTGGGTCTAGACATCACTCACGACTCCCCTCATTCGAGGGTTTCCGCCGCGGGCCCGAAGCACGTCATCGCCTTCCCCAGAATGCGAACACGACCGCTCCCATGAGGCAGAAGAACGAAACCGCGTAGTTCCAGCGAATTCGTTCGCCGAGATAGAACCAGGCGAAACCGACGAACACCGTGAGCGTAATGGTTTCCTGGATGATCTTCAGTTGGTATCCGGTGAAAAGGCCGTAGCCGATCCGGTTGGCGGGCACTTGAAAGCAATACTCACCGAACGCAATCAGCCAGCTCACGACGATCGCCTCGATCAGCGGCGCGGACTTGTGCTTCAGGTGGCCGTACCACGCGACCGTCATGAAAACATTGGAAATGCACAGCAAGAGGATTGTGAGCATGCGCGATCATAAATCGCGGCTTCCAGATCGGGCAACGGCCATCGCCGCAGGCTTCGGACCGTGGCTTTTCCGCGCGGAATTTGTATGATGGTGCGCCATGATTTCTTCAATCGTTAGCAGAGAGATTTTTTTTCGTCCCAGATGACACGCGCGACCAATCGAAATCAGCGGCGGAACAGCCCGCGTGGCGCGGATCCCGCGAATTTCACGCCGTTTTTTGCCTATCGCGGAGGTTCGTCCGGCAAACAAGAACTATTGTGCGAAAGTGTCGCACTCAGCCATGTCGCCGAATCCGCAGGCACGCCGGTCTATGTGTACAGCCGCTCGAGCATCGAAGTGGCGTATCGCACGCTCGATCGGGCGTTCGGCTCCCTTCCTCACACCGTCTGCTACGCGGTGAAGGCCAATTCGAATCTTTTCGTCCTGAGCATCCTCGCCGGTCTGGGCAGCAGCTTCGACATCGTCTCGGGCGGCGAGCTCGACCGTCTCCGTCGGATCGGCGTGCCCGGCGATCGCATTGTTTTCTCTGGCGTCGGCAAGACGCCCGAGGAGATTCGCGAGGCAATCCGCTATTCCGTCGACGGCTCGACCGGCAGCGGAATCCTGCTTTTCAATGTTGAGTCCGGCGCCGAGCTCGATGTGTTGCTGGCGGAGGCGGCGCGGCACGTCTCCGCGGGCGGCGCGCGGCCATCGGTCTCGATTCGTGTGAATCCCGACGTGATGGCCGGCGGCCATCCGCACATTGCGACAGGCGCTCGACATCACAAGTTCGGTGTGGACTGGCAGGAAGCGCGCCGCCTCTATCTCGCGCACAAGGACTCGCGGTGGATTGTGTGGCGTGGGATCAGCGCGCACCTCGGTTCGCAAATCTTCAGCCTCACTCCCTATCGCCAGGCGCTCACGCGCATCGCTTCGTACGTGCGCGATCTCGCGTTGAATGGAATTTCCCTTGAGATTATCGATATCGGCGGCGGGCTGGGCGTCCGCTACATGAAGGAAGCGCCGCTTGTTCCCGCGGAATACGCGCGCGCGCTCGCGAAAATCGTTAGGCCGCTCAGTTGCCGTCTGCTGATCGAGCCGGGCCGGGCGCTCGTCGGACCTGCAGGAGTGCTGTTGACGCGCGTGCTGTATCTAAAAGAGACGCGCGGCAAGACCTTTGTCGTCGTGGACGCCGCGATGAACGATCTGATTCGTCCCGTGTTGTATGGCGCCACGCACGCGATCACACCGATAATTCGCGACCGCTCGGCTGCGGCGAAGATGAAGCGAGTCGATGTCGTGGGCCCCGTATGCGAATCGGGAGATTTCTTTGCGCGCGATTGGCCTCTCGCGCCGGTCAAGGCGGGCGACGTGCTGGTTGTCTGGACGGCCGGGGCCTACGGCTTCGTGCAATCCTCCAACTACAACGCGCGGCGCCGGGCGGCGGAAGTTCTCGTGGACGCCGGCAATTTTCGCGTCGTGCGGCGGCGCGAGACGTATGATGATCTCGTTCGCGGCGAGGAGTCCTAGGAACCCGCGTCCTCCGAGGAAATCGACACGATGTTCCTCTTTCCTGCTTTCCTGAAACTGGCCGGGCGCCCTTGCCTGGTCGTCGGAGCGGGACCGGTCGCGCAAGAAAAGATCGAAGGCCTGCTTCGGACGGGCGCCGAGATCCGCGTCGTCGCGCCGCGCGCCACTCGGGAGATTCAAGCCTGGGCGCGCGCGGCCAAAATTCGCTGGCACGCCCGAAAGTTTCGCGCGTCCGATTTGCGCGGCGTTTTTCTGGTCGTGGCCGCCACTTCTTCTCCAGAACTTCACGCCCAGATTTACAAGCAAGCGCGGCGGCGCGGCGTGCTCTGCAACGTCGTGGACGATCCCGAACATTGCGATTTCTACTATGGCTCGGTCGTGCGCCGAGGCTCTCTGCAAATAGCGATTTCGACGGGCGGCCACAGCCCCGCCCTCGCGCAGCGCCTGCGCAAGCGCTTCGAGCGCGAGTTCAGCGAGGAGTACGAGCACTGGCTCGAAGAGCTCGGTACGGCGCGCAAAAGACTCTTCGCAAAGTCCATTTCGCCGGAACGCCGCAAGGCTCTGCTGCACCGTTTGGCGAGTGAATTCTCGTTCGATGCATTTCTTCGCCGCCGCAAACGCAAGCGAAAATAGCGCGTGCCGATGTTAAGGTCTCGTAAACGTGGGAGCGAAAGACGAAATGAATCAACCAGTTGCGGGGATTCGGAAGACGAATTGATTCAATCGATAAATCGACGAACGCGCCGCGAGTTTCCTCTGCTAGAGTGTCTGCATTCGCCGATGCGGCTGGGTCGCGGCATTCCCCCCCACCCAAACCTTCCGAGGCCCAGCCGCTCGCCGAGCTACTTGAGGGGCCTCAGCTAGAAATTCCCCGCCGCTTACGATTCAGCATCGCTCCCGCGTGCTGCGCCGCTTCGTTGACCAGGAAACCCATCTTCGGATGCGCCGGTTCGAAATCCACATGAAATCCCTGCTCGCGCAGTTCTTCCGACGTGACCGGCCCAATCGAGCCGACGACCATAGCCCCAAAGCCGCGCCGCAGCTCCTGCTCCTTGCCCATTTCCTTCGCCATCCGCAGCAGGTGGACGATTTGAACGGAGGTTGTGAACAGCGCCATGTCGATTTCGGCCCGTGCAATCGCTTCGACGGCCGCCCGCAGCGGCCCGGTATCCTCCGGCAGCGCCCACTGATACACTGGCACCCGCGTGACACGCGCGCCGCGCTCGGCGAGTCCGGCGAGCAATTCGGGATTCGATTCGCCGTACTCCTGCACAGCAACGCGCCGCCCTGCAAGCGGTAGGGAATCTTTCTTTTCGTCGAGTGTGCGCAGCAGGTCGCGCCAGGTGTTCGGCTCGGGTACCGCGATCGTCACCGGCACCCCCATCTCCTTGAGCGCCGCAACAGGCTTCGGTCCACGGGCCACCACGGCAATCTTCCGCAGGGCCGCGGCAAACTGCTCGACCGGGTAGATCGTCTCGACCACGCGTGCCAGCGCCCGCGTGCCCAATCCGGTCAGGAAGATAACAATGTCGAATTCTCCTGCGGCGAGCGCTCGTGCGAACGCCAAGGCTTCCGTATTGGACTCCAGCGGAACTTCGCGCATCGACGGCGCCACCATCGCACGGCCGCCGTGGTTTTCGATGAGCTTCGCCATCTCTGCCGCGCGCCTGCTTTCGAGCGAAAGCACGCGCAGTCCATGCAGACCGCCCTTCTTGGTTGCCTCTGTCATCTCGAAGCTAGTGCCGGAAATGCCGCACACCGGTGAACACCATCGCCATGCCCATCTTGTCGGCCGCCGCAATCACGTCTTCGTCGCGCACAGAGCCGCCCGGCTGGATCACGGCCGTCGCGCCCGCCTTGCCCGCCTCTTCGACGCCGTCCGGAAACGGAAAGAACGCGTCGGATGCGACTACGCTGCCCGCCAGCGAAAGCCCCGCCGTCGCGGCCTTGATCACCGCTATCTTCACCGAATCGACGCGGCTCATCTGTCCCGCGCCCACACCGACGGTGTAGCCTTCGCGCGCGAAAACAATGGCGTTCGATTTGACGTGTTTCGCCACCTTCCACCCGAAAAGCATCGCGCGCACTTCGGCAGCCGTGGGCGCCCGCCGCGTCGCCACCTTGAGGTCCGCCTCGGTGAGCTCGTGGCGGTCCGCCTCTTGCACGAGCATGCCTCCCGCGATCGGCTTGAACGCAAGCGCTTCGTCGCCCGTTCCGCCCGGCATTTCGAGCAGCCGCAGATTCTTCTTGGACGCAAACGCCGCTACCGCCGCAGGCTCGTAGCCCGGCGCGACGATGCATTCGACGAACAGTTTCGCCACTTCCTCCGCCGTCGCCACGTCAATCACGCGATTGAACGCGAGCACGCCGCCGTACGCGGAAACCGGATCGCAGGCGAACGCCTTCAAGTATGCCTCGCGCAGCGATTCCTGCTCCGCCGCGCCACATGGATTGTTGTGCTTGATGATTGCGACGGCGGGCCGGTGAAACTCGCTGACCAGTGCCGCCGCAGCGTCGAGGTCCACCAGGTTGTTGTACGAGAGTTCTTTGCCCTGAAGTTGCTTCGCGCCGGCGAGTCCCATCGCCGGGCGCCCCGCCGGCGCATACAGCGCTGCTGCTTGATGCGGGTTTTCTCCGTAGCGCATGGGCTGTTTGCGCTCGAGCGCGATGTGAATCCGCTCCGGCAGTTTTTCGAGCGCGCCAATCGACACGCTGCCATTCGCCGCGAGCCGTTCCAGCTCGGTTGCGATCTCGCCGTCATAACGAGCGGTCCGCGCGTAAGCTTTGCGCGCAAGAGAAAGACGTGTCGCGAGGCTCAGCTCGCGCTTTTCACGCAGCTCGCGTACGATCGCCGGATAGTCCGCGGCATCGGTCACCACCCCCACGCTCTGAAAATTCTTTGCTGCCGACCGCACCATCGCCGGCCCGCCGATATCGATGTTCTCGATCAATTCTTCCGCCGTCACTCCCGGCTTGGCCGCCGTCGCCGAAAACGGATAGAGATTCACGACGACCAGGTCGATTGGGCCGATCCCGTGTTCAGTCACCTGCTTGCGGTCCTCGGCCTTTCCTCGCTGAAACAAAATCCCGCCGTGAACTTTCGGGTGCAGAGTCTTCACGCGCCCGCCGAGCATTTCCGGCCAGCCGGTCAGCTCAGCCACATCGCGCACGGCGATTCCCGCGTCGCGGAGCAGCTTCGCCGTGCCTCCAGTCGATACGATTTCGATCCCGAGCGATGCGAGTTCCCGCGCCAAATCGGCCACTCCGGTCTTGTCATAGACGCTGATCAGCGCCCGTTCGATCGCCACCGCTGCGCCTCCCGAATGAGCTGGATTGAAGAGAGCGGCCAGTGTAAGCGTTTGCGGAGAATTTCGGAAGAGGATCGGAAACGAAGGAGAATCAGCTCGAGACGCGGGCTTTCAGTTTCACTCGGCCGCCTTCGATGCTGACGCTGTATTCCACCTCGCGGCCGCCCTTGTCCTGCAGGTCCTTCGTTTTCTGCTGAACGAATCGTTCGAAGTCCTTCAGACTGGGCGCTCCAGCGCTTTCGCCGGTTTCGGCGCGCGCGGCAATCAGTTTGTCGTAGAGCGTCTGAATCTTTTCGCCCTCGTTCTCAGGATCGGAGAACGAAAGCGCGAAGGCAGCTGCGGCCCGGGCGACATCGGCGGCGCGTGACCCTCCCGAAGCCGCTGCGCCCGAATCCTGCGCCGCTTTGCGCGCACGCTCGGCCTCGATGGCTTTTGCCGCCGCGCCGTAGTGATGCTGCTGCGTGCCGGTTTCCTTCTGCACCAGCTTCTTCCGCCACATGTCCTGATATTTGGCGTAGGTTTGCGCGATGTTGTTGAACCGGAACCGTTGCCCGAAGCTCAAATCGCCGAGGCGCTCGTTGTAGCGGCGGATCAGGTTGTCGACGCGCCACTGCGTGTCCGCGGGAGGCCGCGGACGCCCGCCGCCGAAGAACTGTTCGTACTCGATCTTCAGCGTGCGGATATCGCGCTCGATTTGGCTCAGATCTTCGTCAATAGTGGCCATGGCGGTGCCCGGCCGGGCGAGATTCCAGCGTAAGTTGGCTGGCTGGCGGCGTCAACCGCAGCGCGTCCGGGCTTGTCGCAAGGGGAAATCCCGCCGCGAAGACCCACCGGTTGCGCCCCTTTGCGGACGCATGTTCAAATAGGCGCCGATGCCTGCAGCGGGACAAATCGCCGCGAAATCTCAGAAAAGGGGAGAGTTGACTTCCCGCCTCCGCGAAATTCCCTCCGTCGATCAGTTGCTCAGCCGCCCGCGGCTCGTCGCCCTAGCCGCATCCGCGGGGCGCGGCGTCGTGACTCAAGTTGCTCGCAGCGTGCTCGGCGAACTGCGTGCGCGGCTAGTAAAAGGCGGTGGGGCCGGGCCGGCCCAGGTTGTCACCGACAGTGAGGCGATCGAATCCCAAGTCGCCGCCGCAGTCGAAGCGCTGCTCGCTCCGTCTCTTCGCCGCGTAATCAACGCCACCGGCGTCGTCCTGCACACGAATCTGGGCCGCTCGCCGCTCGCACCGGCAGCCGTCACCGCCATTGCCGAAAGCGCGCCGCGCTACTCGAATCTCGAATTCGACATTGAAAGCGGGCAGCGGGGCAAGCGCGACGTTCACACCGCGCGCCTGTTAGCCGACCTTGCTGGAGCGGAAGCCGCCATTGTCGTCAACAATAACGCAGCGGCCGTCTTTCTGGTCTTGAACACACTCGCGAAGGGAGCGGAGGTAATCGTCTCTCGCGGCGAACTGATCGAAATCGGCGACGGCTTTCGCATCCCCGACATCATGGCCGAAAGCGGCGCGCTGCTCCGCGAAGTCGGCACCACCAACCGCACGCGCATCCGGGATTACGAGCGCGCCATCAACAAGAGCACTCGCTTGCTCTTGCGCGTGCACCCCTCGAATTTCCGGGTCACGGGATTCACCGAGCGGCCTTCGCTCGAAGAACTCGTAGCGCTCGGGCGCCGAAAGCGCATTCCCGTCTTTGAGGATCTCGGCTCGGGCTGCCTCGCCGATCTGAAATCTGCGGGAATCGCCGAGCCGGTGGTGCGTTCGAGTTGCCGCGCGGGTGCGGCCATCGTCTCGTTCAGCGGAGATAAATTGCTGGGCGGCCCGCAAGCCGGAATCATCGCAGGGAAAAAAGAGATCGTGGCGCGCATCCGCCGCAATCCGCTGTTTCGCGCGCTGCGCGTCGATAAGCTCACCATCGCCGCGCTGGAAGCGACGCTCAAAGCCTACTACCGCGGAGCGCTCGACGACATTCCGGCCTTGCGAATGATCCGGATGCCGGTGGCAGAAATCGCCCGCCGCGCCGAATCGTTCGCGCAGCAGTTGCGTGTGTCACTTCCCCATGGCGTGGAAATCAAGGTGAGCGCCGGATTTTCCGTTATCGGTGGAGGCTCGACTCCCGATCAGAAACTGCCGACGCACCTCGTTTCGATCAAGAGCCCCGGCCATTCCGCTGCCGCGCTCGAGGAGCGTCTGCGCAAGCCGGCGAGCGGCCCTCCTGTCATCGCGCGCATTGCCGGAGACCGCCTCATCCTCGATCTCCGCACCGTATTCTCCGACGAAGAAGGCCCGCTCGCTGCAGCCCTCGCCGCGGCTTTCGTGCTAGAGTAGCGCCCGCTTACACCATCGGCCCGGCTTCCCCCGTTTCGTTATCTCTCGGAGGTGCGACCGTGTGGCTCGTTTGGACGATCCTGATTGGAATTCTCGCAGGCTGGCTTGCCGGTCAACTCGTGAAGGGGCGCGGCATGGGCCTCGTTGCCGACCTCATCATCGGGATTGTCGGCTCGTTCCTGGGAGGTTTCGTCTTCGGGCTGCTGGGATTGGCCAGTTACGGACTGATCGGGCGTCTCGTCATGTCCGTGGTTGGTGCCGTGATCTTGCTGTTGCTCATTCGCCTGATCAAGCGCGCCTAGCGCCGTCGAGCTATTTCGTGAATCGAATCACCGGTGCACCGGTCGGTGCCGCTTAGTTTTCCGGTTTCCCTTCGGCGTCCACCGCGGTCACGTTGCCGTATTTCTTGAGCACCTCTTCGATCTGCTTGCGGTCGCCGACGCAGACCCATTGCATGTGGCCGAGGTCCACGTACTTCTTGGCAGCAGCTTGCACGGCCGCAGCATCGACCGCCGCGATGTGGTCCGGATACTTGTCCCAGTAGTCCGCCGGAAGTCCGAAGTACTGCGTCGTCAGCCAGTCCTGCAGTATCTCGCTCGGCTGTTCCAGCGAGAGCGCGAACTTGGCGACGATGGCCCGGCGCGCGTCATCCAGATCGGCTTCCGGAACAGGCTGGTCGTTGATCCGCTTGAATTCGTACATGAATTGCGTCATGGACCCGTCCGTCACCGGCGTGCGCACCGGCGCGGTCGCGCGCCAATAGCCCGGATAGAGATCGGCGCTGATGCCGCTATAGGCGCCGTACGTGTAGCCGTGCTCCTCGCGCAAATCCAGGAACAGCCGGGATTGCGGGCCTCCGCCGAGCACTTGGTTCATCACGACCAGCGCGTAGTAGTCCGGATCGGTCCGCCGGATCCCGCGGTCGCCGCCGATGATGTACGTTTGCACCGATGCGGGGCGATCCACCAGAGTGATTTTCGCCGCCGCGGGCGCTGCCATCGGCGGGATTGTCGTCGGCGCTTCGGCCGCGCCCGTCCACGCGCCGAAATATTTCTCGATCAGCGCTCGCATGTCCTCGGTCTTGAAGTCCCCGGCCGCGCCGAGCAGCGTATTGCCGGGGCGATAGTGCTGCTCGTGAAAGCGCTTCAGGTCTTCTGCCGTCACCTTCTCGATAGAGTCTTTCGTCGGAGAATTGAGCGAAAGCGGCGGCTCTCCGTAGAGCGCCCGCCGAAAGGCCTGCTGGGCCAGAAACACGGGATTCGCGAGATTCTGTTCGAGGTCCGCCTCGGCGCGTTGCTTGTACGGCGTCAGTTCCGCGGCTGGAAAGGTTGGGTGGAGCACGATATCGCTCATCAGGTCCACGATCTGCGGCGCGTTGCTGATCAGCCCCGAAGCGCTCACTGACGTGTAGCTGGCCCCGAAACTCGAGCTTGCCTCGAGGGACGCGCCAAGCGAATCCACTTCGTCCGCAATTTGCGCGCTGGTCCGGCGCTCGGTGCCTTCGCGCAGCATTTCTGCCGTGAATGAGGCGAGGCCCGGAAGGTCGTTCGGATCGGCCAATTGTCCCGGGCGGATTTGCAGCGCAAAGGAAATCGTCGGAAGTTTGTGATTCTCCAGCAGGACGAGAGTCAGCCCGTTTTTCAGTTTCACCACCGTCGGCCGCGGAAGCTGAACTCGCAGCACTTCCTTGTTCACCGGCGCGCGATTCAACCGCTCCACTTTGCTGAGCGGCGTAGATTTGTCTTGCGCGCGCGCGATCGACCCGCCCGTCGTCGCCAATGCCGCCAGCAAGACGGCTCGCAACGCTCGCCGCCCTGTTCTTGAAAGCACCTCGGTACTTTTCATCGCCCGCACGATTCCGCGCTTGCTCATTCCCCTGCCCCTTTCGCTCCGCTCGCAGCCGGCAGCGCCACCACGACCGTGCGCTGGTCGCGCACGAAGTACTTCTTGGCCGCTGCGTTGATCTGATCGAGCGTCACCGCGTTTTCCTTGTCCACGATCGTGTTGATCAGATTCGGTTCGCCAAAATAGACGGCGTATCGCCCGATCAGGTTCGCGGTGCTGAGGCATGATCTCCGCTGATCAATGAACTGGCGCAGGAGCTGCGTCTTGGCCTTGGCCAGCTCGTCGGCTGTCACGCCGTTCTTCGCGGCCGTCTCGATTTCGTCGTCGACTCCCTTTTCGACATCTTCAACCTTGACTCCCGGCCGCGGCGTCACGACGACGTAAAACAGGCTCGGCCCGATGCGCGAATCCGCTTGCGTCTCCGCTTCGGCGGCCAGTTGCTTGTCCTTCACCAGATGCTGGTAAAGCCGCGAGCTCTCGCCTTCGCCCAGAATGACGGATAGCTCCTGCGCGGCGTAGTTGTCCGGACCATTTCCCGGCGGGATATGGTAGGCGAGAATGATCTGCGGCAGGCGCGCCAGCGAATCGTAGATCGTCTCGCGGCGCTCGCCGTAGTGAGGTTCCTCCGCCAGATCCACTTTCGGCGGGGCAGGCTGCGCGGGTATCGGCCCGAAATACTTCTTTATCTTTGCCAAAGCCTCGTCTGGGTCGAAGTCGCCCACTAGCGTCAGCACCGCGTTGCTCGGCGCGTAGTAGATCCGGAAGAAATCGGTCACGTCCTGCAACGATGCCGCGTTCAGATCGGACATCGACCCGATCGTCGAATGCTTGTAGGCGAAGTTGTCGAACGATAGGTTGTCGATGTCCAGGTACGCGTGCCCGTAGGGTTGGTTGTCGATACTTTGCCGGCGCTCTTCCTGCACCGTGCTGCGCTGGTTATCGAGGTTCGCCTGCGTGATCGCCAGCGCGCGCATGCGGTCGGACTCGAGAAACAGTCCGAGGTCGAGCTGGTTCTTCGGCAGCTCTTCGAAGTAGTTCGTGCGGTCTTCGTTCGTCGTGCCGTTCATCCCCCCGCCGTTGTTGAGCACCAGAATGAAATGCTCGCCCTTGCCGACATTCTCCGACCCTTGAAACATCATGTGCTCGAAAAGATGCGCGAAGCCGGTCCGTCCCGGCCGTTCGTTGCGGCTCCCCACGTTGTACGTCACGTTGATCGCATACACCGGTGCGCTGTGGTCCGGTGCCAGAATCACGTGCAGGCCGTTGTCGAGTTTGGTTTCCCTCAGTTCGAGGTTGGGCAGTTTGACGTCCGCCCCGGCCAGCCTCGACACAACCCCCGATGCCATCAACGCGCCGGAAACGATCATGGCCGCCGCGGCCAGCCTTTGTTGTCTCTTCATGGACTCACCCCTTCGCTACTTTGACGCCGCACCCCGATTTTCGTTTGCATCATACAACGACCTGCCTTGACTTTGCTGAAACGCGCCGCCTGGTGCCGTTCCAGCGTGCTGTGCCTTCCCGCGAGAGCAAAGCGCCCCGAGATTTGAAAGAATATTGCTCGAAAACAGTTGGAACGGTACTAGACTCGAAGTTTCAGCCCATGCCAAAAACGCGTTCCGAGAGCAGCGTCATCACGGTCGGGGTGACGGGCGCAAGCGGCGCGGTCTATGCGAAGACGATCCTGCGAATGCTCGACGCCGACCGGCGAGCGGAGCACGTTTTCTTCGTCGCCAGCGATGCCGGCCTGCGCCTGCTCTCGACCGAACTGGGCATCGTCGCATCGGACGGCAAGAAACTGCCGTCGCTTCTTACCGGCACGCCCGCGAAGAAGATCGAATATCTGCCCAATAAAGACATCGGCGCGAGCATCGCTTCGGGCAGCGCCTTCGTGGATGCCATGGCCGTCGTTCCCTGCTCCGCAGGCGCGCTCGGCGCGATCGCTGCGGGCACTGCCAGCGATCTTCTCACGCGCGCGGCGGACGTTTGCCTGAAGGAGCGTCGCCCGCTCGTCCTTTGTCTCCGCGAGACGCCCCTCAATCGCATCCATCTCGAAAACATGCTGCGCGTCCACGACGCCGGCGCCACCGTCATGCCCGCCATGCCAGCCTTTTACTACGGTCCGAAGAGCGTAGGCGACATGGTCGAGCAGTTTGCCTGTCGCGTCCTCGCGCAGCTCGGCCTTCCGCAGCCGGAGCAGTATCACTGGAAAGGCGGCAAGCCGTAATGAGTAAGAGCCGCATCCGCACGGTGCTCGAAATGATCAAGTTCGAGCATTCCGTGTTCGCGCTGCCGTTTGCGCTCGTAGGCGCGCTGCTTGCGGCCCGCGAAGGCCACAGCCTACCCTCGTGGCGCCAAGTTCTCTGGATCGTCGTCGCCATGGTCGGCGCGCGCTCGGCCGCCATGACCATGAATCGCATCGCCGATATCGAGTACGACCGCCGCAACCCGCGCACCGCCAATCGCGCGCTTCCGGTCGGCGAGCTCTCCGTCGGCTTCGCCATCGGATTCACGATCGTCGCGTCGGCGGCGCTCGTCCTCGCGGCGTGGCAACTCAACCCGCTCGCGCTGAAACTCTCTCCCCTCGCGCTCGCGATCCTATTCTTCTATTCCTATACGAAGCGCTTCACCGCCTGGTCGCACTTTGTCCTCGGCTTATGCCTGGGGATTTCGCCGGCCGCGGCGTGGATCGCGATTCGTGGCTCGCTCGACGCGCGCATGTTGATTCTTTGCGCCGCCGTCACGCTTTGGGTCGGTGGCTTCGACGTGCTCTACGCCTGCCAGGACGTCGATTTCGACAAATCCGCAGGCCTGCATTCGATCCCGAAGAAACTCGGCATCGCCAAAGCGCTCGTCTTCGCCCGCGCGATGCACGTCGTCATGGTAGCCCTGCTTCTTTGGCTTGCGTGGAGTTTCCGTCTCGCTTGGCCCGCCTGGGCTGGAATCGCCGTGGTCGCGGCGCTGCTTGCCTACGAGCATTCGCTGGTAAAGCCGAACGATCTGAGCAAAATGAATGCTGCGTTTTTCGCAGTGAATGGCTATATTAGTTTGTTGTTCCTGCTGTTTTGGGGTGCCGCGACGATCGTCGCGCGCCCGTAGCAAACAATGTCACAGCTCCAAATCACCGACGCGCGCCTCGAACCCATTGCGCAGAAAGTCCTCGCCGGCGAGCGACTCTCGCCCGATGACGGCCTCGCGCTCTTCCAGTCGCACGACCTTCTCGCTGTCGGCTGGCTCGCCAATCACGTCCGCGAGCAGCGCCACGGCAACATTTGCTACTTCAACGTCAACCGGCACATCAATCCGACCAACGTCTGCGTGGCGCACTGCAAGCTGTGCGCGTTCGGCCGTTCGCCCGATGCTTCCGGCGCCTATACGTTCTCGCTCGATGAAGTCTTCGCCCGCGCGGCCGAAGGCGTCGCCCAGGGCGCGACGGAATTTCACATCGTCGGCGGTTTGCACCCCGACCTTCCGTTCGAGTTCTATCTCGACCTGATTCGCGGCCTCAAGCAGCGCTTCCCGCAAGTGCATTTGAAAGCCTTTACGATGGTCGAGGTGCACTACTACGCGCGCCTCTCGAAGCTCTCGATCAAAGACACGCTGGTGAAAATGAAGGAAGCCGGTGTCGATTCACTGCCCGGCGGCGGTGCGGAAATCTTTCATCCGCGCGTCCGCCGCATCATCTGCGACCACAAAGTTTCCGGCACGATGTGGCTCTCGATCGCGCGGCAGGCCCACGAGCTCGGCATGCATTCGAACGCGACGATGCTCTTCGGCCACGTCGAAACGCTCGAAGAGCGTGTCGATCATCTCGTCCGCTTGCGCGAAACGCAGGATAAGACGCACGGCTTCGTCGCGTTCATTCCCCTCGAATTTCACCCGGCCAATACCGGCCTCGCGCACGTGCCGAAGCCGACCGGCATGGACGCGCTCAAGACGATCGCCGTCTCGCGCCTCATGCTCGACAATTTCGACCACATCAAAGCTTACTGGGTCATGCTCACGCCCCGCATCGCGCAAATCGCGCTGCAGTTCGGAGCGAACGATCTCGATGGCACCGTCGTCGAAGAGAAGATCTACCACGATGCCGGCGCGACTACGCCCGAGCATCTCACGCGCGCTGAACTTGAGAAATTGATCCGCGCCGCCGGTCGCGTCCCCGTCGAGCGCGACACTCTCTACAATCGTATCGACCGCTCTACGCTGCCGCCCGCGCCGTCCCCGCGCCGCTCCGACGGCTTCATTCCCGCCAGCTCCCTCACCGCCTAGACTCAAGGACGCATTCACAACGTCATTCTGAGCGGAGTGACCGGACTTGGTTTTCCGTCCTGCTCTCGCGGGACGTCCGGTAACGCAGTCGAAGAATCCCTCTTGAACTTGAAAATCGAGGAAGCCTACTGGGAAGCCTACGGTGCCATTTCACGCGTGCGGGTGGGCTTTGTCGTACACTTCCATCAATTGCCGGATGCTTGCCTGCGTGTACCGCTGCGTCGTGGAAAGCGAGACGTGCCCCAGCAGCTCCTGAATCGCGCGCAGGTCCGCTCCGTCCGCCAGCAGGTGCGTTGCAAACGCGTGCCGCAGCGAGTGTGGATGCAGGTCCCAGTTGACGTTCGCCAGGCGCGAATACTTCTTCACTAGCATGTGCACGGACCGGTCGGTCAGCCGTCCGCCCATGTGATTGAGAAACACGGCCTCGTACTCCGGCTTCGTCCGCGCGCTCGAAAGGATTTCCTCGCGCACCGGCCAGTAGGCTTCGAGCGCCGCGCTGGCCTTCCCGCCATAGGGCACCACGCGTTCCTTGCGGCCTTTGCCCAGCACACGGAGCATCTGTCCGTTGCGGTCTATGTCGCCCAGGTTCAGTCCGACGACTTCGCTCACGCGCAGCCCCGACGCGTACAGCAGTTCCAGAATCGCCCGGTCGCGCTTCAGCAGGATTTTCGATTCCGGATCGGAATGGGGCGTCAGCCGCCGCGTGCGCCGCGGTGGCGCTCCGCCAGCGCCGAGATTGTCGAGAAATGTGCTCAGCTCTTCCGCGGTGAGCACGCGCGGCACGCGCCTCGGCAGCTTCGGCGTTGCCACCAGCCGCGCCGGATTTTGCCTCAGCAGCCTTTCGCGCACGCAAAACTTGAAAAACGTGCGCAGCGAAGAGAGCCGCCGCGCGATCGACGCTTTCTCGAGCTTCCGGTCGTACATCCAGTTCACGTATTCGCGCACCACGTGATGATCGATCTCACGAAGCGGCGGAGCCTTCGCGCCCGGCGGCGTCAGGAATTCGTGGAATTGCGTGATATCGCGCCGGTATTCCCGGATCGTGTCGGGAGACGCGTTGCGCTCGTACTGCAGATACTGGATGAATTTCTCGATGATCTGTTTCATTTCCGGCGGCCCGCTGTTTCTCGTTTGGAGCAACCGGATTATAGGATGAGCGCAGCCGGCGCTCCGTCTTGTCGCCTCTTGCGTTGCCTTCATAGCAAGGGCCGCCGAGCTGCAGTCCACAGGACTTCATCCTTGCAATGGGTCGGCTCTGATGCATCATGGACGCGGAGAGGGCTTCCAGGTCCCCGGCGAGGGGAGCCTGGGAGATCAGTCAGGGCTCCCAGGTCCCCGGCGAGGGGAGCCCGGGAGACCAGTCAGGGCTCTCGATTCCCCGACATGGGGGAAACTTGGGCGGTCAGAGGTGCGGGAGATTTGATGATTTTGAGACGGAAGAATCGAGATGATCGAAGCGCCGGCCAACGGCATTTCAGCTCCCGATGTCGAGGGGTCGCTTCGAATTCTACTCGACAATGCTGCCGAGTAGATTTCGCCGTAACTCACTCAAAACAAAGGATCGGGACCGATTCTACTCGACAATTTTTCGGGGGGTCTCTGCGCGCCGTTTTCGCTCTGATTGGGGCGATCATTTTGTCCCTTGCCTTCACTCCATCCTCTGTCTTCGCTCGGCCCAAGCCATCGAAATCGCTCACCGTCGAGCGCATCTACAGCAGCCCCAGTCTGAGCGGTTACCTCACCCGCGGAATCGAGTGGAGTCCGGACAGCAAGCGGATTTCGTTCCTCGACCGGCGCGCCTCGGGCCTCGAGATGTGGACGATGGACGCGGCATCGGGCGAGCGCAAGGTTTTGGTCAAGGCGGACGTGTTGCAGGCCGTCTTGCAGCCGGAAGAAACCAAAGCGATCCAATCCACTGGCCTCGGCCGCGTGCAGCCGGAAAACTACATCTGGTCGCCTCCCGGCGACGCTCTGCTTTTCATCGGCAGCACCAACCTCGTGCTTCTTGATCTGAAATCGATGACGTCTAAAGCGCTCGTGCACGGCACGGACGATCTCGAAGATCCGAAATTTTCGCCGGACGGCAAGTGGGTCAGCTTCGTGCGCGGCTCGAATCTTTGGATCACGAACGTTGCCACCGGTGAAGCGCGCGCACTCACCACGGGCGGCAGCGAGGAAATCCTCAAGGGCGAACTCGACTGGCTCTATCCCGAAGAGCTCGATTGCACCACGGCCTATTGGTGGTCGCCCGATTCCTCGAAGATTGCCTACTACGAAATGGACGAGCGGCCGGTCACGCGCTACCCGCTCGTGGACATGAGCTCACCGATCGGCGCCACGGAGTACGAGCGCTTCCCGCAGGCAGGTGAGCCCAATCCGATCGTGCGCGTGGGCGTCGTCTCCGTCGATGGCGGCGAAACCAAATGGGTGGACACAGGCGCGAACACGGACGTCTACCTCGCGCGGGTCGTTTGGCTCCATGATAGCCGGCGCGTCGCGATTGAACGCCTCAACCGCGCGCAGAATCAACTCGATCTCCTCTTCTGCGATGCCGCAGCGGGCGCTTGCCAGACGATTCTCACGGACGCCGACAAATACTGGATCAATCTCTCCGACGATCTCTACTTTTTCGCCGATGACCAGCGCTTTCTGTGGTCGACCGAGCGCACCGGCTTTCGCCACTACTACCTCTACGATCTTTCCGGAAAGCAGCTCGAGCAGCTCACGAGCGGCGACTGGGGCATTACCGGAACGGGCGGATTTGGCCCGGGCTCGGCCAGCCACCCCTCGGTTGACGAGGCGCACGGCTTTATCTACTTCCTCTCGAACAAAGACGACGTCCTCGGCACGCAGATCTACCGCCTGTCACTGCGGGACAAGTCCATCGTGAGGATTACGCGCGAGGACGGAGCGCACGGAGTCCTTTTCGCTCCGGATGCTTCGGCGTTCGTCGATACCTACTCGAACGCGATGACGCCGCCGCGCCAGGACCTGGATCGCATCGATGGCGCACCCGTTGCTGCGATCAACGAGAACAAAGCCCGCGAGCTCGGCGATTACCATCTTTCGCCCGTCGAATTCCTGGAACTTGCCGCGAACGATGGAACGAAACTCCACGCCTCGGTGATTCGGCCGCCCGATTTCGACGCATCGCGCAAGTACCCCGTGATCGTCAACGTGTATGGCGGGCCGCACATTCAGAATGTACGCAACGAATGGGGCAGCACCGACTTCCTCTGGCTCGAGCTAATGGCTGAAAAGGGATACATCATCTTCACGCTCGATAACCGCGGTTCCTACGAGCGCGGCCACGCCTTCGAGACTCCCATCTATCATCAGTTCGGAAAAGTCGAGCTGGAAGATCAACTGACGGGTGTGAAGTATCTGAAGTCGCTGCCGTACGTCGATGGCTCCCGCATCGGAATTTTCGGCTGGAGCTACGGCGGCACAATGACGCTCGTCGCGATGTTCAATGCGCCCGATGTCTTCAGGGCCGGAGCTTCTATTGCGCCGGTCACCGATTGGCGGCTTTACGATACGGCCTACACCGAGCGCTATATGGGCCGGCCTCAGGAAAATCCGGACGGCTACGCCGAATTCTCTCCGGTGAACCATGCGGCGAATCTCAAGGGCAAGCTGCTGCTCGTGCACAGCACCGGCGACGACAACGTTCACTTCTCCAATACAGCCGAACTGCTCAACAAACTGATCCTCGCCGGCAAGTACCCCGCCGGCCTAATAATTTTCCCCGGAAGAGGCCACGGTATAGTAGATTTACCCGCGCGAATCGAGCTGTACAAAGGGGTGACGCAGTTTCTGCTGGATAACCTGTAGGGAACCACGGCCGATACAACCCGGCACATCCGGGCGCAGTCGAATACAATGGACGAAGTATCGGCTGCGCCGATCGGGTCTTGCCGGATGGAGAGTTCGTTTCGGAAATCATGAGGAAAACGCAACGACAGTACGTCGGCATCGTGGCGTTTCTGATCGCCCTGGTTGCCACATCTGCCCCGCTCCTTGCTGCCGAAGACGGAAAGAGCGCTAGCGACCAGCCTGGCTCCCCTGCGGTCTTGCCGTCTCCTTTGCTCGACGCCGGTTTTCATCAGCTCTACGAGCTGAATTTTCAGGGAGCGCGCGCAAATTTCCTCTCTTTTCAGCAGCAGCATCCCGAAGATCCGCTCGGCAAAGCCGCGGAAGCCGCGAGCTATCTCTACGAACAGTTCGATACCAAGGGCATCTTCTCTTCATCATTTTTCCTGAATGATTCGAAATTCCTGAATGGTGCGGACGGCACTGCGGCGCAGAATCGCAATGAGGCGTTTCTAACTGCGAATGGACGCGCCCGTGAAATGGCCAAGGAGCAATTGAAATCGAACCCCAACGATGCGCACGCCCTGCTCGTTCTCACCATGACGGACGGAATGGAAGCGGATTACGACGCGCTGATCGTGAAGAAGCAGTTGGCGGGCCTTGGCTTGACGAAGCAAGCTGAAGGCGAGGCCACGAAACTCCTGGCCGTCGATCCGACGGCGGAAGACGCCTATCTCGCGCTCGGCGCCGCGAATTACGTGATTGGTTGCCTGCCGGGATATAAGCGCGCGTTCCTGTGGTTCGGCGGGATTCACGGCGATCGCGCGCGCGGAATGGACCAGATGCAGCGAACCGCCGATCACGGACATTATCTCCAGCCCTTTGCAAAGATTCTTCTGGCGCTCGCCTCCGAACGCGAGCACCAGGAAGACCGGGCCCGCGCTCTGCTTACCGCGCTTTCCAACGAGTTTCCCGCCAACCCGCTCTATGCGCACGAACTCGCTCTGATCGACCACTCCTCGGTGCCCTGCCGCCTGACGACCACTTCCTGCTGAGCCTCGCCGCCTACCACTTCACGCGGACGCGATAGTTGAGTGTCGCCGTGCCTTCTTTGTCGACAGGAATCTGAAAGCCGATCGTCGAGGCATCGAGCTTCGACCATTTGAAGTTCGAATTCACCACTTCCCAATCCCCGCCTACCGGCTCGCGCACTTCCACCGTCACCGCGCTGTCCTTGTGGTTCCGCAGCGTGATTTCGTATTCGAACTCGGCGAGATTGCTCGCGAGCTTCTTGTAGTCGGTTTGCTTCCGCTCGCAGACCACGTCGAACGCGTTTCCCACGTAGATGCGCAGCGTCTCGTCTTTCGGCGTGTGATTGATCGTGTCCTCTCCGGCGAACTGCACGCCGCCCTTCGAATCCGCCTGATACACGCGCACGGTTCCCGCCGGCAGCGGCATTCCCAGTCCCGATTTCTCGTCGTTCCGGAAACGGTAGAAAACCTTCACTGGCTCTGGGATCGCGTTTCCGATTCCCTGTGGGTTGCGGTAGTAGTAGGTCTGCCCTTCGACCGAAAGATACTTCTCGACCGGAATGTTCGTTCCGGTCAGCAGGCTGATCTGCTTCGTTTCGTTGTTCTGAATCGAAGTGCGGCGTCCAAGCGTGTAGAGGTGATATTCGGAAAACGCCTCCTGCGCGAATTGCGGTTTCGGTGGAGGCACAACCATTGATTTCGCAACAATCCCGCCCAGAACGCCAGTATCCTGCGGCGCCCGATGGACTTCTCCGGCGACGAGCTGCAGCTTCGCGTCGCGGTAGGCGGTGCCGCTGTTGTTTACCAGCGTGACCCAACCGTCGAGATCAGCGCTCTTTTCGTCGCGGCCTACGGTCAGCACGTAGTCCGCGCTCCAGTTCACGTTGTTCGCAAGATAGGAGGCCTCCACTTTCTGCGCGTCCGCTCCGCGGTTGTCGAGCGTCCACACGAGCGTCGGGCGGCTGTAGAGATTTTCCGGAAGATCGGGAAAGCGATACGATTCGGCGGTCATTCCGGTGACGATGTCGTTGCCGATCTTCCACACGGGCCCGTTGTTGTCAGAAAGCAGCAACGCTTTTGTCTCGACCCACTTTGTGGAACCCGCGTCCATTTCGCGCTGAAGCAGCGTGACTTCGCGTCCCACGTATTTCTGCAACAGCTTCTGCGGGTCGAGCAGATCGTACTCGTAATTCTGCTCGACGACGCTCAGCTTGGCCGGATCGGTGAGGGAGCGAAAATGCACGGTCGCAGGCATGATCGAGGCAGCGACATCCTCAAATCGCAGCGGAAATACGCCGGATTGCAAATGAATCTGCCGGACGTCACGTACGAGCGCGAGATTCGAGTTGTAAACGGTTACAGAGAGGTCCGTTTGCTCTTTTTCAGTCGTGGAGGAAGTATCCGCCTTCGCCGGCTGCGCTCCAGCCGCGCGGGCCTCGATTCGCTTGCCCGCGAAAGGCAAGAGCAGCAACGCCGCGACAGCAGCCGCGCCGAATATCGATAGCTTACGAGATGACATGAACTGTCTCCTTTGCTTGAAGATCGCTCCCTAGGACAGAACGATGACCGCGCGATTTCTTGCAGGCCGATTTGGCTGCGAGCTGGCCGTTATGGCGCGGGATTCCAGTGGTCTCCGGCGTCCTCGGTCGAGAATTTGCGGCCGTCTGCCGTGGTGACCGTAGCGGAGAAATTGTCCTGCGCCGTGACGCCCACGAAATCCGTGTTCACCGGCGGCAGAATCGGCACCCAGTGCACGGCGTCTCGCGTCACGATGATCACGCCGTCGCGGCCCACGAGCCAGCAGATTTTCGCGGTAGGAGCAAAGCCGGCCGTGATCTGCGGACTTGCCTCGAAGCTGCGGAGCTGCTGTTTTTTCCAGGTTGCTCCGCCGTCCTTGGATAGCTCCACGGCGGTGTCGGCAACGATGCGCCACAGCACCTTCGGATCAGGCGTGGCAATGACGTTTCCTGCCGGGTGTTTTTCCACCGCCGCGAGCGTTACTGCCTGCGGCTGCAAGACGGCGTGCGCTTGCGTCACAGCCTGCACTTGGACTTGGACCTGCTGCGCTTGAGTCTGTTGGGTGAGCGCGCTCTCGTAATTCGCCGAGCTCGCGGACTTCGCCTTGACCGGCGCGGACATCGGTTGGACCGCGGATTCGACGGTCACTCGCTGGGCGCTCGGCGCTGGCACGGCCGAAGCATCTGCCATGGATGCTGGGGGCGTAGGCGGCGGTGCCGCGGGCGCTCCGGTTGGCGCGGCGGCACCGCCTATTGCCGCGCCAATGCCGTTCCCGGTCCCGGAACCCTGCTTCACCACGCTTTCTTCCTTCTTCAACTTGTCCAATTGCAATTCGTTTTGCGCTTGGTACTGCTTCTCAGCTACACCCGCCTTCCGTTGGCGTTTCACTGCCTGTTCTTCGATGCCGCTCGCGTTTGGAGTCGCGACTCTCGATTCGTGCGTCGCTTCCGGCATCGCCGTTTGCGCGCTTGGCTGATTCATCGCGACAAGCGGAGCCGGAGTCTTGATCTCAGCGACTTTTCTCGCCGCAGGCTGGCGCACAATCCACACGGCTGCCAGGATCAGCAGCGCCGTGACGGGAGCGAGCACGCGCCAGTCCCAGAGCCATGCCCAAGGCGCGGCTTGCCGCGCGTCGGAGCGTCCTGCCAAGACGGACTCCGCCGCGCGATCCATGGCCGCGAGTTGCTCGCGGCAGCGCGCACACTGCGAGAAGTGCCGCTCGTAACGCGCGGTTTCCTCCGCATCGAGCGACCTCTCGAAATAGGCCGCAAGGATTTCCGGCTCCGGGCACGCATCGCCCGGACCGCCCAGGCTTTGGCGCAGCAAGCCAGCGGATGCCTTGTCCTGATCCCGCGGTGCCATGAACCTATTCTCCTCCATCCATTCGAACGCTCGGAATCTCAAATCTTGCGCGCATGCATCTCAGTCACGTGCGGAAGCGGCATCGGTTTGCGCCGCTCGCGGCGCCTGCGCGCCCTCGGAGCGCAGACGATCCGTTAGATCAAAGGGCCACTCGCTCCGCGCGCAATCAAGGCAGAGGCGCACTTGCGCCTCGCTCCATTTCTTCTCTTCGCGTAGCGAGGTTTCGACGCGCTGTCGTACCTCGCGGCGAGTGCGCTCCAGTTTGCGCGAGACGGTGGCTTCGTGTTCGTCGAGGAGGCGGCCGATTTCAGCGAGCGTGCGGTCGTCCGCATAGTAGTAAGCGAGACGCAGCCGGTCGCGCGCCTCCAGCGCGCCGAGCGCTACCGTCAAAGCTGCCTGCAAAACGGCCATGTATTGCACACGGTCCGGATCGGGCGGGGGATCGGGCGAGGATGCCAACTGTAGCGCAGCCAGGTCGCTGCGCTCCTCGCCATCTTCGTCCTCGAGCGGCTCCGTTTTTCGCGCGCGGCGAATCTCATCGACGTGCCGTTGAGCCAGGACGGCGCGCAGCCACGTGCCGAGTTTGCTGCGGCCGTGAAAATAGTCGAAGAGCGATTTTCGGCGGCCTTCGGATTCGCGCAGACCGTAGAGATCGGCGTACAGCGAATCCGCCAGATCGCGTCCGGCGGCGTCACCGGCAACGGCCCGCGCGGCGCGGTAGAGTTCGGGTCGAAACTGCGCGACGAAGAAATCCCATGCAGTTGGGCTCCCGCCGCTGCACGCGCACGCGAGCGCGAGGTCGTGGACGTTCAATGTTTCGAGATAGGCTTCGATCGCTTTTTCGCCGGGCTGCGCGCCTTCGAAGCGGTGTGCGACGCTGCGCTGGAGCGCGCCTTCGAATTGCTGGCGCGTGAGATTCCAGTCCGCGGGAGCCCCCGCCTTGCGCCAACAGCGCTCGATCGCGGACGCAAGCGACGGCGGGAAATGGAATGCCGCAGGATGATCGGGAGAAGCTATTGCGACTTGGCCCGAGTTGGCAGGCCGGGGTGGCATGCTCTGGATGATACCCAAATGCTGGCCGGGGGTTGCATCGGCGAGGCGGCGAGTTTGCGAGGTAGTATGCGGACGCCAAGGCGACAAGCTCCGTGGCGCTAGAACACTGACACTTTCATGCGACTGGTCATTCGCGATGACGAGCGGCGAACCGGTGCAGATCTTCGTTGGGAGGATCCTCGTGTTCAAGCGGCCCGATTCACCGGCAGGGGGCTAAAGCTCCGCGAGAGCGCGGTGAACGAGGTGAATCGCGATCGATCCTTCGCCAACGGCGGACGCTACGCGTTTCACATTGCCCGCGCGAACGTCCCCAACCGCGAACACGCCGGGAAGGCTGGTTTCGAGCATTTGCGGAGGGCGCGCCAGCGGCCAAGTGCCGCGCCCGCCAGCCAAATCGAGATCTCGTCCAGTGACGATGAAGCCCTTGTCGTCGAGCGCGAGGCAGCCTTGCAACCAATCGGTGCGAGGCGAAGCTCCGGCCATGATGAAGGAGTGGCGAATATCGTGGGTTGAAATTTCTCCCGTGGCGTTGTCGCGCCAGGTCACGCGCTCGAGTTCGGTGCCACCGTCGAGGGCGATGATTTCGGTCTTGTAGTGCAATTCGATCGCGGGATTCTGCTCGATCCGTTGAATCAGGTAGCGCGACATCGTCTCGGACAATCCCGCCGAGCGCACGAGCATGTAAACCTTGCGCGTAGTCTGAGAGAGAAACACGGCGGCCTGCCCCGCGGAATTTCCGCCACCGACCACGATGACGTCGCAATCCCGGCACAACTGCGCTTCCATGTATGTAGCGCCATAGTAGATTCCGCGGCCTTCGAACTTCACCAGATTGGCGATGTGCGGCTTCTTGTATTGCGCGCCCGTGGAGATGACGATCGCGCGCGCGGGGAGCGCCGTGCCGTCGTCGAGGACCACTTCGTAGGGACGCTGCGCGCAGTTGAGGCGCACAACGCTGCGGGCGATCATCATCTTCGCGCCGAACTTCATTGCCTGAGCCGTCGCGCGCGCCGCAAGCTCCTGCCCGGAAACGCCCGTAGGAAAGCCCAGATAGTTTTCAATCTTGGAGCTGGAGCCCGCCTGGCCGCCGGGCGCCTCCGTCTCGATCACGAGCACGTCGAGGCCCTCGGAGGCGGCGTAAACGGCTGCGGCCAGACCTGACGGTCCGGCGCCGACTACGATCACGTCGCGTACGTGCGCGTCGCCGACGCTGGCGTTGAATCCAAGGCAATCGGCCAGTTTCTTGGGCGTGGGATTGCGGAGCACCACGCCGGCATTGCAAATAATCACCGGAATTTCGTCAACGCTCACTCCGAATCGGTCGAGAAGCTCCTGCGAAGTCTTGTCCGCATCGAGGTCCACGTAGGTGAAGGGATGGGTATTCTTGATCAGGAATTCGCGGATCTGAAGCGTAGTGGCCGAGTGATCGGAGCCCATCAAGATCAGGTTTCCCTGGCTGCGGCTGATGAGTTCCAATCGGCGCAGAATGAAAGCCCGCATCAGGATTTCGCTGAGCTCGGCGTCCTTGGCGAGCAGCGAGCGCAGGTCATCGCCGCTAACTTCCAGAAATTCGCCGGGCTCAGTGACGCGTCCGCGCACGAGGCCGCGGCGTCCAGAGATCATCGTGATCTCGCCCGTGAACTCGCCGGGACCGTGGGCGGCTACGGTGCGCTCGCTCCCAAGGTAGGGCTGAACGACCTCCATCGCTCCGGAGAGGAGCACGAAAAATGGGACGCCGGTCGTATTGGGCTCGAAAACGATGTCGCCCTTCCCGACGCTGCGAACCTTGCCAAATGGACGAATGCGGTCGATCTGCGCGGGCGTCAGTGTCGGGAACATCTGGGTCTGCGCGTCGAGGGCGCTGCGCTGCGGGACAGATGCCATGGTTTTGCTCCGGATGGAATGCCTATTTTAGCGAAGCCGTCCCGGGAAATCTTGCGAGCTCGACCGGGACGCTAGTTAGATGCACCAGCCTGCGGCGAGGGTCCTCGGACGCTGCGGGGCGCAGACGCGTCAGGCTGCCCAACGGGCCAGACGCGCGGGCCGTAGTGCGGAATCGGGCGGCCGCGCTCGTAGGCGCCCAGATCGGGAGCCGAGCCAGTGAAGTCGTCGTTGATCGTGGGCAGCAGGACGCCGGCGTCGAGCGCCGGGTTGGCAAACTGCCCGATTTCGAAGCCGCCTAGCACGGGCTGCAGCTGGAAATAGAAATCTTCGGGATTGTAGAGGCGCTGGGGATCGTTTTTGTCGGGCGGCTCGGCTTTCGCAAAGATCGTGTAGTCAACCAGCACGCTGTGTCGATCCTGTCCCGTGGCCTTCTGATAGTCGGCGAGAGCCTTGAAAGTCCGCGTGACGAGCTTGCCCGCGAAATCGGCGGGCGTCGCAAAATAGGGCGATGTCCATTCGAAGGAATTTGCTGCGCCGGGATTTGCGTAGAAACCGTTGTAGTCGGAGCTGGAATAGGTCGTATAGGTGCGCAGATTGAGCACGGGGTCGGCCCAGCCGTCGCCGAGGATTAGATTGTTGAGGAAATGAATGTTCGACGCGGGGCCCATCAGCCTGCCCTGCCCGACAAGCGTGTTTTGATAAATCAGGACGCCCGCCGGCGTGTCGATCAGTTTCAGCGGGCCGCCAGTCGTCGTGTTGTAGATGAGATTCTGGAAGAAGTAGAGCGGGCCGCCGAACGTGGGCTGCGCGCTCAGCGCTCCGCCAGCCGAGTTGAAGCAGCGATTGCGGAAGACGCGGATATTGTGTGCGCCGCCGTCCGCTTCAATGCAGTTGTCGGCCATGTTGTAAATGTCGTTGTTGTAGAAGTCGATCGAGATAGGCACGCGGTCTGGCGACTCGTTCGGTGTGCCGTCCGGATCGCCGTACGTGGCGATGTCGATGCCGTCGTGCCAGTTGGCGACGTAGTTGTAGGCCACCACGTGCCCCTGGCCGTAGATCTTGATCGCGTACTCCGACGTGATCAGCGCGGGATAGCCGGGGAACTTCGCCCACACGGCGGGCGTCCACCAGCTCTGCAATTTGTTCGGATCGTGCCGGCCGATGAAGACGTTGTCCGCGATGTAGAAATTCTTCGAGCCGGACCACTCGTCCTGCACAACGCGGCCGACGTCGTAGATGCGCGAATGTTTCAGCGTGAAGCCGCTCGAGCCGGTGATGTTCTTGAGTCCGAGCAGGAAAGCGACGTTCGTATTTCGAACCGTGATGCCCTCGAAGTAGTTGTAGTTCGCCGCCATGAGATTGAACAGATTCTGGCAGCCATCGCCATCGAAGATCACTTCGCCATCGCCTGCGCCCTTGATGACGATCGGCTTTTCGGGCGTGCCGCTGGCGGTGAGGTAATAGGTGCCGTCAAACGGCGTGCCGTACGCGGCGATCGTGCGATCGAAGCCGCTGTAGACGAACCGGTTGTCTTTGTAGAGTCCTGCATGCACGAGAATGACGTCGCCGGGCTGAGCGCGCGGAGGAAAGACGTTCGAGTGGTCGGATTCGTCCGCGCCCATGTAATACGCCGCGAGCAGCCCGGTGAACGAAGGCTCCTGCTTGGTTCCTTTGTAGCCGAACGGGTACACGTGATAGACGTGGCCGCCCTCGGCAGGCATCGGCTCTTTGCGCGTGCGGAGGGTCACGGTCCTTTCGTTCTTTCCCTTCACGCCGTCGGGATCGGAAAGAACGAAATGGCATTCGTACTCGGTATCAGGCTCCAAATTCAGCAGGCTGCCCGCAAACATATTCGGCGCCACGTAAGTGAAATAGTGGCCGGCGCCGTCACGAGGCGTTCCGCCGGGCACTTGTTCATGCTGCAGACGCAGAAGCGGCAGTCCCTTTCGCCATTGCTGCTCGCCCTTCTTGCGAAACGTCACGTCCACGCGGGCGTTGCGGTTGTCGTCTCCCGTAATTCTCCATTCAAAGCCGAGAGACACAAGCGTCGGGGGATCGACCGTGAATGCGCCGGCCACCGTGTAGGCCTGAGACCAGGCGGGCGCTGCGAAAATAGAGAACCACGCGGGCGCAACGAAGAGAGCGAGAACCAAAAAATTGCGATGGCGCATGATTTCACTCCTCTTCCCGCGACTGTGATCCGAAGAGCGCGCGCATCGTACTCACGGGCAGCGAGACGCGTCAAGCGCGAGCAGTGACGCGCAATCCTCGCAGCGAACGGCTCGCTAGCTCGCTGCGCCGCAAACCTTGATGCTATACTTGGCGGGCAGCCGCCAGCTGCTCGCTCTTCACCGCGGAGAGGTGGCCGAGAGGCTTAAGGCGGCGGTTTGCTAAACCGTTGTACGCGCTAAAACGTGTACCGGGGGTTCGAATCCCCCCCTCTCCGCCAGACACCGCAGCACCAGCCGTCTCGCACGAGAGGCGCGAATGGCGGGATCCCTCACCAAGTTTCTCGAGTTCGTGCTGCTCACCGTGACTTCGGTTTTCGTCCTAGTGGACCCCTTCGCAGTAGTTCCGATGTTCTTGGCAATGAGCGTGGATTCGCCCGGTGCAGAGCGCCGCGATATGGCGCGGCGTTCGGCGTGGACCTGCGCGATCGTCCTATGCGTATTTGCGGCAGCCGGCAGCCTGATTTTCAAGGCGTTCGGGATCACGCTGCCGGCGTTCAAAATCGCGGGTGGGATCATCCTGCTGCAAATTGGTTTGGACATGCTGCAGGCGCGCCAGTCGGCCACGAAATCGACGGCCGAAGAAGAGCGCGAGGGCGCGGAGAAAGAGGACGCCAGCATCATTCCGCTTGGGATACCAATGCTCGCAGGTCCGGGCGCGATTTCGACGGTGATGGTGCTGGTGGGCGTGTCCCACGCGCTCTGGCAGCACGCAGTCGTCTACGCGGCGATCCTGGCGACTTCGTTCTCTTCGTACGTGATCCTCGCGGGAGCCGATCGCGTTCGCCAATATCTCGGCGGGACCGGCATTCGGATCATGACGCGGCTGATGGGACTCCTTCTGGTGGCGCTGGCCGTGCAGTTCGTCGCGAATGGCCTGATCGATTTCGGCGTGATCAAGCCGCTGACGTCCAAGTGAGGACTGCTCAAGCTGGCTCGCGGCAGAGAACAGAGGACAGGATACCTGACAGGGCACTCGCCGACGCACCGACGGCGTCTTTCGCGCGCCAGGCAACGAAACCATCTGGACGAACCAATACCGCTCCGGACGGGGTGATCCCATAGAGGCTCGAAAAACTTCCAGACGGGTCGGCTAGGCCTCGAGCGCCGACTTGGTGGACATCCAGTTCGATTCCACGTTGCTTGGCGGCAGCACGACCGATCTCGCTCCAAGTTTTTCCCTCGGGGCCAATCAGCAGCACGAAATTCTGTCCGAATAGGTCGAGTGTGGAGACTTTTTCTCCGTTCCGCTCGAGCACAAGATGGGGCGCGCGGCGGCCGGGACGGCCTTTCGATTCGCGAGGGTTCTCATAGGCCACAGCATCCTCGCGTTCGGAAATCACCGCCGCAGAGTGGTAGCAGTAGCCGAGCTCGATATTCAGGTCGTTCTGGATCGGCTGCATGTTGTCTGATTTTAGATACGGAGCCGAGCGCGTCACGTAGCGCGAGTACGCCTGTTCCACCGTGAACGCAGCGGCAGGACGCCGCTCCGGCTCATAAGTTTCGAGCAGAGCCGGGCCCGCGGTTCCGTTCGACACCATCGCCAGCTTCCACGCGAGATTGTGCGCGTCCTGGACGCCGGTATTGCCACCGAAGCCGCCGCTCGGCGGCATGACGTGCGCCGCGTCTCCCACGAGAAAAATGCGCCCTTGCCGGAAGCGCTCGGCGACGTCCGCCATCGCGTCCCAGTGCATGATGTTCTCGATCGTCACCGGCACGTCGCGCGTGCCGAGGCCTGCGTAGAGCATTTCCAGCGCGCGCTCGTTCGTCAGACCCGCCGAAACATCGGTAACGGGATTCTTTGGATCGCCCAGCCAATGGACGGCGAGAAATCCTGATGTGAAGGGCTTCTCGATGCGGAAGAATCCGCTCAGCGTCGGATTCACTACATAGATCACGCTTAGGCTGCGGCCGCGCAGAAGCGGACCCACATCGCCTCGAAAATAGATCGTGATGCTTTTCGAGAATACTCCGTGACCCTTCATGCGGATTCCCAACTGCTCGCGAACGCGGCTGTGAGCGCCGTCCGCGGCCACCATGTATTTCGCCCGGACTGTGGCCGTCTCGCCCGTGTCGCGATGCCGGATTACCGCCGTGATCCCTCGAGCATCTTGCTCGAACGAAATCATTTCGGTGGCGAAGCGCAGCTCCGCTCCCAATTCCTCCGCGCGGGCTTTCAAGAGCGGCTCGAGCAGGCTCTGAGTAATGAAAAGGCGGAGCGACGGGCTGACGTCGCGCACGCCTTCATTCAGGTTGGCGATGAACCAGGCGAGTTCCTTGCCGGCCAGAGTCTCCACCGCCATGATGGCGCCGTCTTGGACGAACTGCTCGTCCGACTTGCGCATCACGATCTGCTCGACACCCACCTCGCGAAAAACTTCCATCGTGCGCTGGGTGATCATCGCCGCGCGCGGATGGATGGCTGTCCCGCGATGATGTTCCACCACCAGCGGGCGGACGCCATGGTGAGCCAGCAGCAGCGCGGTCGACATCCCGACCAGGCTGCCTCCGACGATCAGAACCGGAACTTCGATATCCGGCATGCGGCATTTCCGGCGAAGGCGCATGCGCATTCGCGCGTGTTCGCCGTCCCCCCAATCCCCCAGTGGGCCGGAACGCTATCACAATTGGGTTCATGCCGGTAGAAGGCGTGTTGACACCCTATTGCCGCGCCAGTAAGATTTCGGCCCAGACGATCACGCAGGTACGCTTGTCCAGGCGGAGACATTCGAGCAGGAGAAAAACCATGAAGAAGGTTCTGTGGGCCGTGCTGGTACTTGGGCTATTCCTGGCGATGGCAATCCTGCCGTCCGCCGCCAACGCTCAGGCGACGACACCTGCTGCCGCTGCTCCTGCCGCTTCCGCTGCTCCAGCCGGCGCACCTGTCGCGCCGCAGGGGCGCAAGAAGCGGGTCGCGATCTTCGACTTTGACTACGCGACCGTCCAAACCGCTTCCGCCGCGGCGTTCGGCACGAACATTGACGTCGGCAAGGGCATCACCGACCTGCTCGTGAAGTATCTCGTGCAGGATGGAACGTACTCCGTGATCGAGCGGCAAGTGCTCGACAAGATCCTCGCCGAGCAGAATTTCTCCAATAGTGATCGCGCGAACCCGACTTCGGCGGCCAAACTCGGCAAACTGCTGGGCGTGGACGCGATTATCGTCGGTGCGGTCACGCAATTCGGCAACGACACGAAAACTACCGGTGTCGGAGGCGGCGGTGGAGGCATCGGTGGATTCGGCCTCGGCGGTTTCCACCACTCAAATAGCAAGGCAATCGTGAACATCGACGCGCGCATCGTCGATATCGACACGGCCGAGATTCTCGGGGTGGCCGAGGGCCACGGCGAGTCTTCGCGCTCGAGCACGTCGCTATTGGGCGGCGGTGGCAACTGGCGCGGATTTGGCGGTGGCGCGGTGGATTTCGGCAGCAGCGATTTCCAGCAGACGATTCTCGGCGAGGCGGTCAAGGCCTCCGTCCAACAATTGAGCGCTGGGCTGATCGCGGACAACGCAAAAGTGACGGTGCGAACGATTATCGTGTCCGGCCTTGTGGCGGCGGTGGATGGCGGGCAAATCGTCTTGAACGTGGGCGCAAAGGCGGGCGTAAAAGTCGGCGATCAGCTTTCGGTCGAGCGCGTGACCAAGGAAATCAAGGATCCGGCGACCGGCCAGGTGATCCGTCGCCTCTCCACGCCCGTGGGCGTGGTGAAAGTGACGGACGTGGACGACATTTCCGCCGTCTGCGTGCCTGTTTCAGGCGCGGGATTCAAAGTCGGCGACGCTGCCAAGACCGTGACGCAGTAGCCGGGGCATCACGCGCTTAGCGCGGCACCGGCCCCACCGTCGCTTTTTCTATCGTTCTTCGGGCGGGACGTAGCGGCGCGTTTGCACCCTTCCCTCATCGGGCTCACGCGCGTTTTCGATTCCGCTGACCACTTCAGCCTCGTAGTCCTGTCCTTCCTCGGTTAGTTCTTCGACGCTTTCGGAGTCGATGTTTTCTCCGCGCGGCAGGGCCTGGATATCGCCGGACTGGCCCGCCGCGCCCGCACCGAGTCCCCTCGCCGGGGGCGGGGCAAGCATTTCAACGGCCTCAGGGCCGCGCAGGCGGCGCTTGGCGCGTTTTTTCTTTTTCGGGCGTATTACCTTGCCGCGAATCTGCGGCTTCTTCTTCTTGCTCGCCACTTTTTTCTTGCGAGCCTTCTTCTTTTTCGCCATGGCTTTTTCCTCTTCTCTCTCAGGCCGGTTACGCTTACTGAATCGGCTCCGTCGGCAGGCCCTCGGGACCCGCGCCCACAATTCCGACCTGCGTCCGCTGACTCAAAGGAGTGTCTCGGCAAAATCTGGGCTTATTCTACATTCAACTTGCAATGCAGAAAGATCAATCTAGAATGCTCGCACGTTTGCGGAGGAAGGGCTCCCAGGTCTCCGGTAAGGAGAGCCTGGGAGATCGTCGGGCTCCCAGGTCGCAGTCACGCCTGGGAGAAACGTCCCGCCGAATTGGGCGGCGGGACCGGCGAAGCGCAGTCGTCGCTCGCCGACGGACGTTCTCAGGAAGGCTCGCGGGAGGATCCGAATGTCGAATGCACGCGGATTCTACGGCTGGAAACTCGTCGGCGCGCTTTCTTCGATTGATTTCTTGAACCTGGGGTTCCCGTTCTACATCGGCGCCATCATCAATGCGTACATGCAGCAGCACATTTCCATGAGCCGCGGCACATACGGTTTCGGCTCCACGCTGGTGAATCTTTTCGTCGGCCTTCCTTCCACGCTCGTTGCCATGTCCATTGCCAGGCGTGGCATTCGCTCGACGTATCTCATCGGTTCGGCGCTCGTGTGCATCGGCTCTCTGTTTCTTGCCTTTGCGACCACCAAACCGTGGCAGTTCCTGGTGGCATACGGCGTGATCGTTGGCAGCGGCATTTGTTTCGGCGACATCATTTGCGGCAGCACAGCTGCCGCTCGTTGGTTCGAGCGCTACCGCGGCCGCGCCGTCGGCTTGGTCCTCAGCGGCTCCGGCGTGTGCGGATTGATGGCGCCCCTCATGGATAGGTTTCTGCGGGCGCACGGCGGCGATTGGCATCTCGGCTGGAAAATCGGAGCGGCCGGCGCCGCGCTCGCGGGAATCATCGCCCTGCTCTTCGTGAAGGAGCGTCCCGAGGATCTTGGCCAGCTCCCTGACGGCGGCGCCAGACCGGAAGCAGGCGCGGCCGCGAGCCACGCGCCCAGCAAGCTCATCACCGGGCATGAATGGACCGCGGGCGAAGCCTACCGTACGCCGAGCTATTGGCTGGTCGTCCTCGCCGGACTCGCGGCGCAGTTCCCGTTTTTCCTTTTCGTTCCGCACTGGTTCCTCTACCTGACAAATACTGGAATTCCATCGGGCGCGGCGGCGTTTTCGATGAGCCTCATGCCCGTGTCCGCCATTATCGGCAGGTTGATTGGCGGCTGGCTGATGGACACGATCAACGCGCGCGTTGCATTCGTGATCGGGCTGTTGTGTTATCTCTTCGGCTCGCTAGCTGCGCTGCGAGTCGGTCCCGGCTCGCTGCTGATCGGCGATTCCGCCGCCGTTTTGTACGGCCTCGCCATCGGCTGGACCTTTACCTGCATGACCACATGCGTCGCGCATTACTACGGCCCGTCCGCTTTCCCTAAACTCGCCGGCACGCTACTGTTCTGGACTTCCGGCGGCGCTTCGCCCGCGGCCTGGGTCGGCGGCAAGATTTTCGATATGTACGGCGGTTACGCGCACGCGTGGCAGCTGAACATCATCATCACCGTGATCGGCATCGTCGCCATCTTGTTCGCCACCATGCCGCGTCACCGTACGGAAACGAGCGCGGTCGCTAGGGCCGCGTGAGCTGGAAAATGACGCTGGCTATCGCATAGGAGACCCAAGTGCCCGAGAAGAAAAGCTTCTACGGATGGAAGCTCGTCGCCGTTCTGTTCATCCTCGATTTCATCAACATGGGCTTCCCCTACTACGGCGGCACCATCATCAACAGCTACATGATTCACGCCATCGCCATGAAGCGCAGCACTCTGGGCTTGGGCTTCACCATCCTCAATCTCTTTGTCGGACTCGCCGCCATCTTCGTGGCTATGGCCATCGTCAAATGGGGGATTCGCAAGACGTTCATCATTGGCTCCTGCATTATCGGCTCGAGCGCGCTCTTCCTCGGTTTCCTCGCGTCGAAGCCCTGGCATTACCTGGTCGCCTTCGGCGTGGTCAACGGTACGGGCATGAGTTTCGCGACACTGGTTCCCTGCGCCACCGGTGTGACGCGCTGGTTCCGCCGCTACCGCGGCGCCATGATGGGTCTGACGCTGTCTGCCTCGGGAATTTCCGGATTCTTCCTTCCCCCGCTGCTGAACAAGATGCTCCAGGCCGGTAGCGGCAACTGGCACGTCGGCTGGAGAATCGTCGCCGGAGCCATGGTGGTTTCCGGCTTGATCGCGTTCCTGTTCGTCCGGGAAAGCCCCGAGTCCATGGGCCAGACGGTCGATGGTTTGCCCGAAGAAGCGCAGGCGCAGCCTTCCCGCACCGATGCGCTGGCCACGAAGCACGAATGGACTGCCGGCGAAGCCTATCGCACCTCCGCCTACTGGTTGGTCGCCATCGCCGGCATCGCCGCTACCTTCCCGTATTTCCTCTTCATCGCGCACTGGGTCGAGCACCTCACCGGAGTCGGGATTACTCCCGCCAAAGCCTCGTTGGGAATCAGCTTGCTCACATCCGGTACGCTCGGTGGCCGCTGGCTCGGTGGATTGCTCATGGACTACCTGAACGCTCGCTTGGTTTTCGTGCTTGGCGCCAGCCTTTACTTCATCAGCTCGTACCTGGCCTTCACGTCGCACGCCGGCGCCTTGGATCTCGCCTACGTCGCCTCCGCGCTGCAGGGCATCGCTTATGGCTGGACCTATAGCTGCACGAACACGATGGTCGGCCATTACTACGGCCGCAAGGCATATCCGAAGCTGAGCGGGATGTTCATTTTTCTCACGTCTGCCATCGCGTCTCCTGCCGGGCTGGTCGGCGGCATGATCTTCGATCGCTACGGAAGCTACGTGAAGTCGTTCGAGCTGGACGCGGTGCTCGCAGCCATTGGAATCGTGGCGATCCTCTTCGCGGCAATGCCTGCTCGGCGCGATACGGTTCCCGTCGGCGTAGCCCAGCCGGAAGCCGCGTAGCGCCGGCGTTTCTCTGCAGCGACAGCGCGTCCCAAATGCCTGCAACCAGCCAGCGCTTCGCTTCGTCTTATCTGTGAGTTGGGAGACTTGGGCTCTCGCTTGCAAGGGAGCCCATGAGCCGCGGCCTTAGTTGCAACTTTAGATCGTACTCCAGTAGGTTACCTACACTCTCAAGTTCGAGGCCGGCTGCCGCCGCTGAAGCTCCCAACGGAGGTGCCCGTGATTCGCCGCCGCGAATTTGTGAAGTCGTCTCTTGTTGGCACAGCATTGCTCAGCGTGCCGCTCGTCCGCGCAATTCTCGCCGCCGACTCCGCCTCGCTCGTCGTCGCTACGAAATACGGCAAAGTGCGGGGAATCTCTGCCGACGGCGTCTGCGCCTTCAAAGGCGTCCACTACGGCGCGTCCCCCGAAGGCGCCGGGCGCTTCATGCCGGCCGCTGCGCCGAAACCTTGGATCGGTGTTTTCGACGCGCTTGAGTACGGCACCATGGCCCCGCAGATTCTTTCCTCAGCCACTGGCTCGGATATCCGCATCGCGATGGGCGACATATTTGGGCCGGGAGACGTCGGCGAAGATTGCCTCGTCCTCAACGTTTGGACGCCAAGCGTAGCCCGCGGGAAACGGCCTGTGATGGTATGGCTGCACGGCGGCGGCTACACCGGCGGTTCTGATGGCGCGCCGACGTATGACGGCGCCAATCTCGCGCGCAAGCAGGACGTGGTCGTCGTCGGCATCAATCATCGCCTCAACGTTTTTGGCTATCTGTATCTCGGCGAGATCGGCGGCGAAAAATATGCGGACTCGGGCAACGTCGGCATGCTCGATATCGTCCTCGCGCTCAAATGGGTGCGCGACAATATCGCGCACTTCGGCGGCGATCCCGGCAACGTGACGATCTTCGGCGAGTCCGGCGGCGGAGGAAAGGTCGGCACGCTGATGGCGATGCCTCCGGCGAAAGGCCTGTTTCACAAGGCCATTGTCGAGAGCGGCTCCATGCTGCGCGTGAGCACGCGGGACGAAGGAGACGCCGCCGCGCGAAAATTCCTCGCGCAGCTGAAAATCGAACCGGATCAGGTCCACGATCTTCAAAATGTTCCGATGAGCGACATGCTAGCGACTTTTCGCACTATGACTGGACCCAACGCGATTCGCCTCGGGCCGGTTGTCGACGGCCGCTCGCTGCCGCGGCAGCCGTTCGATCCGGACGCACCTGCGCAGTCCGCGAGCGTTCCCATGATCATCGGGACCAACGGCACGGAGACCACGGCCTTGCTTGGCATCGTTGACCCATCGCTATTCTCGCTCAGCGAAGCGGAGATGCGAACCAAGCTCGAGACGTACTTGCATCTCGCGGATGATTCGCAGCTCGATGGCTTGATTGCCACGTACAAGAAAGCGCGGCCGGACGCGACGCCGAGCGACATCTATTTCGCAGTCACTACCGATCGCATGATGCGCATGAATGCGATCACCCAGGCCGAGCGCAAAGCCGCGCAGGATGCTGCGCCTGCGTACATGTACATATTCGACTGGCGCAGCCCCGTGCTCGGCGGGGAAATGGGTTCGCCGCACGGCATTGAGCTCGCCTTTGTCTTCGACAATACGGACAAGACCACGGGAATGAACGGAACAGGCGCCGATCTTGCGCCGCTCGCAGAAAAAATGAGCACGGCCTGGGCTGCCTTTGCTCGCACCGGCAATCCGAATCATTCCGGCCTGCCGCACTGGCCCGCCTACGACGCGGACTCCCGCGCCACGATGATCTTCAACGATGAATGCAAAGTCGTCGACGATCCCGGCCGCGACGAGCGCCTCGCCATCACCGCGTTGCCCACTGCCTAAGTCCGAATCTTGCGGTGGTCTTGTAGGGGCACAGCATGCTGTGCCCGGCGAAAATGCTTGGCTCAGCGTCACCCATCCATGAGTTGGCTTTGGGTGTAAACGTAGCGCCAGGCTTCAGCCCGGCATCTTGCTTCTCATTCCGGGAATAGAAAATCTAAAGGTCTTGCTCGGATCGACGGCGCGTCCAGCAAGGCGATCCAGCAATGACTGCCCGACGATATAGACAAACGGACCTTCACGGCCGGTCCAATTCCGTTGGAACGGCCTCGGCTTGTAGCCAGCGACGTTCGCTATGATCACGAGAGTCCCATCCGGCAGCAGATCCGCAACACCGAGGTCCACGCAAGGCCAGATATGCTGTTCGTCCTCGTACACTCGATTCGTGATCGCTTCGGCTATTTCGCTACGAATCGGTTCCGCGTGGGCTTGCCAATCCTGGAGCCAACAAAACGCAATCTTTCTGGGAAGACTCTTGCCAGTGAGGTTCTCTGCGCACTGAACCGTTTCCTCTAGCGCGTTCTCAACAAACGAACTGAATTCTTGTCTATTCACGGCAGAACCAAACAGGTCGGAACTACAGCTGAATCTTCGAGAAGAAATAGCTCCCAATCGCGAGCAGCAGCGCCGTCAACACCGTTACGACGACGAGATCGGTCGTCAGCCCGAACGCGAACTGATTGATCAGTGCGCCGCGCAGCCCGTCCACTCCGTAGCTCAGCGGATTTAACCGCAGCAGGAGCTTCAGAGCGCTTGGCAATCCGGCTGCCGCAAAAATCGCGCCGGAAAAGAAGAACAGCGGCATGATCAGGAAATTGATGATCAGCGGGAATCCCTGCATGTCCTGCAGCACGGAACCGAATACCGTCCCGATGCCCGCGAACAGCAGCGCGATCATGAACATGAAGAAAATGCCCAGCGGCAGGTAGGGCGAGCTAACCACGCGAAAGCCGGCGAGCAGGCAGATCGCGAATACGATGAGCCCTTGTACAAACGCGACAATCGCTCCGCCCAGCATCCTCCCAAACACGATCTCCAGCCGCGACACGGGCGCAACCAGCGTCTCTTTCAGGAATCCGAATTGCCGGTCCCAGATGATTTCGATTCCGGAGAACACGGCGTTGAAAAGAATCGCCATCGACACAATTCCCGGCGAGAGAAAGTTGATGTAGTTCCCCTGGCCGGCTCGCGCGAACATCCCCCGCAATCCGAATCCCAGCGCCACCAGAAACAGGATCGGCTGGCCGAGCGAGCCGATGATGCGCGCCGGCGAACGCATGTAGCGCTTCAGTTGCCGCACGCAAAGAATGTAGATCGCTTTCATCGTCGCCCTCCTCGCCAGGCCCGGCCCATCATCCTCATGCGCTCGATCGCGTTCGCTTCTTCCTCGCGAATAGCGTGGCCTGTGAGCGCAATGAACGCATCCTCCAGATTTGCGCACTTCGTGCGTTCTTTCAATTCGCTGGGCGAGCCCTGCGCGACGATTTTGCCGTGATCGATCACCGCGACCTCGTTCGCCACGCGATCCGCTTCGTCCATGTAGTGCGTAGTGAAGAAAACCGTCACGCCTTCTTCCTTGCTCAGTTGCTGGATGTAGCCCCAGATATGGTTGCGCGTTTGCGGATCGAGGCCGATCGTCGGCTCGTCGAGAAACAGAATGCGCGGCGTGTGCAGCAGCGCCCGCGCCACTTCCAGCCGCCGCTTCATTCCCCCCGAGTATGTCTTCACCAGATCCTTTTTGCGCTCTCCCAATCCGACGAAGTCCACCAGCATGTCAATGCGCTTCACGCGCTCGCCGTGCGGCACGCCGTAGAGGATGCCATGCAGGTCCATGTTCTCGTACGCCGTCAGCTCGTCGTCGAGGCTCGGGTCCTGAAAGACGATCCCAAACGACCGCCGCACCTGCTTCTGCTCGCGCGTCGGATCGTACCCGTTGACGCGAAGTGACCCGCTGGTCGGATCGAGCACGGTGGTCAGCATCTTGATCGTAGTCGTTTTGCCCGCGCCATTGGGCCCGAGAAAACCGAAAATCCTCCCTTCGGGGACTGTGAACGACACATGGTTCACCGCGCAAAAATCCCCGTAGTTCTTCACAAGGTCCTGGACTACGATCATGTCGCCCATTCGTATTTTCCTGTGGCCCTGGCTGGTGAATGCTCAAAAGGGGTGAGACAGGATACGATGTATCCGCCAGCCGGGCAATTGCTTATAACGGCGGGCCGGGGTCGAAAGTTACGCGCGAATCGAGCGCTGCGAGCGGCTAGGAGGCCTGAACCTGTGACCACAGTTCGAGAAGCGACGTATGAGGTCCTGCGCGACCTCGGGATGACCAAGATCTTCGGCAATCCCGGCTCGAGCGAGCTGCCATTTCTCAAGGACATGCCGCCCGGCTTCGAATACGTCCTCGGCCTTCACGAGCGCGTAGCCGCAGGGATGGGGCTTGGATATGCCCTCGGACGCAACGAAGCGGCGTTTGTGAACCTGCACTCGATCGCGAGTGCCGGGAACGGTCTCTCCGCGCTCATCGATGCCTATTATCTTCACGCCCCGCTCGTCGTCACCACCGGCCAGCAGGACCGCCGCCAGATCATGGCTGAGCCGTTTCTAGTGAGCCGCGCGGTCGATGTTGTGAAGCCCTACGTGAAATGGGCCTGCGAACCGCTGCGCGCCGAAGACGTTCCTGCGGCGATCGCGCGCGGCTATCACCTGGCGATGCAGCCGCCGCGCGGGCCCGTCTTCATTTCGGTCCCGATGGACGATTGGAACAAGCCCAGCCAGCCCGTCGTTGCGCGGCGCGTGAGCCAGTCTGTTTCGCCTGAACCCGCTGCGCTCGATGACGTCGTTCGCGCGATCGATTCGAGCAAGAAACTCGCGCTCATCGCCGGATCGCAGATCGAAGAGGACGGCGCGTGGCACGATGTGATCACGCTCGCCGAACGCCTGAATGCGGACGTCTACGCCGAGCCGATTGCTTCGCGCTGGGCGTTTCCGCGCAGCCATCGTTTGTTTCGCGGCGGCCTGCTGCCCGCGCAAAAACCGCTCGCCGATCAGCTCTCGGGTTACGACGCGGTCGTCGTCCTCGGCGCGCCCGTGTTTCTCTACTACGCCTACGTGCCCGGCAACGCCATCGCGCCAGGTACAAAGCTCTTTCAGATCACGAACTCGCCGCAGGACGCTTCCGCGGCCCTCGCGGGAACGAGCATCGTCGGCAACGTCGCCGCGGCTGCGAAATATCTCGCCGCCCGCGTGAAACCTGCGGCCCGTGACGCGACGCCATGTCCCCCTGCACCCGAACCGAAACCCGAGCACCCGATGATGTGCGCGTATCTGTTTCACACGCTCAACAAGCTCTTGCCCCGCGACGCGATCATTGCCGAAGAGTGCCCTTCGTCGAAGGGCGATCTCGATCGGTACGTCAGCCTCGACGAGCCCGGGTCGTTCTATTCGGTGCGCAGCGGAATTCTTGGTTTCGGCGTGCCAGCAGCTGTCGGTTTGCAAATAGCAAATCCAAAGCGGCGCGTGGTCTGTCCCGTCGGGGACGGCTCGCTGCAATATTCGGTTCAGGCACTGTGGTCGGCGGTGCAAACGAAAGCGCCAGTCGTGTTCCTCGTGATTTGCAACGGCAACTATTCGGCGCTCAAGGGATTCCGCGATTTCACGAAAGTCGGCACGAATGTTCCCGGCATCGACATTCCCGGAATCAATGCCGCGCTCATCGCGCAGGGCTACGGCATGAAAACCCGCGAAGTGGACCGCGCGGAAGATCTCGAACCCGCGCTGAAGTGCGCTTTCGCAGCGAACGAGCCGCACTTGATCAGCGTCAACGTCCAGCCCGGCGGCCAAAAGACGATGGGCATGGACCAGTCTGTGAACCCCCCGAATTACGGCTAAGCGGCGTCATCCGAGCGATCTGCTTTCGGCCTATTGAGGAAGGGTGAGTTCCACGTCGTCTGACGTGTCAGCTTCCGAGCGCTTTCTGCAGCTTTTCGAATGTCGTCGTGAGGTCTTCCGGTTCCATGCGCGTCTCGCCCACCACGGTCATGAAGTTTGAGTCGCCGGACCACCGCGGCAGAACGTGCAGGTGAAGGTGGCCCGTGACGCCGGCGCCCGCCGCCCGCCCAAGGTTCATGCCGAGGTTGTAGCCCTCCGGATGATATGTTTTGCCGAGCGCGGTCTGCACCCGCTGCGCCAGGCGCATCATTTCCGCCAGAGTCTCCGGCTCCGCCGCATCCAGATTCGCCACGTGCGCGTACGGCACCACCATCACATGCCCGCTTGTGTAGGGAAATTTGTTCAGGATGACGAAGTTCTTCGCGCCGCGCAGCACGATCAGCATGCGCACATCATCGTTGGCGGCGAGGGCGTCGCAGAAGATGCAGCGGTCATCTTTCGACGCGTCGGCGATATACCGGTATCGCCACGGCGTCCAGATGTAATCCATCCCGCTCAGTCCCGCGCGCCGGGAGCAGAGCCCGCCGCGGTGCCGGCCGCTTGCGGGTTGTTGACGTAGTCCTTGAGTTCTTTGCTGGGTTTGAAAAAGGGAATTTTCTTCGGCGGCACTTCGACCTTGGCTCCGGTCTTGGGATTCCGGCCTGTGCGTCCCCGGCGCTGGCGTGTGCGGAAGCTCCCGAAGCCGCGGATCTCGATCTTGTCGTCGGCCTGCAACGCGGCGATGATACTGTCGAAGATCGTCTCAACCACCGCTTCGGACTCCTTGCGCGGCAGCTCGGTTACCCGCGTTACTTCCTCCACGAGATCCGCCTTCGTCATCGTGTGCTCTAAATTTGCCTGCTCTCCCGCAGCCATTAGTGCAAGGCCTCCTCTCGCGAACCGCTGATTTTGTGGGCCGTTTGGCGCTGGGACGGAGCGCCGCACAATTCTTCCTTATCACCAATCCAACGCTACGTAAACCCTTTTTCCGCTGTGACTTGCGCGCTGCCCCTGCGTGCGCCAGTCGCTACGACGATTGCCGCTTGGCCAGAATGGCATCGCCGATTGTCGCGTTGGGAGACGACTTCGACGATCGGAACGATTGCATTTCGTCGCGCTCGGCCTGCTTCTGCGCCGCTCGATAGCTGAGGCTGATCTTGTGCTGTTCGGGTTCGAGCCGCAGGATCTTGAAGTCATACTCCTGCCCCGGCGTCAGCACGGCCGTGACGCGCGCATCGCGCGCAACTTTCGCGGCCTTCTCGCGCTCGCCCTTCGGACGCCGCTCCTCGATTTCCGAGATGTGGCAGAGACCTTCGATTCCGTCAGCCAGCTCGACGAACGCGCCAAAATCCGTCGCGCGCGCGACCTTGCCCTTGACGACGTCGCCGATCTTGTGCGCGCCGAACCAGTTGGCCCAGATGTCGTTGACCTGCTTGACGCCGAGCGAGAGGCGCCGGTTCTGCGAGTCCACTTTCAGCACCTTGGCCTCGACTCTGTCGCCCTTCTTGAACTTCTCGCTCGGATGCTTGATGCGTTCGGTCCAGCTCAC
>Ga0187782_10000021_pt1 | contig 85286 bp, 65 predicted proteins | sample 0715_SJ02_MP15_2_FD_132454 | JGI IMG/M metagenome (GOLD analysis project Ga0187782, IMG submission 132454) | Tropical peat soil microbial communities from peatlands in Department of Meta, Colombia - 0715_SJ02_MP15_20_MG | ecosystem: Environmental > Terrestrial > Soil > Wetlands > Peat | place... | reverse complement strand
CTCGAGAAAGTGCTCGGGGCTCCTGGCATCTTGAGGAGTTGGCGTGCCAGCTGCAAACAAAGCCGGAGGAGCCTCAGGGTCAGCCGGGCCTCTGACGTGTTAGATCTGGCGGCTGCGGGAAATGCCTCGGCCAAAAAGATCCTCCTGCAGCGAGCGACGATCCTGTCGGACATCGTCCTGGACCTGGCTCTTATCCTGAATCCTGGTTTGATTTTGCTCGGGGGAGAAGTGGGCAGCCATCCGCGCCTGCTGCAAGAAGTAAAAGAGCAGTTGAAAGGGAGCGAATTTGCTGTCGTGCGCCTGAAGCCGAGCGCGCTTGGTACCGCGGCCGTGTTGTGGGGGGCCGTGTACACGGCCTTGGAATCGGCCGTTCTTGGTCTTATTCAACCCGCCGAAGCAACTGCCTGAACTTACCTGAGCACGGGAGTTTCTCATCTTGCCGCCAGGGCGGTTTAATTGACGGACTTTCTAAATAGAGTTAATTTAGTGGCGGAAAGCACTCTCTGCTCATGCGCAAGCACGCCAGAACACGTTCCCCCAACCCAGGGTCAGCCGGTCACGTTATCGCCGTCGACATTGGCGGCAGCAACATGCGAGTGGCCTTAGCCGACAAAAGAGGCAGAATCCTGGGTAGATTTTCCGATTCCACTACCAGGAAGTCCTCCCCCAAGTTAGTGGTCAAGCAGATTCAAAACGGTGTTGGCCACTTGCTTGGGCAAGCGGGGTTGCCACGTGCTTCACTGCTGGCAATTGCGGCGGGCGCAGCAGGCGTCACGAACCGAGATACCGGCGTCGTATTTGCCACTTCCTATCTGCAAGGTTGGAAGGACGTTGCCTTGGCCCGCCTGCTCGAATCTGCCCTTCACGTTCCGGCGGTGGTGGAAAATGATGTGAAGCTGGCGGCCATCGGAGAGCATTGGATCGGAGCGGCGCGGGGCATCCCCGATTTTGTTTTTCTCGCCATCGGAACGGGAATTGCAGCAGGAATTTTTGTCAATGGCAAACTGATTCACGGTCCGGAATGGGTTGCCGGAGAAGTAGGTTATCTGATCGTTCCCGGCACACCAGAAGAATCGTCCAGGCGAGGCACTCCCGGGTCGCTAGAGAAAATGATCGGCGGAAAGGGAATTATGCAGACTCTGTTGCAGTCCTGCGACAGGGCCAGCGCCCTTGCGCTGGGCGGTCTGACGGCCACGGAGATATTTGATCTGGCGGTCACCGGAGACTGCCGCGCGCAAACTCTCTTAGAGCGAGCGGCGCGGATCCTGGCTTATGCCATACACAATATCTCTTGCGTCTTGAACTCTTCACTCTTCGTGCTGGGCGGCGGAGTGGGGACAAACAAGCCGCTTCTTGCTGCTACTCAACGCATTTTGGAGCCATATACGCAGCCGTCATGTCCGAAGCTGGTCATCAGTTCTCTGGGACAGGATGCGCAACTGGTTGGAGCCGTTCGAATTGCGCTCGACAAAGCGAGAGCACATTCACGCTAATTCGGTTTTTGCCCTAGTCTGCTTTTCGCGCACTGATGCTCTCCAATTCCCTACCGCACGTTTCTGGAACGACAAAACGGACGAAGACCAGCGTGACAATGCTCAGCACCCCGTAAATCGCGAAAGTGGACGCGCTGCCCACCTTGTTAATCATCGATAAGAACGTTAGGGAAACCGCAAAATTTGAAATCCCAGAAAACAAAGTCGCCACTGCAACCCCTCGCCCACGAACCCGGAGCGGGAATACTTCGGAGACCAGAATCCACGCGATCGCACCGAGGCTTAAGGCGAAGCACGCGATGTATAGCACCAGGCAGCCAAGCGCGACAGCTCCTGACGATGCCCCGAGAGAGGCCTGATGGCTAAAAGCAAACGCAAGAGCGAACAAGGCAATCGTCATACCGCCAACGCCGGCGTACAGGAGCGGCTTACGTCCCACACGGTCAACCAGCAGGATGCCGACAACGGTCGCGAGTACATTGACCACGGCGACGACGAGTGTGGCAAGGATGGAATTGGAATGCGTACCGACTCCGGCGAGTTCGAAGATCTGCGGGCCGTAGTAGATGATGGTGTTAATCCCGGTGACCTGCTGGAGCACCGTGAATCCCGCGGCAATAAATAACGAACCTCTAACCGAAGGGGTTAGAAGCGCACTCCATTTTTGTTCAATTTGTGTCTTCAGGCCTTCGCGAATATCCCCGAGAAATTGCTGAGCGCCCGCCGCGTCGGTGTAGCTGAGAAGCACGGTTTCCGCATTTTTCTCGCGGGAGTGGGCAAAAAGCCATCGCGGGCTCTCAGGGACGGTGAGAATTACCGCAAGGAAAAACAAAGTTGGCACGGCAGCAATTCCGAACATCAGCCGCCACGCTTCCCGCGTCGCGAGCCAGTAGCCTACGAGATCTGCCAGTGCTATGCCGAGCGTCAGTGCAAACTGGTAGAGCCCGATGAGCATCCCCCGCGATTGGGGGGGCGCAAGTTCCGAAACGTAGACGGGCGCAGTAACCGATGTGAAACCGATACCGAGTCCGATAATCGCGCGCGCCACGATAAGGGTTGCGACGTTGGGGGATAGCGGCGCAAGAATCGAGCCTGTGATGAAAATTCCTCCTGCCCAGACCAGGGTGGCCTTCCGGCCGATTCGATCGGCGACCGCTCCCCCGACCATCGCGCCAGCCATGGCGCCAATCAAGACGATGCTGACAACCAGCTCCTCCATTACGGTCGACAGGCCAAAACTGCTTTTGACAAAGATGACAGCCGCCGCGATGATGCCCATGTCATAGCCGTAAAGGACTCCGCCGAGCGCGGCGATGAAAGAGATTCGAGCCAGGAAGCCCTGATCAACATGCGGTCTAGCAGGCAACTTCGTGTCGGTCATGGGATCCCCTGCGCATCATGATATCGTAAACTTTGTTATGATTCATGAAAAAGTCAGGCTTTCTACTGCACGCGGTCGAGAATAAGCGAAACTCGCAGGCGTACTCGTTTCGAGGTGCGGCGTGGATCAGACAGGAAACCAAAGACCAAACTGGATTGCGGGAGTTGAACCGCCGAGCGAAATGCTCACCATGAGCATGGTGGGGATCTACGAAAAGGAGTGCCGTGAACAGCCGGAACGGCTTGCAGAGCTTCTCCATGCTTATTCTGAAAACGACGTGATTCACAAGGAATTGAACAGATTGCGGCAGATGGCCCGCAAAACCGGGCCCATTCTGTTCCTTGGAATGGGCGCTTCCTATTGTTCTTCCATTGCAGGTTCTGTCTGGATGCAATCGTGCGGCAGGTCTTCCTTTTTTGCTGATGCAGGCGAGTGGCTGCACTACGCCACTTCCGTTTGGGACCAGGTAGCCGGCTCGATTTTGACGACCGCTTCAGGAGAGAGCGCAGAACTCGTGCAGTTGTGCCGGCAATCTGCAGACAGGCCGCTGGGCCTGATTTGCAACAACGAGAAAAGCGCCTGCTGGTCATTGACTCATCATCATCTTCCGATCTTGGCGGGACCTGAGTACGGCAATGCCACGAAGACTTACACAAATGCCACGGCCGCTTGTGTTTTGCTTGCCTCCCACATGGTGGACCGCTCGTGGCAAGGCGAAGCCAAGCGGGTGCTGGAGAATTACGCCGGTATCCTTAACCGGATATTTGAGCTTCGCAGCGAAATGGAAGCATTCTGCCGGGGAGCGTCAAACATCGAGTTGATCGGTAGAGGCCCATCGTACGGGGCGGCGATTATGGGTGCTCTTTGCATTCGTGAAATGGCCGGAAATCGCGCCGCAGCTCATTCTGGCGCTGGTTTCCGCCATGGGCCTTTACTGGACGTGAATGCCTCGCACGTGGCGATCATTTTCGCGCTGGGACGCGCAGCCGAACTGGGTGTGAAGCTTGCTCAGGATTGCAAGGCAAAGGGCGGGAAGGTGATTCTCGTGAGCGCCGAGGATCACCAACCCTCAGAAAAATTTTTGCCTGTGAAACTGGAGGCCGTACCCGAGCCCTGGGAATCCGTCACCGCCATCCTCGTCCCGCAGGCCCTGACACTGAGCATGATTGAAAGAAATGGGGCAAATCTGCGACCCCGCTTTCAGTATGGAGTTATGCAAGAGTAGGTTCGACGGAATGGCTTGCTACTTCGGGTGACGAATCCTCTCCGCAAGGGCGCGCGCCCGTTCCCGAGCAATTTCGAGGAATCGCGAATCCCCTGCAATCTGATCCAAAAGAGGCAAGACTCTCTGCGGCTCGGGAAGCACGCCCTTCGCATAGTCCGCCTCCAATTCCAGAAGGGCGTCATTCACCCCCAGCCGGTCGTACTTCATTCTTCTCTGGAGCAAGTCAATCAGCTCTTGTTGTCGCGCCAGACCTTCGCAAATTTGAAGCAGCTGCGTCGCATCGGGATTTATCGTGTAATTGAACCTTGTCTCGTAGGCTTCCGAACCATTTTCCCAGCGAAATGTTTTTTCGCCGAGGTTGGCGATCTTCCGGTGAACGTCAAGGTCCTGCCCCTTGAAATCATTCAACTTCGCGGTGAGCTCGAAAATCTTCGCTCGCAGAGACGCACTAATCTGAAACGGCGAAGCGCCTGGATCCTCATCAAGCTGGCGAATTTCATACGAGCCGGTATCCGAGAACTCGTTGATCTTGATTTCAATGAATTCCGGGGTGCTGGATTTGAAGATTCGCCGGTAAATGAAGACGGCAGAGCCTGCTGGGGCTGAGCAGACATTTCCAAAAGGCAGCGCACAAATGAGCAGCGCGAAAACGAATAGGGGGCGGGACATTGCTTTCATCGTTCGGTTTGGATGCGGACTACATGCCCGATCGGTGCTTGGTTGCTCGGAGCGGATCGCCTGGGCTGCCTTTTCTTCCCACTTCTTGCTGCGTCTGCCTTACTCACGCCAAAGCGCCGCTCCAACTGGTCCGTCTGCAGGTGGCAGAGTGCTACCGCCAGGGCATCCGCAGCATCGGAAGGCTCGGGCACTTCTTTCATCCCGAGCTGCGCCTTCACCATTGCCTGCATCTGGCTCTTATCCGCGTGACCGTACCCTGTGACGCACGCCTTGACTTCACGCGGTGAATAGCTGCGAACCGCTATCCCGAGTTGCTCTCCAGCAAGTAGAACCACCCCCCGCACTTCCGCAAGCCGCAGTGCTGTTCTTATGTTCAGGGCTGTAAAGACCGATTCGACGGCCATAACGTGCGGCCTATATTTCGTAATTAGGTCACAAAGGAGCGCATGAACCTCCCGTAGAGCCGCCCCGGCCGATGCTTTCTGTTTCTTGGTCGGGACCTGGAAGGCGCCATAACGTAACACATGGCACCGCGTACCCTCCCGTTCGATAATCGCAAATCCGGTTGGCCCTGCTGCGGCCGGATCCACGCCCAGGACTCGCAAACACGAGGGGTTCGACCTCAAAGGATTCTCAGGCATGCCAGTTAGTCTAAGGCGAACTGCGTGTACGTTCCAACCAAAAGTCACGGAAAAAGAAAACGGCCACCCTTGAAAAAAGATGGCCGCTCCCAAAAGAGGACTTAGTTTGCGCTGACAGCCGCTTGAATCTCGGATTCATCGATGTCGAAATTGGCATAGACGTGCTGCACGTCGTCGTGCTCTTCCAAAGCCTCCACCAGTCGCAGCATCTGCGCGGCCTGCTGTCCCGTCAGCTTGATGTAGTTCTGCGGAACCATTGCCAATTCCGCAGAAGCTGGGGTGATCCCCGCCTTGGTCAGGGCTTCCTTCACCGCTTCAAGCGATTCCGGGGGCGTAACGATGTACCAGACGGAACCATCGTCTTTCATATCTTCCGCGCCAGCTTCAAGCACGAGTTCGAGCAGTTTATCTTCCGAGGTGGCTTCCTTCGGAACGGTGATCTCACCCTTGCGGTGGAACATCCAACCGACGGCTCCGGCCTCCGCCATATTGCCGCCGTTCTTGCTCATGAGGTGGCGGAATTCGCCAACGACACGGTTCCGGTTTGTGGTCACAACCTGGATCAGCATGCCGACGCCGCCGGGCCCGTATCCCTCAAACATTGCTTCTTCGTATTGTTCGCCTTCGAGCTGGCCAGTGCCACGAAGGACGGCACGTTCTATGTTTTCGTTCGGCATATTCTCGTTCTTCGCCGCCGCGATTGCAGTCCGAAGCCGAGGGTTCGAATTGGGGTCGCCCCCGCCAATGCGAGCAGCGATAGTGATTTCTCGAATGATGCGTGTGAAAACGCGGCCGCGCTTTGCATCGGTCGCAGCCTTCTTGTGCTTGATGGTTGCCCATTTTGAATGCCCAGACATAACAATTCCTTTTCTCTTGCGAGTGGCCTCTTCGGCCATCTGAATTTGGTTTAAATGGCACCCCGCCACGGCCAAGGAATGGACTTGTGGCTCATTCTATCCGCATTGCGGGGTCACCTGTGCGGAGACCTACGGTGTACCACAGAGAAACCCCGCGAAAAGACACAAGGTCCTCACTGGAACTCATGCATTCTAGCACACTTAGGAGCCGCCGGAAACCACGTCCAATCGATCGAATCGATGGCTTATTCCGTTTGAGGAGCGGCCGTCGGAATAGCCGTCAACCGTTGCTCAATCCATGCCCGAATGAGACATGGCTGATTCCTGCTTCAACGAGGCTGGTTTCACAAACCAGCGCCAGAGCCAGAGCCTTCCTCTCCGCAGGCGTTTGTCGGACGACGAGTTCCGCACGTCCGTTATTGGTGGAGAAAAAATGGGCCGCTGTGCCTGGACGCAGGTAAGATAGCGCCGAGCACGCGGACTGTTGCGCCCTGCTTGCGGTGAAGGGGCTAACAGCTGCTGAAATATTATGTTCTCGCTAGGGCGAGTTGCGCCCGAATCCACGGGGTTGCCACGGTCTGTTCCAGTAATTGCGAATCGGAAATCCGAGCATCGCTTGGTGAGTTACTCGACAAGGGAAACGAGTGACAAAACTTTGCGCTACTTCGAGACGCCTGGATAGGCCCTCGGCAGTTGCGGCAATTGCGAAGGGCACTGTCGCTTCCGTAGCCAAAGCCCGGACTCCCTACTGTTCCCCCCCAGCCTTGCTCAGCACCGCTTTGCGCGTCGCCCGAAGCGTGAATTCCAAGCTCTCCCGGGGAATATTCGTGATAAAGGGTTCGACAAGCCAACCGAGCCCTGTAGGAATGTCGCGCGTCAAACTCACAACTTCATTTTGAACGTAAACACCGCCATCCCGCTCTTGCAAACGCCACCACGTCTCCATCCGCCAAAGAAAGCCGTCGTCTTCTCCGGGAGGTTTTTCTCTCTCACCGGGCTTGCCAGCATCCTCCACCTGGACAATTCGAGTCGCGGAGCTACGGCTGCGCGCCTTTGTTGGCGAATCCCGATAGTAATTAACGGTGTGTTCGGTATCTAAAACCACGGTTACTACCTCGTGCCTGCGAAATCGAAGGAACACATGAAACTCATTGCCGTTTCTTGATTCCAGGCGAGACCTCTCTACATCGGGTGCATAGTATTTCGCTTGGTTATCGTAATCTTGCAAAATCTCCAGCACGTCATCGATCTTGACGCCCGGAATGAAGACAATTCCTTCCCAGTCATGAATCATTCCACCCTGGATCGTGATGTTTCCGCCGGAAGAGTCAATGCTCAATCGGCGCATTTCGACCTCTCCGGCCTTCAATTTGGCGATTGCCGCAGTGCGATCTCTGTTCGGTAGTCCGTCCACCCACAAGAAAGGGCCTTGGCGGAAGCTCTCGGCGTTTTGGGCTTCGGTCTTGACGATATAGCTCCCGAATGCCGCTAGTGTTGTTTCTCGAAGAGAGAACAGGGGCCGCTGCTGGGCTTGTCCAGTAATGCCAGTGGCCATTCCCGCAAGCAGCACTGCGCAAACAAAACCCCATTTGGAGCCAAAAGCCGTCATCTGTCGCCTGTGGCAATCGCCCGACTATCTTCCGTAGTCATAACTGCTGTCAAAACCATGTGATGTGGAACCTCGCCGTAGGTGGATGCACGAATCCCTCCGAATGGTGCACTCTCGATTGCGGGTCTCTTTCCTTTCGCGGATGGCCTGAGGGTTTAGAAATCGTTTCTGCTTTCAAGCAATGTCTAAATTCAATTTGGCAATCCTGTTTGGCAGTTCTTGAATCCGTTGGTGGGTGGTAACGTCTTCAATTGGTGAGGCTTAGATTACAGGTGGATTGGACGGCTCGCCGTACCCCCAGCTCCTCACTTGCTTTCACGACTAGAATCGCCTGCCATTGAAAGGCGGGTTTTCTCAGTTACTGTTTGCTGAGTGAGCTGACCTGTTGCTGGAAGGCGGGGCCATGGTGATCGGAGCCACAGACTGCCAATCGGAGTTTGATTAGACTGCGTCTGATTAGCTTCGTCTCATAGCGCATGGAACACCGTGAAGTACAAACATATCGTCCTTGTGAAACGCGGTCCGCCCGAGAACCTGCGGGTCGAGGAGTGCGATCTGCGCGAACCCGCAGCGAGGACGGTCAGAATCAAAGTGCTGGCCTGCAGTGTTTGCCAGCCCGACGTGCAGAATCGCTACGGACTCAGCCCGCATGCCCCTAAAGTGCCGTACGAACCGGGCAGTGCCATAGTGGGCGTCGTGGATGCGGTTGCACCAAGAGTCCGGCGCGCCATCCCAGGGACCAGAGTTGCGGCATGGCCGTCGCTCGGAGGCTACGCCGAGTATGTCTATCTTCCGGAAAGCCGGCTCGTTCCCGTTCCTTCGTCGCTCGATCCAGCTGCAGCAGTCCTGGTGGTGCTGAACTATCTGACCGCGTACCAGGTGTTGCACCGGAGCGCGAGGGTCAAAGCCGGCGACAAAGTGCTGATCATCGGCGCAAGCGGGGGTTGCGGAACGGCATTTCTCGATCTGGGCAGGCTCGCCGGCCTAAAGATGTATGGCATTGCCTCTGGCAGCAAGAGCTTCATTCTCGCCCAATTTGGTGCTATCTCGATCGACTATCAGAAGGACGATTTCGTGGAGGTGATGCGCCGTGCCGAGCCGGATGGGCTGGATTTCATCTTCGACGGGATGGGCGGAGACTACATCAACAGGGCGCTCCCGCTCTTGCGCCGCGGAGGCGTGCTGGTGGAGTACGCCAATCCGCTGAGCTTGCGCGGCGTGATTCGCCTTCTGGCCAGAGCTATGATGGTCAATCTGCTCCCTGGCGGCAGGAAGCTGAAGGGTTACGGGGCTGGCCTCGCGCTCTATTACCGCAAGCCATTTCTGGAAGACTGGGCCATCCTGTTCCAGTTACTTCTGGAGGGCAAAATTCAGCCTGTCATCAGCGGCCGGTTCCCACTTCTCGAAGCCGCGCAAGCGAATGCGCTGCTCGAAGGCGGGCAGGTGGTTGGTAACGTGGTCCTGGTGGCGCCCGATCTACATTCTTTGGAATGACTTTATGAGTTTAAGCTCACCTGCAGCGTCCAGTACCTAATTTTCCTGTAACCACGGGATCTGGACATTCGACGACTCAATGTAGAACAACCTGCAACGAGAGAGACCTCGCCCGGGGATTCGCTCGCCCGACCGGGGATCATCACAAATGGCATCGTCATCGTAGACATCGTGGCTCCGCGTTTGCATCGCCGACTGCCGACGCGTGTCAGTGCGCATTCAGGGCCGCACGGATTTCCTCCTCATGCGGGGACTGCTCGAGTCTCGGTCTCGCTTTCAAGCTCCCCTGCCTTTTCCTTGCGGAATGAATCCCGGAACGCCGGTTTTAACCACTGGATTCAGCCTTTGTCTGGTCTGAATTCGATTGATTGCGTCCAGCGCGTCTTCCGGAAGGGGAGAGATGTCGAAATTCTCTCTTGCCCGGGCCGCACTCCTGGGCGTGGTAAGCAAAGCAGTGCCGCGTTGCACCGCCCAAGCCAGCAGCACTTGTGCCGCTGTTTTTCCAACGCGTGCGGCGATGGCGGAAATGACCGGATCTTCGAGCAGTCCAGGCTTCATCCCGTGACCGAGCGGAGCAAAAGCCAAGAACACAATGCCTTTCTCCTTGCAGAATCCCAATAGCTCCGTTTCCGGAAGATACGGATGCGATTCTACTTGGACCACGGCGGGCTTGATTCTCGCAGATTCATAGATGGGCTTTAGTTCATCTAAAGTGATGTCTGAAAGACCGATGGCCCGGCACTTGCCATGATCCACCAGGCTTTCCAGCGCTTTCCAGGTGTCGAGCAAAGTCACATCGTGGTCGTAAAGGACATTGCCGTTTTGATCCCGCGGGTCCTGGTCGTCGCCAGGTTGAAAAGCAAATGGAGTGTGAATCAGATAGAGATCCAGATACTTTAGCCCAAGTCTATCCAGACTCGCCTCGAAAGCCGGTTCGACGCGCGCGGGCCGGTGATTGGAGTTCCACAGCTTTGTGGTGACAAAAATGTCTTCGCGCGCGATCCCTCGAGCGGCAAGTCCTGCCTGCAACGCCTCGCCCACCTCGCGCTCGTTCCCGTATCGTTCGGCGCAATCAAAGTGTCGAAATCCGGCCTCCAAAGCGTCTCTCGTCGCCGTTATCGTTAAGGCTGCGTCCGGAATTAGGGTGCCAAAGCCGAGTGCGGGGATTTGGCCAGCCCCCTGGTTGAGTGGAATTCTCGTCATCTGCAGATCAGAAGATGCATTCACTGGTTACACCTCCAAGCGATTTTTGCCGTTCGGCGAGCGCCACGCATTAGATGCCGGGTGTCGCAGGTCGGGAGCACCGGTAAACCGGATAACTTCCTCATGGTTACTCGGCTCGTGCCTGGTTGATATGGTTTGAGGTAACGCGCACCTGTAAATAGCCGGTGATTGGCGCAGCATATTCTTTTCTGACGAATTCTAGCAATTCAATCGGTGTGTGGGTTGGCAACGCTTTGAAACTGTGAGGCTTAGATTACTGGCGGGTTGGGTGGCTCGCACACGGCCCCTCGCGGAACCGTTGTCCCCGCGCGGCCCCCAACCCGTCGGATTTTAGAATGAAGGTAAGGAATAAAATCCTCAATGGTCCGAGAGCCCCAGAAAGGCAGGTACGCTGGTCTTGGTACTGACGCACTAAATGTCACAAGAACCTGGAGATTCTGCGCAACATTAACAATTTACATGGGTTATTTCTGGTTGGAGGCTCTGCACGGTGCCCGTCTCGAAAGAACCTGCAACCGATTCACTCATCTGCTCCGGTCATCACTTGTGCGCGTGATTTGCGGCGTTGCACTCCCCGTCCCAAACAGGGTATATGCAATCAGAGCTGTAAGTTTCTCAAAAATGGGCGCCGGGCGCGCTCCCGTCCGGAGCATCAGGGAGCGGAAATGACTCCCAAGGCCCCTGCCCGGGACGGGCAACTTCTTCTTGACCCATCGCAAATCGATCTGTTGATCCATGTCTTGCTTCGTCGGGACTATGAGGTGATCGGTCCAACGGTTCGGGACGGAGCGATTGTTTATGACCGCCTCTCTTCCATGGACGATCTTCCCAAGGGAACGACCGATGAACAAGAGGGCGGCAAGTACCGTCTGAAAGCTCGCAACGACAGCGCCTTGTTTGGCTATGCGGCAGGGCCACATTCCTGGAAGAAGTTCCTGTTCCCGGCAATTGCTCAGCTTTGGAGGGCTCAGCGCACAGACGGTCATTTCCAGATTCTCCCCCTAGATGCGAAGTCTCCCCAATTCGCCTTTCTGGGCGTTCGCGCCTGCGAGCTTCATGCCATTGCGATTCAAGACCGAGTTTTCCTCGAAGGTCCTTACGTGGATCCCAATTATGAATCTCGCCGAAAAGGCATTTTCCTTGTGGCAGTAGATTGCACAAAAGCGGGAGGAACCTGTTTTTGCGATTCGATGAGCACGGGACCGAAGGTGGATTCGGGCTACGACATCTCTCTGACGGAAGTGCTCCAAGAGGATCAGCACTTTTTCGTTGCACGCTGTGGCACAAAAAAAGGTGCAGAGATTCTTGCAGAAATTCCCGCGAAGCCGGCCAGCAAAACGGAAGTCGCCCTTGCTGATGCCGCCGTAGAGGAGTGCGCCCGCCACATGGGGCGAAGCCTAGAGACAAATGGGCTCAAGGAACTGCTGTACCGGAACACGGAAAACCCGCGCTGGGACTCCGTTGTGGCGCGGTGTTTGAGCTGCGCGAACTGCACGACTGTCTGTCCTACTTGTTTCTGCTCAACGGTTGAGGATTTGACGGACCTAACCGGCCAGGAGGCCGTGCGGGTGCGCAAGTGGGATTCCTGCTTCGTGACAGATTTTTCCTACATCCATGGAGGGAGCGTCCGCGCCACGATCCGCTCCAAATTCCGCCAGTGGATGATGCACAAACTGGCTTATTGGATCGACCAGTTTGGAACATCCGGATGCGTGGGCTGTGGCCGCTGTATCACCTGGTGTCCGGTGGGGATTGATATTACGGAGGAGGCGCGAGCCTTCCGCGACGCCGAAAGCAGTGTGAACGCCTCGGTGTGAAAGAGGTGAGTATGATTCAGTCCCTTGAGTCTGTCATCAAAAAGCATCCCTTCTTCTCAGACATGCCCGAGAAACACCTGGATTTCATTGCGGGCTGCGCTAAGAACGTGGCGTTTCCGGAGCTCTACACGATTTTTCAAGAAGGGGACCACGCCAACGAGTTTTATTTCATTCGTGAAGGGTTGGTATCCGTTGAGCTGGTCGTTCCGACCCGCGGACCGACGACCATCCAGACCGTATCGGAAGGGGAAATCCTGGGGTGGTCCTGGGTTTCACCGCCATATCGCTGGCATTTTGGTGCCAGAACTTTGCAACGGACGCGCGCGCTCGTCTTCGATGCGAAGTGCTTGCGGATGAAATGTGACGAAGACCATGATCTTGGATACGAACTCCTCTCTCGTTTCATGAGCGTTGTTTCCGCGCGGCTCGATGCGACCCGGCTGCAGTTGCTGGACATCTATGGACGTCATAATTGAAACCGACATCGCCGGGAGGGTGGTGACGGACCCTATGGTTCCGGAACCCTTCCGGATCGAGCGTCTCAAGCGCGAGACGGAAGACACTTTTACGCTGGAGCTCGTGCCCGTCCAAGAGTCAACCAAGATCTCCTTTCTGCCCGGGCAGTTCAACATGCTGTACGTCTTTGGGGTGGGAGAAGTGGCTATTTCCATCAGCAGTGACCCGGGCCGGACTTCGTGTCTGGAGCATACGACTCGCCGCGTTGGCGTGGTCACGAAAGCTATGGGGTTACTGAAAACAGGCGATACGATTGGCGTGCGTGGCCCGTTCGGAACTCATTGGCCGGTTGGAGAGGAGGACGGTCGCGATTTCGTCGTGGTGGCCGGTGGAATTGGTCTGGCGCCGCTCCGCCCTGTGCTGTACCACCTGATGGCGCAGCGCGAAAGGTACAGGAATATCGTCCTGTTGTATGGCGCCAGATCGCCCGAAGAGATCCTGTACAAGAGGGAACTCGAACGGTGGAGGGGAAAGTTTGACCTCGAGGTGCAAGTGACGGTTGATCGAGGCGCCAGCGGTTGGCGCGGCAATGTCGGTGTGGTGACGCCCCTTGTGGCACGGGCTCCTTTCAATCCTTCCAATACCGTAGCGCTGGTCTGCGGGCCGGAAATCATGATGCGCTTTGCGGCCATGGAGCTGCAGAAGCGCGGCGTACCGCCGGAGCGCACCTATCTCTCGATGGAGAGAAACATGAAGTGCGCCCTCGGCTACTGTGGTCACTGCCAGTACGGACCGACATTCGTCTGCAGGGATGGGCCTGTATTCAGGCTGGACCGCATTGCCTCGATCTTCGGTAAGGGAGAGATCTGAAATGGCTCCCAGGCGCAAACCCAAAATTGCAGTGTGGAAGTTCGCCTCGTGCGACGGATGCCAGTTGAGTCTTCTGGATTGTGAAGACGAACTGCTTGCCATTGCCGGCGAAGTGGACATTGCAAATTTCCCCGAAGCCTCGCGCGCTGTGGTTGGGGGGCCTTACGACATTTCCATTGTCGAAGGATCCATCACCACGCCTCATGACGAGGAGAGGATCCACACGATTCGCCGTGCCACCAAGACGCTGATTACCATTGGTGCATGCGCGACAGCCGGTGGAATTCAAGCATTGCGCAACTTTAAGAGCGTGGAGGAGTTCATTCCCCTGGTATACGCGCGGCCCGAGTACATCGAAACCTTGAACAAGTCGACCCCCATTACCGATCACGTTTTTGTCGATTTTCAATTGCGGGGTTGCCCCATCAACAAGCACCAGTTGGTGGAAGTCCTCAATGCGTACCTGAATGGGCGAAAGCCAGTGACGCCAGCCCACGGTGTGTGCCTCGAATGCAAGCGGCTCGGAATCGTATGCGTGATGGTTGCCCACGGCATTCCGTGCATGGGCCCGGTCACGCAGGCGGGTTGCGGCGCACTTTGTCCGGCGTACCAGAGAGGTTGCTTCGGCTGCTTCGGACCTAAGGAAACACCGAACACGGCTGCACTCAGCACCTGGTGGAACCAGCTTGGGGTCACTGACCCCGAGATCGTGCGCGCCTTCCGTTCCTTCCATGCATGCGCGGAACCGTTCCGGAAAGAGAGCGAAGCCCGTGAACGCTAAGAGCTTCAAGGTCGACATGCTTGCGCGCGTGGAGGGAGAGGGCGGCTTTAGCGTCAAAATCAAGGACCAGCACGTGAAAGAGGTAAAGCTCAATATTTTTGAGCCGCCTCGTTTCTTCGAAGCCTTTCTCCGCGGACGCAGGTTCACCGAGGCCCCGGATATTACCGCTCGGATTTGCGGAATCTGCCCCGTTGCTTATCAGATGAGTGCCTGTCACGCCGCCGAAGACGCTTTCGGAGTGCACCCGACAGGCGCCATCCGGGAGTTGCGGCGACTTCTCTACTGCGGTGAGTGGATCGAAAGCCACGCGCTGCACATTTACATGCTCCACGCCCCGGATTTTCTGGGCTATGAGGACGTCATCCAAATGGCCAAAGACCATCCGGATGCCGTGCAGCGGGGTCTGCGCCTAAAAAAGATCGGCAACGGCATCATGACGTTGATAGGGGGACGAGAGATTCATCCCATCAACGTGCGCGTGGGCGGGTTCTACAAAGCTCCTGAAAAACAGAAAATTCAAGCACTGGCAGAGGATTTGAAATGGGCGCGCGACGCGGCCGTGGACACGGTGCGGTGGGCATCGGCGCTGGCATTCCCGGATTTTCAAAGAGACTACGAATTCGTCGCAATGCAGCATCCGGACGAGTATCCCTTGAACGAAGGCCGGCTCGTTTCCAACCGAGGCTTGAACATATCGATCAGCGAATACGAGCAACACTTTGCGGAGGAGCACGTTCAACACTCGAATGCGCTTCACTCTTCAATTCAAGAGCGCGGCGCTTATTTCGTGGGCCCGCTGGCTCGCTACAATTTGAATTTCGAAAAGCTGACACCTTTGGCGCAGGACGCAGCACGGCAAGCAGGCCTTGGCCGAGTGTGCCAGAATCCGTTCCAGGGCATAGTGATCCGCGCGGTGGAAACTGTTTACGCTTGCGACGAAGCACTGCGGATTGTGGAAAGCTACGAAATGCCGGAACCGCCCGCGCTCGAGGTCACGCCGCGAGTGGGCACCGGGCACGGCTGTACAGAGGCGCCACGGGGAATTCTGTACCACAAGTACCGCTTCGACGAGCGCGGCCTGATCCTGAGCGCAAAAATCGTTCCGCCCACCTCCCAGAATCTCAAAACCATAGAGCAGGATTTGGAAGAGTTTGTATCGACGCGCTTGCACCTGCCGAACGACCGCTTGGAGTGGCAATGCGAGCAGGCAGTCCGAAATTACGATCCATGTATTTCCTGCGCGACCCATTTTCTTAGGGTGCGGGTTGAGCGCAAATGAGGATGTAGGTGCCCAAAACGATCTTCATCGGCGTAGGCAATCCCTTCCGCAGTGATGACGGCGCCGGCAGGGCTGTGGTTCGCCGACTCCGCGAAGAGATTCCCGCCGATGTTGGAGTCCATGAAGAGACAGGGGATGGAGCGGAACTTCTGGAAGCCTGGGAAGGGGCAGATCGCGTGATTCTTGTGGATGCCGTGCAGTCCGGCGCCCCTCCGGGCACAATCCATCGGTTCGATGCAAGAGCCGAAAAACTACCCTCGTGGTTTTCCCGGTCCTCGACGCATGCCTTCGGAGTGGCGGAAGCAATTGAATTGGCCCGCATAATGGAGGATTTGCCGCCATGCCTGATCGTTTACGGCATCGAAGGCCTTGATTTCTCCGCCGGCACAGAATTGTCACCGGAGGTTACAGCCGTAATTTCCAGCGCGGCGAATCTGATTTTGCAGGAATTCTTGCATTTGCCATTGACGCAATCGAAGTAATCGAGAACAGGGCTCGGGATTTGCTAATTCTTCTGCTTGGGCGGGAGTTGGCCGCTGAGCGCGGTGTTTCCATTTAGCAGATAGAGAGTCACGTCCTTGGTTTGCCCCTTGCGCAGTGGGAGATTCCTCTCCCAGTCGGAGTACGCTCCATTCGAAGTGGCACGCAGGTCATAGCTATCCTGCTTCAAGCCGGTAATGAGAAAGTGTCCTTTGGAATCGGTGTGAACGACGCGGGGACGCATTCCTGCCGAGGACTGACAAGTAACTGCCGCTGCCGGAACTGACTTTCCATCTGCGCCCACCACAGTCCCTTTGATGACCGTAGTGGACTTGCTCGACGTCGTTTGAGCCTGCAGGATTCCGGTGGCAAGAAACAACGCCGTGCATATCGAGAAAAGAGCCAGTCGGTGACGCATCTGCATCGCACTCCCCCTTAGGTAATGACCAGTCTAAAACGGCTCGATCAAGGAAGGGCGTTTTGACCGTAAGTTGTGCTCGGGAATTAACCTGTCTCAGAGGGCAGGCGTTCTAGGCAAGATCAGGGAAGCTGCAGATCGACAGCGTATACGTCGACGTCGCCGTGATCGACGGTGATGTACACCGACCCGTCCGGGCTCAGTCCAGTGAAAATGCCGCGCGCCGCGCCGGTGCTGAGAAGATCTCCTAACCCTACGACGCGCTCGGTCTCACGCGTGGCCATAGGAACACGAAAGATGCTCTCTTCCACCTCGTCGACGTCCTGGTAGTAAAGAGCATCGCCGCTTGGGGACCAGCGCAAGGCCGCAGGGAAATTCGCTTCCGAGAGTACGGACCACTTCTCCAGCGTGCAGTCGTACAGAAATACCTGCTTTTTCTTGGGATTGAGTGCTGCAATGTAGCGGCCGTCGGCGGACCAACGCGGTTCAATCAGCCCGTCGGAATCAAGCAGCTTTGTGAGCTTGGCGGTCTCGAGATCCAAAATACGAATGTCCGGCTCCCGGCCGGACTCCATCTCCTGCACGTCCAGAACGATCTGCCGCCCGTCGGTTCTCCAGTCGCCGGAGACAGAAGCCCACTTGTTGTTCGATGGGAGCACACTCTTCGGCGTTCCACCGTTTGCAGAGACGACGTAGAGCCGCGGCTGGCTATCGAGCAGGAATCCAGTGAAGAGAATCTCTTTCTGATCCGGGGACCAATGGGGAGCGAAGGCGCCGGTGGCCCCGGCCGTCAACTGCATCTTTCCACTGCCGTCAATCCTGCTTTTCCACAGAGTGCCATTCTCGCGCGCCGCATACACCACCCATTGCCCGTCCAGCGAAAAGTCCATATCTGTGGCGCCGGATTCCGCAAGCATCGCTGTTTTTGCAGCGGTCTTGGGATCGATGCGCAGCAACTGGTATTCGTTATGGGAGCCAATCACAAAAATTCGGCTGCTGTTGCGCATGGCATTCGGGTGATCGAATGCAATCGGTCCTTCGGTGAGTTGGATGGGCTGTCCCGTGGGTCTGCGGAGAAAACCGCGGTTTTGGTCCATGATCCACAGATTCGCCTGTGTATCCACAGCAAGGCTGGCACGAAGGTCTACTCCCGAGGAGAACGCAAAATAGTTACCTCCTCCGAGCCACGTTCCGCTTCCTTCGTGAGGTCCATGTTGGCCTTCGGGAAGCACGCGCCGTGGCGTGCCTTGCGCGAGATCGATCTCCCACATGGAATCTGTGCCTTCAAGGAGGTTGGTCTGGGTGAAGCGGAGTCTTTTCCCGTCGGGTGACCATACGAGAGCGTGCGGTGCAGGATGAAATCCCGCAAGTTCCCTCACGTGGTTACCTTCAGGGTCGCATAATTCAATGCTTTCGCCGTGGACATAGGCAATCAAATCGCCGACGGGAGACCAGACTGCCTCTTGGGCGATCACATCGCCCATCCGCCGCGGGGCCCCTCCCTGAACTGGCCAAAGCCACAGTGCCGTTTCCTCTCCCCGGTGAGTCAGTTGCCCGATCAGAAAGTGCGAATGGTCCGGCGAGAGATCGAAGATACGCGTATTGTCGAAAGGAGTAGGCGTCCTCTGAATCGCGCCACCTTCGACTGACGTTTGCATAAGGTTCCAGCCGGTCACATCACGCACAACGAAGTAAATCCGGCTTCCATCGGTAACCAATTTGCCCCAGGGATCAACCTGCCCGGAATGCGTGAGCTGCCGAACCCGCAAAACCCGTGGCTCAGGCCTTGGCCAAAGACCGTAAGTCAACAGGGCAGTTACCCCAACCAGAATCAGTAGGGCCTCCCACCAGTGCGGCCCAAGCCGCTTTTGGCCGGCCGCCTTTAGCGGTTCTTCGCAAGGTCGGACCGCAACGCCTTCGGGGAGCCGAACCTCGAGGTCCTTCAGCCCTGGTTCATCCGCTTCGATCCGAATGGCGGTGGTTATGGCGGGAGACTCTACTTTGCTCAGTTCAACAGGGGCGATGAAGCGATAACCTTTGCGGGGAACGGTCTCGATGAACCGGGGATTGTCCGCGCTGTCATTGAGAGCCGCCCGCAACTTCATTAGTGCGGTGTTCAAACTCCCGTCAAATTCGACGTAGGTGCCATCCGGCCAAATATTCCGGCGCAGTTCGTCGCGACTCAGAACTTCGCCCGAAGATTCAAGCAACAAAGCGAGAATGCGAAACGGCTGTTCCTGAAGCTTGACAGGAACTCCCTGTCGCGAGAGTGTGCCCAACTCAAGATCAGCCTCGAAAAGGCCAAAGCGGTAGAGTCGCCGATCTGTTGTCGATCTCGCGTCCATCGCTCCCCCACAGCCGGTAAGAAGGGAGTTGATAATACAACAGAATGCTAGTTGATAAAAGACCATAACTTTAAGGCGGGCAATGGCTTAATTGTTGATAAAGGAACTAGATGGAGTTCGTTTGACGATCGGCCGCGGCTACCCTCATCGTGTCCGCAGCTAACTTCTCGTCTCGAGCGGGTACCCCAAATTCCGACTCGGGGCGACCCCAAAGAGGAGGCGAGCTTCAATCACATTGAAGCCAGCTTCCCCTCTGAACCAAGGGGATTGACCGCGTCCGATGCCCTCCGTCAGAAGTGCTCTGGACACGGACGCGGCGACTCCCTTCCGTTTTGGCACGTCTCTATAGCAGATTCGCCATGAAAAGAGCGTCCTTCACCTATCTCTTCATCTCGCGGTAATATTTCCACGGTTCAGTACCCCAATCGCTGCGGAGATTGCATTGGTTCCCTTCTCCATCTTGTTAAAATTACAGACGTTAACATCATGCCGGAGATTTACGCCCGTTTGGCCGCGAGCGTGCCCATATCTGTGCACCCAGTCGAAATCGCGAGAGTGGAGGTTCTCCATCGTGCGATTAGGAACAGCCCTGTCCGTCGTCACCCTGTTCGTCTTCTGCTTTTCACTGGCAGTTTGGAGCACACCTTTCAATGCCGAAGACCCAATCAAAGCGGGTACCGATCCTGAGCTCAATACCGCGGCTGGCCAGATTGTCTTTCTAGGGGACACCAGTTTTGCCTTGCTCGTCAAACACGAGCGCAATGAAATCAAGCTGAGATTCCTGGTCAATGGCCAGACCAAGTTTGAAGGAAGGCCATCGATTGGCTCCTACGCCACAGTCGAATACCATCCGGCAGAGGGCAACAACGTTGCAATTCATGTTTCTGTTCTTCCGGCATCCGGGATTCAGACTTACTGACGATTCAAAACAGGCGCGTCAACGACAATTCGTGCCCGGACATTTGTAGCCCAACAAGGCCGCACCCCTCCAGCCGGCGGCCTTTTCACTTGAATGCAATCGGACCTTGCCCCAAGGGCAGGTTCTTCAGAGGCCCACGAATCTGAATGCGCACGACACTCAAACTCATCGTTCCTCTGGTAGTGAGCGTAATCAGTGTGTCCCTCCTTTACGGTTCCTATCAGGTACAGAAGGAGCGGCGGAACCTGCGAAACGATCTCTCCAATCGCTCCGCGACCCTCGCGGAAAACCTGCAGGAAAACTTGGAGAGTGCATCCAATCGGCCATCCGACAGATATCTGACGAAACTCGTTGAGAAGGGTGGCCAGCGAGAGCATCTTCTGGGTGCCGTGATCTATGACTCCTCCGGAAATGTCGTGGCCATTACGCCGGGTCTTTCACCCACATTCGCATTGATGCCGCCCGTGGCGAAGCGGGCCTTCGAAGCAAACACGAGCACGGGTGAATTCCGGGACGTAAACGGTGCCTCCTATCACTTCTACGCTCTCCCGCTGCAGCGTGAAAGCGAGCTAAGCGGCAGCCTGCTCGTCGTTCACGATGCCAGTTACATTGGTGATCGCTTGTTCCTCGACTGGAGAGACTCGCTTCTGAGCACCCTTATTCAGACAATTCTAATCACGTCCCTTGCGTTTTTTCTTGTGCGCTGGGCGTTTACTTCCCCCTTGGCCAAAACGGCGAAATGGTTGCGCGGACTGCGCGCGAATCCATCTGACACGCAGCCCGGCCTTCCCGAGGGAGAGCTTTTCGCCCAGATTCACAATGAAGCGCGCCATCTGGCGCATGATCTGAGCTCGGCGAGAGCCGCGGCGCAGGAGGAAGCGCAACTGCGCGAATCGCAGTTGTCGGTCTGGACCGCGGAGCGCCTGCGAGTCAGCCTGCAGACAAAGTTGCAGGGCGACGCGCTTTTCGTGGTGTCCAACCGCGAGCCCTACATGCATGTGTACAACGAAAAGGACCACACGATCCGAATGCTGGTCCCGGCAAGCGGATTGGTAACGGCGCTCGAACCCGTGCTCCAGGCCTGCGAAGGCACCTGGATTGCCAACGGTTCTGGAAACGCCGATAGGGAAGTCGTGGATGAAAACGATCGTCTCCGCGTGCCATCCCATCACCCGACATACACCTTGCGGCGCGTCTGGTTGTCGCGAGAGGAAGAACTTGGCTACTATGAGGGCTTTTCAAACGAAGGGCTATGGCCGCTCTGCCATATAGCTCACACACGGCCACTGTTCCGGCCAGGAGATTGGATGTACTATCAGCGAATCAATCGCCGATTCGCGGATGTTGTCCTGGCAGAAATGGAAGGCACATCCTCCCCAGTGCTTCTCGTGCAGGACTACCACTTTGCGCTTTTGGCTCGCATGGTAAAGGAAACCCGGCCGGACGCCCGTGTCGCGGTCTTCTGGCATATCCCCTGGCCAAATCCCGAAGCGTTTCGCATCTGTCCATGGCAACGGGAACTGGTCGACGGCCTGCTCGGTGCGGACCTTGTCGGCTTTCATATCCAGACGCATTGCAACAATTTCCTCCAGACTGTCGACCGCGCCGTGGAGGCTCTGACGGATTGGGACCGCTTTGAAGTGAGCCGCAAAGGACATATCACGCATGTGCGGCCTTATCCCATCAGTGTGGAGTTCCCCCAGGAGCGCCAGAACGGACAAGTAATCCGCATCACGGGAGAAGGGAGGGGAGCGCTCTTCACGGAACTCGGGGTTGAAGCCTCCCTGCTAGGTGTGGGGGCGGACCGACTTGACTACACAAAGGGAATCATCGAGCGATTTCGCGGCATCGAGCGATTTCTTGAGCTGTATCCGAACTACCAGCGGCGCTTCTGCTTTGTGCAGATCGGGGCGCCAAGCCGCACCGATATTCCACGCTACCAGCAGTTTGTCGACGAGGTTACGGCAGAAGCCGAGCGGATCAATGCGCGCTTTCAGGCTGGCCGCTGGAAACCAATCGTATTGCTCAAGCGCCACCATTCCCACAAGGAAATCGAGCGATACTTCCGGGCCGCCTCTGTCTGTCTGGTTACCTCCCTGCACGACGGAATGAACCTGGTAGCCAAAGAATTCGTGGCCAGCCGTGACGACAATCGAGGCGCGCTTATCCTCAGCAATTTCACGGGCGCCGCTCGCGAACTGAGCGATGCGCTTCTCGTCAATCCCTATGACTTGGACCAGATGGCGAACGCGATCTGCCAGGCGCTGGAGTTTAGCGAGGAAGAACAAACCGCGCGCATGAGCCGAATGCGCAAGATCGTCTACGAACATAACGTGTATCGATGGGCAGCAAACCTGCTCTCCGACTTGACGGAGATCCGGGTGGAGAGTCGCGAAAAAACGGAAGTCGCCCGAGCTTCGTGAGGTTCTTCAGTTTTTGAGGAAAGGAAGGAGGTCTTTGAATTGGAAATTGCGGACACTCCCTTTGAGTTTTTTACCGTCGCGAATCTGACGCGGATTGGTAACCTCTCGGCGGGAACTCTCGCGGAACTGCTGAGCGGCCTCGAACTCTGCAGCGATGCATCGATTTTTTATCACACCTTTCAGACATTGAGCAGCCACCATTTCCTGACGGAGGGGTTTTCAAACGATTTTGCGCAGTGGGTGCTGGCCGATGCCAATCGCGACGCCCTGGCCGAGCAGTTAGCGGCGTTCGACATTCGCGACTACTCCTCCATCGCCGCCCTGCGTGCCGACCTGTGCCGCGCCGTCCGTGAATACACCGGGCAGCATCCCGAATTCGCCCATCAACAGGCCTTGGAGCGCTTTTATTTCTGTGAAAGCGTGGACGTCACCCTACCTTTCGGCATGCAAGCGCGAACACTCGATGAATTTCACTCCGGCGTAAAGCGCCTCAGCCACGCTGCGTTCTATTTCCATTTCATTTCGTCCCGATTGCGGTTGCATCTCGGAACAAACGATTTTTCCTACTGGCTTGCGAATTCACTGGGATTGAAGGCGCTGGCGGACAACATCAATCGCATCGATATCTACACCAACACGCTTGACAGCGCGCGCGCCAAGCTTCTTCGCCTGGTGGAACGCGAAAGGAGAAAACATGAGCCCAGTACAGTTCGCGAGCCGCATCCCGCTGACTGATTACGCCGGCGTCATCGGGGAAGGCGAGATCGAGGAATTGCGCGCGCTTGCGAAACCGCTGGCGGGGCGCACGGTGGAGATGGTCAATTCCACGGCCGTGGGTGGTGGTGTGGCAGAAATCCTCAACCGCCTCGTGCCGCTCGGAGAGGAATTGGGTTTGAAGATTCGTTGGGAAGTGATGACCGGCGGAGAAGACTTCTTTGAGGTGACCAAGTCCTTTCACAATGCGTTGCACGGAGAGCCTTATCATTCCGACCCGCAGCACTTCGAAATCTTTCGATCCTATAACCAGCAAAACCAGAAACGGATCCCCCTCGATGCCGAGTTTGTGGTGATTCACGATCCGCAGCCTGCAGGTCTAATCCAGGCAAGAAAGGACGGCAAAAATCACTGGATCTGGCGCTGCCACATCGATCTGTCGCATCCGAACCGCGCCGTCTGGGACTTTCTGGAAGCGTATGTTTCTCAATTCAAAGGTGCGATCTTTTCTTCTCCTCAGTTTGCACGCCAACTGCTCATTCCCCAGTACCTCTTCCATCCCGCCATTGACCCTCTTTCCGAGAAGAATCGGGAACTCGAGCCGGAATTCATTCTGGAGGTTCTCGCGCGGTATTCCATCGATCCGTTGCGCCCGATCCTGACGCAGATCTCGCGCTTTGACCGTTTGAAAGATCCCGTCGGTGTGATCCGGGCCCACCGCATCGTGCGGCGGTATTTCGATTGCCAGCTGGTGCTCGCTGGAGGCTCGGCTTCGGACGATCCGGAAGGAGTGGAAGTCCTTAAAGAGGTGAAAGGCGAGGCTGAAGGCGATCCCGATATCAGGGTTCTCGAGTTGCCCGCTTGGGCGCCTTTGGAAGTGAATGCTCTCCAGCGTGCTTCGACCATAGTCATCCAGAAAAGCCTTCGGGAAGGTTTTGGGTTGACTGTATCGGAGGCGCTGTGGAAGAGGAAACCGGTCGTCGCCTCGGAGGTTGGAGGGATTCCAACCCAGGTCATTCACAAGCACACCGGCCTTCTTTCGCACTCTGTGGAGGGAACCGCCTACCAGATCCGCTTTCTGCTGTCTCACCCGGAGATCGCCGCCCGCCTGGGGGAGCAGGGCCATCAGCATGTGAAAGAGAACTTTCTGATCACCAATAACTTGAAACGCTATCTGGCCCTTTTTTTGGCGCTCGAGCAGATGGCGAAGAACTAGGAAGTGTCTCGGGAACAATCAAGCCGATAGCTTTTGGAGTGCCTGCTCAAGATCTCCGATGAGATCGTCCGTGGCCTCCAGGCCGACGTTCAGGCGCACAATCCGGTGGTCGTAGGGAGGGCGGCCTGGAATGCGGCCAATATCGTAAGCAACCGCCAGGCTCGCGACTCCTCCCCAGCTGTAGCCGACGCGAAAGAGCTTTAGGGCGTCCACAAAACTGTGTGTCTGCTTTTGCGTCGGGCCAGGTCTGAACACAACCGAAAAAACCCCCGAGGAACCGAGGAAATCGCGTTTCCAGAATTCGTGTCCAGGGCAAGAGGGCAGAGCGGGATGGAGCACGCATTCTACTTCCGGACGAGAGTGCAGCCACCGTGCGATGGATAGCGCGGAAGCTTCAATGGCAGCTAGCCGTACAGCGAGGGTTTGAAGGCCGCGCAGTGCCAGACTGCAATCATCCGGTGACACCGCGCAACCAATGACTTGTTGCGCCGCGCCCAATCTCTGATAAAGTCCGTTATCCCGCATGGTGATGGAACCGAGCAACAGATCGCTGTGGCCCCCGATATATTTCGTGACGGCTTGCATGGTGATGTCCACGCTGTGGGAAAACGCGTCCAGCAGCACTCCCGCCGACCACGTGTTATCCAGTACCACACGCACGTCTCGTTCGTGCGCCGCAGTTACAATCGCGGGGAGGTCTTGGACTTCCATGGTGATCGACCCGGGGCTTTCGCACCAGATTAGCCGCGTGTTGTTCTGGATGAGCGGGCCGATGTTGGCGCCGACGCCTGGATCGTAGAAGTCCGTGGTAATCCCAAAGCGCGAAAGCAACCGGGTTGCGAGTTTTCGATTCGGATAATAGACACTGGCCGGAACAAGCATGTGGTCGCCCGATTGGAGCAACGCGAAATTGATGAGTGAAATCGCGGCCTGGCCGCCGGGCGTCAGGATGGTATGTGAACCGCCTTCAAGTTCGCAGATTCGAGCAGCCAGTTCCAAGACTGTAGGCGTGCCGTACAGGCCATAGGTATAGCCGACGCGCCATTGATCCCAGGTGTCGTTGACCACTGACGCCGAGGGGAACAAAGTGGTGGATCCCCGAAAGGTGGGGCTGGCCAGGGAGCGATATCCATCCGGGATTTTTGCGTCGGAATGAATCAGTTTTGTCTTCCAGCTTTTTGTCATTCTGGCCTCTCTTCCGTGCGAGCCCGGCCGAAGAAAGCCGCATATGCGGGACTGAAGAAATGCGCATGCATTTTCCTTGGCAGAGTATAGTTGACTCGCAAAAGAAGCGGAAAGGGCCGGTTTCGTTCCGTTGACGGAAAGTTCGAGCGAGTGGTATAAATAATGGTTCCGTGAGGCAGCTTAAGGCCCGCCGTACGCTCCTACCGGGTCGGAGAGCGGCGCGGCTGCCCCTCTGAAAAATTTAGGCGATACAATTCAATGCCAAGTCTCGTTCACCAAGTCGGCGAACTTTTCCTTAGGGCTGTGCCCGTTGCCTTCCTTGTTCTCATCTTCTATTTCATTCTGCGCGCCGTATTCTTCAAGCCCATTCTCGCCGTGATGGCGGAGCGCGAAGCCCGGACTTTGGGGGCACAGAAAGCTGCAGAAGCGGCGCAGACTGCCGCCGCCGAAAAGATTCGCCAGTACGAGGAAGCTCTTCGCCATGCAAAGGCAAAGGTTTATGCGGAACAGGAAGGGGAGCGCAAGAAACTGCTGGATGAGCGTGCCGTCCTTCTCAAGGAGTCGCGTGCCAGGGCGTCCGCTGAAGTCGGCAAAGCCAAGGAGCGTGTCGCCGGTGAGTTGGATGCCGCGAAGAAAGAGATCGAAGTAAGCGCTGCTCAGTTGGCAGCGGAGATTGCCAAGCGGACCCTGCAAGTCCCTATGGGTCCCGTTAGTCCCGCAAGAGAAGCACGATGAAGCGGAATATGACAATCCTTCGGCGGATGACTACGCTTGCCGCACTGTTGGCGTTCACTGTGGCTACACGAGCCTCCGAGCAGGGCGCGGGTTCGGGGGAAGGGGCGGCCGGCGAGATCTTCAAATGGATTCATTTTGTCATTCTGGCGGCCCTTGCGTATTGGCTGTTTGCAAAAGTCTTGCCGCCCCATTTTCGGCGCAATGCGGACAACATAAGTTCCGCGATTTCCAAGGCAACTGCTGCCAGAGCCGAAGCAGAGAAAAAGTTGAAAGAGGCTGCCGCGAAGCTGACCATGCTCGAACACGAAGTGGCCCGCTTCCGCGAGCAGTCACAGAAAGATGCCGCCGCGGATCTCGAGCGCCTGCGCGGGATTACCAAAATTGAGATAGAAAAGGTGAGCGTCGCGGCGAAAGTGGAAATTGAGGCTGCCGAACGAGCCGCACGCGTGGAATTGAAGGCACTGGCGGCAAAATTGGCGGTGGACCGCGCCGAATCACTCGTGGCAACCCACATGACTCCTGCAATCCAGGAAGCCATGATCAATAACTTCGTCGAAAGCCTGCAGGGGAAGCCGAATTGAAATCCGCCAGCCTCCAATACGCGACCGCGTTGGCGGATATTGTGCTGGCGCAGGGAGCCACAGAGCGCGCTCGGAAAGAACTGGGAGAATTTCGGGCGGCATTCGACGAATCCGCGGAATTGCGGAATTTCCTGATCAGTCCTGCCATTTCTTGCGAAGACAAGCACGGTGTCATCGAAAAGCTGTTGGCTCGCCTGGGCGCGAGTAAGATCATCCGCAATTTTTTGTTTGTGATGGCCGATAATCAGCGTCTTCATCTTTTGCCGGAAATCGCGGAAACCTTTGAGCAGGTCCTGCGCGAACGGCAAGGTGTGGAAGAGGCATCCGTTGTCTCCGCTGCGGCGTTGAGCGAAGGCCAAAAGACGACCCTCGTGCGGACTCTCGAGCGCCTCTCCGGAAAAAGGATTCAAGCGGTATATTCTCTGGAACCAGGACTGTTGGGTGGCGCCGTAGTGAGGATTGGAGACACGGTTTACGACGGGTCCGTGCGAAACCAGTTAGACCACTTGCGCGCGCGACTGGCCGCGGAATAGACATCCGGGAACGGAGCGGGTATGGCACAAATCAAGGCAGACGAAATCAGCAAGATTCTGCGCGAGCAGATTGCAAATTATGAGCAAACCGTCTCAGTCGACGAGGTGGGTTCGGTTATCAGTGTCGGCGACGGAATTGCCCGCGTGCATGGCCTCGAAAAAGCAATGTACGGCGAAATGCTGGCGTTTCCCCACGACGTCTTCGGTATTGCAATGAACCTGGAGGAAGAGGAAGTCGGCGTCGTGCTGTTGGGCGAAACCTCCGAGTTGAAGGAAGGCGACACCGTCCGCCGCACCAACACGATTATGTCCGTACCCGTCGGGGACGAATTGATTGGGCGCGTGGTGAATCCTCTCGGGGAGCCCGAAGATGACAAGGGCCCCATCACGGCAAAACAGCGCATTTCGCTCGAGCGGCTTGCGCCAGGTGTTCTGGACCGGCAGCCTGTCCGCGAACCCCTGCAGACCGGTATTAAGGCCATCGATTCCATGATTCCCATAGGACGCGGCCAGCGCGAGCTCATTATCGGTGACCGCCAGACCGGGAAGACTGCCCTCATTCTGGACACCATTATCAACCAGAAGGGTAGTGACATGATCTGTATCTACTGCGCGATCGGCCAGAAGCGCTCCACAATTGCGCAAGTGATCAAGACGCTCTCTGACGCCGGCGCCATGGAGTACACGATCGTGGTGGCATCTTCCGCCGCGGAGCCAGCTTCTCTGCAATACATCGCGCCCTATGCGGCTTGCGCCATGGGCGAATATTTCCGTGATAACAAGCGGCATGCAGTGGTCTTCTATGATGACCTTTCAAAGCACGCCCAGGCCTACCGCGAAATCTCGCTGTTGCTTCGCCGCCCACCGGGCCGTGAAGCGTTTCCTGGCGATGTGTTTTATCTCCACTCCCGCTTGCTCGAGCGTGCCGCGAAACTGAACGACAAACTGGGAGGTGGTTCGCTCACCGCCCTTCCCGTAATCGAGACTCAGGCGGGTGATGTTTCGGCCTACATTCCTACGAACGTCATTTCCATCACCGACGGGCAGATTTACTTGGAAGCAGACCTCTTCAACGCCGGCATTCGTCCCGCCATCAACGTCGGAATCTCCGTAAGCCGCGTCGGTGGAAACGCGCAGATCAAAGCCATGCGCCAAGTGGCCGGGACGCTGCGCTTGGACATGGCGCAATTCCGCGAACTCGCCGCGTTCGCCCAGTTTGGTTCAGATCAGTTGGACAAAGTGACGCAGGCCCAGTTGGCGCGTGGCCAGCGGTTAACCGAGGTTCTGAAACAGGACCAGTATGTGCCCCTCTCCGTGGAAAAGCAGGTTCTTGCCATTTATGTGGCCACGAGCGGCGCGCTCGATACCGTTTCTGTCAGTGAAGTCCGGCGCTTTGAAAAAGAGTTTCTCCAGTTCGCGGAGACCAACTACGCCGGCGTGCTGAAAGAGATTGCTACCAAGAAAGCGCTGGACGACGGGATCAAGGCCAACATCAAGACGGCGCTCGATGCATTCAAAGACCGGTTCGCGGCAACGATTGCCGTCGGAGCCAACTGACGCGGGCAAATAGCGGAAATCCATGCCTACCTTACTCGATTTTCGGCGGCGCATCCGTTCGGTAAAGAACACGCAACAGATTACCCGCGCAATGAAGTTTGTATCCGCCGCGCGGCTTCGCCGCGCACAAGAGGCGGCCTTGGCAGCCAGGCCCTATGCAAAAGAGCTTCTGCGCGTCTTGCGGTCAACAATGGCGCGCATCGAGTCGCCACAGCATCCCCTTCTGGCCAAGCGGCCAGAACAGCGCATCCTGGTGCTGGTACTCGCGGGGGAACGAGGCCTTGCCGGGGCGTTTAACACCAACATCCTGAAAGAGGCGGTCAAGTTTTTCAGAAGCAAGAAAGACAAGAAGATTGTGGTCATTCCCATTGGCAAGAAATCCCGTGATGCCCTGCGCAAAACAGGTGCCGAGTTTGCCGGCGAATACATCAACGTGCTGGCTCGCGTGGATTTTGGCATTGCGCGGGAAATCGCCAACCTCGTCACCTCGCTCTATGCGGAAGAGAAGGTCGACGCGGTCTACGCGGTGTTCAGCGAATTCAAGAATGTGATTGCGCCAAACCTGGTGACGGAAAAACTTTTGCCTGTCGAAAGAATCGAAGAAAGCGGGCAGACGGAAGCAGAGGCGGCCGCAGCGCGAATCGACTACATTTACGAGCAACCCGAGGAGACCATTCTGGCGGCGTTGCTGCCACGCTATGTCGAAACACAGGTTCTCCGCGCTCTTCTGGAATCCTCCGCGGCCGAGCACGCCGCGCGCATGACCGCCATGGAAGCCGCTACGAAGAATGCGGGAGACGTCATCGATGCTTTGACGCTGCACATGAACAAGGTTCGCCAGGCAGCCATCACAAAAGAGATTATTGAGATCGTCAGCGGCGCTTCGTCGACCGCCTAGGAGCAAGGAATGGCAGAGAAAGTTGCAGCCGTAGGATATGTCGTACAGGTCATCGGGCCTGTTCTGGATATTCAGTTCGAAGAGGGACACCTTCCGTCCATCTACAATGCGGTGCGGATTACGAGCGAAGGCTTTACCTTGCCGGAACCTCTCGATGTCACAGCCGAAGTGCAACAGCACCTCGGCGAGGGACGGGTGCGCGCTATCGCCATGGAGCCCACCGAAGGAATGGTCCGCGGCATGAAAGCGGTCGACATGGCGAACCCGATCGAGGTACCCGTGGGCCGCGCAACCCTTGGCCGCGTGCTGAACGTGCTCGGCAAACCGGTCGACGGTCTCGGAGCAGTCAAGTCGAATACACAGTATCCGATTCACCGCCCGTCGCCTGCCCTGGACGACCAGTCAACCACCCTCGAGATGTTCGAGACGGGTATCAAGGTTGTGGACCTGATACAGCCCTTCCTGAAGGGTGGAAAAATTGGTCTGTTCGGCGGCGCAGGCGTTGGTAAGACCGTCCTGATTCAAGAGCTAATCCACAACGTTGCGATGAAGCACGGTGGCGTGTCGGTATTCGCCGGTGTGGGGGAACGCACGCGTGAAGGCAACGACTTGTATCAGGAATTCCAGGAATCGGAAGTCATTGTTCCCGGTCAGCCGGACAAGTCGAGGGCCGCACTGATCTACGGACAAATGACGGAACCGCCCGGCGCCCGTTTGCGCGTTGGCCTGACGGGATTGACGGTCGCTGAGTATTTCCGCGATGAGGAACATCTCGACGTGCTGCTGTTTATCGACAACATTTTCCGCTTTGTCCAGGCCGGGTCGGAAGTATCCGCTCTTCTGGGCCGCATGCCGTCCGCGGTCGGATACCAGCCAAACCTCAATACCGAAATCGGGGAGTTGCAGGAGCGAATTACTTCGACGAAGACCGGATCGATCACCTCGGTCCAAGCGATTTACGTGCCTGCGGACGATTACACTGACCCGGCGCCCGCCGCGACCTTCACCCACCTCGATGCAACCACAAACCTTAGCCGGCAGATCGTCGAGCGGGGCATTTACCCCGCCGTGGACCCGCTGGCCAGCAGTTCGCGCATTCTGGATCCTCGCGTTGTGGGACAGGAGCATTACGCTGTCGCTCGTGGCGTCAAATCGATCCTGCAGCGCTACAAGGACCTGCAGGACATCATCGCCATCCTCGGTATTGAAGAGCTCTCGGACGATGACAAGCGAACCGTGGCACGAGCGCGCCGTATTGAGAGGTTCCTCTCCCAGCCGATGTTCGTCGCAGCGCAGTTTACAGGCCTCGAAGGCAAGTACGTGAAGATAGAAGACACCGTGCGTAGCTTCAAGGACATCGTCGAAGGAAAGTACGACGAAATTCCCGAGCAGGCGTTTTACATGGTCGGCACTATCGATGATGTGCTTGAAAAGGCCGAAAAGATGAAGGCGGGCGTTTAAGTCGAGATGTTTCCCGAAGCCATTGAACTGATCGTTGTCACGCCGGAGCGGCAATTGCTGCGGGAAACTGTTGTCGAAGCGACTATTCCTGGGTTGGACGGGGCGTTAGGCATCCTGCCGGGTCACGCGCCGCTGATGACCGAATTGGGTATCGGCGAATTGAGTTACCGTACGGCCGCGTCCAGTCACCCCGTCCTGCTTGCCGTCCTGCGCGGTTTTGCAGAAGTTCTTCCCGATCGGGTGACGCTTCTTGCAGAAACCGCGGAAAGGGCGGAAGAGATTGACCTGGGGCGAGCCGAAGCCGCTAAAGCGCGTGCCGAGAAGCGCCTCGCTTCGAATGACACAAACATTGATTGGGACCGTGCAACCGTTGCCCTCCAGCGCGCCGTCATCCGGATCCAGGTGGCACGGAAATATCGCGGCATCCCCGTCGAGGCCTAATAACGCACCGAAAAGACCTTCCCTGGGGTGAAGAATGGAACCCATTACGATCTATAGCACGGGTTGGTGCCCCGATTGCCGGCGCGCGAAGTCCTTTCTGAAGGAGCGCGGCGTACAATTCGAGGAGGTAAATATTGAAGAGAATTCCGAAGCGGAAGAGATTGTCCTGCGAGCCAATCATGGCCGGCGTAGAGTCCCAACGGTCAAAGTAGGAGATCGCTATTTTTCCTGCAGTCCCTTCAACGCGCGCCAGCTCGCTGACGAATTGAACTTGCCCCTGAATCGCTGACCGCCAACCAATCAGTTCGAGATAGGCAGCCCACGCGCGAAAACCTGGGCAACCTCCAAGTTCGGACGGAGTAGGACAATGTCCGCATCCGCATTCGGGTGCAGCACGCCCTTCTTGTGCTCAATGCCAAGCAGCTTTGCGGGGTTCAGGGTTAGCATCTGTAGTGCATCTCCAAGCGAAGCACCCACTTTCACGATGTTTCGCAGGGCACGGTCGAGAGTGAGGGTGCTGCCGGCCAGCTTGCCTTCAATGTTTCGGCAAACCCCGCCACTGACCGTAATTTCGAACCCTCCAAGGATGTATTTCCCGTCCGGCATCCCGGTCGCCGAAATTCCGTCACTGATGAGTATGACTCCGCTACTGCCCTTCGCCTGGAGCAACACTCGCATCGCGACCTCATCGACATGAATTCCGTCGGCAATCAATTCCGCCGAGATTTCCGGCGAAGTGAGCACGGCGCCTATCACTCCGGCGTCGCGGTGGGAAAACGGCCGCATGGCGTTGTATGTGTGGATGGCGTGATGTGCCCCTCTCAGGAGGCCGGCCCGCGTCTGCTCATAAGTCGCGTCCGTATGGCCCATTCCTACGACCATCCCCGCCTTTCGCGCGGCGTCGATGCAGGGCATGGCACCGAGCAATTCCGGCGCGATGGTCAGTATCAGGGCGTGTCCCTGTGACGCGGCAATGAATCTCTCGAGCAATTCTGCCGACGGCAGCTTGATCCATTCTGGAGGGTGTACGCCTCGACGCACAGGACTGATGAAAGGCCCTTCGAAATGAATACCGAGGACCTCGGCCCCAGGCCGTGAAGTGGCGTGCTGCCGTCCAATATAGCGAGCAATTGCTTCGCTGCTTTTGCAGATGGCGTTTGGGTCCGCTGTCACCGTGGTGGCAACGAACGCGGTCGTTCCGTGGGACCCGATCAGGGAAGAAACCGCCTGCAGGGCTTGTTCCGTTCCCTCCATAACGTCATGCCCGCCGGCGCCATGAATATGGACGTCGATGAAGCCAGGCGCCGCAATCTGGTCTGTTGCCAGAATTTCCTGCGCACCGGAGGGCAGGCTCTGGGAACTGCGCGGTCCAATCGATTCGATCACCCCGTCCCGGATCAGAATGCCAACATCGTGTAGTTCCTTGGCTGGAGTAAATGCGTGGCCGACATGCAGGAGTTTTGTGGTCATAGGCGAATCATCATCGTAACGGAAGGGAAGGAACTGCACAAACAAAATGGGCAGGACGTTTTTCCTGCCCATCGAGAAGAAGCTGATTGAGCTTGCTTTACTTCGCCATTTCAATACTGGCTAGCTTCAGGTTTTCGCCATCCACCGTGCCCTTCACGGTCACGTGATGGCCGGCATGGGCGGCTACCTTGTCTTGCGCGTCGATAGCGTAGACTTTGTGGTCCGCGTCATCCACGAAGACATACTTACCACCATGCTCCGTCACGCACTTCGTCGCGCATTCTGCGTGACCCGGCTTGGCACCTTTCGCCCCGCAATGGCTGTCTGAGATGTATCCCGTCATTGTGCTATCGCCTGCAAACGCGAACGTTGCGGCCGCAGCCAATAGAACCAGGCTTCCCATGAGTTTAACTTTCATAGTTTCTCCCCCTACTCTCCTGCTGTGCGAACTGCCCTGTCAGTCCCAGCTAGGTTGTCACAATCGCTACCGGGAGTCCATACCCTCCCGGCAGCAATGGACTGGGGCAAAAACGACTCTGCCAAAAAACGAAAAGGGAGGAGTCTCGCGATCCTCCCTTTCCCTTGCGTCCTCTCAAGAAAAAACGAACAGCTTATCGCGGTGGTTCCGGCTATTGCGCTGCCGGTGCGTTGCTTGCGGCTGTGGCCGTTCCTGCAGACTTAGGCGTCGACAAATAACCCGTCACCTGATTCTTGCCAACGTCGAACACAACGAGTTCGTATGGTGCGTAGCGCGCCGTGCCCTTCACGTAGAACTGGACAGGTTCGCCCGCCGTCTTGTCCTTTTTCTCGATGGACTTGTCATCGGCCAGAACTGTCATGGTGTATTTCGACCTCTTCTGATCGGTCTTGTTCAGCGTAATCTGAACGGGCCCGACACGCTGGGGCGCCTTGGACTTCGAGATCGTGAATTCGAAGTAGTTGCGATCGCCCTTGCGTTTCAGTTCTTCCAGGTCATCGTGGTTCCGGGCGATTAGACCGCTCATCACGCCCATGTCCCCGGTTGCACGTTCAAGCTTGGACTTCGTGTCTTCGAGGTCGTTCTTCACGCCCGTCACATCGCCGCCCAGCTTGTTCACGTCCTCCGCGCTGGCCTTGGTCGCCAATTGCGAATTGACATTGCTCTCGAGCCCGGTCAGCTTCTTGTCGTAGGCCACCACCGATGCCTTGTTCTGCTGACGCGCCTTCTGCAAGTCCTCTTGGGTTACGTTCAGTTTGTCCGTAACCACCTTAAGGTCGCTTTCGAGTTGCTGGTTTTGCTCGTCCTCCTTTGCCAGGCGCTGAGACAATTGATCGTTCTGCTGCTTTAAGGAAGCCTGGATGGACTGTTCCAACGATTTGGAAGAACTCCATGCCGCAAATCCTACCCCGAGGCCGATTAGCGAAACCCCTCCGAGCACGGCGATTGCTAGCCCCACCCAGCGTGGTGCACCTGCTGTGCTTTCGATATTGGTTTCCTGAAACTCACTCATGGACATCATCTCCTTTGGGCAATTCAGCCCGATGTTGTGGAAAGGGGCATCTCGGGAGCCAAAGTTGTGTATACGAGCCACGGGCCGATAACCTCAAGAAAGATTTAGGGTTGCGCCGTATCTTACAGATGGCGGGGAGTGATTCTAGAAGTACTAGTACCAGTAAACTTTACTTTGCGCAGGTCTCCCGCGTAAATTTTGCAGCGCAGCGGATAGGAGTCTCGCTGGGAGTGTCAGCATGATGACAAGAAAAAAGGCGTGAAGCCCATCTGTGGGATCACGCCTTAAGATATTTATAGTAAAGGAGCTAGCGGTAAAGTCCTATGCCGCTTGCGAATCGGTGGCCACTTTGGTCGTGTTGAAGTATCGATCCAAAGTGCTCGTTGCCGCCTCCAATACCAGCCTGCAGTCAGCGCAAGAAGTCAGGTGATGCTCAATCTCCGCTTGTACGGGGGCCGAGAGCTTTCCTTCTAAATACATGCAAATTAAATGGATAGTGTCCCTACAGCTCATACCTCATTCCCCCAAGTCCCCGCTCTCACGAACAACATTCGACCGTTTTTAGAGCACTTCTTGCGCCAAAAGAGGGACTGGCGAGCTCACTGCCGTAACCGATTGAACTTAAAAAAGATAGGGAACCTGCCAAACCGAGGAGCTCCTGGAGGATCGGGGTATAGGACCGGAAAAGTTTACCGCGACATGAACGTTTGCTGCATAACACTCATGCACGGTTATCGCAGTGGGATCACCGTCATCTGTTTCAGCGCAGCAATTCTATCTTCGAGTGGAGGATGCGTGCTGAACAGGGAGCTCAACGTACCAGAGCCAAAAAACGGCTTAACAATACATAGGGAGGAGGTGCTTGGCGAAATGGCGGACGTGGGGATCCGTTTGTTGTACGCCCCCAGCTTCTCGAGGGCGCTGATCAGACCTTGCTGATGGCCTACCATCCGTACGCCGGTTTCGTCGGCCGCATATTCGCGAGAGCGCGAAAGAAAAAGCTGCAATAGAAGCGCCGCAAAGGGCGCGAGAAAAATCATTAGAATCGCAGTGAATCCGCCTCCTTCCCGATCGTCGTCACGATTCCCGCCAAAGCCGCCAAACAACATCGCCCATTTCCCCATCTCAGCCATGTACGTTATCGCGCCCGCAATGGTGGCGGCGATGGAGCTGGTGAGAATGTCGTAGTTGCGCACATGCGAGAGTTCGTGGGCGATGACCCCCTCGAGTTCGTCATCATTCATGATCTGCAGCAGGCCCTGAGTCACAGCGACGGACGCATGATTTGGACTGCGGCCAGTCGCAAAGGCGTTCGGCGCAACATCCGGCACGACGTAGAGCTTCGGCACGGGGATGTTCGCTTTTGCCGCGAGCCGCTCCATTACCTGATAAAGCCGCGGGAGCTGCTCGCGAGACACCGGCTGAGCCCCGCTCGTCTTCAGCGCAATCTTGTCAGAAAAGAAATACGAAACGAAATTCATCACCACGGCGATGACCAAGGCAATCTGCATGCCTCCCCGGCCACCCAAAGCACCTCCGGCCACGACCAGCACGACACTGAGGAGAACAAGAATGGCACCGGTTCGAAGAATTTTCATCAGCGTGACCTTCCTGGCGCAAAGCTCAGTCTAGAAGCCAGGTGAGAGAGCGTCAAGCCGCCTGGGCGCTCTCTCACTTTGGTGTGATTTACTTCATGGCCGCGGCCGCGGGTTGCTTTGCGGACAAACGCTCAAATCGCATGGCATCTTTCTTGCCGTCGCGGTCCACGCGGACGTGGTCGCCCGGCAAAATGGCTCCTTCGAGGATCTGCAGTGCCAGCGGATCCTGAATCAGTCGCTGGATCGTGCGGCGCAGCGGTCGTGCGCCATACGCGGGATCGTAACCTTCGCGCAGCAACAACTCGTTGGCTGCGGGTGTGAGCTCGAGCGTAATCTGGCGCTCCGCCAGAAGTTTATCGACGTTCTTCAACAGGAGCCCAACAATCCGCTCCAGTTGTTCCTTCCCAAGTGGGTTGAAGATCACGATTTCGTCAATCCGGTTAAGGAACTCAGGTCGAAACGCTTGCCGCAGCGCCTCCATCGCTTGTTTGCGGGCCCGCTCCGGATCCTTCGCTGAGAGTTCATAGATAGCGGCGGAACCCACGTTGCTGGTCATTACGAGAACCGTGTTACGGAAATCGACTGTCCGGCCTTTTCCATCAGTGAGCCGGCCGTCCTCGAGAATTTGCAGGAGCACGTTGAACACGTCCGGATGCGCTTTTTCGATCTCGTCGAACAAAACCACCGAATACGGATGCCGGCGTACCTGCTCGGTGAGTTGTCCACCCTCTTCATAGCCCACATACCCCGGGGGCGCACCGATCAAGCGAGACACGGTGTGCTTCTCCATGTACTCGGACATGTCGATGCGGATCATAAGCTTTTCGTCGTCGAACAAAAACTCGGCTAACGCGCGAGCCAGTTCGGTTTTCCCCACGCCCGTGGGCCCAAGGAAAATGAACGAGCCTATGGGGCGCTTAGAATCGGAAAGCCCCGCGCGGCTGCGACGCACGGCATTCGCCACGCGAGAAAGCGCATCTTCCTGGCCGACAACCCGCTGGCGCAGCCGGTCCTCCATGTGCACCAGCTTCTGCGCTTCTCCTTCGAGCAAGCGACCGACGGGGATGCCCGTCCACTTGCTCACAAGCTTGGCGATATCCTCTTCGTCGACCTCCTCTTTGAGGATTCGCGCACCCTTTTGCATGGAAGCAAATCGTTCTTGAGCTTGCTGCGCTTCCCGCTCGGCTTGCGCGATCTTTCCATAACGAATCTCGGCGACTCTGGCCAGGTCGCCGGCGCGCTCGTAGCGATCTGCTTCGGACTTCAATTGCTCGATCTGCTCTTTGAGCTTGCGAATTCTGGAAATGGCCTCTTTTTCCGCCTGCCAACGCACTTTGCGGGCGCTCGAATCCTCGCGGAGCTTAGCGAGTTCCTTCTCAATCTGTGCTCTGCGCGCGATCGAGTGCGCATCCGATTCCTTCAAAAGCGCCTGACGCTCGATTTCGAGCTGGAGAATGCGCCGTTCGATTTCGTCGATTTCTGTGGGCAGAGAATCGATCTGCATGCGCAGGCTCGCCGCCGCCTCGTCAATCAGATCGATGGCCTTGTCCGGCAGGAAACGATCGGAGATATAGCGGTGCGAAAGCGCGGCGGCGGCAAGAATGGCCGCATCTTTAATGCGCACGCCATGATGCACCTCGTAGCGATCCTTCAGGCCCCGGAGAATGGCAATCGTATCCTCGACCGTCGGTTCACTGACATAGACCGGCTGAAAGCGGCGCTCGAGCGCCGGGTCCTTCTCAATGTACTTCTTGTATTCGTTCAGAGTTGTGGCGCCAATCGCCCGCAGCTCCCCCCGGGCCAGCGCCGGCTTCAGCATGTTGGAAGCATCCATGGACCCTTCCGCGGCCCCCGCGCCGACCAGGGTGTGCAGTTCATCGATGAAGAGGATGATCTGCCCTTCGGCCTCGGAGATCTCCTTAAGAACAGCCTTTAGTCGATCCTCGAATTCGCCACGGAACTTTGCGCCGGCCACCAGCGCGGCAAGGTCGAGCGCCACCAGCCTTTTCGTTTTCAAGACATCCGGCACGTCGCCCGATACGATCCGCTGCGCCAAGCCTTCTACGATGGCCGTCTTGCCCACTCCCGGCTCCCCGATAAGCACAGGATTGTTTTTGGTCCTCCGTGCAAGGATCTGCATGACGCGGCGAATCTCTTCGTCGCGTCCGATCACGGGGTCCAACTTTGAACGCCGCGCCAGATCCGTCAGGTCGCGCGCATATTTCTCCAGTGCCGCATAGGTGGTCTCTGGATTCTGTGAAGTCACACGCTGGCTTCCTCGAACACCGGCAAGCGCCTGCAGGATTGCTTCATAAGACGCGCCGTGCTTTTTCAGCAGTCTTCCTGCAGGATCACTATCCGTACCCGCGATTGCCAGGAACAGATGCTCCGTGGAAACGTACTCGTCCTTGAATTTCGTGGCCTCCTCAAATGACCTTTCAAGCACATCATTGAGTGGGCGGCTCAGATGCTGCTGCGCAAACCCTTGAACTTTTGGCAGGCGGCCGATTTCGCGTTCTATATCCTGAGCAAGCGCCTCGCTCCGTATCCCCAGCCGCGCCAGCAAGGGCGGCACCACTCCGTCTTGCTGCTGCACGAGGGCCTTAAGCAAGTGGATTGGTTCCACTGCCTGATTTTCATGGCTTGCCGCAACTTCCTGCGCCTCTTGCAGCGCTTCCTGCGCCTTGACTGTCATCTTGTCGAATCGCAACATAAAAGTCCCTCTCTCGGACAAACTCTTCACAGAAAAGGGGGCTGGCATGCGGCCAGCCCCCTTATGCTAACCCACGGCGGTTCCAACCGCCTGGCCCTTCGTCAGATTACTTTACGCCTGCAGCCCCGGCCGCGTTCTCCACCTGGACCTTGATCTGCTTCGGCTTGGCTTCCTCGCGCTTCGGGATGTTCAACGTCAGCACGCCATTCTTGTAATCGGCTTGAATCGCTTCCGTGTTCACGGTGTTCGCCAGCGAAAAGCTGCGGCTGAACGACCCGTATGCGCGCTCGACGCGCAGATAGTTGTTCCCATCGACCTTCTTCTCGAACTTACGCTCGCCCCGAATGGTCAGGATGTTGTTGTCGACGCGGATGTCGAGATCCTCCGGCTGGATGTCCGGAAGGTCCGCCTTGACGACCAGGCTCTGCTCGGTCTCGAAAATATCGACAGCCGGCGCCCACGTCGTCAAGTTTGCCTCGTCGGATGTGCGATCGAAGGCTTCGTTGAAGAGGTGATTGATCTGGTCCTGAAGAGTAGAAACCCCGCGAAAGGGCTGAAATTGAGTGAGTGTCGCTCTCATTGGATATCCTCCATAAGTGATATCGCGACAATAATAAAATCTTAGTGTAAGTAAGTCAAGTTTAAATTTCGGGCTATCGATGACAATATAAGTCCTTTGGGTTGTTAATCATATGCAGATACTCGAGCGCCAATCTGAATCAGGCTGGGCAGTGGAATGGACAATGGACTCCTTTCCCCGGGCTTAACTACTCCCTTTGCTATAGTTAGATTGACCAGCGATGCGCGTGGATGAATTCAGCTACGACCTTCCGCCCGAAAGGATCGCTCAGCGGCCCCTGCCGGACCGGGACGCCTCCCGGCTGCTCTTGCTCGACCGAAAAAGTGGTGCGTGGAAGGATCGTCAGTTTGCGGAACTTCCAGAAATCCTTCTCGGGGATGAACTCCTTGTCTTCAACAACTGCCGGGTTCTTCCCGCCCGCTTGTTCGGGCGTCGCGCGGGCGTCCATTCGCAGTCGCCCTCCCGCAAAACAGCGAGGGAGCACCTGACAGGAATCGTCGAAGTCTTCCTCACACGGCAAGTTGCGGAGACGGTCTGGGAAGCGCTGGTGCGTCCCGGCCGCAAAATGCACGTCGGGGAACGCATCATTTTTGGCGGCGGGGAATTGGAAGGCGAAATCTTGTCGCGGGGTGAACTGGGCTTGCGGACAGTTCGCTTTCAGAGCGGCAATGAACACACGGTTCTCTGGAATATCGAAAAGCTGGGCCACGTCCCGCTGCCTCCGTATATAAACAGGCCTGATGAGGAGGCGGACAAAGAGCGCTATCAGACCATCTTTGCGCAAAATCCCGGTGCGGTGGCAGCGCCGACAGCCGGCCTTCACTTCACCGCGGAAGTCCTAGCAAAGCTCCGGGCGCGAGGTTGCGACACCTGCGAGGTTACGCTCGATGTCGGCCTCGGAACTTTTCAACCGGTCCATTCGGAGACTCTTGAAGAGCACCGGATCCACTCGGAGACGTACAACATCAGCCAGGAGGTTACCGAGAGGATTGGCACTGCAAAAAGAGAAAAGCGTCCGATCCTGGCGGTGGGAACGACGGTGGTTAGAACTCTGGAAGATGCAGCTGCGCGAGCTGAGATAGATGATCCAGCCGCGAGACTCTGCGCCGGTCGCGGTGAAGCACGATTATTTATCCTTCCGGGCTACCGATTCCGGATCGTGGATATGCTGTTGACAAATTTCCATCTGCCAAAATCCACACTTCTTGCACTGGTATCGGCGTTCGCGGGCAAAGACCACATCCTTGCGGCTTACCGACATGCGGTGGAATCCGAGTACCGTTTCTATAGTTACGGGGATTGTATGCTGATCCGTTAATGTATACGCCTGTCGGGTACAACCGGCATCTACAGGGAACAGCGCGAGCTAAGCGGGGACGGGGAGTTTCTCGCTGGCGGCGTTCGAAAGGAACCGCCACTTCGGAATCTCTCGCGGAGGAAAAAGCAGGGAGGCTGAAATCCAAGTCAGCCTCCACGACAGATAGGAACCCAAATACACGGACGGTCCTCTTACTGAGGAAGTACGAAGACGGTTTTCTTTCCTTCGAAGCGAAGCTCGATGACTTTGCCTTCCGCGTTGGACACCACGCTGTTGAACTGCGCTTTGGCGTCGCGGTCTTCCCAACGGCCGTCCGCCTCGGCCACCATCTTCTTGCCGTTCAGGACGGTCAGGTGATTCCCATCGATCAAGAAGCGGTAGTCTCCGGCTTTCAACTCGGTCTGTCCGACTTTGACGTCATGGGTGATCGGAAGTGTGGTGGACATTGGTTTCGCAAACACCGGCACGGCTACAGCGAGAGCTCCAGCCAGAACCAGATGCGCAAGGAGCGATTGCTTTTTCATGTGAGTCATTTTCCTTTCCACGTTCGAGTCAACCGGAAGCGTGTTGCTTGGAAGGAAGAGTTGACACACAGAGGATAGAAGAGTAGCCTCTCGTGCGAGACACCTCTTCTTCCTGGTCAAGAGCCGGAACAACTGAGTGTCAATGACCCCGCGGCTGCCACCGCGGGGTTTTTTCTTTCCAAATCTCTGTCCATCCCGCTACAGCCTGAGTACCGGCTGCACTCGTATAGACGAAAAGAGGTGGGAAGATGTTTCGCGGGAAGGAGGACTTTTTTTGTAACATTTTCGAGCGAGGACCAAGCTCTGAGACCCTGTAAAATCTTCACTTTGCGTTGTGCATCTCGGCCCGTGTTCATCTATACTCGTGAACGCGGTCCGGAAGAGGGATGCGAACTCTAGTCCTTAGTGATCTCCATGCCAATTTGACTGCTCTCGAGGCCTCCCTCAAAGCGGCAGAGGGAAAATGGGACCGTGTGGTGTGCCTCGGCGACGTTGTCGGATACGGGCCGGATCCGAACGAGGTCACCACGCAGATTCGTGAACTCGGTGCCGTTACGATCCGTGGCAATCATGACAAGGCAGTTGCCGAATTGATGGCCACCGACGATTTCAATCCTGTGGCCAAAATGGCTGTCGAGTGGACCCGTGCACAACTTTCCAACCAGAACTTGGATTGGCTTGCTTCTCTTCCTCAGGGGCCGCTGGAGGTCGAAGGCCTGATTCTTGTCCATGGTGCGGTCCAGGACGAGGACGAATATGTGTTCACCCCTTCCCAGGCGCTCGAAGGTCTCCTGGACTCGACTTCACCAGTTACTTTCTACGGCCACACGCATCATCAGGGCGGTTTTGCCTATCTGGATTCTCAGTTGGAAGTCCTCCAGTTGCGCCCGCGCAATCACGAATTGCACGCCGCTCTTCAAATTGAAAAGGAAAAGCGCTATTTGCTCAATCCCGGTTCCGTGGGGCAGCCGCGTGACGGAGATCCGCGCGCAGGTTTTGCTATCGCCGACCTCGACCACAATGCTGTCGAGTTCTGGCGAGTGCCGTATGATATTAAACAGGTCCAGGGACGGATGCGCTCCGTTCGGCTGCCGGAGCCGCTGGCCCATCGGTTGACCCTCGGACGATAGATGCAAGTCTCACCGCAGGCGGAGCGAGATCCCTCATGCAGGACACATTCGAAAATCCAGAAATTCCCAAGAGCAAACGGAAGATCTCTCGGCTGACGATAGGCATGGGGGTGGTCATTGGCCTTGCGGTTCTTCTGAGCCTGTGGTTTTTGTTCGAGCCACTGCAGAACCGGGATTCCACGGCGATGCAGGAATCCGGCGTTCCGAAAATGGGCCCGGCAGAGCAGGAGTACGCAAAGAAGATCGAAATCGCCAATCTCGCCATGAGCCGTGCGGAAAACTTTCTTCATCAAGAAGTGACCACGTTGACCGGGGAGATCTACAACGGGGGAGCAGAGCCGGTCCTGGCCCTTTCTCTCACCGCGGAATTTTCGGATGATATGCAGCAAATCGTGTTGCGAGAAACCCGGAGGGTTCTCGCGAGCCCGGCTAAGGCTCTTGCCCCCGGTGAACGTCGCACCTTTGAAATTGCCTTTGAACATCTGCCCGTCTCCTGGAATATGCACGTTCCTTCGGTCCGTATCTCTCAGTTGCAGTTATCTCCGCAAAAACAATAAGTCGTTTCTCTCTCGCGAAGACTTCCATGAACAGTGGCGCCGAAGAATTCCCCGGTAAGACAGTCAAAAGGCTTTCCGTCGCCCCTGGTCCGAAGCATTCCCTTTCGAGAGTCTGCGCCCGGGGCATTTTCCGCAAAGGTGCGCTCCGCTTTCATCCCACGGCCGGAACGATCCCGAGTTATCTGTCTGCGGACGGGAGTCGTTCGCGTGGGCCTGGCGGAGAACTGGCGCTGCGGATTGCGCGTCGTCATGCGCCAATTTTAACCACAGTTTTATTTCGGGGTCTTCAGTGCTGCGCGGGGAACGTGCTTGCCTTCCTTGGGATTCACGGTAAAATCCTCAGTGTCCCCGAGTCTGGCAGGTCCTCGTGAATTTTTCGGTTAACGTTCGTCAAGCAGATGGCGTCTCCCTCGTTGATGTGGCTGGGCGGTTGACCTCCTTCGAATCCAAGGCGTTCCAGCAGATGATTCATGACCTGCTGAAGCAAGGTCAGACCAACATTGTCCTTAATTTGACCGGCCTTGAATATCTGGACAGCTCGGGAATTGGCGAATTGGTGCACAACTATCTGAGCGTCGTCAAAAAGGGCGGCGCCATGAGAGTGGTAGGACTTGCGCCCAAAGTGGAAGAAATTCTGAAGATCACCCAGCTTCACCAGGTTTTCCCCGAATTTCCGGACGAGGCCTCCGCGGTACGAAGCTTCTCTCCTCCACGCAGCACCCCCGTTTAATAAGCGTATAGTCGACTTAAGAAAGCAATTACCATTCATAGGTTTCCGATGGCAGCGCCAACCCATTTTCCGGAGGCCATATGCGACTGTTCCCAGTTTTTGCCTTTTGTGTTTCACTTTGTTCTGCTTCACCAGTTTTCGGAGAGACCACTATGCCGGCTGTCACCGTCGACAATCGATCCCTGCCGTGGATGAAGGGGGCTTGTGAAAGTCTTCAAACGCAGTTAATCGCAAAGTATGGTGAATCCCAGCGCGTTCGCCTGCAACGCGGTCTGCATCAGGTAGCGGAATTCTGGCGCTCCGGCGACGGAGACGAAGCGTCCTTCAAAGAATTTGTCCTCAATAATTTCGCCGGGGATCAATCCACGCTGAATACCATGTTCAATCGATTTCAGGGCCTCGTGGAACAGCTGAACGGCCACATGCAGGAAATCACCAGAGAATTTCGCCAGCAGGCGGATCTCGACGCGGGCCCGGTCCTCCCTTTCGACGATCTTTTTGCCGGGTACGACCCTTCGGCCCACGTCGTGGACGATTTCTTCAACAACAAACTGGCCTTCGTTGTTCTTCTGAATTTTCCACTCACCACTCTCGAAGAGCGGCTGACGCAGGGTCCTGATTGGAACCGTCAACAATGGGCCGAGGTCCGCTTGGCCCAAATGTTCGCGAAGCGTGTTCCTGCCGAAGTGAATCTGGAAGTGGCGCGTGCCGCCGCGGAATCCGATTCCTACATCTCCCAATACAACATCTGGATGTTTCACCTGATCGATCAAAACGGCCAGCGGCTCTTCCCGCCGAAATTGCGGCTCCTCAGCCACTGGAACTTGCGAGACGAAATCAAAGCGGATTATGCCGATCACGAACATGGACTGGCCAAGCAACGCTGCATCCAGCAGGTAATGGAGCGCATCATCACCCAGACAATTCCCGGAGTCGTCGTCAACAACTCGCGATTCGACTGGAATCCGTGGACAAATGAAGTTCGGCTCGCCACCGAATTCGACGCAGATTCAGGTGACACGGCGTACGGCAATTTCAGCAATGCGCCAGAACCTTCTACTCGCTATGCCATGCTACTCAAGACGTTTCAGGCCGCCCAAAAAGTGGATCCGTATTCGCCCACAGCTCCCTCCCTCATTGCCAGGCGCTTTGACGAGGACCGCGAAATTCCGGAACAGCGCGTCCGCGCAATGCTGGAGCAGGTCGTCACCTCGCCATTGGTTCCCAAACTCGCAGCACTGATCCAAAGGCGCTTAGGCCGTCCACTCGAGCCTTTTGATATCTGGTACGACGGGTTTCGTTCGCGCGGTGCCTACACAGAGGCGCAACTCGACGCCATTGTTGCGAACAAATATCCGACCGCGGGAGCGTTTCAGAAAGATATCCCGAATATCCTGATGAAATTCGGTTTCTCTCCGGAAAAAGCGCAGTATGTGGCGAATAACATCGTTGTGGATCCCGCGCGCGGCTCCGGGCACGCCATGGGCGCCTCCATGCGTAGTGCGAAAGCTCACTTACGAACCCGCGTGGAAAGCACGGGAATGAACTACAAGGGATTCAACATTGCCATTCACGAGATGGGCCACAATGTCGAGCAGACCTTTTCCCTGAACGAAATCGATGACACGCTTCTTGAGGGTGTGCCTAATACCGCATTCACAGAAGCCTTGGCGATGGTGTTGCAAGGCCACGACCTTGAACTACTCGGTTTGGCCGCGCCCGACGAACAGACCCACACCTTGAAGACTCTTAACGACTTTTGGAACACCTATGAAATCAGTGGTGTCGCCCTGGTGGATATGGACGTGTGGCACTGGATGTACGACCATCCTGAAGCATCGCCTCAACAGCTGCGAGACGCAACCGTCGGCATTGCAAAAAATATCTGGAATAAATACTACGCGCCCGTCTTCGACAAGAGAGATGTGGTGCTCCTGGCCGTTTACTCCCACATGATCGATTCGTTCCTCTACCTGCCGGACTATCCAATTGGCCACCTGATTGCCTTCCAGGTTGAAGAGCAGATGAGGAATGCCGGGGCTATCGGGCCAGAGTTCGAGCGCATGGCAAAGATGGGTCACGTGACGCCGGATATGTGGATGATTCACGCGACCGGAAAACCGGTGGGGGCTGAATCCCTACTCTCCGCAACGGATAAAGCGCTCACGAGCCTGGCACCACAAAAAAAGTAGAACGGGCGAGTAGCGAGAAAAGTGGCCAAAAAGGAGAGAAGCAGCTAGGGTGTGGACCCTAGCTGCCTCCCGGGGTGTGTCCTCGAAGTGGTTGTTACTAGTTTAGATGCACGACACCGAAAAAGGTTTCCAAAATCTGCACCAAAAGATTTCCCAGTGGATTTTGGAGAACGCGGACCGCTTCAATCGGCGTAAGTGCTAATAAAATAAATATTTACGCCACCGCTCGTCGCGATGTCCGATCAGCCGCATCAACTGACGGGAAGTATGCAGTGTAAACGGGCGCGGCCGGCGCGCCAGCTTCAACCCGGCCTCTTCTGGCGTCCGATCACCTTTGTTGTTATTGCAGCGATAGCAGCACGCCACCAGGTTCTCCCACGAAGACCTTCCCCCGCGGGAACGCGGGATCACATGGTCCAAGGTCAGTTCCGAACTGGGGAAGATCTTGCCACAGAACTGGCAGGTGTTGCGGTCACGCAAAAGAATGTTTTTCCGTGAAAGCGCACGGCTCTGCTGCGGAATGTGGCGATAAGCCAGCAGCCGGATGACCGAGGGTACTTTGTGAGAGTGAGCGGAAGAATGTACTTCCGCGTTATGCAGTTCTTCCGCCTGAGCCACGCCTTTCAGTAGCAGCACCATCGCCCGTCGCACAGCCGTCACATTGATTGGCTCGTAAGTGGCATTCAGGACCAACACAGGTTCCTGCATGAGGGAAGCACGGGCAGGAGAGAGCGGACCCACATGACGACCCAAATTCCCCGAAGCGTTGGACGCAAGCGTTCCGACCGCTTCGGGGGAGTGTCGCCCCCGTTGGTCTATCGCCTCTGGTCGTCTCATGCTCATCGCCCGTCCCTTCTTGCTACGGGTGTTCGGCGAAGGGCTGTTTAGCGCCGGCCGGTCCGGGGAATGGTCACGGCCAGCACCGATTTGGCGCCTGCTTCGACTAGCGCGCATGAACACGCGTCTAGCGTCGCTCCCGTCGTCATTACATCATCTAGCAGCAAGATTCGTAAATTGTCAACTCGACCAGCTTTGCGGATGGCAAAAGCGCCACGTACTGCCGCTTTGGGGACGAAGAGACAGCCATGCCAGAATCCCTGGGCTATGGCTTACTATTTCAGACAACTGTCGAATGGATTAAAGAACTTTACCCTGTTTTAGAGCAGGCCCTGTTCCATCTTCTCCTGGCACGAAATGCAATGTTTCGCCCAGGGTACGGCTTCCAGCCGTTTCTGCTGCATCTCTTCGTGGCAGATCATGCAGTTCCCGTAGTCGTTTCCGCGAATGCGCTTCAAAGCCTCATCGATCATGTTGAGCATATTCCGGTCGCTGCTCGTCTGCCCGAAGAGGAATTCCTTGGTATAGGAATTAGCGGCTTTGTCCGCAAGATCGACCGTCGGATCGTCATCCGCCTGGCGTCCTTCTTCCTCCGTCCGCGTAATGGTCTTCACGAGTTCATCGCGTCGCGAGAGCAATTTCTTTTTGTAGTACTCCAATCGCTTCTTGTCCATTTGCTCCTCCCCCAGATGGCTCCAGGGGCCACCTAAAAACCCCGTAGTTTAGACCGATTTTCAAAAAGAGTCAAGATAAGGCGATCTTTCTGATGCAAAAAATCCGCCGCTACGTTGCTCGCTCCAAAGTCCGCCAGTTATCACGAGAAAGTTCGAGCCGGAGCACAAGAGGAAGCCGACTCGAGGCAAGGTCCGTTTCATCAGCCATTTGGAAGAACCTGCCCGATAAAGACCGCGTAGGGTGGCAGAGTTGCGCCCTCGCGAGATTCAAGCATGGGGAAACGAGAAGGGGCAGTGAGAAGAGGTCGTAAAGAAGCTTGGGGCAATCCGATGTCCCCTAAGTTGAAAGCGACGGTATGAGTCTCCGGGCTCATGTTCAGGGCCACGATAATCGTGTGATGACCGTCCGCGGTTCTTCTTACATAGCTGAACACATTCTGATCTTCCGGATTAAGAGCCGCGTAGGAACCGTCGCGTAAGGCGCGCTGCGACCGGCGTAAGGAAATCAGCCGCTTATAAAAATGGAGCAAGGATTCAGGGTCGTGCTGTTCAACCTCCACATTGTAAAGCTTCGCACTCTCTGGCACCGGAAGCCACGGAGTTCCGGTCGTAAAACCAGCGTGAAGAGACGCGTCCCACTGCATTGGCGTGCGCTCGCCGTCGCGCCCTTTCTCGACCGGCCAGCCGAGTTTGCCGATGGGGTCGCGCACGTCTTCCTTGCGGGCTGGCGGAGTGGTGCGCATCCCGATCTCTTCGCCGTAGTACATCTGCGGAGTAGATTGCGTCGCCAGTAGCAGGGTTGCCAGCAGTTTTGCGATTGCGTCGTTGTGAATGCCATCACCGTAGCGGTCCCACTGGCGCGGTTGATCGTGATTGCCGAAGAAAATATACGGTTGGCCCGCCGCCGCATTGTGCTCCACCTCTTCGAAGAGTGTTCGAAACGCGGAAGCAGACAACCGATTGACATCCGCGACCTGGAAGTCCATGGGCAACTGGACCTCATCACCGTGCGAACCGTACAGTTTCGTGAGTTCAGCGATGTTGGGCTCATCCGCCTCGCTGATCAGAACAGGCTCGCCTGGAAATTCGGAGACCACTCTTCGGAATTCGCGGAGAACTTCGTGTATCTCCGGAAGGTTGTCCGTGTATTTGTGCTGAATGTTGGGATCACCGTAGGCATTGGTACCCGGCAGAGTGGGATTGTCCTTCAGGTCCGCATCCTCGAAGAGCCGCGAGACAGCATCCAACCGGAATCCATCCACGCCTCGACTCAGCCAGAATCGGAGAACGTCGCACATAGCCTCGCGGAGTTCCGTATTTCGCCAATTCAGGTCCGGCTGCTGCGGGTAAAAGAAGTGGTAATAATACTGACCAGTGGTTGCGTCGAACGTCCATGCGGAATGTCCGAACCAGGAGAGCCAATTATTTGGTGGTTGCCCAAGGCCCTTACCATCGCGCCAAATATACCAGTCCCGGCGCGCATTATCCCGCGATGAGCGCGAAGTAAGAAACCAGGGATGCTGATCCGAGGTGTGGTTGGGAACGAAATCCATAATGACGCGGATTTTGTGTTTCTTTGCTTCGGCGACGAGACGATCGAAGTCGCACATGGTTCCGTATTGCGGGTCAATCGCTTCATAGTCCGAAATGTCGTAGCCGAAATCCACCTGAGGCGAAGGATAAATCGGTGTGAGCCAGATGGCGTCAACTCCGAGATCCTGCAGATAGCTGAGGCGAGAGGTGATGCCATTCAGATCGCCGACACCGTCCCCATTCGAATCTTGAAAGCTGCGCGGGTAGATTTCGTAAATGACCGCATGCTTCCACCAATGGACGGAGGCATCCGAAGGACCATGTACGCGGACGTTGAACCTTACCTGTTTGACGGAATTTCTCATGGCAACGAGAATAGCGGGAAGAGTGGAGAGAAGGAAGAAAAAGCGCCCCAAAATCTCACCCTGGCGGATTTCAGGAAAAGCTTCTTTTAGGCCATATTCCTTGGAAGTTAGAGTGTTTCAGAGGCGCGTTTCATCCTGAAACTTCGCGATTCCTGCTGTATCCAAATCTGGGTTAGTATCCGTCAATAGAATACGGACTCTCGTGCCCGAGTCTGTTTTACAGTCTATGCCGAGGATAATTTCACTTGCCGACTGACCAAAATGCACATACGGCCATCGCGCCGCAGCCCCAACAATCTGTTTCTCCCGCAAGCAAGCACACGGGGGTCCGTGTGATCGTGTGGATTGTCCTGCTCCTCATCTTTGCTGCGGGGTTCGCGCTCGTGTTGCGCCAGCACAATACCAGCTCCAGGACAATGAGTTCGCCCAGAGGAGGCGGCAGTGCGGTCACATTGCTGACGGCGACCGCGACGAGGGGCGACATCGGTTTCTACCTTGATTCTATTGGAACGGTCACGCCCGTTTATACCGCATCGATCACCAGCCAGGTCAATGGGATTGTCACCGCGGTCCATTACAAGGAAGGGCAGATCGTCCAAAAAGGTGATCCCCTCATTGATATTGACCCGCGTCCTTACGAGGCCACACTGATGCAAGCCCAGGGCACGCTCGAGCGGGATGAGAACCTACTGGCGCAGGCGAAGATGGACCTCGAGCGCTACCGTGATGCTTGGGCGCGCAAGGCCATCCCCAAGCAGACTCTGGACGATCAGGAGAAACTGGTTCTGCAGACGCAAGGCACCGTGAAACTGGACCAGGGCACCGTGAATTTCGACCAGGTTCAGGTTGGGTTCTGCCACATCACCGCGCCTATTTCTGGCCGAGTTGGCCTTCGGCTGGTCGACCCCGGCAACGTCGTGCAATCGACGGGGGGGCTCACTCTCGCAGTCATCGCTCAAATTCAACCAATTACCGTCATCTTTACCATCGCCCAGGACAATCTCGGCCAGGTCGATGAGCGACTGCGCAAGAACGCCACCCTTCCTGTAGACGCATTTGATCCACTCGGCCTTAAGAAAGTGGCCAATGGAAAATTCCTGACCTTCGACAACCAGATTGACACGACAACGGGCACCGTGAAGGGCAGAGCTCTCTTTGACAACAAGAATTTGGCGCTTTTTCCCAACCAGTTCGTCAATGTTCGGCTGCTTGTTGACACAATCAAAGGCACCACTCTGATTCCTTCCTCCGCAGTCCAGCACAACGGTAAGGCGGCATTTGTTTTCATTATCCAGGGAGATATTGCCCACATGCGGCCTATTCAAACGGGCGTGACGGATGGGGGCATGACGCAGGTGACGAGTGGAATCCAGGCCGGCGAAGTGGTGGCCAACAGCAGTTTCGACAAGCTGCAAGACAACTCCAGAATCGTCGTTTCCCAGAACCCTGCCCCTGCCGCCGTTCCCGGGAGCAAGACCCCTTGAGTCCGTCAACACCATTTATTCTCAGGCCGGTGGCGACATCGCTGCTGATGGCGGCGATCCTTCTGGTGGGTATCGTCTGCTTCTTTCAGTTGCCAGTCTCCGCTCTGCCGCAAGTGGACTACCCTACGATCCAGGTTCTGACGTTCTACCCTGGGGCAAGTCCGGAAGTTGTGGCCACAACGTTAACTGCGCCTCTCGAGCGACAGTTCGGCCAGCTCCAGGGGCTCAACCAGATGACCTCCACGAGCGCGGGCGGAAACTCCGTCATCGTGTTGCAATTCGCGCTGAGTCTCAACATTGATATCGCGGAAGAAGAAGTGCAATCGGCCATCAACGCCGCACAAACCTATCTCCCAGCCAACCTTCCCGCGCCTCCAATCTACAGCAAGACAAATCCGGCCGATGCCCCAGTGCTTACGCTGGCGGTGACCTCAAACTCCATCCCGCTATCGCAGGTCGAAGATCTTGTGGACACCCGGCTTGCTCCGAAAATCTCCCAGTTGAGCGGGGTCGGACTCGTAAGCATCAGCGGCGGGCAGAAGCCTGCGGTGCGAATCCAAGCGAACCCCGCGTCTCTATCGTCCTACGGTATCAATCTTGAAGACTTGCGCACGGCCGTGACGCAATCGAGCGTCAACGCCGCAAAAGGTAATTTCGACGGGGACCGCCAGGATTTCCAGATTGATGCCAACGACCAGCTCGTGACCAGCAAGGACTATCGCAATGTCGTTGTCGCCTATCGCAACGGCGCTCCCGTCATGCTCACCGATGTTGCGAGGATTGTGGATGGCGTGGAGAACAGCAATCTCGCCGCGTGGATGAACAAGACCCCCGCGGTGATCTTAAACGTCCAGCGTCAGCCCGGCGCCAACACCATCAACGTCGTGAAGCGGATCAAGGGTTTGCTGCCCCAGCTCCAAAGCAATCTCCCCGCGGGAATTGATATCACCATCCTGACGGACCTTACCACTCCGATTCAGGCGTCGGTGGACGACGTCGAGTTTGAGCTGATGCTCACGGTATTCCTCGTCGTCATGGTGATGTTTCTGTTTTTGCGCAGCCTCTACTCAACGATTATCCCGAGCGTTGCGGTGCCACTCTCGCTCATTGGAACGTTTGCCGCCATGTATGCGCTGGGCTACAGCCTTGACAACCTCTCCCTGATGGCGTTGACGATCGCGACCGGGTTCGTTGTCGACGACGCCATTGTTATGGTCGAGAACATTTCGCGCTATATCGAAGCCGGTGAGCCACCGATGCAAGCGGCGCTGAAAGGCGCGGAGCAGATCGGCTTCACGATCTTGTCCCTGACGGTTTCGCTAATCGCCGTGCTCATTCCGCTGCTGTTTATGGGTGACGTGGTTGGTCGCCTGTTCCGTGAATTTGCCGTAACCCTGGCAGTCACCATTGTGGTTTCGGCCGTTGTCTCGCTGACGCTTACGCCCATGATGGCTTCCCGCATCCTGCGGCACAATCCGGAGGAACAGCAAGGACGCCTCTACCAGGCCTCAGAGCGCGCTTTCAACGGCATGATTTCCTTTTACGGGCGCACTCTTAAGTTTGTTCTGCGCTTTCAGACGGTGACGCTGCTGGTTGCACTAGCTACCCTGCTGCTCACCGTTTATCTCTACATCGTGATTCCCAAGGGATTCTTCCCCGTCCAGGATACCGGAATCATTCAGGGCATCTCGCAGGCGACGCCCAGCATTGGCCCACAGGCCATGGCGCAGAAGCAGCAGGAACTGGCCAGCGTTGTTCTTGAAGACCCTGCGGTCGAGAGCCTCTCCTCATTCATTGGCGCTGACGGCACAAACACCACTACAAATAGCGGCAGAATGTCCATCAATCTGAAGCCGCTCGAGGAACGCAAAATCAAGGCTTCCGACCTGATTCGCCGGTTGCAGTCCAAGCTCAGCAGAGTGCAAGACATTCAGCTGTTCATGCAACCGGTGCAGAACATCACCGTCGATGATCGCGTAAGCCGCACACAGTATCAGTTCACTTTGGAAGATGCCGATGCCAACGAATTGAACGACTGGACCAACCGGTTTGTGGCGCGCCTCCAACAGTTGCCGGAACTCGAAGACGTCGCGACCGACCAGCAGCTTGGCGGCCTGGCAGTTTCGCTCGTCATCGATCGTCCGACAGCCTCGCGCCTCGGCATTGCGCCCACCACCATTGACAACACGCTCTACGATGCTTTCGGCCAGCGCCAGATCAACACGATGTACACCCAGTTGAACCAATACCACGTCATTCTGGAATGCGAGCCGCAGTTTCAGTTGGATCCTAACAAGCTAAATAAACTCTACATTCAATCAAACTCCGCGGCGGGAACTACCGGTGCCGCAGCCTCTTCCACTGCCAACGGTTCCACCTCTGCGGGCTCGAACGCTTTGACCACTTCGGCGCTCTTCTCCCCGGCCGCAAACACCCTGGCTCCGCCGGTGAATGCCCTGACTTCCAGCACAGCGGCCACCACGTCGGGCAAAGGCGCCACATCGGCAGGACTGACGAGTTCGGCCTACAGCAATGCCGTTCCGCTTTCCGCGTTCTCGCATCTTGAGAAGACGACTGAATCGCTTTCGATCAACCACCAGGGACAGTTTCCTGCGATCACAGTCTCCTTTAACCTGGCGTCCAACGCCGCCCTCGGCGAAGCCATTACGGCGGTGACGAAAGTGCAGAAAGAACTGCACATGCCGAGAAGCGTTCAGGCCGATTTCCAGGGCACAGCGGCATCATTTCGAAACTCGCTCTCCAACATGCCACTGCTGATCATCGCTGCGCTGGTCACCGTGTACATTGTACTGGGCGTGTTGTACGAAAGCTTCATCCATCCCATTACGATTCTTTCCACGCTGCCCTCCGCAGGGGTTGGTGCGTTTCTCGCACTCATCCTGTTCAAGCAGGAATTGAGCGTGGTGGCCATCATCGGGCTTGTTCTTCTAATCGGTATCGTGAAAAAGAACGGCATCATGATGGTGGACTTTGCTCTGGAGGCGGAGCGCCAACACGGGAAGAGCCCCACGGACGCCATCTATGAGGCATGCTTGTTGCGGTTCCGGCCCATCATGATGACCACCATGGCCGCGCTACTTGGTGGGCTGCCGCTTGCCTTTGGCATGGGCTTTGGCTCCGAATTGCGCCGGCCACTGGGCATAGCCATGGTTGGTGGCCTCCTGCTGAGCCAGGTTCTCACTCTCTATACAACGCCTGTGATCTACATCTTCTTTGACAGGCTCGGTCAGCGGCTTTCTTGGGGTACCAAGAAGCAACAGCATCCGGGCGCGGAGCCACAACTCGCGGGATAGTCTGAAGTCATGAACATCTCGAAGCCATTCATCTATCGGCCGGTGGCGACAACGCTCCTCACGATCGCCATCGCGATCGCAGGCGCCATTGCGTTCAAGGTACTGCCCGTTTCGCCCCTGCCGCAGGTGGACTTCCCCACCATTTCCGTCGCTGCCACCTTGCCGGGCGCCAGCGCAGAGATCATGGCCTCTTCGGTGGCCACTCCCCTCGAAAGGCAGTTTGGTCACATTGCGGGCGTCACGGAAATGACCTCAACCAGCAGCCTGGGGACTACGTCGATCACCATCCAGTTTGACCTCAGCAGGAACATTGACGGTGCTGCGCGGGACGTTGAGGCAGCGATCAACGCGGCGAGTACTTATCTCCCCTCGAACCTTCCGGCAAATCCCACCTATCGCAAAGTCAATCCCGCCGATGCGCCGATCATGGTCATAGGTCTGACTTCGGACAAGTACGGGCCAGACAAACTTTACGACCAGGCATCCACGGTGATTCAGCAAAAGCTTTCCCAGATTCAGGGAGTCGGACAAGTCAGCGTGGGCGGCGGGGCGCTGCCGTCCGTGCGCGTGGAAGTGAATCCCTCGAAACTGTACAGCACAGGCCTAACGATGGCGAACATTCAGACTGTGCTGCGTCTGCAGAACTCCCATCTTGCCAAAGGGCAGATTACGGATGGAAACATAACCGCGGATATCGTCGCGAATGACCAGATTTCTCACGCCGACGACTATAAGCCGCTCATCATCGGCTACAACAACGGTTCGGCAGTCCGGCTCTCCGATGTCGCCGACGTAATCGATTCTGTTCAGAACGTTCGAACCGCCGGCTATTTAAATGGCAAACGAGCAGTGATGCTGATTATTTTCCGTCAGCCCGGCGCAAACATTATCGATACCGTTGACCGCATCCGCGAGGAAATGCCTTCGATCGAAGCCTCGATTCCACGGGGCATCATCACCACCATCGTCATCGACCGCACAACAACCATTCGTGCTTCGGTCAGGGACGTGGAACGAAGCTTGACGCTTTCCATCATCCTGGTCATCGTGGTTGTTTTTGTCTTCTTGCGCAACGGCCGCGCGACCCTGATTCCTGCGGTAGCCGTTCCCGCTTCCCTTATCGGCACCTTCGCGGTGATGTATCTCTGTGGTTACAGTCTGGACAATCTCTCGCTCATGGCCTTGACCATTGCCACAGGTTTCGTGGTGGATGACGCAATTGTGGTCATGGAGAATATTACGCGCCACCTCGAAGCCGGTATGGAACCCTTCGCCGCGGCGTTGAAGGGAGCGGAAGAAATCGGCTTCACGGTTTTTTCCATTAGCATTTCCCTGATTGCGGTCTTCATTCCGCTGCTCTTAATGGGAGGAATTGTCGGCCGTCTTTTCCGCGAGTTCGCCATCACGCTCTCGACGGCCATTCTTGTCTCCATGGCTATTTCGCTTTCCACCACACCGATGATGTGTGCGCACCTGCTGAAACACAAGAGTGCGGAAAAACACGGGCGCTTCTATTTGATGACGGAAAGGATCTTCGAACGGATTCTCTCGATTTATCGCCACAGCTTGAACTGGGTACTGGATAATTCCGGACTCACCCTTACCGTTCTTTTCTTGACCATCGCCCTGAATGTGGTCATCGCACTGGTAATCCCCAAAGGTTTCTTCCCGCAGCAGGATACCGGCGCGCTTGCCGGGGCTGTTCAGGGGCCTCAGGACGCGTCGTTCCCCTCAATCAACGATTCGCTTCAAAAGATCGTGAATGTTATCAAGAAAGATCCTGCAGTGGAAACTGTGAGCGCCTTTACCGGAGGGGCCGGAGCCACAAATACGGCCAACATCTTTATTGCGTTGAAGCCGCTTGATGAGAGAAAAATCACCGCACCGGACATTATCAACAGAATCCGTCCCCAGCTGAACCGGCTTCAGGCTGCCTCTGCTTTTCTCCAGGCCGCACAGGACCTGCGCATCGGAGGCCGCAACACCGCGGCTCTCTACCAATACACAATCCAGTCCGACAACGTCGCTGATTTGTCGACCTGGGGGCCTAGGCTTCTCACAGAGATGAGACGCCTCCCCGGCCTGCAGGACGTGAACACCGACCAGCAGAATGGCGGCTTGGACGTCTTGCTGAATTACGATCGCGTGAACGCTGCAAGACTCGGGCAGACAGCGCAGTCGTTGGACAACGAAATTTACGGTTCCTTTGGCCAGTCAGAAACTTCCATCATCTACACGCAGTTGAACCAGTACTACGTTGTCTTGGAAGTGGATCCGCAGTTTGCCCAAACCCCGGTAGACCTGAGGAACGTCTACTTTCACCCCAATGGCAGCAGCAGCGTCACGGCGGCGGGAAACGTTCCCCTTGGCACTCTTTCCACCAACCAGGTCAGCACCATTCCGCTTGCTATCAACCACACGAGTTTGTTTCCTTCCGTCACGATCTCTTTCAATCTGGCCAATGGCGTCTCTCTGAGCCAAGCCACGCTGGCGATTGAGCAGCTCAAGCAGCGCATGGGCGTTCCGTCTACCGTCCGCGGGTTCTTTGCTGGCACCGCGCAGGCCTACCAGCAATCGCTCAGCACGGAACCGATCCTAGTTCTGACCGCTCTGTTGGCTGTATACATCGTGCTCGGAATCCTCTACGAAAGCCTTGTACACCCGCTCACCATCATTTCCACGCTGCCTTCCGCGAGCGTCGGCGCCATGCTTGCCCTGATCCTCTTTAAACAGGATCTGAACGTCATCTCCATCATCGGGATCGTCCTTCTCATTGGTATCGTCAAGAAGAATGCCATCATGATGATCGATTTTGCGTTGCAGGCTGAACGCGAAGGCGGCAAGACCACGAAAGAAGCCATTTTTGAAGCCTGCATGCTGCGTTTCCGCCCGATTCTCATGACCACCATGGCCGCGCTCTTTGGCGCGTTGCCACTGGCTTTTGGAACTGGCACCGGCTCCGAACTGCGTCGCCCGCTCGGCATCACCATCGTCGGCGGCCTGATCATGAGCCAGCTTTTGACCTTGTATACGACACCTGTGGTCTATCTGAAGCTCGACGGCCTGCGGCTGCGGATGCTCGGGAAAGAGCAAGACACATTTCACGCGGGTGAAACACCAGCGCCGTCCGCTGCGGATTGAGTGAGGATGGAAAGAACTATGATTAAGAATCGTTTACGCTTCGCCACTGCTTCGTCCATCGCCGCGTTACTCTTGAGCGGTTGCATGGTCGGGCCGAAATATCATCCGCCGACGGCTACCGTCCAGCCTCCGCCTCCTGCATACAAGGAGCTACCCACGAATTCTCCGGATTCTGGTCGCTGGAAAGTGGCGCAGCAGCAGGACGAGATGCTTCGCGGTAAATGGTGGGAAATTTACAACGACCCGGAACTGAATGCACTGGAAGAGCAGCTCAACGTCAACAACCTCAACATCAAGCAGTCCTTTGAGAACTTTATGGCGGCACGCGCGCTGGTTGCTGAGGCCCGTTCTCAGCTCTTCCCGACCGTGGGAACGACGCCCGCTTATCAGCACAGTCGTGGCTCGGGGAATCTCAAGAACACCATTGGAACCACCGGTTCCACGGGAACAACCACAGGCGGTCAGGTCAGCACCCTCTATACGCTCCCCTTTTCTGTGTCCTGGGAGCCCGATTTGTGGGGCAAGGTCCGCAATACAATACGCGAGAATCAGTACAACGCCCAGCTTAGCGCCGCCGACCTGGAAAACGTGAAACTCACCGAACAGGCGGCCCTCGCTTCTTTTTTCTTTGAACTGCGCGGCCAAGACGCCTTGCAGAAGATCTTCGACGAAACAATTGAGGCAGACAAAAGAACCGTCCAGCTTTCCCGCGACCGTTATGAAACCGGTGTCGACGACCTGATTTCCCTTGTCGAGGCTGAAAACTCTCTGCAGAATGCCCAAGCCTCGGCCACCAATCTTGGCATTGCCCGGGCACAGTTTGAACATGCCATCGCCGTCCTGATCGGGACCACCCCTTCGAGTTTTTCTGTTCCCGTGAGACCCCTTAGCGCAGTGCCCCCTCCTGTCCCCGTCGGTGTACCCTCGAAGTTGCTGCAGCGCCGGCCAGACATCGCCGCTTCCGAGCGCACCATGGCCGCGGCGAACGCGCAGATCGGGATCGCTACGGCTGCCTATTATCCCAACCTGACTTTGTCTGCGAGTGGGGGTTTTCAAAGTTCCTCAATCACGGACCTGTTTACTTGGCCAAGCCGGTTCTGGTCTGTGGGCGCCTCCCTTTCCGAGACGATCTACGACGCGGGATTAAGGCGCGCCACCGTCCAGCAGTTCGTTGCCACATACAACGCAGACGTGGCCAGTTATCGGCAAACGGTACTCACTGCCTTCCAACAGGTGGAAGACAACATGGCCGCCGAACGCATTTTGTCGAAACAGATCGAAGAGCAGGAGCAGGCGGTGCAGTCCGCGCAAAAATACCTAGAACTGGCTCTTGCCCGCTACGAAACCGGTGTCGATCAATTTCTCAACGTTTTGGTCGCGCAAACCACGCTGCTTTCTGACCAGCAGCAACTGGCAACGCTGCACACCCAGTCCATGACCGCTTCCGTGCAGCTTATTGAAGCGCTCGGGGGAGGGTGGGACTTATCACAATTGCCTACTCCTTCGCAGGTTTCGCAGAAAATCACCAAATCGGATTTAGAGCCTCCCCAGGCCGCGACGGCTAACACGGCCAATCCCTGACCGCGCGGGCAACGGTTGCAGCGTCGGACCGGTGGCGAAACTGAAATTCCATTAACCCGGGGAAGAAACGGTGGCGTTAGTCTATGAAAGCCGTGACCACTTTTTTGAATAACGCCTTTCTTGCGCTGCTTACCACAGCGGCACTGACCGTCTCATGCTCGTTGAGGAAAGATCAGGAGAAAAACGCATTTACGGAAAACCACGTTGCCTTGGAACTGAAGGTTGCCCCTGCCTTCCGATTCGTTGCCTTTGGCGACACGCGTTTCCACGATCCGAGGGACACCGTGCCGGCCAACCCCGCGGTACGCCAGGCGCTCGTGGCGGCTATCGACAGGGAAAATCCGGCGTTCGTTTCCATTGGGGGCGATATCGTCTACAACGGGTACAGCACCGAAGACTGGCAGGTGTGGGATTCAGAAACCGCCGTCTGGCGCGAGCATAAAATTCCGATCTACCCGACGATAGGCAACCACGATTTGCACGGAAGTGTACCAACCGCCCTGGGGAATTACTTCGCGCGCTTTCCCGAACTTCAGCAAAGCCGCTTTTATTCTGTGCGCGTGGGCAATTGCGTGATGCTCGCCCTCGATAGCGCATTGGACGAAATATCCGGCCCGCAGGGCGACTGGCTGAAGACCCAGCTCGATCAACTTCCTACTTCCGTCGATTTCGTTTTTCTAGTATTCCATCATCCGCCGTACACCAGTTCCTCCTACGACAAAACGTACGGTGGCGGTCATTCGGCGCGGCCCTCCGAGCAGGCTCTAGGCAAGTTTCTGGAAGACCGTCAGCAGCATATGCGTGCGCGCATTGTCGTGTTCAACGGCCATGTTCACAACTATGAGCGCCATGAGCACGGCGGCATCACCTATTTCGTCACTGGTGGAGGGGGCGCCCCTCCCTACCCGATTGTGCGCCATGCTGAAGATCCTTATAAGGACCCTGGCGTCAACTATCACTATCTAGTTGCCGAGGTGGACCATAATCATCTGAAGGTCACCATGCACAAGCTTGAGTTCAAGGATGGAAAAGAAGTTTGGAGCACGCCGGATTCGGTCATGATCACGGCCCCTGCCGCCTTGCCAGCCAGTGCAGATTAGCCGCCCCCGCACCCGCGCAACAATTTGCCGTATGATACCCGCATGCGGCTCCTGCTGGTTGAGGATGACTCACGCATTGCGCGATTCGTGGCCCGTGGACTCCAAGAACAGTCCTACGCGGTCGATGTCGCTGCGAACGGTGACGACGCCCTCTACCAGGTGGAAATCAACGACTACGACATAGTCGTGCTCGATGTCATGATTCCCGGCAAGGACGGGTTCGCAACCTGCCGCGCTATCCGGGCCTTGGGCAAGCGCATGCCGATTCTGATGCTCACGGCCCGGGATGCCGTGGCAGACCGCATCACGGGACTCGATTCCGGGGCCGACGACTACCTCACCAAGCCTTTCGAATTCGGAGAACTGCTCGCTCGTCTTCGTGCCCTTTTGCGCCGTCCGCAAGATTTGCAGCCTTCCCAGATCGTAGTCGGCGATCTCCAACTCGATACCCGTTCGCGGACGGCCAAGCGAGGAAATCGCGCCATATCTCTGACCGCAAAGGAATATGCCCTTCTCGAGTTCATGGTTCGCAACGCAAATCGCGTCGTCGGACGCTCGGAAATTGCCGAGCACGTTTGGGATGAATCCTTCGATCCCTTCTCGAATCTCATCGAGGTGTACGTGAATCGCCTGCGCCGCAAACTTGGTGAGGAAAGCGGAAAGCCCCTCCTGCAGACGCGCCGAGGCAGCGGCTATATTCTCTGCGCTCCTTCCGAGCCCTTAGCGCCCACGGAACGCAAAAGCGAAGGCTTATCCGCCCCGGTGAAGTCGAGAAAGCCGCATGCTTGATTCTGTCCGTCTGCGCCTGACCTTGTGGTACACGTTGGTTCTCGGCTTCGTTCTGGTCTCTCTTGCTGCTGTTACGTATTTCATCTATTGGCACCATGCCTCGCAACGCACCGACAGCGAAATCACGCAATTGACCGATGCCTTCCTGACTACCTTTAACGCCGAACTAACCGACGAGACAGGCCCCGACGCCTTGAAGAATGCCGTGCACGAAGCAATGCTCGAACATCGATTTCAAAACACCTTTTTTGTCTTGCTGGACAGCGCGGGAACTGTGCAACAGAGTTCGCTCGATCTGCCCGCCGTCGGCACAATCAGGCACCCGCTGACCACCGAATTCTTTTCTTCTCGTCCCTTTCTCTCGCTCGTGACCAACGCTCCAAGGTTGGGTGAACTGCGCACCATCGATGCCAGTAGAGAGAGCTATCGTGCGCTCGTCCGTCCTCTCTCGGCGCAGGGACACCCCTATACGCTTGTGGTCTTGCAGTCGCTCCAGCCACAAAGCGAGATGATGGAAGATATCCGCGATACTTTCTTGTGGGCAATTCCCATCGGATTGTTGCTCGCCAGCCTTGGTGGCTATTTCCTGGCGCGCAAAAGCCTCGCCCCTATCGCCGCAATGGCCTTCGAGGCACGCGGTATGGGTGCGGCCAATCTGAATCGCCGTTTGTCGATCGCTAACGAGCGCGACGAGTTGGGCAAACTGGCACGGACATTCAATGAACTGTTGGATCGCCTCGAGGCATCCTTTCACCAGCAGCGCCGCTTCATGGCCGATGCGTCTCACGAACTGCGCACGCCCGTGGCTATTCTCCGCGGCGAAGCAGAAGTGACACTCTCCCAGCCTGAGCGCTCTCCCGCGGAATACCGCCAAACCCTATCCGTTCTCCGCGAAGAATCGCAACGGCTGGCCCACATCATCGAAGATCTCTTCACTTTAGCTCGCGCGGACGCGGGTCAATATCCTCTAACGCTCGGCGATGCCTACCTTGATGAGGTCGCCTCAGAGACGTTGCTGCGAGCTCGTTCTCTTGCCCTCGCGAAGAACATTACCCTGGTGCCTCAGATCGAGGAGAATCTGCCCATTCACGCCGACGAGGTGCTGCTCGGCCGCATGCTCCTCAACCTGTTGGACAACGCCATCAAGTACTCCCCACCAGGAAGTACCGTCACCCTCGCCTGCCGCCGCAATGCCGGTCACTACTCCCTCAGCGTCTCCGATAATGGCCCAGGCATTCCCTCCGAGCTGCAGCCGCGGATTTTTGAGCGTTTCTTCCGCGCGGACAAGGCTCGTTCCCGTTCCGAGGGTGAGACCGGCGGCGCCGGGCTGGGCCTCTCCATCGCCCGCTGGATCGTCGAAGCGCATCATGGACAACTTCAGCTCACGCGTTCGGATGCTACGGGTTCCACGTTCACAGCCACTCTTCCCGCGCCTCGTCCCTGACAGAATCAGTCCGGTTAATCCTGCGTTTATCTCGAAATCGCTAGCCTGAGGTTGCTTGTCCGCGATCGGTCCGTTTTGGACATAAAGGTTGTGAATCGAGAAAAATCGCCTTGAAGCCAAAATTCCTACTCTTGGTACGTGCCATCTTGGGGGGAGCCGTTTTGTCCGCTGCTTCCGTTGGCTCGGCGCATCAGCAACCGGACACTCCCGTGCCCCACACCGCGCTGCCCTCCCAGTCCGCCGAAGCTGCGACGACAACTGGGGCTCCATCGGGAATGCCGCTGAGGATCACCTTGCAGGATGCGCTTGCTCTCGCCCGCAAAAATGAACCCAATTACCATTCGGCGATAACTGCCGCTGCCATAGCGAAAGAAGATCGCGCGCAATCGCGCGATGCCCTTTTGCCCAGCGTCAATTTCGATACCTCCATTCTCTATACGCAGCCGAACGGCCAGGGCGGAATCATTTACATTGCCAATAACGCGCCGCGCGAATATGTCAGTCAGGGTAATGTCCACCAGCAACTGGATCTAGCTTTGTTCGCTGCCTACCGCCGCTCGGCCGCCCTTGCTGCCGTCGCCAAAGCTCAGGCGGAAATAGCCACGCGCGGCTTGGTCGTCACCGTCATGCAGAATTACTTTGGCGTCGCTGCTGCGGAGCAAAAGCTTACCACCGCAAAGCGCACCGCCGACGAAGGCGACAAGTTTCTCCAGCTCACAAAAGACTTGGAGCAGGGCGGGGAAGCGGCCCATTCCGACGTCATCAAGGCTGAAATCCAGGCACAAGATCGCCATCGCCAATTGATGGAAGTGCAATTGGCTCTGGTCAATGCCCGCCTCGATCTTTCCGTCCTCATTTTTCCTGATTTCAACGATAACTACGAACTTGCGGACGATCTCCATGCCAATGTTCCCCTGCCGCCTCGTGCTGAATTCGAAGCGCAGGCGGCGCGCGACAATCCGGAGATTCGCGCCGCACTTGCCGCCGTTCAAGCTGCCAGCCAGGATGTTAGCGCCGCCCGCGCAGGATACTTTCCATCCATCAGCCTCGATTACTGGTACGGAATAGACGCCGAACATTACGCCACCTACAGTCCAGCTCCTCCCCCCGAAATCGGCCGAGTCCAGAATCTCGGCTCCTCCGCGTTCGCATCGCTCAGCCTGCCGATTTGGAATTGGGGAGCGACGCAGAGCCGCGTCCGCCAAGCCGAGCTTCGCCGCGATCAAACCAGGGTCGAACTCTCTTACGCCCAGCGAAAACTGCTCGCCGAAATGCGTTCACTCTACAACGAAGCTGAAACCGCTCTCAACGAACTTGCGGGCCTGCAGCGTTCTTCGGAACTTGCCGAAGACAGCCTTCGCTTGACTACACTTCGCTACAAGAACGGCGAGGCCTCCGTGCTCGAAGTTGTCGACGCGCAAACGACCTTCGCCTCCACGAACGCCAATTACCAGGATGGGGCGTTGCGTTATCGCGTTGCGCTGGCCAACCTCCAGACGCTTACAGGGGTGCTGACAACTCTATGAAACGCCAGAACTCTTCCACTTCTCCATCATGCAAACCGCTACTCGTTCTTCTGTCGTTGGGCGGAGTTATGCTTCTTTTCGGTTGTGGCGCCGCGGAGAAGGAACCGGAGCCTCTGGTCGCCGTACAAGTGGTTCCGGCGAGGCGCGCGACGGTCGCGCAAACCATCTCTGCGGATGCCGTCGTCTATCCGCTGGAGCAAGCGGTCATTGCACCAAAAATCACTTCCACAATCCGGAAGTTCTATGTGCAGCGGGGCAGTCAAGTACAACAGGGGCAGCTTCTGGCCGAACTCGAAAACGCCGATCTTGCTGGCGCGGCCGAACAAAGCAAGGGCGAATACGAAGAAGCAGAAGCAGGTTATGTCACCACAACCGAAGCCAGTCTGCCACAGGAGATTCAGAAGGCCGAACTCGATGCCGCGGCTGCAAAGGCGGCGTTTGACGCCCAGCAGAAGGTGTACGAGGCCCGTAAGGGACTTTTCGAGCAGGGCGCGCTACCCCGCCGCGATCTGGATGCCGCCGAAGTCGCACTAGCTCAGGCCCGAAGTGTCAATGAGCAGGCGCAAAAGCAGCTCAGCGATCTTAACCGTCTGGGCAAGGCGCAAGCGCTAAAATCGGCCTCCGGACAGCTTTCCGCGGCGAAGGGAAAGTATCTGAATGCCAAAGCTACGCTCAGCTATTCCGAAATCAGAAGTCCGATTGACGGTGTTATTACCGACCGGCCGCTTTATGAAGGCGAGCTGGCTACCGCGAATCAACCGATTCTCGCGGTAATGAACACTTCAAAGCTGATCGCCAAGGCACACATTTCTCAAACGGAAGCAGTGCAATTGAAGGCGGACGACGCCGCAGAACTCGTCGTGCCGGGGTTGGATGACCCAATCAAGGGAAGAGTGATGCTGATCAGCCCTGCGCTCGACCCTAGCAGTACCACGATCGAGGTTTGGATCGAGGCAATAAAGCCTGGCCACGCACTTAAGCCTGGCATGAATGTCTCCATTGAGGCAACTGCCAAAGCGGCCAAAGACGCTCTCGTGGTGCCGGCCGGAGCTGTCTTCAAATCTCCTGAGGGCGCGGACTACGTAATGCTGGCAGGCTCGGATGAAAAAGCTCACGTAAGCAACGTGAAAGTGGGCATCCGCAACAAGGAATATGCAGAAATCCTTTCCGGCCTCAAAGAGAAAGACTCTGTGATCACGGTAGGTGGCTACGCATTGCCGGACAACACGAAAATCAAAATCGAGTCAGCGGCCTCGGACGTGCATGCGGAAAAGGATTCTGGGGAGAAGGATGACAAGACGGAGCCTGCGCCTGCTCCGAAGAGCCGAACTTCATCTTCTGTGAAGGACAAGGAGTAGTCCCGCGTGGCCCGGAGCACCAATCAGGTCTCATCCGACGCCATGCCACACGGAAATCCTCCGGATAAGAGCTTGCCCTGGTTTCGGCATCTTTCTCGCCCGATTCTCTTTCTCATCATCAGCCTTGCTTTGGTGGGGGCCTACACAGCGTTCACGATTCCGGTCGCCGTTTTTCCCAATACGGATTTTCCTCGCATTGTCATTGGTGTGGATAACGGGGTAACGCCCATCGATCAGATGCTGGTTACGATCACCCGTCCCATCGAGGAAGCGGTGAACAGCGTTTCCGGCCTGCGAAAAGTCTATTCCATAACCAGCCGTGGTTCGGCGGAAGTCGACCTGTTCTTCGATTGGAATTCGGACATGACGCTGACGCTTCAGCGTGTCGATGCCGTCATGGCCCGTCTGCAGACTGAACTTCCCAGTACGGCAAGAATCGAGACACATCGCCTGACATTCGCCACGTTTCCGATCATCGGGTACAGTTTGACTTCCGACACCATACCCCAAAACAAGCTATGGGAGATGGCCATCTACGACTTGAAACCGCGCATCAATCGTCTGGACGGCGTCGCTTCCGTGCTCGTGCAAGGCGGTCGCGTTCCCGAATTTCAGGTCACTCCGGATCCGGCGCGCCTACAGGCTTCGGGGATTACGGTGACGGACATTCTTGATGCCATTCGCCGTGCCAATCTTATCGATTCACCCGGTTTGATGGAGCACGAACATCAGCTCGTTCTTGGCCTGGTCAGCGGGCAGGTACACACCCCCGAAGAGATCGCCCAAATCGTGGTCAAAACCTCCAACAACGGCGTTCCTATCCGGGTCGGAGACATCGCTAAAGTTGCACCTTCCGAAGCCCCTGTTTATACGATTGTCACTGCAAATGGAAAGCCCGCGGTCCTTCTCAGCGTGAACCGCCAGCCGGACAGCAACACGCTCCAGGTCGCGAACGAAGTCCATCAGAAAATCGCCGAATTGCGCCCGACGTTTCCTCCGGGCGTGCACATGGAAGCCTTCTACGATCAATCCACGATTGTGAGCGATTCCATCGCAAGCGTGCGAGACGCCGTTCTCATGGGTATCATTCTCTCTTCCGCGATTCTCGTGCTTTTCCTCAACGATTGGGGTTCTTCGTTTGTGGCCGCCTTGGTTATTCCAGCCACTTTGCTTCTAACCCTCATCGTACTCAAGCTCACCGGACAAAGCTTCAACCTGATGACCTTGGGTGGACTTGCCGCCGCCGTTGGTCTCGTGATCGACGACGCCATCGTCGTTCTGGAAAACATTGTGTTGCATCGCGATGCCGGCGAACCGCGCTTTCGTGCCATTCAAAGTGCGCTTCGCGAGATCACCGTTCCTTTGGTCGGCTCCACGATCACTCCCATCGTTGTTTTCCTGCCGCTGATCTCCACAACGGGCGTTACGGGAAGCTTCTTCCGCGCGCTGGCCATTACAATGACCGTCTCGCTCTTGAGTTCGCTTCTTCTTGCTCTCACCTGGACTCCTACCCTCAGCCAGTATTTTGTTCGTCGCCAGGAAAGCGCTTCGACGGGCGAGGAACATTCCGCGGCGGCCTTGCTTGCGGCGGAAGAAGCTCACCTTTCCGGCTTCTTCGGCCGCATCGTCAGCGTTTATGGACGCCTGATGCAGAAGCTCCTGCGCCGGCCCGTCCTGATCGTGGCGGGATGCGCAACGATTCTGATTCTTTCTTATGTATGTTACCGCCTATTGGGCTCGGATCTTCTTCCCTCCATGGATGAAGGCGGTTTCATTCTCGACTATTACACCCCGCCAGGCAGCTCTCTTGCTGAGTCGGACCGTATTCTCGAGCACATCGAACGAATCGTCCGCTCCATGCCGGAGGTAGTGAACACTTCGCGCCGCACCGGCTTGCAATTGGGCCTCGCCGCCGTCACGGAAGCCAATCGCGGGGATTTTACGGTCAAGCTTAAGCCCCGGAAGGACCGAAAGCGCGATATTGACGACGTCATTTCAGACATCCGTGACGAAATCAAGAACACAGAACCTGCCGCGGACGTCGAATTCGTCCAGGTTCTCCAAGACATGATTGGGGACCTCACGAGCCAACCCGAACCGGTGGTCATAAAGCTGTTTTCCCCGGATGCTAAACTTCTGAACGAAACTGCGCCGCGTGTCGCCGACGCTATCCAGAAGATTCCCCATGTCGTTGATGTGTTGGATGGCATAGAGAACACCATCAGCGGTCCGGCTGTCACTTATAGAGTCGATCCCGTTGTCGCCGCTCGCTCTGGGTTCACCCCGGAAGAGATTGCCACGGATGCCGCTGCCGTTCTTGAGGGTCAACCCGCAGCCACCCCGGTTGTCTTGAATGACCGCGCATACACGATTCGTGTGCGTTTCCCGGAACAAACGCGTACCTCGCTCGAACACATGAGCAATACCCTGCTCACCAGCAGCACAGGCCACACGGCAACGCTCGGTTCCCTGGCCTCGATGACGAGCGAACCAGGTCAAACGGAAATCCGCCGAGAGAATTTGCAGCGGCTCGTGGAGGTGACAGCCCGCTTTGAAGGTGTTGATCTTGGTACAGGCATGGAATCTGTGAAAAAGGCGGTAGCGGCTTTGCGCTTACCCTCTCTAATACGCGTCGAGTACGGCGGTCTCTATGAAGAGCAGCAAAAGTCGTTCCGAGACCTCTTCACCGTGTTTCTGTTGGCCCTGGTATTACTCTTCGTAGTCTTGCTGTTCGAATTCCGGACATTTGCCGCTCCTTTTGCGATTCTCGTGTCCGCCCTGCTCTCGACGTTCGGTGGTTTTCTCGCTCTCCTGATTACACAAACCACCTTCAATGTGGCTTCCTTCATGGGCATGATCATGGTCATTGGCATCGTTGCCAAGAATGGCATTCTTCTGCTCGATGCCGACCAGCGCTTTCGTGCTCTGGGATTTACGCCGGAAGAATCGCTCATCCAGGCGGGCCGCCGCCGGCTGCGTCCGATTGCCATGACCGCCCTGGCCACAATCGCAGGAATGCTCCCGCTGGCGTTTGCCTTTGGCTCAGGGTCGGAAATGCTGAAGCCCCTCGCAATCGCAGTAATCGGTGGCCTGCTCAGCTCCATTGTGCTTTCCCTGGTTCTCACTCCGACAATCCATTTCTACCTGGACCTCGGAAAACGCGGTTTAGCCGCAACCTGAAATACGTTTTGTAACCTCTCCTTAACAGAGCGCTCACACTTGGCCAATTACCATCGAGGCACGGAATCTCACCAATGCACGTTCTGATCGTTGAAGACGAGCCCGAAATGGCCCAGCTTCTTGCCAAGGGCTTACTTGAGGAGCAGTTTGAAATCAGCTTGGCCCGTGATGGCCGCACCGCGCTTGAGAAGTCCGAACAAACCGACTTTGACGTCATCCTCCTCGACGTGATGCTGCCGCAAATGAACGGCCTCGAAGTGGCCCGCCGGCTTCGCCACCGCGAACAGGAAACTCCCGTTCTGATGCTTACCGCGCGCGATTCCGTACCGGACATCATCAACGGTCTGAACGCTGGCGCCGACGATTACCTCACCAAGCCATTTTCTTTCCTCGAACTTCTTGCCCGCATTCGGGCCCTTGCGCGCCGGCGTGAGCTGCGCCGCAAGAATGTTCTGGAAATCGCAGATCTGGTGCTGGATGTAACCTCCTTGCGTGCCTTTCGGCAAGGCCGTGAAATTCATCTCTCCCACACGGAATACCGCCTCCTGGAGCTGTTGGTTCGAAACTCGGGCCGGGTCGTTTCCCGTCAGGAAATCCTGACCAGCATTTGGGGACGCGGGCGCGAAGTCACGGAAAATACACTGGATGCCTTCGTTCGACTGCTTCGCAAGAAGATTGACCAGGATTCAAGCGCGAAGCTGATCCACACGCACCGGGGTTTTGGGTACTCGGCTGCCGCAGGGAATCTCCAGTGAGGTTCACAATTCGCGTTCGCCTCACCCTGCTTTACTTCGTAGTTCTGGCTGCCTCCTTCGTGGCTTTCTTCTGGATTTGCGATCTAGGCTTTCGCCGCGCCATTGAAATCACCGTTAATGACGCCTCCCGCAGCAACCTGGAAATCGTGCAGCGGGTTCTCTCACTCTCCGTTTCAAAGGGCACGCCGAAAATCCGGAAGGAGCTCGAAGAACTCTCTGGGCTTTGGGCGAACGGCGCGATTTTCCAGGTGTCGCAGGCCGATGGTTCATGGCTCTTCCGCTCGCTCCGCTTCCGACTCGCCCAGTCGCCTCTTCCTGCTCCCCCACCGGACGGCGTCGCCTTCTTCACCACAAATCTGGACTACGAGCAGTACCGCATCGCGCAGAAAAGCGTTTTGATGGATGGCCAGGTCTTCCACATCAGCGCCGCTGTTCCCACCGAGCCTTTCGACCAGGCCCTGGACCGTTTCCGATTGTTTGAAAAGCGCTTTCTCCCCTTGCTTGTCGTTCTGGCATCCTTCCTCGGCTACTGGCTCAGCGGTCGAGCTCTGGCTCCCGTGAATCGCATCATTGAATCCGCTGAACAGATAGGTCTGCAAAATCTCTCGCAGCGCCTGGAAGTCCCGCAAGCGGCGGACGAATTGCAACGGCTCACGGTAACCCTGAACGCCATGCTTGAGCGCATCGAATCTTCAGTAAAGCGCATTCGCCAATTCACCGCGAATGCTTCCCATGATCTCCGCACGCCTCTCTCGCTGATCCGAACTCACGCCGAACTGGCCCTTCGCCGTACACGTTCGGAGACCGAATACCGGGAATCCCTTGCGCGCATTCTCACAATCTCAGAAGAAACCACACAACTGGTTGAATCGCTTTTGGCTCTTGCCCGCGCCGACGCCGGGGCCGCGCATTTGCATTTCACGGAGATGGATCTCACTCCCCTCCTTCATAAAGTCGGTCACCAGGCCTCTCTTTTGGCCCATGCCAAAGGCCTTTCCTTTTCCGCCCTTCTTTCGGCCGAACCTTTATTTGTGAACGGCGATTCAGCCGCTTTGGAAAGCCTGCTTCTGGCGATTCTGGACAATGCCGTGAAGTACACGCCCCACGGAGGTGTTGTACGGCTCCGCTCCTTCGTGGCTCCAGAAGAGATTTTTGTTGAAGTCGAGGACACGGGTGTGGGCATCGCCACTGAGGATCTCACGCGTGTCTTTGACCGTTTCTATCGTGCAGACCAGGCTCGTTCTCGTGAAGTCCCTGGCTCGGGCCTCGGTTTGTCGATAGCGCAGTGGATTGCAGAATCGCACAAGGGCCGCATTGAAGTGCAAAGCCAACTGGGAGCCGGCTCTCATTTTCGCGTCGTACTTCCACTGGCTGGTGCTTTGGCCGCGTCAGAGAACAGCCAACTCCTTGATTCTCATGCCGCTGTTTCCTGAAGGTTTTTTCAGATGAAAGAACTTTCAGCCCTTTTTTAAAGACTTATCTACCGGCGTTCATTGGTGTTTAAGCGGCCTCGGGTTTAATCCCCCCCAGCAGCGGTCACCGTGGGTGTACTTGAAACAGGTCGCGCGTCTCTGGCAACACTCTTTCATCGGCGACACCCCGGTCCCGTTTGCGGTTCAAGAAAGAAGATTCAGGCTCATGGTGCTTGGTCAGCCCGGTTTGGTGCTCTCACCCCGAAAGACGTAGACGCTCCCTACGGCAGAACGGCGAGCGAACAAGTAAGAACGTTGAAAACTTTTCGAGGATGGTTCGCGTGTCCTTAATATTCTGGAGGTAGCTTCGCTATGAAGAGATGTGTCCGCCTTATTGCAATCCTTCTCGCGCTCGTACTGTCTCTTGCTGCTCAGAGAGCGCTGGCCCAATCGGATAAAGGTTCTTTGACCGGCCATGTTTCCGACCCTTCGGGAGCCGTTCTTCAAGGCGCCCAAATCGAATTGCAACCTGTAAACATAACCGTTATCTCAGGTCAACAGGGAGGTTACTTCATTAATGGGATTACTCCCGGCTCGTACACGATCAGTGTAAGCTACTTGGGATTCGCTGTTTTCACTAAACCCGTACAAATCAGCTCCGGACAGAACACTATCCTCGATGTGAAATTAGAAGTTTCTTCCCAGAAGGACCAGATCATCGTCACGGCGGAGGCTGCCTCGGGTGAAGCCGAGGCAGTCAACCGGGAAAAGACTGCCGACAACGTTCTTCAAGTCATGACCAGTGAGGTGATCACTTCGCTTCCAAACGCCACCATTGCCGATGCGGTTGGCCGGCTCCCCGGCGTTTCTCTCGAGCGGGATGAAGGCGAAGGCAAATATATTCAGGTTCGCAGCCTTGAACCGCGTCTTACCAATGCCACGATTGACGGCGTCAACGTCCCGTCGCCCGAGCCCGGCGTCCGTGAAATCAAGTTTGACTCCATGCCGGCCGACCTCGTCGAATCCGTTGAGGTGAATAAGACTTTGCAAGCCAACCTGGATGGAGATGGCATCGGTGGCTCGGTGAATATCGTCACCAAGACTGCTGGTGAGCGTCCGACCATTGACCTCTTCGGGTATGGCGGAACAACTCCGATCATGGGGAACCGCAATCTCTATCTTGTCAGTGGAACTATTGGCCAGCGTTTTGGCACGGACAAACGCTGGGGTGCCCTTATCGGAGGCTCTTACGACTGGAACGGACGCGGCATCAACGACATCGAGCCAGTCCCGGACGTTGCGACTCTCCCAAATGGGTCGACGACCCGCTATTTCGATACCCAGGACATGCGCGAATACCAATATAAACGCAGCCGTTGGGGACTTACGGGCAGCACGGATTACAAATTGGGAGAGGGGTCGGATATTTATGTTCGCGGCATTTTCTCGAGTTTTCAGGATTATGGCGACAAATGGGTCTACACGCTTACCGACAACACTCAGGGAATCTCGCTCTTGAGTGCGAATGGCTGCCCCACAAACAATGGTGTGACCGTTGGGCCCTGCACCGGCGTGCCCGCATTCAGCGAATCCAATCGCGTCCCCGTGTTTAATATCGGCAGCCTAGTCGTTGGTGGCAAGCACGTTTTGACGACAACCTGGATTTCCTGGGATGTGTCTGTTTCGCGTTCTTGGATGCTGAAGTCTGGTGGAAATGAAGGCGCCGATTTTGGATTCAACGGCACAAACAGCACCTGCCAATTCAGCCCAGCTCTTACCACCAGGCAATATATTCCACAATGGAGCCCGAATTGTTTCACGGAAGCCTACAGCGCTTCGAACTACAGCCTATCGGACATTACGACCTCATATGGAAAATCGGCGCAGCTCAACCTCCAGTTCACAGGTGCCGTTGGCAAGCGCTACCACCTTGGTCGGTACCTGTCCACTATCGAGATTGGCGGGAAATTCCGCAACGCGCACAAGTTCGATGATTCCTATACGCCTGTCTACGACCCGAATGGAACTGTACCCATGACCCAATTCGTTGGTCCCTTTACAAACCAGAACTACTATTCTGGAAACTACCCGGCGTTCGGACCGACCACTCAGTGGGCCAAGGTCATCAACTATCTGAATTCGAATCCTTCGGCTTTCACGCTGCAACCGGGCACGGTCGGCGCCAACCCAGGGAACTTCGACTTGGTGGAACAGGTATCTGCCGGGTACGTCATGGACACCATCGACATCGGCAAGTTCCGCTTCGTTGCAGGGTTGCGCATCGAAGGAACAAATCTGACTACATACACCTATGAGTGCGATACCACCTGCTTGAACACACCGACTCAGCAGGGCAGCGTGTCACTCAAGCTGAATGGCTCTTATGTCAATTTCCTGCCCAGTGCCTCCGTGAGATACGATCTGGGCCACGACACGGACATTCGTGTGGTCTACAGCAGGGCCCTTTCTCGTCCTGATCCCGAGGACATTGCGCAAGCTTTTAGCGTCACCATTAACCAGAACCCCAACACACTCTCGCTCGGCAATGCCAACCTGAAGGCAGAAAAGGCCAACAATTACGACGTCTTGATGGAACACTATCTGAAGCCTTTCGGTATCATTGAAGGAGGTTTTTTCTACAAACAGCTGTATCTGCCAATCGTCACACAAGAGACTTATAAGACGAACTACAATCCCGATCCCAGCAACCCGCTCTACCCAACGGGAGATTGGCTGATCTCTCAGGCCGTGAATGCAGGAAGCGGCTGGCTTGCCGGCTTGGAAGTTGCTTACCTTCAGCAATTCACTTCCTTGCCTGGCGCTCTGGGCGGTTTGGGACTCACCGCCAACTATAGCTGGACGAACTCGGCAGCCTGTGGTTTGCCGGGACGCTCTGATTGTCCGAGGCTTCTCAGGCAAGCCCCAAACGTCTTCAACATCAGCCCCACTTTTGACCGCGGCCGGCTATCGATCCGTGTCGGCATGACTTACAACCAGGCCAGTATCTACCAATACCAATACCAAGATGGTACGGGCAGCAGTAATCCAGCCAATGGCGGGTCGGGGCCAACCCCTGGTGGACTCTACGGTCCGTTCGGCGACAACTATCTCTACTCCCATTTCCAACTCGATGCCCAAGGCAGTTACCGGCTCAAGTATGGGTTTACCGTCATGGCTTACGGGCTCAATCTCAACAACGAAGTATTCGGTTTTTATAACGGACAGAAACAGTACATGGTTCAACGCGAATACTATGGACCGACCTTCGCTTTCGGCATGCGCTGGTCGCCGACTCACGAGAAATAACCGGAGCGACCTGCACCGAAGGAACTGCCACACACCTGCGGCCGGGTGTGCACTTGGATGACCGCGTACACCGGCCGCTCCTAGGAGACCAGGCTTCAGGGCGTAGCTTCAGGAGGAAGTATGCGGAAAACCTCGATCTTGCTTTGTTGTGCAGTTCTGCTGTCTTCTTTCCTTGCCTTCGCCGCTGTCAACTATCAACTCTTGCGGAAGGTCTCCGTCCCCGGTAACGGCGGCTGGGACTATGTTACGGTGGATCATTCCGCCCGCCGCGTCTATCTTTCCCACTCAACGCAGGTCGATGTCCTAGATGCCGATTCTTTCGCGTTGATCGGCACAATTCCGAATACCCCGGGAGTCCACGGAGTCGCCATTGCCCCTGAAGCAGGGCGCGGTTATATCTCCGCTGGAAAAGCCGACACTGCCATTGCCTTTGACCTGAAGACCCTCAAACCCATCGAACAGATCAAAGTTGGCAAGAAGCCGGACGCCATTATCTACGAGCCTTTCACAAAGCGAATCTACGTCATGAATGGTGACAGCGAGAACATTTCCGTGCTCAACGCAGCAGATGGAAAGCCGGTCGGCACCATCCCTCTCGGTGGAGGACCGGAATTTGCCGTCTCCGACGGAAAAGGGAGCCTTTTCGTAAACCTCGAAGAGCAAAACGAGACCTTGCATATTGACGTAAACGCCCTGCAGGTAAAGGATCGTTGGCCACTCTCTCCCTGCGCCACTCCCACCAGCCTCGCCATGGACATGGAAAATCGGCGCCTCTTCGTGGGTTGCCGCAGCCGTCACTTCGCCGTTCTCAATGCCGACACGGGCAAGATTGTTTTCACCGGTCCTATAGGCGACCGTGTTGATGCCGCCGCCTTCGACAGCACGACCCGCCTCGTCTATCTTTCCACCGGTGATGGAAGAGTTTTCGTCTTCCACCAGGATTCGCCGGACCAGTATTCCGTGGCTCAGGAAATCAGCACCAAGCCCGGTGCCAAAACCATGGGTTACGATCCCAAGACCGGCAATCTCTTCGTCCCAACCAGCGAGAATGGCTCCATGCAAGTCTTGGTGCTCTCGCCAAAACGGTGAGCTACCTAGCAGATTCGCTGTCGGAGAGTTCCAGACCATCGCGCTATAATTTAGCGGGAAGGAAATGCACAAGGAGTCTGAGTCACGGCTCGCCTCGGGTCTGGAATGGGCGCACCCGCTCGTCCGCGACTGGTTTGTCAACCGCTTCGGCTCGCCCACGGAGCCTCAAGAACAGGGCTGGCCGCACATCCTGGCCGGGAAGAACACCCTCATCTCCGCCCCGACAGGTTCGGGCAAGACGCTGGCAGCATTCCTGATCTGCATCGATCGCCTGGTCCGCAAAGGCCTCAGTGGGGAACTGACGGATCGAACAGAAGTTCTTTATGTCTCGCCGCTCAAGGCCCTGAGCAACGACATTCAAAAGAACCTCGAAATCCCCCTCGGCGAAATCCTTCAGCTTGCCGGCGAACGCGGAATCTTGATGCCGGAGATTCGTACCGCAGTGCGTACCGGAGACACGCTCGCACACGAGCGCCGTGCCATGTTGACCCGTCCCCCGCACATTCTGGTGACGACCCCGGAATCCCTCTACATCCTCCTCACCGCCGCAAAGAGCCGCGAGGTGCTGAAAACCGTCGAGGCGGTTATTGTGGACGAGATCCACGCCGTGGCGGATGACAAGCGTGGTGCCCATTTGACGCTTTCGCTCGAGCGCCTCGATCATCTGACGGGCAAAAACCTTCCGCGCGTCGGCCTCTCCGCCACCCAAAAGCCCATCGAGCTTGTGGCCCACTTTCTGACCGGTGCCGGACGCCCCGATCCGGAAGTCGTGCAAGTCGGTCATCGCCGCCAGATGGACCTGGCCGTTGAAGTTCCCGCCAGCGAACTCGGTCCACTAGCTTGCAACGAAATGTGGGACGAAATCTATGACCGGCTTGCCGCACTGGCTACACAACACCGCTCCACACTTATCTTTGTGAACACACGCCGATTGGCGGAGCGTATGGCGCACCACCTGGCCGAGCGCTTGGGAAAAGAGGCCGTCGCCGCGCATCACGGCAGCTTGGCCCGAAAGTTGCGCCTGGCCGCCGAGAAAAAACTGAAATCGGGGGAGCTCCGTGCGCTCGTGGCGACGGCTTCCCTGGAACTCGGAATCGATATCGGTGCAGTCGATTTGGTTTGCCAAATCAGCTCACCGCGGTCCATTTCCGTTGCCCTGCAGCGGATTGGGCGCGCCGGTCACTGGCGCGGAGCCATACCCAAAGGCCGTCTCTTCGCAACCACCCGCGACGACTTGCTCGAATGCGCGGCACTGGTGCGCGCGATTCGCGAGGGCGATCTCGATCGCCTCGCCGTTCCCGAAGCCCCGTTGGACATTCTGGCGCAGCAAATCGTGGCCATGTGCGCCGCCGAAGATTGGAGTGAGACGGAACTCTTCGAGACCGTGCACCATGCCTATCCCTATCGCGACCTTCCCCGCGCTACCTTCGACGAGATATTGGAAATGCTCTCCGAAGGCATAGCCAGCACTCGGGGACGCTACGCAGCTTATCTTCATCGGGACCGCGTGAATGGCATGGTCCGCGCCCGTCGTGGCAGCCGTTTGGTCGCGATCACGAGCGGCGGCGCCATTCCCGAAAACTCCCATTACACCGTGGTCGCCCAGCCCGAAGGCACCATCGTCGGAACCGTCGACGAAGATTTCGCAGTGGAAAGCCTGGCGGGGGACATCATGCTGCTCGGGAACACCTCCTGGCGCATCCGCCGAGTGCAATCGGGTAGCGTTCTGGTGGAAGATGCGCAGGGAGCGCCGCCCAACATTCCCTTCTGGCGAGGAGAAGCTCCGGCGCGGACCACTGAGCTCTCGAATCATGTCGCCGAATTGCGAGAGAAAATCAGCGCGCTCGTTCCACGCGCCGCTTTCGATCCGAACGGAAGGCTAAATACAGACGCGCGCGCCGCCGTCAGCTGGCTCAAATCTGAATGCGTTCTTGACGATCCTGGTGCTGAGCAGGCGGTCGAATACGTGTTGGCTGGCCGCGCGGTCCTCAGTGCGGTCCCCACCCGGACAACAGTCATCGCCGAACGCTTCTTCGATGAAAGCGGCGGTATGCAGCTTGTCATCCACGCTCCCTTCGGCGGGCGCATCAACAAAGCCTGGGGACTCGCGCTGCGCAAGCGGTTCTGCCGCTCGTTCAACTTCGAACTGCAGGCTGCCGCCACCGACAATGGACTCAACATCTCGCTCAGCGAACAGCATAGCTTTCCGCTCGCAGACGTCTTCCATTTCCTGCATGCAAATTCCGCCCGGCCCGTTCTCGAGCAGGCGGTACTGACTTCCCCCCTGTTCACAACTCGCTGGCGTTGGGATGCCGGCCGCGCACTCGCATTGCTTCGTTTCCGCAGTGGAAAAAGGGTCCCACCCCAGATTCAACGCATGCGCGCGGATGATCTTCTCTCCGCCGTATTTCCTGAAGCTCTCGCCTGCCAGGAGAACCTCCCCAGTGGCGACATCAACATTCCCGACCACCCGCTGATTCGCGAGGTAATGAAAGATGTTCTTACCGAAGCGCTCGATGTGGACGGCCTCGAGGGCGTGCTGCGCAACATTGCCGATGGGCGCATCCGGTGTCTTGCCGTGGACACGCCGGTCGCTTCGCAATTCGCGCACGAGATTCTCAACGCCAATCCCTACGCTTATCTCGATGACGCGCCTCTTGAAGAACGCCGGGCTCGCGCCGTCGAGATGCGCCGCTTCCTGCCGGATTCCGTTCTCGAAGAAATCGGCCGTCTCGATCCTGCCGCCATCACCGAAGTCTGCGAGGAAGCCTGGCCCGATGTGCGCGATTCGGAAGAACTGCATGACACACTCCTCACATTCATCGCGTTTCCGGTTAACGCCGAATCCGTGCGCGCAAACAGCCGCCTGAGCGCGACGCTGGCGAACGCTTTGCCTGAGTGGGCACCTCATTTCGACCAGCTTGTTGCGGAGCGGCGCGCCGGACTGGCCCGCGCGGGCAACGGGTCGTATTGGGTGGCCGCCGAACGCGTCCGTCCGTTCCTGCAGATCTTTCCGTCCGCCACTTTCGAAGCGTCCCTTCCGGACGTCGAGTCGCCTGCCGTCTCAAGGGAGGACGCCTGTCTGGCCCTCGCGACCGGATGGATCAGCCACAGTGGTCCCGTCACCACGAATCAGCTGAGCAACGTGCTCGCTTTGCCTGCCTCGGACATGGAACAAGCGTTGCTTCGCCTCGAGTCCAGCGGGGTCATTCTGCGTGGCAAATTCTCCAGCGTACACCCCGTCGAGTCCGCTTCCGCTGCCACAGAATGGTGCGAGCGCCGCCTTCTGGCGCGCATCCACCGCCTCACGCTCGGACAGCTACGCAAAGAAATTCAGCCCGTAACCCCCGCGCAATTCATGAACTGGTTGCTCTCTTGGCAGCACGTGGCGCCGGGTTCGCAGCTCCTCGGAGACCGTGGGACCCTTGAGGCCATCCGTCAGATGCAAGGTTTTGAAGCGCCGGCTAATTCGTGGGAACAGCAGATTCTCAGGCGCCGCATCGCAGATTATGAGCCGAAAGTGCTCGACCATCTCTGCCTGACGGGCGCCGTGGGGTGGGGCCGCTTGTCGCCGCATCCCGCAACACTCGAGGCGATCACGGACAGCAGGCGACGCGTCATCCCCACCAGCGTTGCACCGATCACCTTCTTTGCCCGCGAGGATTCCGAATGGATGATTCCCCGCCGTGGAGCTTCAGACGCGGAGCCGCCAGGCCTGAGTCTGGACGCCGCCGCGGTTCTGTGCTTCTTGCGACAGCGCGGCGCCTCATTCTTCCCGGACATCGTGCGTGGCACCGGCAAACTGAAATCCGAAGTCGAAACCGCTCTCTGGGAGCTCGTCGCTGCGGGACTGCTGACCGCGGATGGCTTCGACAATCTGCGAGCACTGATCGATCCAAAGCGCCGAGCCGGCAGAGGAGGCGGACGGACTGCTCGTCCTCGTCACAGCGCAGGCCGCTGGTCGCTCCTCTACTCCGGCGATGCCCACGACCGCACTCGTGCTCTGGAGGCTACTTGTTGGATGCTGCTGCATCGTTACGGACTCGTCTTCCGCGAACTGCTCACGCGCGAAACCATTCTCCCCAAATGGCGTGAGCTGCTCATCACCCTCCGCCGTCTGGAAGACCGTGGCGAGATTCGCGGGGGCCGTTTTGTCAGCGGCTTCTTGGGCGAGCAATTTGCCTTGCCGGTGGCCGTGGAATCCTTGCGCGCCAAGCGTAAGCAAGGTCCAACTGGTGGAATCACCATGATCGCAGCTGCGGATCCGTTGAACCTTGTGGGTATTGTGGTTCCTGGCGAGCGGGTCCCTGCAAATTCAGGAAAACTCCTCTCGTTTCGCGACGGCGTCGCCGTCGAGCCAGACGAGCACACGCTCCAAAGGACAAATATCCTTCCTCTGCCCCTCGCGCGCTAAATGTTGGCAAGCGTCAGAGTTCAGAACCGTGCGGTTGTCAGAAGAATGGCTCGCCCAAGGCGACGAATTTAGAACTTTTCTGGGAGAACTCGTGTCAGGCTTGCAGCAGCTCCAAGGGACAGCAACGGTCCAGTTATTGGCACAGTTGATGACAAACACCTCTTGACCATAGTAGGGCATCTCACTAGCATTACTTTCCGAAACGCTAGGTGATCGATCATGAAAATCGGCATCTACGTGTATGGCATCGCCGCGGTCGCTTACGGTATCACGGACCTCGTTTGGGGTGAGTTCGATCCCTCCGATCAGCCCCTTCAGGCTTGGGGCGACCACCTTCCTGGTGCGAAAATCTTTGCCTACATTGCGGCCATTTGGCTCGTAGTTGCGGGCGCAGCCTTGCTATGGCGCACGAGCAGGCGCATCGCCGCGGCATCCCTAGCCTTCCTCTACGGGATCTTTGTGCTGTTTCCTTTGCCCCGCTTCTACACGGCGCCGCATTTCCTTGGATATCATGCTGCTGTCTATATCGGTGTTCTGGGCTGCGTCTGCCAGGAAATCATCCTTTTCGTCGCGGCTGTGGTCATCTGGAAATCGCTGTCAGAGCGAGATTCGCTCTCGCAAAGAGCGGCTCTGATCGCTTGCTGGACTTTTGGGCTTTGCTCGGTCGATTTCGGTCTCGGACACCTCACTGCCGTCGAGACGGTGGTTCCTATGATCCCCAAATGGATGCCCTTGGGCGCAAGCTTCTGGGCAGTCCTCACCGGGATCGCCTTCGTGCTGGCAGGTTTGGCCATCATCTCGGGAGTGCTGGATGTTCTGGCGGCGAGACTCCTGGGACTGATGCTGCTAGTCTTCAGTGCTCTGGCATTGGTGCCTGTGATCCTTTCTCATCCACGCGCCCATGGGTCCTGGGGCGCTAACGCCTATAACCTGACGGCGGTAGGAGCTGCATGGATTGTCGCGGAGTGGCTGGACGGTCGGCGGCACCTCGTTCAGCATGAGCAAAGCGCAAGCTCAGTGAAGCCATCCCTGGCGAAGGCAGGCTAGTGGCCTCGGCTGCTGGCTGATATAACGAATAGAATTGCAAAGTCATGGCTGTTTCGGCGATTCCCACTCGGGCTGTACGAGCGCCTCGCATCCAGTCAGTGGATGCTTTTCGCGGCGCCATCATGTTGTTGATGGCGATCGATCACATTCGCGACTACGTTGCGCGAAGTGCGCAACAGTTCTTGCCGACGGACCTGACGCGCACGACACCGGCGATCTTTTTCACTCGTTGGATCACACTTTTTTGTGCGCCGGTACGCAGGGACATGAAGTTGGAAGGCGGCAAGGCATTCCATTCCTTCCGGCGCTTCCGAGCTGCACACCTGCGAAAGAACCGAGTACCGTGGGATTTACAAAAACTGTGGCTCGGCCACGCCAATAAAGATGTCACCGACAGGTATGCAGAGCAGTTGAAGGAAGATGTTGAGTGGCGGAAGCATCAAAGCAGCAAAAATCGAAGTTGAAGAAAGTCGCTTAACTGATTGAGGGATTGAAGATTAGGTTGGCTACCCGGGCTAGATTCGAACGAACTAGCCTTCGGTTAACCGTTGCGACGCGCAAACTGCGACGGAGAACGACGATTTGCTATCAAGTTGATTCTTCTAGTGCTTACGTCCAATTCGCTTTTGTGCTGACCACGACCAATTGCTATCGTTTTTTGATCTGGGGTGGGCACAAAAGTGGGCACGATTGTCCCCGAAAATGAGAGTTAAAGCTCAGCTGGTTCTGAATTACGACCATCGGCTCGGCTGAGGTGACTCCGGTCACAGATTGAGCGAACAGGGCAAGGTACAAATGCGAAAGAGCTGACCGAGTGACTTTACCTCCTCGAGACGGTCAGGCCGCGCTATTCGCTCGACGCGGCAATCAAATGCAACAAACAGGGTTGGAGGTCAGACTATGAAAAGGGCGGATAGTATTCGTCTCCTGAACAAGGGCGTTGCCGACGAGCTTCAGGCCGTACATCAGTACATGTATTTTCATTTTCATCTCGACGACCAAGGGTTCAAGCCACTGGCGCAATTATTCAAGCGAATTGCAATCCAGGAGATGGGGCATCTCGAACTACTCGCCGAGCGCATCCTCTTTCTGAAGGGGGATGTGGAGATGGTCCCGGCTGGTCCAGTCGCGAAGATTCTGGAACCGGAAGCTGCCTTGCAAAAAGCGATGGAAATGGAACTGGATGGCGCCAAGACCTACAACGAAGCAGCACTGACCTGTTCAGGTAATTCTGATTCAGCCTCGAAGCAAATTTTCGAGCGCCTGGTAAATGACGAAGAGAGACATTTTGATCTTTACGAAAAGCAACATGACAACATTAAACGATTCGGACCGAGCTACCTTGCGCTGCAATCGTTTGGAATAGAACCCACTGAAGAAAACACTGCATCGGAATAAGCCACCGGCAGCAGGCCAAACAGCCGCCGGATCCGCTTTCATGATCCAGCCACTGAGGGCATCACCATAGAATTTGCGAATGCTGTCTCGATCTTGCCAAGGGACTAGAAGCGAAGAATCCATAGGCGGATCTTGCTGTGCATCGCTCGGGTCACAACGCCGAGGTTAAAACTGAAACGGCAAGGGCGAAAGAGAACAAGGACCACCTAGGCTGCTTTCCGTGTAACCCGCGGCCTTCTAAAGAGGAAAGTTGACAGGTCGTTCCATATCAGTGCCAACTTGGGCGATAAGAGCTCATGCGCCCTCGGTGAACCACCGAGCATGAAAAAGAGCTCACTAAGTATCGGGATATAGGGCGGTGCTACACTTTTATGAAGATTTTTTTGCGCCACAAGAACCAGAGCATAATCCAGCAAATCAGGACAGCGCCGAGGGAATAGACCAGAGACGCATTGGCGACGCTGAGTCCGGTGGATTCAAGATAGACTTGGGCGGCTTCGTGCCAATTCATTTTGGTGCCGTTCGCGCCGCTGACAGTGAAGGTGTAGCCGGGACCGTAGATGAGCGAGTCCGTCACAAATCCAGCGATGGCGTTCATGCCGAAAACGAGAAAAGGCATGGTCCATTTGCCGCGCCACTGCTTCACTTCGGTGACCCAATAGAGGAGAGAGAGGAAGAGGAGGCAGAAACCGCCGCTGAAGAGGACGAACGAACTTGTCCACAAATTCTTGTTGATGGGAAACCAACGGTTCCAGAGTTCACCCCCGAGCATGCCTAAGATTCCGAATAGCATCATGGAGACGATGAGTTGCTTGGCGCTGCGTTTGGACTTGAGCCAGTGGCCAGCGAAGACGCCGATGAGCGTAGTGGCGATGGCGGGAACGGTGTGGATGATACCCTCAGGATCGCGGGTGCCATCGTAGAGATGGCCCATGAAGAGTTTGCGGTCGAGCCAGGCGGGGAGATTTTGGACTTGATCCATGAAAGGGATGTCGCGGCCGGGAACGCCGGCGCCGGGCACGGGCACAAAACGTAAGATAGCCCAGTAACCGAGCAGGCAAGCGAAAAAGGCAAGGAGCTGGCCGCGACGTCCGGTCGAGAGTTCCATAATGGTGGCAAAAAAATAGCAGAGGCCGATGCGCTGAGTGACGCCTTCGAAGCGCCAGGTGTGCAAGTCTAGGCCGTAGATGGGAGAGGCGTTGACGAGGAGGCCGATGGCGATGAGGATGAGGCAGCGCTTGAAGGCGTGCCAGAGAATCTTTTTGTTGGTCTCACCGCGACGGCGACGAGCGTCGAAGGAATAGACGAGAGAAATTCCTACGAGGAAAAGGAATGACGGGAAGATGAAATCGGCGGGAGTCCAGCCGTTCCATTTGGCGTGCATGATGGGCCAGTAGGCGTGTTCATCGCTGCCGGGATTGTCGACGAGGATCATGCCGGCCACCATGAGACCACGATAGATGTCGAGACAAAGCAGGCGGCCGGGGAATGTGGTTGAGGAGTTGAGGTTGCTATCCTGAGCAGGCTGAACTTGAACTGCAAGCTCCGTCGCTGACATGGAGCCACTATAGTCCCGATCTGGTGGCAGGGACTAGAGAGAAGTTCATCGCCCGAAACGCGCCTAAACGATGGCCATCCGCGAGCGAAAGAAAGACAAAGCGTTGCAGGGCTTTGCAGGGCGCCGATCCGACAAACTTTAGTACCTTCGGGCTAGTGCAGCTCACACATAACGGAATTAGGATTACCGGACGAATGTGATCTCATGTGGTTCGCTCCGAGATTCGCAAATGACCCCGAGGTACTGCGTCAAAAGCGGGTACGACAGTTGTTTGTAGCCCGATGCCCTGTGAAGCGGACAGCGAATGATGTCCTCATTTTTTTCTTATGGCTCAGACAGCGCGGTCCTGATTTGCTTCCGCGGGGCAAACAGAATGACACCTATCGGAAGTTGAAGCGCGACTTGGACGGACTATACCTCAACGAGTGACAGCACTTGCACCGCAGCGACAACCATTCGCGCATCACTGTCGCCCGCATTTCTCCATGCCGACACTTCACTTGGCGAGGGATGGAGGGCTAGCTGCCCTTGGGAGATTAAGCGCACACAAACTAAAGCGATCATATTGGTTCATACTGCTACGAACTGGGTGTCTGCTTGCGTCGTCCAAGATAAGCGACAGGCCTATAAGATCAGTCGAACATCACGCATAGCGCGTTTCCCGGAAAAGGAGTGAAATCCAACAGCTCGTTTCTCTGGCGTCATTTGGGGAACGAAGGAGCGCAAAGATACCCTAAATCCTGCACCCATGTTGCACCCATCAGATCAGCACACAACTGCGCCGTTTCTCTATCCCCGAGGATGCCCTCCCGGGCTCCCTCGCCCTCACGCATCTCCGTTGCGGCAAGCCCACCTGCCATTGCGCCGAGGACCGTGGCCATGCGGTCTGGTCGTTGACCTTTATGGTGCAGGGGGAAAAACGTGTCCAGCACATCCCCAAGGATTGGGTTGAGGAAGTGCGGCGCCGGGTCAAGGCGGGACGGGAGTTTCAAGACGCCGTCCGCGAAGTGTTGGCGGCCAACGCCCAACTGCTGGTGCTGGAGCGCAAGAAGCTCAAGAAAAAGAAGAAATGAACCGTTCGACGCCACGTCATCTGTTCCACTAAGAATGCTCCTGAGAATCGTCGCCTGGCCTGCAACTTATTGCTGGTCCGCAGATTCTTGACAGCCGTAACAAAATAAACTAAACTAATTAAACTAAGTTTAAGCGAGGCCCCATGATTACCGTCAACATCCATAAAGCCAAAACTCAGCTGTCCCGTTTGGTGGACGAGGCAGCAAGCGGAAAGCCCTTCATCATTGCTAAGGCGGGAAAGCCGATGGTGAAGGTCACAGCCTTGGACGTACCGACTGGAAAACAGGTCCGGAGGCTCGGCTTTCTTTCCGGCCCGTTTTCCATACCCGATGACTTCAACACGATGGGTAGCTTTGAAATCGAGCGGATCTTCCAAGGCGAAAAATGAAACTGTTGCTGGATACGCACCTATTGCTGTGGGCAGCCTATAACCCAAAACGGTTAACAAAGGCGGCGCGTGCGCTGATCGAGGATTCCGAGAATGAACTCGTTTTCAGTGCTGCGAGCCTCTGGGAAATCACAATTAAACAAAGCCTGGGACGCCAGGATTTCCATGTGAACGGAACGCTGTTACGCCGTGGCCTGCTGGACAATGGCTATGCGGAACTCTCAATCACCAGCGAACATGCGATCTATACGGACCAATTGGCATACACACACAAGGATCCCTTTGATCGCATTTTGCTGGCCCAGGCGATAGTCGAGGGAATCACACTTGTCACCAACGACCGCGAACTCGCGAAATATCCGGGGCCGATACGCAAAGTGTAGTGAAAACGATTCACGAAAGAACTAGAAGCCGTCTCATAAATGCCTCAGAAGGATGACGAGGCAGCCGAGCTGAAGCATGCCGAGGAAATTAGCCTCATGATATTCCCAGCGACTAACCAGTCG